>Ga0209270_1000790_pt1 | contig 56313 bp, 67 predicted proteins | sample MTBAKSrepl1MetaG_FD_187456 | JGI IMG/M metagenome (GOLD analysis project Ga0209270, IMG submission 187456) | Enrichment culture microbial communities from Arthur Kill intertidal strait, New Jersey, USA, that are MTBE-degrading - MTBE-AKS1... | ecosystem: Environmental > Aquatic > Marine >... | reverse complement strand
GACCATCGAGCGGCCCTTCAACGGGGAGGAACTCCTCCTGCGTATGAAGGGGTGGATCACCGTGGAACCGAAAAAGGTCGTCGAGGTGGTGAGACAACACGGTTTTCTCAAGGTCCTGGATGAGGAAGACCTGGTGGTGGAAGTGGAAGGGGAGGCCGAGTACAAGGCACTGGAAGCGGCCCTGGATGACGCCCTGGGTGACCAGTTCGACCTGGAGCGCATCTGATCCGGAGGCGGGTCATGGACGAGACGGATGTGGTGGAACTCCCCATTGACGGAGTCCTGGATCTTCACGCGTTTTCCCCAAAGGATGCGGCCTCGGTGGTCCGGGATTACCTGGATGCCTGCGCGGAAAAAGGGATTCTGGATGTTCGGATTATCCATGGAAAGGGGAAGGGTGTGCTTCGGCGGACCGTCCATGCGGTCCTGAACAGGCATCCCGGCGTGACGGGATTTCGTCTGGACAGCGGGCCGGGGAACTGGGGGGTCACTCTCGTTCGGCTCGAACGGGAAGGCCGTGGCCCGGGAGACGCGAATTCATGAGCGACGGGCCCGCCTTGTGATCCGGGTCTGACAAGGACCGGGTCCGGCCGTTTCCCCGGTCTTTAGCCCAGTCGGAAGGGGACGGCTTCCGGAGGAATCGGGAAGCACCCCGTGAAAGGATGAAAGGGATATGGAGGACTGCAGGCACCAGAAGCTCGTGTTGGTGGTGCCGGATGCGGACAAGGTGAGGTGCCGGAGGTGCAATCTGACGATCTCGAAGCAGGAACTCCACGGCGGCGTCTGCCCCGAGTGCCTGGAGGTGCGGGGCGAACGGCATACGGATTTTGAGCTCGTTCCGCCGGAGGACACCCCCCGGGCCTACTACCGTTGCGAGACGTGCGGGGCCGTCATTCCCGAGAAGGAATGATCCGTCCGTGGATCACCTTTCGCGAACGACCTTCAGGGTGACCGCGTTTCCCCGATCAGGGCATTCCAGGACGAGTTCGTCTTGGGAGGCCCAGGGGTATTTGCCCCCGAACTGCATGACACTCAGGCTGGGAAAGATGTCGTGGTAAAAGAACCCGCACAGACCTCCGCTGTCATAACAACTGATCGACAGGACATCTCCCTTCTTGTGTCCCGCATGGCATTCGCCCTTGACGTCCAGGACTTCGGCCTTGAATGACGGCATGGCCTTTTCGGTCATTGTGCTCTCCTCCTCAACCAGGCGCCCCGTTTGATCCCTCCCGGTCATGTCCCGCCGGACAGGGCCGCTCGATCGATCTTCAGAGGTTTGAAATAGGTGATCGTTCCTCGTTCCTTGAGTTCTGTGCCGGCGGCACGGGCCTCTTTTTCGGTCTCCCATTTTCCCAGGTAGACCCGGAACCATCGACCGCTCGCAAGATCCTCTTCCACGCAAAAGGCCTTTTGGCCTGCCTTCTCGAGTTCCTTCGCCTCCTTGGCGGCAGCCTCCATGGTCCGGTAGCTGCTCACATGGAGAAGGTAGACCACATCCTCCTGTTTGGCGGGCGCGGTCTGGGCGGAAGGCGGCGCCTTGGGCGTGGACGCCGGTTCAGCGGCGCGGTCCTCGGTGGGTGCATCGGCCTTGACCGGAGCCGATCCCCCGTTTTGAAGGGATCGGATCTCATATTCCTGAATGAGTTTCAGGTCCTGAAGGACCCGGGCCTCTTCCTTGGCCTGTGCGCGGGTGGGAAATTGCGCGATATACACACGGTACCACTTGCCCTTGTTTGGAACGGTCTCGTAGTGGTAGAAGGCGCTGTATCCCAGTCTCTTCAGATAATTGACGCGCTCCACGGCAGGGTCCAGGTCCTGGTAGGCGGCGATCTGGATGCCGTAAGAGGTCTCCGCGCGGGCCTGGTCCCAGGGAACGATGGAAAGGATCACGGCGGGGAGTACAGGGAGAAAGCGGAGGGCGCTCCACACCAGCACGGTAATAGCCCCATGCACGAATGATCTCGATGCAGACATCATTCACCCCCTTTTGACAATTCTGGCCTATCCGGGTCCATGAGTCAATGGTCTTTTCCCTTTCCCCATGGAGACGAAATGGTTTCAATCGGCGTGACATGGCGGGCGATGGGTGGTAGGTGATAGGAGACGATGGATTGGAGGGAACAGCGATATGCGATTGAATGAGAGACGCATTCTAGTGCGCGGTGCCGGCGATATGGCCACGGCCGTGGCCTGGCGGCTTTGCATGGCCGGGTTTCCGGTGGTCATGACGGAGGTGGAACGGCCCCTGGCCGTCCGCAGGCGGGTCGCCTTCTGCGAGGCGGTCTGGGACGGCACGGCCGAGGTGGAAGGGATTCGGGCGACTCGAATCGAGGGACCGTCCGAGGCGGCGTCCATTCAGGCGCGGGGCGAGATCCCGGTTCTCGTGGATCCGAACCTTGACACTATCAAGGAGTTGTCGCCGGACGTGCTCGTGGACGCCACCCTGGCAAAGAGGAATCTCGGAGTCTCCCTGAATCTCGCGCCCCTGGTGATCGGGGTGGGCCCGGGTTTTTGCGCCGGTGTGGACGTCCACATGGTGGTGGAGACGAAGCGGGGGCACAACCTGGGTCGGGTCATCACCGAGGGGGAGGCCTATCCCGACACGGGCGTGCCGGGTGTCATCGGCGGATACGGAATGGAGCGCGTCCTGAGGGCCCCTGCGGATGGCGTGTTCGAGCCCGAGGTCCGCCTGGGCGATCGCGTATCGCCGGGCCAGGTGGTGGCCCGGATCTCCGGAGAGCATCTCCGAACGGAGATCGACGGCGTGGTCCGAGGCCTCATTCGGCCGGGGTTGACGGTCCAGAAAGGCCTCAAGGTCGGTGATGTGGACCCACGGGGAGACGCCTCATTCGTGGACACGATCTCGGACAAGGCCCGAGCCGTTGCGGGAGGGGTCCTGGAGTCGATTTTACGCGTCTACAATCGTTGAGAGGCTCATCTTCGATCCCGGCCATAGAACTTGCCGTCGCGGAACGTGCCTTTGATCTTGCTGCCCTGGGGGCGGATCATGACGCCTTTCCCTTGAGGGACGCCGTTCTCGAAATGGGCCTCGTACTTCTTGCCGTCTGAGAAGGTCATGATCCCCTCCCCCTGAATCCGGTTTTCGACGAAATCGCCCTCGTAGATCCGCCCGTCGGGCATGGTCATCTTGCCTTTTCCATGAAAGGCCCCGCCCTGAAGATCTCCTTCGTATCGGGTGCCGTCGGGGAAGATTCGGATTCCCTTCCCTTCGATCCTGCCTTCCACGAAATCCCCTTCAAAGCTGCCTCCGTCCGCGAAGGTGTACCGGCCTTTGCCGTGAAAGGACCCGTCGCTGAAACTTCCTTTGTAGCTCGTGCCGTTGGGGAACGTCAGGATGCCCTCGCCGTGATACCGCCCGTTTTTGAATTCGCCCTCATACCGGGTCTCCCCCGGCAGATTCAAGGTGCCCTTGCCGTTTTCACAGTCTCCTTCCACGCACTCCGCCCCGAGTGCGGGTGCGACCCAGAAAAGAACCGAGAGAAGGGCCGGGAGTACAAAAAACGCTCTGTGTCGGATGATCATGAGAACCTCCTGTTTGATGGTTTTGTCAAAAACCCTTTACCTCGCGCAGAGACTCCGAGGCGCAGAGAAAAATACTTCAATATCAATATGTAACTCAAGACCCCCGAGTGTTCTTCTGGAAGACCGGCTTTTTGCAGGGACATCCTGTTTGGGAAAGATGGCCTTTACCGAGAAAACACGACGTTCGGCCGGTGTTGCCGGTATCATTATAGACGGGATCGACTGCCGGGAAAACCGTCAATCACCCGGGACCTTGATCCGTTCTTTGCTTTTGACACGCCCGGGGGTTTTTCCTATACTTGAAATCATCTCCCCGAAGTCCCGTCAGGGCAGGCGAGGGATGCGCCGGCGGGACGTCTTCAATCCCTTTGTGGCAACGAACCGACGTATCTTTCATGCGAAGGAGTCGCGTCGCCCGGTGCGGCATTCGGCCCCGGGATGCTGTGCCAAAGCCCGGAGTCCCGGTCCGCCGGGGTGATCGGCGGAAGCGGGCAGGGTGAGACAAGAAGGGGTCATGAAAGACCGCAGGATTCGGGAATGTCCGGCAGGCCGGCTCACATGGCGTCAGGGACTCATACTCCTGGCCGTCGGCATGGTGATGTCCTGTGCCTCCACGGGCCCCGGGGAGTCTCCATCCCCTTCACTGGATGAACTCCTGGCCGCGCCCGGGCCCAAGGTTGTCGCGATTCTCCCCTTTGAAAACGCATCGGACGAGCCCGACATGGCCGGACTGGTTCGAACGACCTTTTACAGCCACTTCAGCCCCAAAAACTATCGGGACATCGAGTTGAGCCGGGTGGACCAGATCCTGGAGGCCCATGGCCATGGGACGCAACCGGCCTGGACCTCCCTCCAGCCTTCCGAACTGGGTACCCTGCTTCGGGCGGACTTCCTGATTTTCGGCAAGGTCCTGAATTTCAAAAAAACCTACCTGGGGATCTACTCCCAGATCGCCATAACCGTGGGCCTGGAAGTGGTGGCCTGCGAGTCCGAAAAGGGCGTCTGGCAGCAGACGCTGACCAAGAGGTCCCATGACGGCGGCCTGCCGTTCACCCTGTTCGACCTGGTCCCGGCGGCCCTCCGCTCCGGCCTTCACATGCAACACGAATGGACCGTGGGGCTCGTGGACCGGATCAGCCGGGAACTGGCCCGGGACATTCCGGAGCCTGCGGTCTCACCGATCCCCCCAGTCCATGTGGAACTCCAAGTGGCATCGTTTATGGATCCGGGGCGGGCCATGGCCGCGGCCCGGGGATTCGAAGCCCGGGGAATGCACGGGAGGGTCGAACCGGTGACACTGAAGGGCCGCGTTTACCACCGGGTACTCCTGGGACCCTTCCGCGCTCTCGAGGAGGCGGAGGCGGCCCGGGAGCGGATCATCCGGGAGACCGAGTTTCAACCCGTCGTTGTTTACGGGGACGGTGACCCGGACACCCAGAGGTTCAGTCCTCCTTGAGGGGGTCTTCGGTGACGTAGAGGATCGGGAACCGTTGATTGAGACGCTCGATCAGTCGCTTTCGGCCGTCGTCGGGCAGGGCCTTGATTCGAATGAAGACGTGGCGGAACCCGGCTTCCGCCGTGTCCGTGGTGCTGAGGATGCTCACGATATGACCATGTTCTTCCCGGATGACGTCCGCAACCTCCTTGATGGAGCCGGCGCTGTCCTTGAGATTGAAAGCGAACTGCACCCCTCCCTGGTAGATGCCGGTGATGGATATGAGGACCCGGAAGACGTCCCCCTGGCTGATGATGCCCACAAGGTCTCCCCGCTCCGTGACCACGGGCATGGCGGTGATCTTGTGGGCCAGCATGCGGACGGCGGCCACCTCCATGGTCTGGTTTGATCGAATGGTGACGGGGTCGGGCTGCATCACGTCGCGGACTTTTACCTCCGACAGCAGGTAGTAGAGTTCCTGGGCGCTGAGCCCGGCAGAGTGTGACGGGAGGGCTTCCTGCACGTCCCGCGCCCGGATCATCCCCGCCAGCCGTCCTTCCCGAGTGACGGGAAGGTGCCGGATGTGGTGGTCGTTGAGGATCTTGGACGCCTCCACAATGGGCGTATTCTCATCCACGGTCACGATCTTTGTGGACATCCAATCCTTGATCTGCATAGACTTTCCTCATTCATACGCCGGATTGAAGAGGGCAGGGACCGATCGTTCGTGACAACCGGTAGTCGGGTCTCTCCATCCTTCCGTCGTGCCTGTCGGCGTCCTGTCGCACCGGACCCGGTCCGTGTCCGGGCTTCATCATAGGATCCGGGTTCATCCCCGGAATGCAGAACGCATCGCACGGTGTTTTTCAATTATGCCAGCAGCCGTTCGGAACCGCAACGGCGTTTGAAGACTCTCCAGGTTATTGACATGGGAAAAGATGTGGATTATATTTTATGTTTAAAAATTTTAGACGGGAAGACCCATGACCATGCATGCTCATATCGTAGGAACCGGCTCAGCCGCCCCGGAGCGGGTGCTGACCAACCAGGAACTGGAACAGATTGTCGACACCTCGGACGACTGGATCATTCGGCGTACAGGCATTCGAGAACGACGGATTTCATCCACGGAACGGCCCGAGAATACGGCCGATCTGGCTACGGCCGCGGCCAGGCAGGCCCTGGAGACTGCGGCAATAGACCCTGCCGAACTGGACATGATCGCGGTGGGCACCGTCACACCGGACCGCCAGTTTCCTTCAGCGGGATGCATGGTCCAGGAGGCCCTGGGCGCGAACAATGCGGCGGCCTTCGACATCTCGGCCGGGTGTTCGGGTTTCCTGTACGCCATGAGCATGGTACACAACGCCATCCGCTGCGGTGCGGCCCGAAAGGCTCTCGTGATCGGGGTGGAGCGTCTCTCCTCCGTGCTGAACTGGGAGGACCGGGGAACGTGTGTGCTCCTGGGCGACGGCGCAGGCGCGGTGGTTATGGTCGCGGACCCGAAGGAGGGGGGGCTTTTGTCGACCCACCTGAGGTCGGACGGCCAGTTCTGGGAATTGCTTTACTCGTATTACGGAGAAAACCACGTCCCGACCATTCTGACATCGCTGGACGCAAAGCCCTTCAAGCTGCGCATGGATGGAAACCGCCTCTTCAAGAAGGCGATCTCGTGCCTGACGGAAATCGCCCTGGAAGGGATCGAACACAACGGCATGACTCCGGCCGACATCAAGCTCGTGGTGCCGCACCAGGCCAACATACGGATCATACAGGGGTTGGTTCGGAACCTGAACATTCCCATGGAACAGGTCTACACGAACGTGGATCTATACGGGAACACCTCTTCCGCCTCCATTCCCATCGCCTTGGACGAGGCCTTCCGTCGCGGGCGGCTTTCCCCGGGTGATAATGTCCTTCTGGTCAGCTTCGGGGCCGGACTCACCTGGGCCTCGGCGGTGATTCAGTGGTCCATTCCGGCAGAGTTGTCCGGCCAAGAGTCCGCCGTGACAGCGGCTGCACACGCTGGCCTCGGCCTTACCTAGTTTCCATCCAGAAATGGCTATTTTACGCAATCTCTGCGTCAATCTACGGGATTCCTTGTGCGGCGTACTCCAGTACGCCTCCGTGTAATCCCTTGATTTCCTTGATTTTGCGCAAAATATTCCATTTCTGAATTGGAAACTTGCCAGTGCCCAAAAAGAGTTTCTGGACGGGCACTACCTCGCCATAAACCGACATATCTCCTCGCCGAATTCATTCTGCTGCCAACGGCGGATGCCGCTGAGGGAGGCCATCTCCTCCGCGCGGGACGGCCGTGTCGCGGCGATGGTATGGAGTTGTGCGTTCGTGAAGAGGATGGACGGATCCAGACGGAGCCCTGCGGCACGTTTGTCCCTCCAGGCCTTCAGCTCCCGGACACGTCGTGTCACCTCGGGGTCGATCCGATGGGTCCGCGTCCGGGGATACACCGGCAGGACCTCTTCCGGCAGGGCCATCGCCTGTTGAAGAGCCTTGAGCAGATCCGGCCCCAGGGACCGGACCTGCCCCCTGCTTACCCCGTGGATGGAGGACAGACCTTCCATGGTGGTGGGTCGTCGTTGGGCCATCTCGAGGATGGCGGCGTTTCCCAGGACCTTGAAAGGCGGGCGGTTGCGCCTGCGGGCCACACGGAGACGAAGGTGCAGGATTTCTTCGGCCACGGCCAGCCCGCGGGAATCCAGACTTCCCGCACCACGGAGACGTGTGAACAGGGGGCCGTCATTCGGCGGGTTGCACCGGACACGGCTCAAGATCTCGCATTCCTCCTCCACCCAGGAAAGCCTGCCCAACCCACGCAATTCCTCCCGCAGCATACGATACAGAGGGATCAGGTAGGCGGCGTCCTCGGCCGCGTAGGAGAGCATCTCCGCCGGGAGAGGTCTCACGGACCAGTCCTTCTTCTGGTACTTTTTTTCCGCCAGTACGTTGAATCGCGTCTTGAGAAGGCTGGCCAGCCCGGTTTCGTCCATGCCGAGAAACCGGGCCGCCACCTGGGTATCGAAGAGGCCGTTGACGCGAATGGAGTAATCGCGGTCCAGGGATCGCAGGTCATAGTCCGAGCCGTGGAAGACCTTGATCGCATCGAATGAAGCAAAAAGCGGTGCCATGGGCGTGAGGTCGGGGAGGCCGACCGGATCGATCAGAAAGACCTGTTTGGGAATGGCGACCTGAATCAGGCATATGCTTTCTTGGAAGTGGAACATGGAGTCCGCCTCCAGGTCCACGCCGATCACGTGCTCCGGACGGAGCGATTCCATGGCCCGGGCAAGGTCTTCCGGGGTCTCGATCCAGGCGAAGGGGCGGGAAGCCGCGAGCGGGGGTGTGGGAGCCAAAACGGGTATCCTTTCCGTCTTACGATGCACCGCCGGCGTCCGTTCCTTCCGGTGTGGGACCGGAGAGGGCTTCAAAAATCACCCGGCGTCTGGGGTCAACGATGGGCGCGCGTGCGGCTTTGCATATACTGGTTCAGGGCCTCCTGAAGGGCCGTCACGGCGAGCTCGGAGCAGTGTTGGTCTTCCTCGGGAAGGCCGCCGGCCCGTTCCTGAATCACCTCCGGCGTGATGTCGAGCAGTTCGTCCGGTGTTCTTCCGTGGGCCAGTTCCGCGGCGAAGGACCCGCAGGTCATACTGGATCCACAACCGTCCGTTATGAATGAGGCTTCGGTAACCGTGTCGTTTTCAAATCGAAGGAAGATCGCCATGGAATCCCCGCAACCGCCCCGGATCTCCGCGAAGCCGTCGGGGTTTTCCATACGCCCCATGAATCGGGGGCGGTTCCAACGCTCGAAGGCCTCCTCACCGTAGGCCTCACGCATTTCGATTCGAATCTCGTCTACGATTCCTTGGACAAACGTATCCAGATCCGATTCCATTCACTTCCCTCCAATGCATGCCTTCCCCCGGTTCAGGCCATGTGGGTATTCCGGGGCACACATCATTCTGCCCGGCACGGAGGACTCATCGCAAGAAGAAAATGGAGGGCGGTCGGTGGGCTCCCTTGTCCGGTTCTTCGGAACCGGAGGATTCGTGCGGCAGCGGAGGCAAATGAATTGACATTTTCTCGAATACCCATTTTAATTCCCGAGACGGTCGAGATGACGGCGCGGAGAGGGAGTCTGGAGGCTTTGTCGACCCGCCGCACCCTACCGCAATCCACGATCATCCCCGAAAGAGGACCTTCGAGCGACGAAAGCTGGGGAATGGAGATCCATAGGTATGGAGAGGCTACCCATCACGAAAGAGGGGCTGGAAAAGCTCAGAGCGGACCTGAAACACCTTGAGAGTGTAGACCGCCCGGAGAACATTCGAGCGATCGAAGAGGCCCGATCCCACGGAGACATCAGCGAGAATGCCGAATATCATGCGGCCAAGGAGCGTCAGGCTTACATCGGCGCCCGGATCCAGGAGTTGAAGGACTCTATCGGCAGGGCCGAGGTCATCGAAGTGGAGCCGGGCCCCGCGGATCGGGTCTTTTTCGGGAAGACGGTCCTTCTCTACAATGTGGACAAGGATGTGGAAAATGAGTACCAGCTCCTGGGGCCGTACGAGTCTGATCCGGATCAGGGGAAGATTTCCGTCACGTCTCCGTTGGGCAAGGCCCTGATCGGGAGGGAGGTAGGCGAGGAAATCCGCGTCAAGACCCCTGGAGGCATGCAGGCCTACGAGATCGTGGAGATCTATTGATTCCGCCTTGGGGACGCATCCACTCCCTGGGGCGGTGAATGGACGAGGTCCACATGGCCGCTCGCATGTTTATCCATGGGCTGGAGAGCAGCAACCAGGGCACCAAGTCCGTTTTTTTCCGGCAACGCTACCCCGACATGCGCACCCCCAATTTTTCAGGTCCTCTGGAGGAACGGATGGACAAGCTGGACCGGCTCCTTCAGGGGGAGACCGGTCTGCGGCTCGTGGGGTCGAGTTTCGGGGGCCTGATGGCCGCCCTGTTCGCCCTGGAAAACGAATCCCGTGTGGATCGGCTGATCCTTCTCGCCCCGGCCATCAACCTGATGGCGTTTACCCCCCACCCGGACCGCATACTCTCGACCCCGGTCTGGATCTTTCACGGGCGAGAGGATGAGGTCATTCCCCTGGAAGACGTGCGCCGCATGGCCCGAAGCCTTTTTTCCACCCTGACATTTCACGAGATGGACGACGACCACTCCCTCCACCGCACCTTCACGACCCTGGACTGGGACGCCCTTCTGGGCGACGATACACCGCAGCTTCCCTGACGATCCCGCTCTCCCGGTTGAAGGCCCCTCCTTCCCGGCGGAGGACCATCGAGCCGACACGGGCCGGGGCTTGGGGTCGTCCTCTATTCCCGCAAAAATGGATTGGTCTGCTTCTCCCGTCCCACGGTGGTCAGGGGACCGTGTCCCGGCAGGACCAGGGTGTCATCGGGCAGGGTGAAGATCCGGCTTCGAATGTTTTCGAGAAGGACCTCCATGTCTCCGCCGGGAAAATCCGTGCGTCCGATGCTCCCGGCGAACAGGGCGTCTCCGCAGATCACGGCCCGCACGTGCTGCGGGCCTTTCTCGGATTCCATATCCCCCTCGAACACAAAGCCGAGGCCGCCTGCGGAATGCCCCCGAAGATCCACCACTTTCATGGATATGGCGCCGATGTTGAGGACGTCTCCTTCTTTCAGGAATCCGGAGGCCTCGGACACGTCGGCCTCACACCCGTACACCCGTGCGCGCGTGCCCGCAGCCGACAGGGCCGGGGCCTCGTCGGCATGGAGAAGGATCGGGGCCCCGGTGCGTTCATGCAGTTCCCGGTTCCCGCCCACATGATCCCAATGGGCATGGGTGTTCACGATGCAGGACAGGGACAGGTTCTCGCTTTCGAGGACCGCCAGAATCTTTTCCGCATCTCCTCCGGGGTCAAAGACAGCGGCCTCGCGTGTCTTCTCATCGCCCACAATGATGCAATTGACCTCCAGAGGACCGGTTTGAAGCATCTTGAGAATCATGAAAATTCCTTTCCTTTCACCGCCGGAGGGGTCGGCGGCAACGTGATTCGTGCGGAGGGCGTCCTCCCTGGGCCCGTCCCCGCCGGGGCACGGAAAGGGAGGCTCGGTACCAGAGGTCTCACGCCTTCACGATGGCATAGGACGGCCGTTGAATGTGGGAGTCCTTGCACCGCGGGCAGCGACCGGGTCGGCTCCACCGTGTTCGCTCACGAAAAATGTACCCGCAGCTCATGCACTCCACAGGGGCGACGCGGAGCCTCTTTCCCTGGGAAGCCAGGGAGCGGGCAATGTGGCCCAGATGGGTATACACGTCCTTCTCCGGGATGCCCAGGGCCTGGGACAGATCCCGATCCGTCATCTCCTTCTCGCTCAGGAGATCGATGATCTGCTGGCGCAGGGTCCGGCCTGTGGAGGGTATACCCATGGTCTACTCGTGCGTGCCTCGTCCCCCTCAACCACACGGGGGGCGTCAGGTTCCGGACTCCGGCCCGTCTCGAGTCTCTTTCAGCACCGCCCGGGCCACCTGAACGTCATAGGCGGTTTTCGGATCGAATCCCTTGGGCCTGCGAAGGGCCATGGCCTGCTCAATGGCCTCCCATGGGAGCCAGCCGTGATCGTCCCACAAGGCCGGATCGGACCGGCTCCAGAGCCGGAACCAGACGGTTTCATGGTCCTCCCGGACGTACATTCGGACCTGCCGGTTCTGGGGAAACGGGAAATAGTAGGTTCCCTGTTCGTCTTTCACGATGGTCCTCCCGGCTGGGACGTCATACGATCCCTTGTTGATGATGGCACGATGGGTGTTTTCATGGCAAACGCCTATTTTTCCGCTGGGCAGGCGAAGGTTTCACATGTACCATATCCATGTCTTCACAGCGCGCTCGGCATTCCTGCCCGACACAACGGGTGTGTGCGAACCCATTCGTTTGGAGGATTATTCCATGAGCCGAACCATGCAGATCGATATCCGCCTGATCCCATTCTATGAGAAGCCCTTTAAACGGATGTTTCCCGGTTTTGCGTCCCTGCTCCGGGAAACCGGATACTCCGAACCGCTGGAGCGGGACGTCTCGCTCTATGACCTGGTGGATTACCTCCTCGACATCCTTCACGAACCCGGGGTTTCCGGGGATGTGAAGGAGCGGATCGGGTCCCATGGATCACGCCTCTCCGCGCTCAAGGAGTCGGCCAGAGAGCACCTCCTGGCGCGAAGACTCAACGAGCTGGATGAGTCTCTTTACCAGATAGAGGATGCCTTCACGGAAATGGAAAGGGTCCTCTGACCCTTCCCCCGGGCCGGTCATCCCTAGCCCCCGTTCAGCAGGCCCGTGATGTTTTTCCAGGCCACGGCCTCCCGTTCCTCATCCCCCAGAGGGAGGCGATCAAACCACCGCCGCTCTTCCGACGGAAGGCGCCACGGCGCATCCGTGCCGAACAGAACGCGGTCCGCGCCCCTTCGGCGGAGGATCCGCATGACGGTATCGTCGGGAAGGATACCGGACACAAAGGAGAGGTCGAAATAGACGTTGTCGAGTCCATACAGGGGATCGAGGTGATCCCACCCATAGAGTGATCCCATGTGGGCCGCGATGATACGGAGCCTGGAGTGGCCCTCGGCCACGGCGGCGATGCGCTCCGGACCGGTCTCAAAGGACTGTCCGTCCGCTAGAAAGGTTATGAGATGGGGTTTGTGCCGGATGATCCCCTCCATGTACATGCTGTCCAGCACCACAGGCAGCTCCGCTTCCTCCAGAAGGGACCACATGCGTTGGGCCTCGGGGGAGAGGATGTCCAGGTGTTGAAGAAACGGGTGGATCTTGATCCCTTTCATCCCGAGGACCAGGACTTGGGCCAGGTCCTCCTCCAGGGTGGGCGAGGAGGCGATGAGGCTGCCGAAGGGAATGATTTCCGGGTGCTCTCCTGCCAGATCCGCCACCCAGCGATTGAGCTCGGGAATGCGGTCCGCCCGGCCCGTCACAGGGAGGATCACAAAGCGGTCGATGCCCGCCCGTTTCTCTTCTTGAATCAGGGTCCTCACGGACCCCTCATGGCGCACGATCCACTTGGTCGGGTCCTGGTCGGGGAGGCATTCGTCCAGCCCCGCAGTCCGGTCCTGGATCAAGGCGCGGTCGTGTTCGTTATAGGCATGGGTGTGTGCGTCGATGATCATGTCCGCTGTATCGCTCCGATGGATTCACAGGGGGATCAGATTACCCGGGCGCCCGCATACCGGTGACGATGGTCCTCGTCCAGGCCCTCCCGGTCGGTCTTCACGGCCAGGGGCAATGCGTCCAGGATGTCCTGGGCCGTCATGCCGTCCGGGCCCAGGTCTTCGGAGGCCAGGTCTCCTGCCAGGCCGTGAATGAATACCCCCTTCAACACCGCCTCCGGAACCGGGAGGCCCAGCCCGTTCATGGCCGCAATGGTGCCTGTGAGAACATCTCCTGAGCCTGCCGTGGCCATACCGCTGTTGCCGCTCAGGTTGATGAAGACACGACCGTCGGGAAAGCCCACCAGGCTGTGGGCGCCCTTGAGTACGATCACCACCCCCAGGTCGGCGGAGGTCTCCCGAAGGATTCGGACCGGGTCCAGAAGGAGATCGGGTACGGGTATCCCGGTAATGCGGGACATCTCGCCCGGATGGGGTGTGAGCACGGTCTCCCCGCGGCGGGCCCGCAGGATGTCCGGGTGACTCGCAAGGGCGCTGATGCCGTCCCCGTCCAGGAGCAGGGGTTGCGGCAGGTCTCGGGCGAGGCATCGCGCCAGTTCACCGGTCTCTTCCGCCAGGGAGAGACCGGGGCCCACGACCACCATGTCCGCCCTGGATCCCAGGTCCAGCAGGGCATCCAGGTTGCTAAGGGCGATGCTTCCCTCGGCGGTCTCCCGCTGGGGCACGAACACGATCTCGCTCCCCTTGGCCGCGATAAAGGGCGTCATGGCGGCCGGAGTGGCGAGCCGGGCGTATCCGCCCCCGGCCCGAAGGAACGACAGAGCGGAGAAATAGGGCGCTCCATAATAGGAGGCGGCGCCGGCCACGAAGAGCACGTCGCCGAAACTTCCCTTATGCCCCTGGGGATCCCTGGGAGGCAGCGGCGCGGTCTCGTTGATTTCCACCTGGATTCCCGCCGCCTCGATCATGACGGGTGGAAAGGAGATGTGCGTGACGAAGAGGTCCCCACAGAGTTCGGCTCCCGGATAGAGAAGATTGCCCAGTTTGGGCAGGCCGAAGGTAACGGTGGCGTCGGCCCGGACGGCTACGCCCATGATGCGTCCGGTGTCGCCATGGACGCCGCTGGGTATGTCCAGGCTCAGGACCGGCCTCCCGCTCCGGTTGATCGCACGTACCAGGTCCGCGTACCGTCCTTCCACGTCCCGGGTTAGGCCCGTGCCGAAGACGGCGTCGATCACCCCGTCGCAGTGCACCAGGTCCGACCGGGCCGCTTCAGCGGATTCCAGGTCGACGATCGCGGCTCCGCTCCGCTCCAGAATCTCCAGGTTCATGCGGGCGGCGCCGCCATAGGCCTGCCGGTCGCCCAGGACAAAGATCTTGGCCCTGCCGCCGCTCGAAAGGATCTTTCGGGCCACCACGAACCCGTCGCCGCCGTTGTTCCCGCCCCCGCAGAAGACGAGAAAGGTTCGGCCTCGAAGGCCGAAGCGCGTGAGCAGGACGAAGTAGGCGGCCTGCCCGGCGTTCTCCATGAGGATCTGATCGGGAATGCCGTAGGCCTCTATGGCCGTCCTGTCCAGATTCCGCATCTCTTGAACCGTGGTGACCTTCATGATCTTCCTCCGTTGTGTGTGCCCGCCCTTTCGAACCGAGTCCCGGCTCGACCCGGACCGGTTTTTCCTTACCACGGATAGACGTTTCGTGCCAACCCTCCATTCGGGAGCCGAAGGAAATCGGCATGCCGTCAGGCAGGCGTGAAGATCCCCACGGGGTCTTGCTTTCCTTTGACCCGAGTGCGGGGCAGGGCCTGGAGGGGAATGGCCCCGGTGAGTCGATTCCGGGTCGCTTCGCTCACGAGTATCTCCGTGCCGAATTCCTTGTTCAGTTCCTGGAGCCGTGCCGCCAGGTTGACCGTGTCTCCCACCAGGGAATAGGCCAGGCGTTCGGGGCTGCCGATGTTGGCGGCCAGGGCCGGTCCCGTATGGATGCCAATACGATGCGCAAGGGGCCGAGATCCCTCCCGGCCCAGTTTCCGGTTCAGGTCTTCGAGACCGGCGCACATCTCCAGGGCCGCCTGAAAGGCGAGGTCCGGGTGGTTCGACCGGGACACCGGCGCCCCGAACACGGCCTCGATCTCGTCTCCGATGAATTGCAGGACCAGGCCCTGGTGGGCCTCGATGACCTTGTTCATCACGCCGAAGTACCGGTTGATGATCCGGACCACCTCCTTGGGAGGGGTGGACTCCACCATGGGGGTGAAGTCCCGAAGGTCCGCAAAGAGAACGGTCACCTCCTTGACCTCCCCGTCCAGGGGAATGTTACCGGCCAGGATCTCGTCCCGGACCTCCGGGCTCACGTACCGCCCGAAGGTCTCTTTGATGAGATCGCGCTCGCGAAGGCCCCGGGTCATCTGATTGATCACGTCCCCCGCGTATCCGATCTCGTCGTTCGAGGTGACTCGGACGGTCCGGTCGAAACGGCCCCGCCGGACTTCCTGGAGCACCCGGATCATCTCCTCGAGGGGGTGTCGCAGGGTGTTGCTGACCAACATGGTGGCCCAGAAGCCTACACCGAGAAACAGGAATGCGTTGGTGGTGACGGAGGACTGCAGGATCGACACGATCCGTGAGGGATCGGCGGTGGTTCCGGGCAGCGCATGGGTGGTGTGAATCATGGAGATGAACGGGATGAAATTGGACACGAAGAAAAGGGCCACGAGGCGGATCCGGATGCGGACGCGGATCACCCCCTGAATGCGGGAGAGCCCCCCTTCGGGAAAGAGGAAGGGGACCACCCGTTTCTGGAGCACGTGTTCGAGCATGAAAAAGGCGATGGTCGTGGTGATCAGGCCGGTGAAGAGACTCAGGGTGAAGGGGTAGGTGAGGAGGTCCCGGGGGGGCCCCACAGAGCCAGAAGAGGATGGGGTAGAAGAGGGCTGAGATGAGCCAGATACTGAATCCTGCCGCAATGAGGAGAAAGGGCTCGTTGAGGGTCCGCCGGCGCGCCGTTTCGGCCAGGTTCTCCGAAGGGACGGCCCCGGCGGCCTTTTCATTCAGGTACCGCCGAAGAGGCCTCTCGTACCGGACGGCGAGGAGAATGGGAGCGAGGAAGGAAAAGAGGAGGAAGAGCGGATCGGCCCACCGGCGGGCCTCGATCACCGCGGTCGGAATGGAGACATCGAATCGGCCGACCAGGAGAAAGACGACAGCCACCCCCACGATGTTGGCGGACAGGTTGGCGACGATCAGTCGGTTTGGAACAGCGAGAAGCGGTTTTCGACCCATGAGTGCCCTCCCTAACGGAACCGAGACGATGGGAGCGTATGCTACCGTCCCTCCTTTCGGGCCGCAATGCAAATAAGCCGCCGGACATTCGTCGCCCCGGTCCTCGACCGGGTCCCGTTGACCGGGTAACGTTGACATCCCCCGGGGCATTCGCTATCCTTTTCGCGACAGGGATCCCGGTCTCCGGGGGAAAGACCCTCACACTTCTGGATGGATCTCCCATGGGCGGAGCGTTCGACAGGAAGACGGCTCAGGAATACGAGGCATGGGCCCAGGGTCCCCAGGGCCTGGCGATGGATCGCTGGCTCAAGACCTGTCTTCCCTCGCTTCTCGCAGCGCATCCCGGAGAGCGGGTCCTGGATATCGGTTGCGGAAGCGGCACGCACCTGCTTTTCCTGAAGGAACTCGGCCTCGATATCTCCGGGGTGGACCCCTCTCCCCTGATGATCAACCAGGCCCGGAAGCGCCTGGGGTCCTGGTGCACGCTCAAGACCGGTGCGGCCGAGGACCTGCCCTTCGAAGACAACACCTTTGATCTTTCCGTCATGATTCGCACTCTCGAGTTTCTCGAGAACCCCGTGGCGGCCCTTCGAGAAGCGGGGCGTGTGACCCGGCGGGCCGTGTTCGTGGGCGGTACGAACAGCGCGTCCTGGTCCGGTTTGTGCCGCCGAATGCAGGGGGTCTGGGGGTCGGCGTCTCCGGGGGTGTGCCGTTATTACAATCTCTGGACGCTCAGAGGGATCGTCCGGTCCGCCCTTGGCCCGGTCCCCATGGCGTGGCACTCGTCCCAGGAGATCCCCCCCCTCGTAGGCAGGGTGTGCGGGGCCGTTTCGGGGATTCGGCCCGAAAGACCTCTCCCCTTCGGGGCCTTTGTGGGTCTTGCGGCCACCATCCTGTACCGTGTGAAAACGGACAACCTGGCCGTCAAAGCGCCGGTACGACGGGCGGGCCGATCCGTCCCGAGCGGGGCGACCCTTGGGCATATTCGGGCCGAAGGAGGAGTTCAGCGCCATGAGAGAAGCGATTCTGTATGAGAAACGCGGCGAGGGGGTCGTCCGTTGTGCGCTCTGCAATCACCGATGCCTTATTTCCGATGGGAAGACGGGTATCTGCGGGGTCCGTGAGAACCGGGACGGGACTCTCTACACCCTGGTCTACGGAAAGGTCATCGCTCGGCACGTGGACCCCATCGAGAAGAAGCCCCTGTTTCACTTCCTTCCCGGAAGCCGTTCCTATTCCGTGGCCACCGTGGGGTGCAATTTTCGCTGCACCTTCTGCCAGAACGCGGACATCTCCCAGATGCCCGCGGACCACGGCCGGATCCTGGGGGAGGACATGTCCCCCGAGGCCTTGGTGGATGAGGCCGAGGCGAGCGGTTCCGCCTCCATTGCCTATACCTACACGGAACCCACCATCTTCTTCGAACTGGCCCTGGACATGGCCCGCTTGGCCGCGAAGCGGGGTATTCGGAACGTCTTCGTCTCCAACGGGTACATGACCCGGGAATGCTTGGAGGAGATTCGTCCCGATCTCCACGCGGCAAACGTGGACCTGAAGGCCTTCAGCGACCGGTTCTACAAGGAGCAGTGCGGGGCCAGGCTGGAGCCCGTGCTGCGCACCATTGAGACCATGAAGTCCCACGGCGTCTGGGTGGAGGTCACCACGCTGCTCATTCCGGGCCTGAACGACGATTCCAGCGAACTCAAGGACCTGGCCGGTTTCATCTCAGGGGTGGACCCGGGCATTCCCTGGCACATCAGCCGTTTCCACCCCACGTACCGCCTCATGGACATCGGCCCTACTCCGAGCGACGCGATTCACCGGGCCAGGGATATCGGCCTGAACGCGGGCCTTCGGTATGTCTATACCGGAAACCTGCCCGGGGACGATGGAGAGAAGACGCGCTGCCACGAATGCGGAGAACCGCTGATCGACCGCTTCGGATTCTCCATTCGAAAGAACGGCCTCTCCCAAGGCGCCTGCCCGCACTGCGGGACCGCGATCCCCGGGGTGTGGGTCTAGACGGTCCTTTCTTTCGTTGATTTTTCTCACCCGGCCGGTTATTCTTCGTTGCGTGTAGGGAGGGCTTAACGGGTTCTTCTTACCACAACGAAACCCCCGCTGAACCGTTCACGCGCCTTCTGCCCGTCAGCGGGGGTTTTTTGCAGGAGGACGCGGGTATGCTCACGAAAGAAGATGAACTGGCGCTGAAGGTCACCAAGGAAATCGTGGTGAAGTTCATCGAGGTGGGACGACTGTCCATCAACTCGTTCGACGAGGCGTTCACCCAGGTCCACGAGACCGTGCGGGATGCCTTGATGCGGGTGGACATGGAGGACAGTGAACCCCCCAAAGAGGAAGGGAATTAGACGGGATCGGTTTCCTCGGGTGGGCAGGGCGTCGGGAAGTCGTCCCGGTCCATGTCATAGCACACCCGGACCAGGAACAGTCCTTGGGCGGGAGCCTTGATGCCGGCCTTTTGCCGGTCTCCCGCCTCGAGAATCCGCACAAACCCCTCCACCGACGTTTTCCCCATCCCCACATCCACCAGCGTTCCCACCAGGTTCCGTACCATGTGCCGAAGGAAGCCGTCCGCCTCGAAGGTGATGCGGATGAGGCCGCAATCGGGCCCGGAGAGCCGGGCGCTGAACATGCGCCGAACCGGGTTGCGGTTGCTGCTGCCCGAGGATCGAAAGGACGTGAAATCGTGTTCCCCCTGCACTCGATCGAGGCACCGGGTCACTGCCTCGGTATCGAGGGGGCGGTCGATGTGCCAGATGTAATGGCGAAGAAATACGTCCGGATCGGGCCGGTTGAGGATGCGGTACTCGTAGACCTTGCGCAACGCGCTGTACCTGGCATGAAATCCCGGAGGCGCCATCTCGGCACGGCGCACGTGAATGTCGCGGGGAAGCAGGCCGTTCAGGCCTCGCTCGAAGTCCTCGGGCCGAAGGGTGGAGCGGGTTTTGAAATGACACACCTGGCCCAGGGCATGGACCCCGGCATCGGTCCGACCTGAGCCCAGCACGCAGATGGGCTCGCCGACCATGACCTGAATCCGGTCCTCGAGGACCTCCTGAATGGTGAGACCGTTCTTCTGCCGCTGCCATCCATGGTATCGGCTTCCGTCGTAGGCGAGGGTGAGTTTGATGGACTGTTCGTCCGCCATGGCGTTCACGACCGTAGGGGGCGTCCAAGAGGAACGCCCATGGGTGGAAGGTGGGATCGCACCACGGACCAGGGGCTGGGTTTGTGGAGGCCCGGTCGGTTCCCGGGCGTCGGGAAAAAGACAAGGGGGAGTGCGGCGCAAGGCCGACTCCCCCTGAAAAGATCCGATCCGGCTTCCGTGCCCGGATCGCGCACAGCGCCGAAGATCAGCGCTTCGAATACTGGTAACGCGCCCTGGCCCCGGGCTGTCCGTACTTCTTCCGTTCTTTCATTCGGGGGTCCCGTGTGAGCAGGGACGCCTTTTTCAAGGGGGTCCGGAGGTCGCCGTTGATATTCACGAGGGCCCGGCTGATGCCGTGGCGGACAGCGCCGGCCTGACCGGAATGCCCGCTGCCCCGGACCGTGACCGTGATGTCGAACTTGCCCGCCATGTCGGTGAGTTCCAGGGGCTGCTTGATCAGGAGACGATCCGATTCCAGGGTGAAGTAGTCCTCAAGGGGCCTCTTGTTGACCGTGACAAGGCCTTGTCCCGGTCTCAGCCAGACCCGGGCGACTGCGGTCTTTCGTTTGCCAACGGCATGGTATGCCTGTCCTGCCATCTAGATCTCCAATTTCTCGGGTTGCTGTGCCTCATGCGGATGCTCGGGACCGGCGTACACCTTGAGTTTCTTGAGCTGTCGCCTTCCCAGGCTGTTCTTGGGAAGCATGCGGCGAACCGCGAGGCGCAGAAGGTTTTCGGGTTTTTTCTCGCGCATTTCCCGTGCCGTGGTCTCCTTCAGGCCTCCCTGGTATCCGGTGTGCCGATAGTAGACCTTCTGATCCCATTTGTTCCCCGTCATGGCCACCTTTTCGGCGTTGACCACGACGATGAAATCGCCGGTATCCGCGTGGGGTGTAAAAATGGGCTTGTGTTTACCGCGAAGGCGCAGGGCGATTCCGGATGCGAGACGCCCCAGGATCTTGTCCTCGGCATCCACAAGATACCACTTCTTGTCGATTTCCTGTTCCTTGGCCACGAATGTCTTCATGTCGTTCATCCTGTCTGTAAACTGGAAATCTAATCTTCTATGAAAATTGGCGCTCCCTGTCAAGGAGTTTTTTGAAGGCCCGGCGGATTTTTCATGGAAAGGGCATTGACAAGGGATTAAAATCCTGGTATTCCCTTTTTTCCATTCAACGGGCGCCCGTAGCTCAGCTGGATAGAGCGCCGGGCTTCGAACCCGTAGGTCGCAGGTTCGAATCCTGCCGGGCGCGCCAGAATGAAGTCGGTATTGTGTTGTCCCGTGAGGGCGTATAGCTCAGTTGGTAGAGCAGTTGACTCTTAATCAATTGGTCGGAGGTTCGAGTCCTCCTACGCCCACCAACAAAATCAATACCTTAAGGCCCTTCTTCGGAAGGGCCTTTTTCGTTTATGGGCCTTCAGTGGAAGGATAGTGGAAGGAATTTCTTCTAATGGAAGCCTTCTGGGGCCTGTCTGAGAAATAAGATTTTGTGTGATTGAGCGTAGATAGGGTAAAATACACCATCGAGAAATGAAACTCCAGTTAAAGTAAATCCTGCCTACAATATGAGGATAAAAAAGGAGGAGATGCCATTTGTGAATGATATCTCCTCCAAGATTTTGTATTTGTTTAAAAATTAATAATTTTATTTTTATTTATTTTTCATTTTCATCATGCGTCTTTTATTCTGAATCATGAGCGTATCCTCATACATGTCCTCGAAACTCGCTTTCATCACTTCATTGAATGTAGCTGGCCGCCCGCCATGCATTTTTATAAAATTATCGGCTGCTTCTTTGGTTTCAAAGGCCCACTTGGCCCTGGCAGTCATCACCCCCATTATATCACCGCCAATAACCCAATAGGCCGTATCCACATCAATTTGTTTTTGGGTATTATAATCGCCAACGGTCATTTTTTTTACCGGTTTATCGATATGTAGCGCCATGTCGACCGCAGCACAGTGAACCGAGCAAACCCCCTCTATGCTTCCGTCGTCATGTTCTATAATGACCCATGAATATCCAAATTTGGCCCTTTCCATACCGCAGTGAATACATGACTCGTCTTTCGAAAATGCTGTATTGGTTAGAATCAACAATGTGGTTACAATTCCTGCTGCACAAAACATGATGTAACTTTTTATCAAGCTTTTCTTTTTCATCGGCCAACCTCCTCTTTCAACGTCCAGAAGAATCCTAGAGATCTGCTCCCTCATTCGATGGTTTCAAACCCCAAATAACGGTCACCTCCTTCCGTTATCAGTTATTAGAATATATATCTCATGATAGGCTGGTCTCGTCAAGAGCGCTTTTAGGATTTTATCCAGCATAATAAGTCGCTCTCTTCCCATTGATGATTGTGTAGGCAGCCCTTTTTACCCTGTTTTCAATATGGTTTCGCCCGTGTGTTCGAGTATGGCGGGCACCACATCCTTGAAATATGCGTTGTCTCCTCCGGAACCATTGTTCCCTGTGAAGGGTGAATCTGTTGTGGCATATGCCGCAGACGGCTATTGTCGTCCAGGAAAGGCCCCGATGAAATGGGTTGGATCCTGTATTTCGCCATTTGGCCGGAATGGCGGCTAGGCGGCGAAATACAGGATTCAGCCCATTTACCGTTCATGCAAGGAAAGGCACAATGGAGGGCGGAAACGGAGATTTTTTCAGTAAAACACTCAGACCAGGAAAGGCGGTTTTCAAATGGCTGACGAAAAGCAGGAACTCAAGGAGAAGCTTTTGGAACTCTACCCTGAACTCGAACGTTACGGACTCTCCATTGATCTCGAGTTCGACGAGAGAAAAAATGCCTGGGTGATCACCTTTGAAAAAGGAGGCCGGGAGAGGCATGCCTTCCTGGACAAGAAAGACGCGGACGACTGCATTCGCGGACGCACCTGCATCTACCTGGGCGTCCTCATAGGCCAGTACATACGGGATCTGGAAAATATTTCCGAGTGATCCCATGTCCAGGGACATGGAGGAGTGCCGGCCCCGGCAGTTGTCTTATGCTCCGGGTTGCCCGGCACCCGCCGGGCTCCGATTCGTCTATGTGGGGAATGTCGCCGGGGTCTCCCTGGACACCATCTGCCCGAAATGCGGCGATGCGGTCGTGAAAAAAACCCTTTGGGGTGACGGAAAACAGGGTGAAGGACGGCACATGTCCTTCATGTGGGGCTTGCCATCGCAGGGAGGTTCAGTCAGGGCTGCGGTGGGCGATGGAGAGGCGTTTCAGGGAATGGCGCCGGCAAGGAGCCGGACAACCTCGTCTTCGTCCAGATCAACCCATTTGGTATAGGCATCCGCCACGGCAAAGAAGGCCCCTTCCCGGATATTCGGACAAAACACTTCATCGGCCTCCGGCCGGACCTTTTCCAGGGTGCTCAGCGAGGCTGTGGGAACGGCCACGACGATCTTTCGGGCCCCATGCCCCTTTACCATGTTGATGGAGGCGAGCATGGTATATCCGGAGGCCAGGCCGTCATCCACAATGACGACGACCTTCCCGTTGAGATCCGGGAAGCTCCGGCCTTTTCGGAACAGGTGGTTCCGCTTGTCGAGTTCCACCTTGACGGCGGAAATTTCGGCTTCGATATCCTCCTCTTCGATCCTCAAATCCGAGACCAGGGACCGATTCAGAAACACTTCCCCGCCGAGCGACAGGGCGCCGAATCCGGATTCGGGATTTCCGGGCACCTTGAGCTTCCGCGAGATGATCAGATCAAAAGAAGCGTTCAGTATACTACGGACCTGCAAGGCGACGGGCACGCCGCCTGCAGGAATGGCCAGTACGGCAACATCGTCCCTGCCGCCGTATTCGGATTCCATCATCCCTCCGAGGGTTTTCCCGGCGCTTTCCCTGTCCCGGAATACATGGAACCGATTGTGGAAATCCTCGATCTCGTGGATTGTGGCTTTGTTCATTTTCTTAACACGCGGATCGGCTTTGGCCCGCACAACTCTCCCGGGTATCCGGCCCTGCATGAACACGGAATCTGTAATCGTCCAGGGCTTCGTGGTAATCCACCGTAACGGGTTTGGCCTGTTCAAAAAGGTCCTTGTAGATCAGGAAGGTGAACTCAGGAGCCTGAAAGACGGGGTCGTCGTCCGCCTGGTTGTCCAGGGCCATGGCCCGTACAAAGTTTCGGGTTCCCTGTGCTTTGTACAGGTGGATAATATGCTGGAACGTTCTCTCTTTTATGTATTTTTTGTGATCTTTTCGCTTTTTCAAAAACATGGCAGGCCTCATCTTGATTCCAAGACCTGCGTGCCGGTACCACACGTCCACACAAGATACAAATAACACGGAAACAGCTGTTGAGCAAGGGGCTTGCACGCTGCTACCTTCACTGTCGAGTTGTGCCTCAACGTCGGGAGAAGGGATGTAGCAGTGACCAGATTTCCTTCGGGTCCATACCCCGCCCTCCTATATTCTTGGTTTTCTAACGCTGAAACGGTATCCTACCCACAGAAAGGGGGGCTTGAAGATGAAAAAATCCCTTGGACTCATCCTTGTTGGAATGGCCCTTATGCTTACTCTGCAATGGGGGTGGAATCAGGTTCAGTCAGAGGCCGTGGCTGAAGGACAACCTATCCGTGAAATATGGGCCGCATCCGGGACGCCCAAATGGGAAGAATCAGAAGCCGTCATGAATGCGCTTTGGGCAGATGGATACCGGGTTGTTGGTTACAATGTCACCTTGAATAAAAAAGATGAGTTAATAAAACATATTGTCATGTCTCGCTAGCCGATCCAGTTGAACGTGTCTTCTTATCCATCACGGGATTCATCATCTTTGCTGAAGACGCGTTTGCTCCGGTGAGGGTTGGTCTCCGCCCTGGGGGTAAGCGCAGCCTTGTCCTCGCGCGCGTAGGGGGTGTGTTGACCACTGCAACCCTTATCGCATCATGGATGTTCAGAGAGGTCCGGATTTTTGTCAATAAGCACCCTAATGGAGCCACCCATAGTCGCCTTAATGGAGCCAGTACAAAGAGGCCAAAAAGCGGTTTTCGGACCGGCTTCAGGCTATGCTTTTTCACCTCCTTTCAAGGGGGGATTTTTCAATGGTTTTTGACATGTGGATCGGGTGGTTTCAGAGAGCGTCCGTGGGGATCGATAGCTCTTTCCCTCCAGCAGCACCGTATAGGCCCCATGACGCAACCGGTCGATGGTCGCCTCCCCCAGGATTCGGTTGGGGAAGGCGTCGGTCCATTCCGGGATGTCCAGGTTTGAGGTGACGATGGTGCTCTTTCGCTCGTAGCGTTCGGATATGACATCGTGGAAGTCTTCGTCCTGGGAGGGCTTCAGGGGTTTGAGCCCGAAGTCGTCGATGATGAGCAGGTCGACTCCGGCGATTCGGGCAAAGTATCGTTCATATCCGTTGATCGCCCGGGCGGCGTTCAGTTGGGCCAGCATGGTGGAGGCCGACGTGAAGAGCACGCTGTGTCCGTTTCGAATGGCGTGGTGGCCCAGGGCCTGGGCCAGATGGCTTTTGCCGGTTCCGCAGGGGCCGATGATGAACACGCAGACCTTCTCGGCGATGAACCGGCAAGAGGCCAGGTCCATGACCAGTGCCCGGTTGATGTTCGGGTTGTAGGAGAAGTCAAATTCCTCCAGCGTCTTCTGATTCCGGAAGTTGGCCCGGCGAAGGGCCGAGGCCAGTTTTTTCTGGTTTCGGCGGGCCACCTCGTCGGTGATGATGGTGGCCAGAAAGTCCATGTAGGACATCTTGTGTTCCATGGCCTGCCGGTTGCGGGACTCGATGGAGTCCATGATGCCCGACAGGCGAAGCTGCTTGAGCATGGGGATCAGATCGGGCATCGGATTCATGACGTCCCTCCTTCCCGGGAGACCGTTTGACGAAGGAAGCGTCCCCGGCCGGTGTATGCCGACGCCAGGGGGATGACGTTGGTCTTATCATAACACGGTGTCTGATCCAGCCCTTGTTGCAGGATGCTCTTCACTGTACGGTATTTGACGTTGTCGAAGTGAAGGGCCCGGGCACAGGCCGCCTCCAGCCGGACCGGACCGTACTTTTTGCTCAGGTGGATCACGCCCTGGGCGGCGCGGAGGTTGTCGAGCACCTTGTGGGAGAAGAGTTGCCGGATGAGCTGGTGGCATTCCGGTCCGATGTCCCGGGCCTGCTTCAGGCACCATTGGGGATCCTGCATCTTGTAGGCAAGGGCCTCCGGCGGCATGTGCTCGTCGACTGTGGAGCGCAGGCCGGCCCGTTTCAGTCGAGGATGGGTCGCCACCAACTGGATGTCCTGGTACAGCTTCACGGTCGTGTCGGTGGCCCTCAACATCATCGTCTGGTGAACCAGGCGGAAGGGGACCGAGTAGTAGGCCTTCTCGAACTGCACATGGCAGTTTCCATGGACCTTCACTCGAGTCCAGGTGGCGATCTGGACCGGAACGTCGGGCAGGGCCTTTAAAAAATGCTTTTCCGTTTCGGCGAACATATCCAGAGGTCGTTGATGGGTGGTGCCGTGAATCCGGTTGCCGGCCGACTGGAGAACCCAGCGGCCCAGTTGTTCGTTGGCATCCACCAAGGTTCGAAACGTGCGGAGCGGCACGAACCTGTTTTTGACATACTTGACCCCGGACTCGACCCGACCCTTTTTCTGCGGATCTCTGACCGGACACGGCGATATGAGAAACCCGTACCCCTCGGCCAGTTCCCCATAGGAACGCTGAACATCCGGGTCGGTGTAGCAGGCCCGGGTGATGGCGCACTTGGGATTGTCGATGATCAGTCTTGCGACCACGCCGCCAAACCACTCAAAGGCCCGTCGGTGGCAGGCCAGCCAGGTCTCCACGGTCTGGTCGGTGACTATCTCGGCATACATATGACGGCTGAAACACAGTGTCATGACAAAGATCCATGTCCCGATGACCTCACCGGTAAACACGTCCATGATGGTGGGGCCTTTTCCGAAATCCACCTGTGCGGCATCACCGGGAGCAAAATCCAGCATGCAGGTGGCCTTGGGGTGTGCGCCCCGGATCGTGCGCATCCTGCGCAGAACCGAAGAGTAGCTCCCGGAAAACCCGCATTGCGACACCAGGGCTTCATGGATGGTGGTGGCCTGGATGCCCTGCTCCACCCATTGCTTGATCTTTTCCTCGTGCGGCCGGGTCAGAGACGGCTGGGACGGACGACTTGTCCTATGGGACTCGAACACGCCAGCCAGTTGCTCGTCATCGGGAAGCGGCCCACTGGAAAGCCATCCCTTTTGCGCGGCAATCGACCGGATCTCAGCGCATTTGGTCCTTCCAAGAACCCTGCTCCTGGCAATGGCCCGGTCGCTTTGCCCCTGGCGCATGCAATGAATCACGTGGCGATACTGATGCATCTCGATTCTCCTGTTGGCCATGGCACCACCTCCCGGTTTATGGTTTGCCGGGAGAGTACCAGATGGACGGAAAGGTCCGAGATGCTTTTTGGCCTCGATGTCCCCCTTACGGCCGGTGGCCCCATTAGGGTGACCACGAACTGGCCTCATTAGCGTGACTATCGAGTGGCCCCATTAGGGTGCTCACAAGGTGGCCTCATTAGCATGACCACAGGGTGGCCCCATTAACGTGACTCCAGAATGGCCCTATATCATTGACCACTAACAATTTTCGCGTATTCCAGAGCAATACCACATTACATCTGAACTGGGAAGACGATCTCAACCCGGCCCCGGGGTTCACAATCGACTGGGTGGCGTAAGCCGGCAAGTCCTTCTTGCCCGGGCACTGGCGAAATATGCATCGACAAGACTCCTTGCCATCCCTGCTCCTCGAACTTCCCCATCAAACCGCTTCCACTTCCCCGTGTCCATCACCCCGATCCCAACGAGCTTTTCCCGGCCACTATGTATTGTTATGTGTTTATTGTGGATGACCAAAGATGTCTTATGGTATCCTGCTACTCGAAAAGCAACTTCCTATCACGCCCTGATATTCTCTTCTCAATTTCACTTCGCTTTTTTTGCCCCTCAGGCACAAAGAAGGTCGCAAAAGGGTCACATTTGATCACCGGTTAAATATGACCCTTTTTTCGACGGCGACGAACGGCGACTCCGGAATATAGGTTTAAGCAATTGGGTTTATATATCAAAGAGATCGCTGTCGTTACCGTAGGTGTCGGCTACCTGGCACAAAGCTTGAGTATCCATCAATAAAAACCGCATCGTTCTTTTGCGCGGGAACTTTTCTGCAACCGTTATTCAACACCAGGTCTACCATGAAATCAAGCGGCCGAGACAAGGGAGAAGGCAAGTGGCACAACGTGAAGGGCAAGATCAAGCAGGTCGCCGGAAAAGCAGTCGGGAACCACGATTGGGAGGCCGAAGGCAAGGCCGAACATGCTGACTGGAAGGTTCAGGAAAAGATCGCCCAGATCAAGGACGTCGTCGAAAAGTAAAGATGGACGTCTGTCAAAAGGATTTGATGGGGTTAAAAAAGGAGGACACGACACCATGCTTTGGACCATATTTGTGATTCTTTTGATTTTGTGGGGGGTGGGATTGTTGACAGGCTATACACTGGGTGGCGTCATTCATGCCCTGCTGGTCATCGCCATCGTCGTGGTGCTGATCCAGGTTATTCAAGGACGACGACGAGTGTAACCATTCAGGCCCTTGCCGGGCAAGGCGAGGTGTTTACAGAAAGGAGTAACGGATATGAAAAAAAGGAACATGTTTATCGGGTATTTTGTCCTTTTGATGGTGATCACCGCCCTTTCGGCGTGTGGATCGACGTCCAAACAGACAACACCAGGTGAATACGTAGACGATTCGGTCATCACGGCCAAGGTTAAAACTCTGCTTGCAGAGGATGATTTTCTCAAATCATTTCAGATCAGCGTGGAAACCCGCAAGGGCATCGTTCAATTGAGTGGCTTCGTCAATTCTCAGAAGGCGGTCGATAAAGCGGGTCAAATCGCAAGGAACGTTCAAGGGGTGACATCCTTAAGGAATGATCTGATCGTTAAATAGTGACAGCATGTTGAGCAAGAGAATCAAAACGGGTTGCCAAGCAGGAAGAAGGAAGGCTTTTGAGAAACAGAATGGTCAATCAATAGGAGTTTCCCATGAGCGACAAACGAAAAGCGTATGAAGAAAAGCTCGATACACAGTTGAAGGAATGGGACGCGGAGATCGCTCTGCTCAAGGCCAAGGTGGAGAATGCCAAGTCCGACGCGAAGATCGATTACTACAAAACCATCGAGACCTTGGAGCACAAACAGGATAAGGCCAAGACGAAGTTTCAGGAGTTGAAGACCTCCGGGGATGAGGCATGGGAAGCCGTAAAAAGCGGAATGGAAAAAACCTGGGCTGAAGTCAAGGCGGCCTATCACGATGCGGTTTCGAAATTCTAAGGTGCAGGACCGACCCTTTCAGTAAGTCCACCAGCAGGTTGATGACTTAACATCAAGTCGAAGGCGTCTTGAAGGATGTGAAGGGTACGGCCAACGAAAGAATATGACATTGACACGGATGTTCAACAAACCAAACGGAGGAAATTCTCATGAATACCACAACGCTCATCATTGTCATCGTCGTCTTGTTCTTGGTTTTCGGTGGGGGCGGTTACTATTGGCGGAGACGTAGATAGCGGCATCAGTCCTCCGAAAAAGGTACTGGACCGATCCGTTGTCTCCACCCGGCCACCGCAAGCCAGGGGGGAGTCAGCGTCGGGGAAAGAGAGGGATGCGTCACAGATCCGGGTCCCCACTCGAGCGCCGCGCAGCATGCCACAGAACATGCCACGAGGGCGCCAGAGCGACTAGACCGAGCGGGGCTCTCTTCACAGCTCCGTCTGCATCTCCCAAGTTCCCGGTTCATGTTTCCTGATCCATAGCTTCGGTAGCATAACATCAGCAACATAATAGATGAAAAGGATATCATAAACATTAAATAAGAGATGAAGGGAGGTATTACTATGCCTAACAAAGACGGTAAAGGGCCGAAAGGCGGCGGACCCCGTGATGGTCGTGGCGAGGGTAAAGGCCGAGGGGCCGGCGAGGGTAAGCGCCGAGGGACCGGCAAGGGTGCTGGTCCCCAAAAAGGCGGAAAGAAGGGTAAGTGTTGAGTCTGAACCGGGCAGGGCGGGATTTCTTCCACATGCGGAAGGCGCAACCCGAACTTTTCGCCCCGCTCAACCGATCAGGCTGGCTGACCCTCGATTAGTGATTCAAGCACCTGGGGGTTTTGAATACCCCTATGGCTAGAACTCCGTTCAGCAGCGGGTTTCGAGGTGACTTATGAATCCCGTAGGTAAACCTCTGCAAAGAAGGGGAGAGAGGAATGTGTTTTGTCCTCACTACAAGGGTTGTCTGGATCATGCAGTGAGCGAGTCCTGGTCCTATTGGGCATGTGGGAATTGCCGGCATATGCTCGATCAGGGGGCCAGGCCCGAAATGCGCATGATAAGTACAGATTGGATTGAACATTATGATTTGAGATTGCGGTTCTGATAGCGGAATTGGAAAAAGGACATGCCGCCGGATCTTACATAGAAAGAAGAACCGGCTGCTGTATCGCGGAGCTGTTGCAAGAAAAGAGGGAGCAAAACCCCGTCGCCTCTATGGACAGGTCTCCGGTCTCATTCAGCACGAGGAGGTGAGATATGCCGCCAGATGGGGGAAAAGGACCGCTGGAAGATGTAACAGATAAGCTTCGTTCCCTCTTCGGGAACAAACCATCCCAGAAGAATAAGTATGGCTTGCCTCCGAAGACCCGCTTCAGCATCTGGTATTTCCTGGCGGCCTTCCTTTTGTTTTCCTACCTTCAGCAGTCCTTTTTTTCTGCAAAATTGGAGACCATCCCCTACAGCCAATTCAAACAATACGTAGCCGGGGGTTCCGCAGGTGATTTGACCATCGGCCCGGAGAACATCACCGGCACGCTGAAATTTGGAGAAACAGAACCGGACCAGAGGTTCACCACGATTCGGGTGAACGATCCCGACCTGGTAAAGGATCTGGACGAACGCAGGGTCAGTTACACCGGGCACTATGAGAGTAAATTCCTGAAGAGCCTTCTGTCCTGGGTCATCCCTATCGGCATTTTTTTCCTGATCTGGCGGTTCGCCATGAAAAAGATGGGGCCTGGGATGGGGGTCATGTCCTTTGCCAAGAGCAAAGCCAAGATCTTTGCCGAGAGTGAGACCAAAGTCACCTTCGCTGATGTTGCCGGCATCGATGAGGCCAAAGAGGAACTCGAGGAAGTGGTGGGATTCTTGAGCAATCCGGAGAAATTTCAGAAACTGGGAGGGAGGATTCCCAAGGGAGTGCTTCTGGTCGGCCCGCCCGGGACCGGCAAAACCCTTCTGGCCAAGGCAGTGGCCGGGGAGGCAAAAGTCCCTTTCTTCAGCATCAGCGGGTCTGAGTTTGTGGAGATGTTCGTCGGCGTGGGAGCGGCGCGCGTTCGCGATCTTTTTGCCCAGGCCACGAGCCAGGCGCCCTGCATCATCTTCATCGATGAGCTCGATGCCTTGGGAAAAGCCCGGGGAATGAACATTATGGGCGGCCATGACGAGCGGGAGCAAACTCTCAACCAGCTCCTGGTGGAGATGGATGGATTTGAAACGAACAAAGGGGTGATCATCATGGCCGCCACCAACCGGCCGGAAATCCTGGATTCCGCCTTACTGCGCCCTGGGCGGTTTGACCGGCAGGTGCTGGTGGACCGCCCGGATATTAACGGGCGGGAAGCCATCCTGAAAATCCATTCCAAGAATGTTCTGCTGGCTCCCGATGTGGACCTGCGCAAGCTCGCCGGCCGCACTCCGGGCTTTGTGGGCGCCGACCTGGCCAACCTCATCAATGAGGCCGCCCTGCTGGCTGCCCGGAAAAACAAAGAAGCCGTAGATCCGGCGGATTTCGACGAGGCCATCGACCGGGTGGTTGCGGGTCTCGCGAAAAGGAGCCGTGTCATGAATCCGCAGGAAAAAGAGATTGTCGCCTTTCACGAATCCGGACATGCGATTGTGGCCGAGTCTGTTGAACATGCCGACCCGGTGCACAAAATTTCCATTATTCCCCGGGGGATTGCCGCGCTCGGCTATACCCAGCAGCAACCCACCGAGGATCGCTATTTATTGACTCGCTCCGAGCTGCTGGACCGGCTGGCGGTACTCCTGGGGGGCAGGGTGGCGGAGGAGTTGGTTTTCGAAGAAATTTCCACAGGGGCCCAAAACGACCTGCAGCGGGCCACGGACATTGCCCGGTCCATGGTCACGGAATACGGCATGAGCGATCGCCTGGGGCTGGTGACCTATGAACGCCCGCGTCAGGCCATGTTTTTGCCGGAGAGTTTTTCGCCCAACAAAACCTACAGTGAAGAGAAAGCCGGCCAGATTGATAAAGAAATCTCTCGGGTCATCGATGAAGCCCATCAAAGGGTGCGAGGGATCCTCTCCGCTCACCGGAATGTCCTGGATGATTTGGCACACATGGTTTCGCAGAAGGAAATTGTCCAGGGGGAGGAACTCAGAGAGATGCTGGGTAAACCCTCAGCGGGCTGAGGGGGAGAAAAATTTTTCTGAGAAATCGAGGATATGGCAGACTTGGGTTTCGGGTCTGTAGTTTCATGCTTGATCTCGGAGATGGAAGCCATGCGGGTGGCGAGCAGGCACTTTCCGGAGGCCCGGGCCAATTCCTCCCGATTGTCCTTCGGGTTCATACCGGCATCGGCCACAAAGATGGCCCGGCCCGACTGCCAGCCCCTCAGATCGGCACGCACCTTCTCCACCATGCTCACGTCAGCGGTGTTGCCCGGCAAGACCCAACTCTTGACGGGAAAGCCTTCCGGTGTCACCGCAAGGGCCACCACGATTTGCGGGGCCCGGAATCCTTCCTTGGCATGTCCGAACTCTGCGGGTTGATCAGACCGGCCGGCATGCTTGTGGGGGTGAAGGTCAGCCCGCAGGATCTTCGGAGGCACGTGGCCACCTATGCTTCTGGAGCTGGGACCCCGATTGAAATCGTGAGCAAGTTGATCTTACGGCATGCGAACCTATCCACCACACAGCGCTACCTGGTGAGGGTCAGCGAGGTCGAAGCCCGAAGGTGGATCGACAATCTTCATGGATAGAGAATAGAGGAGGAATTGAAGGGCCTTCTGCTCCAATTTTAGTGAGAGGCGGAGGCCCTTCCTTATCGAAACATGGCATTTCGGGGTGGGAGGGAATCGCCGGTATTCCAGGACAATCATTGACCGCGGAGTTCACGCTTTGGAGCGCTAGCGCCGATAGTTTGGAACTTATGGTTCGAATCTCCGGATCTTCCAATAGTTCGGGTCACGGTGCAAATGCATAACTGCCATGATGGCAATGAGATCTGGTTTGATTCGAAACAAAACGCCGAAGGGGAAGGTATTTGTAGGGCACCGTCGGACATCCCCTTCGACGAGGGTGTAGAGCTCGGGATTTAACTGAATCCGGTTGAGGGCGTCTTGGACTGCTGTGACAAAACGCTTTCCGAGGCCTTTTTGCTGCGATTCGTACCACACCGCGGCGTCAACCATCTCTGAGTCAGAGCTTCAGGATGGAAGCGAATGGGCTTCATGTGAGTGCCGTATATGCCTTCGCAAACACATCGGCGGCATCGCGCAACTCGACCGTGCTTTCGTCCATTTCCCGACACCGCCTGAATAGCTCGTCGCGCCACGCCTGGGATAACGCGTCTCCAGGGCCCGCGTCCAGGCTTTCAATCAGGCGCTCAGCCACATACGCGCGTGCCTGCGGGGGCAAAGTCAGGGCCTCCGCCACAATCTTTTCTGCTGTTGTGCTCATATGAAAATAATACCTCCTCTTGTCGCTGTGGTCAATTCCAGTTTACCCCTTCTCCTTGAAACCATGGGTGTCAAAATCCATCTCGGGGTTGGCGGCAGAGGTCAGCATTTTTCCGACTCCTCCAGATTTTGCATTGAATGATTCCGATTGTAGCACTCAAAACCCTAAGATTCTATGTTTAACCCCTATCTGCACTCAGGTCGCCGGGGGCCGACGATTTCTTCCGTCAGAACAGCCTTGACCATACCACGGGAGCGGTGAAAATGAACCATGTTCACGGCCTGAGCCGTGCCCACCCACAACTCCTCTCAAGGAGGTTTCGTCATGAACGGTTCCATGGCCATTGCAGGCTTCTTCGAGTATCAGAGAGCCAACGGCAAAAAAAAATACCGTCCGGAATGATCCCTTCTTCCTTCCCACGTTTGAAGCCCGGTTCGGCGACCGCGAGCTGAATTCCCTGACCACTGAAGAGGTCTGGGGCTTCCTTGCCCAGCAGACCGACGGAACAAGCCAGGGAACCAAGAAGCTCCGATACTCGCTCCTGTCTTCCTTCTTCAACTTCGGGAAGAACATCCTCGATCCAGACTTACCCAACCCCTGCGACACGCCCGTGCTCAGGAAGATCTTCGCTCACCCGAAGCCCAAGCAGTGGACCATCCTCGACAAGGATGGCGTCGATGAGATGATTTTCCGGACGGAGAATCCCAGAAACCGCCTCATCCTGGAACTCATGGCCCGAAGCGGCATGCGCATTGGTGAGGTCCTCGGTTTGAGAGCGGAGGATATCGGGGACCGGAGGGTTTCCTTGACCAATCCCAAGAGCGGAAAGGAATCCGAACGGATCTTTCTTCCTCAGAAGGTCGCTGAGCGTCTCAAGGCGTACATCATCAAAAATGAGATCAGGCCCGATGAAAGGGTCTTCCCGATCACGTATTCCACCGCCCGGGTTATCGTGAGAAAGGCCGGCATGCTTGTGGGGGTGAAGGTCAGCCCGCATGATCTTCGGAGGCACGTGGCCACCTATGCTTCTGGAGCTGGGACCCCGATTGAAATCGTGAGCAAGTTGATCTTACGGCATGCGAACCTATCCACCACACAGCGCTACCTGGGGAGGGTCAGCGACGTCGAAGCCCGAAGGCGGATCGACATTCTACACGGATAGATTTAGTGGGGTGGGGAGAGGGGAGGAAGGGCTTCCTGCTCCTGTTCCAAAGTGCGGGGAGCGGAGGCCCTTCTTATCGTAATATGGAACAGACGCGGTAACTGGTTTCGCGAGTATTGCGGAGCAATCAGGTAAGAGTTCACTGACGGGACAGGTTTAGAGCACTATTCGAGCGGATAGGTCCAGAAACCGAACACCTAATTATATCAATGTCATCCACAAAGCTTGCTGACCCAATCTCCGACAAAATGCGTGATACCGATGACAAGAAAGGCGATCAGGACGTGTTCCCCCACAATCTTCCAAGGGGCTTCTCCCTGAGATTTGGCTATTACATAGCTCAGGACAGCAAGAATGGACATCCCCCAAATGATACTCGCAACGATGGCCGTCGATATGGAAAGTAGGAGGATGGGAACAACAAACGTAAGGGCAAAGAGGAACTTCGCAAGGAACGTCGCAACTGTAGCCGTCCAAACCTGCTTGAACGTGTTCGTGTTTTTCGCCTCCTCAGAAATGTGGATTCCCAGCGCATCGGAAAAAGCATCTGCAATCGCGATGGTAAGGATGCCACCCAACACCACGATTTTGGAATGCGTACCAGAGTGAAGACCGACCATCAGGCCCAGGGTTGTTATCACCGCCGACGTGAGACCAAACGTGATGCCTGTTCGCAGAGAATCTTTCATATGTTTCCGACAGCTCCGATAGGCCCCACAGGTTTTCCTGTCACAGATGATGTATTTCTTTTTTCCGGAACCAAAGAATCAGAGGCTAACGTGCGAGTTACTTGAAGAACGGCCTACAGGCTTGCCTCAACCCGGTGAGCGTGCTTTTCACCGCGCTCCACATCCCATGTGGGGCTTTCGTTGACAGTTGCCTGGCGTGAACGGTTGTCGTGAGGAAAGGGGCAGAGGTGAAACTCTTGGCATGATTTGGGCTCTGCCTGCCCGCGGCATGTTCCATCCCTGCGGCAAGAGAATGCCCACCTCTGCACTTGTGAACCACATGGCTTTGACAATAGAACCTGGTCTTGCGCCATGGAGGCAGGCTTTTCAGGTGATAAAGGTGCTCTCTCTTCAAAAATCCCGGAGCCTCCCCATCAGCAGGGCCAAGAATGAGGAAATCACCCAGAATCAGGCAACGTCCGGTCTTCACGGTTCCAAGGCCGGCCGGCGCCTCCCAGCGCAGAGCCCCATCCTTTTCCACGATCTTGAACCGCCCGAGCCGGTAAGCGCTTTCCATGAGGGCCTCCTTTGTTCCAAGCTGCAAGCCCAGGCATTCATTCAGGGATCACCACATGGTCGTCATCATAGACACCCTGATCAGCGGTCCTGTGGCAAGCAGAGCAATTCGACATGGAGCCAATGGATTTCCGCTCGAAGACGTTCGGTCGAATTTCATGATGTTCATGCAAAATGCAGGGGGTATCGGTGATGCGCGTGGGCGTGCGACCTCCAAGGCTCCGCATGATTTCTCGGGATCGTTTCGATGAGCTGTTTTCCGCAGCGTTGCTCGTTAAATAGCCGAGGATATCACTCCTTGTATCCGGAGCGAGGTCCACCACTTCACCAAAATGATCACTGAGGCCGGCAAGAACCTTCTTCCAAGAGCCCGAGGGGAGAAGCCCTGGCTGATAGGCGAAATGACAGGACCCACACGTTTCTTTATAGGCGGGGTGGGCTACGGGAGAGAGACGATCTCTCGCTTCCTCTTCGTGATTTTCGTGTCGCCTTTCTCTGTGTCTTTCGCCGCGATCAGCGATGCTTGGACCCACCAAGGCACCCAGCGTGAACACCGCCAGGACCATCGCAAAAGCCTTTCTTCCGTACCTGCGCAAATTGATTTCCTTTTAAGTCATACTTTATTGGTAGGGTTTTATCCGCTTGTACTCTCCTGCCCAGAGGCTGTCAATCCGTTTTCGATCGGATTCCGGCACCCCAAAGCTGATGGCGGAGAAGTGGCGTCTTCCGATGGCTATGCTTTGCAATAAAGACGGTTTCCTGCATGCAGGAAGGCGGGGTGCAGGTCTTGGATTGACGGCGGGTCTTCTCTCCAATAGGATCTATAGCTTGGCAGTCTGCTTTTTTGGCTATGGCTGAGGACTATCGAGCGTCCGATGGATGCTTGGTGGGAAGAAAAACCCAAGAGGGTTACACTCGAAGGAACACCTACAGATGAACCACTCCATTACGGAAGTCCTCCGCATCCCGTTGTCCAGAATGTTCGTTCTTATGTTGTTAGCGACCCTTCTTCTCACCTCGAGTGCCTGGGAAGGGGTTTCCATCACCACCAGTGTCTACTTCCTCCTCGGATGCGTTCTTGCGGGGGTTGCGTCATTGGGGAGACTCTGGTGCTCTCTGTACATCGCTGGGTACAAGAACGTTTCGCTCGTGACAAAGGGTCCTTACTCGGTCACGCGAAATCCTTTGTACTTCTTCAGCTTCCTAGGTGGTGCCGGCGTGGGCCTGGCCACAGAGACCCTCTCTGTTCCACTGGCCGTCATCCTGGTCATGCTGCTGTACTACCCGGCCGTAATCAAGGGAGAGGAAAAACGGTTGATGGACATCCATGGAGAGGAATTTGAAGCCTATTGTAGACGGACTCCCGCCTTTTTTCCAAAATGGTCTCTCTTGGAAGAACCGCAAACCTACCAGGTTAACCCCCGGATTTTCAAAAAAAACATTTTCGGCGCTCTCTGGTTTATTTGGCTGCTGGGAATCTTGGAACTGATCGAGGCCATGCACGAAATGGGGATTCTCCCGGTTTTCTGGGAGATCTTTTGAGGCAGAAAAACCGTTGCATACCCAAAGGCTTATCACGAGGCAAATGTCCATTCGGCTTGATGAAGGAATCGGGAAGTTCCAACCGAATGAACAATGAGTCATGTTGAATCCCGGCAAGCCGCTCGACTCCAGTGTTACCCTGCAATCCTTGAACGCGGTTCGCCTCCAGTATCAACCTAAAAACATGCACCCTCAACCCTTCCCGTTCATCTTTCTTCTCAAGACCCCCGCTTTGCGCCCCAGCAACCTCAAAACACCAAACCCCACTCTCTTTTCGAGAAATGGGGTCTCAGACGGCTCGGGACATGGCGCCCTCGCGAAGTCAGGTGGTCGTCGATTGGTTTCTAGGAAATCACCATTGATGGCAAGACAGTATCGCGAAACGGGAAAGAAAAATCAAGCGGGAAAATCAGTGGAAACGGTTTCATCCAGCCCTTTGTTCATGGCATGATAATTGTATGTCCATTCAGTGCCAAAGGCCGTTTCGAGATGAATCTCCTCGATTTTTCGCGCCCTATGGGTTATTCTTTTTTGGTGGGGAAATCGGGATGAACGGTTTTGTAAAGTCCAGTTCAGCCGAGGCGGGTTGGAGTGCGGCCGGGTGACCATTCCGGGTGAGTGTATTCGCCCCTGGGTTCTTACGACAATATCAAGATGGAGGGAACGCCATGAAAAAAATGATGATTCTCGTGATGTTCGCGTTTGTACTGATCGGATGCCAAACAACCAAGATGAATACCATCCCGAATTTAAAAGGGACATGGCAAGTGGATTCATACAGCCACCATCATGCAACGCATGGATATCTTGAGAATAATGATCCGGAATCAAAATGGATCATTACAGGGCAGGAAGGGCGACATTTTCATGGAGAGCGCGTCTATGTGAGAAAGATAATCGATGGCCGGGAGTTTAGAGAGGGGTTTTCGGGTGTCATTGGAAGGAACAACGCGGTCTACATGGTCGACCATGAAGAAGATGTCATCATTGGTAGTATCGTCTCAGATAGCGAACTGGAGCTCTACATCCTCGGGAAAACCCATTCCGCTGAACAAGCCTCCCGGGCGGGATATGTCAATCTCAAAAGGATGGGGAAGTAGTGTCTGGAAGACGGGGCAGGACGTTGGTTTTTAACCGGAATGATACCCATGCGGAAGGCCGCGCGTCAGCGAGTACGCTCAACGGCATGTTATGAATGTCGACTTCCGAACCGTTCTCTTAAGCGTTCTTCATGTAAAACGCCCCGTCATGCGCATTGGCCCCGGCATGACGGGGTCGTCCTGATCGCGCCCATGCTCCGGAGACCGATGATCGTCGTGGATGCCTGACTGACGCGGCTTTTTCAGCTTGGCTTTCCTGTTTCTGCTTTCATCATGCAGGCCATTTCCGAAAATCTGGTTCAGCGTTTTTTTTTCAGGGCCGGACCGAGATTCACCAGGTGGAGCTTTTCCATCGATTCACACCATCTGCCTATGGAGGTCCACCAGGTCAGGCCTTACCGGCGGCGGTCGAACGGGAGTCTGCGAGACCGTCACGATGGTCGGCATAGGAACGGGATGGTCGGGTCCGCCCGCCGGGGGCGCGGTTGAGGCGTCCATTCGAACAGGAGGTTTGACGTGGTCAAGGCGTTTGCGGATTTCAATGGGTTGGAAATGTTTTTCCTGGCGTGTGCCGTCATCGGCGGTTTTTTTGTCTTCTTTAAACTGATTATGCAATTTGTCGGAGGCGACACGGACTCGACCGTTGACGTGCATGGCGATATCGGTGTCGATGCTCATCATGCCGATTCCGATGTGGGTTTTCGATTGTTGTCCATGCATGGGATTTCCGCTTTTTTTATGATGTTCGGTCTGGTCGGACTCGCCTTGTACCGGCAGAGCCAGGTGGGTGTGATCATCTCCATTGGCGGTGCCATGGCGGCCGGACTGGCCTCGGTCTGGGTCATCGGGAAACTCTTTCAGGGGGCGTCTCGACTGCAATCCAGTGGTACCCTCAAGACATCGGACTCTGTGGGCAGTACGGGAACCGTGTACCTTACCATTCCCAAAGGGGGAACCGGGCGCGTCAGTATCAATTTTCGAAATCATCTTCGTGAATTCGATGCGTCTGAAAAAGACGGCGCGGAGGTGCCCACCGGCACTCCGGTGCGTGTGGTTCGTGTAAACGCCAATATCCTGGTCGTGGAAACCATCAAATAAAAAGGAGCCGTCATGTTCGATTTCTGGATCCTGCCCATTGCCGCATTTCTGATTCTGGTTGTATCCACCCTTATTTTTCTTGCTTCTCGATACAAACGCTGCCCATCGGACAAGATTCTCGTGGTCTACGGTAAAGTGGGCGCGGGGCAGTCGGCCAATTGCATCCATGGCGGCGGCGCCCTGATCTGGCCGTTGATTCAGGATTACGCCTATATCAGCCTGACGCCGATGACCATCAGCATCCCTCTGCAGAAGGCGCTTTCACTGCAGAATATCCGCATCAATGTGCCGTCGACATTTACGGTGGGCATCAGCACGGAACCCGAGGTCATGACCTCCGCGGCCGAGCGGCTGCTCCATCTGTCGCAGTCCGAAATCGAGGAGATGGCAAAGGAAATCATCTTTGGCCAGTTGCGCCTCACCGTGGCCTCGTTGACCATCGAGCAGATCAATCAGGATCGGGAGAGCTTTCTGGAATCGGTCCGCAAAAATGTGTCCCCGGAGTTGAACAAGATCGGTCTGTTCCTGATCAACGTGAACATCACCGACATCACCGATGAGTCAGGATACATCGATTCCATCGGTAAGAAAGCGGCCTCCGAGGCGATTAACCAGGCCAAGGTGGATGTCGCCGAGCAGGAAAAACTGGGCGCCATTGGTGAGGCCGAGGCCACGCGGGTAAAGGAAATCCGGGTGGCGGAGAATGTCGCCGAGTCGGAAAAGGGGAAGAAGAAGGCCGAGGCCGACCAGCGCGTCTTTGTCCAGCAGCAGGAGGCCGGGGCCACCATCGGCGAGGCCGCCGCTGACCGCGAAAAAGAGATCAAGGTGGCTGAAAACGTGGCGGAGTCGGCCAAGGGGCAGAAAAAAGCCGAGGCGGATCGACGGATCTTCGTTCAGCAGCAGGAAGCCCTGGCCATGGACGGGGAGAATCGGGCCAAGGCCGATATCGCCAATGTCAATGCGGAACTGGCCGTCAAAGAGGCGGCCGCCCTGCAGCGAGGCGAGGTCGCACGGCGTGAGGCCGAGGTGGAGATCCAGAAGGCGCAGTATAAGGCTGAGCAGGAAAGGCTCAACGCTCAAGAAATCGTGCGCCAGGAAGTGGATAAGAGGAAAGTGGAGATCGCCGCTGAGGCCGAGGCCGAAAAGACCCGGCGCGAGGCCAAGGGTCAGGCCGATGCGATCCTCCTGAAATACCAGGCCGAGGCCGAGGGCGTGCGTCAGGTGCTTGAAAGCAAGGCCGCCGGGTATCTCAATCTGGTCAAGGGCTGCAATGGAGACGCCAAAGCAGCGGCGACCCTGCTCATGACCGAAAAAATCGAACAGATCGTCCGACTCCAGGTGGAGGCCATTCGCAACATCAAGATCGACAAGGTCACGGTCTGGGACTCCGCGGGCGGCGACAAGGACGGCACCGCCACGGCGAACTTTCTTTCCGGGATGATCAAGAGCCTGCCTCCACTCCACGATGTGGCCGGCCTGGCCGGGATTGACCTTCCCAAATACCTCGGAGAAATCGCCTCGGAAAAGGCGGCGCCGAAACCGCCTCGCGAGGAGACGGATTCGAGCGAGACGTCATCCTGATTCGAGAAGCCGAGTATCCCCAACTCGCCAAGGGGCCGTTGGACGATGAGAGGCGAAACGGATGGGATCGCCATAGGAGCGTGTTGAAACATTCCATGTTTACAGGCTGACTCAACATGCCCAGATGCAAGGCTTGCGAAATCCCGGGGAATGAGGCGTACAAGTCCGTACGCCGCAGTGACGAGGGATGAGCGAAACGCAGCAGATGGGCGTTTTTCAACGGCCTGTCTAGGGGTGAAAAGAGATGTTCCGATCTATGGAGGCGGCCTCACATGGATGACACCTTGAAACCCACACCCGCCATTCAGTCCGATCACCCGCGCATTCAGGCCCTGGCCGCCGAACTCTGCGCGGGCCTGGATTCGCCGCAGGACCAGGCAAAGGCCTTGTTCGCCTTTGTTCGCGATCGAATCCCGTACAACCTCTACATGATTTCCATGCACCCGGACGATTTTCGCGCCAGTTTCGTGCTGGACGCGGGCAAGGGCTACTGCGTACAGAAGGCGGTGCTGCTCTGCGCCCTATCCCGGGCAATGGGGATCCCCTGCCGCCTGGCCCTGGCCGAGATCCGTAACCATCGAGTGCCGGCCGCACTGAGACAGCGGATCGGGCGCGACGTCTTTCCCGGGCACGCCTATGACCAGTTCTTTTTGGACGGGCGCTGGGTCTCGGCGGCGGCCACCTTCCATCGGGACCTCTGCGTGCAGGTGGGAGTACCGGTGGTGGACTTCGACGGCATACACGACGCCTTGCTCCCTGCCCGGGCCCTCGACGGAGGGCCTTACATCGAGTACGTGCAGCATCTCGGCGTCTTCGACGACCTGCCCCTGGACTTCATTACTCGGCGCACCTCCAAGATCTGGGGCGCGGACAAGCGCGCCTGGCTGAGACCGGAGGACGATACCGGCTTTCCTTGAGGGGGGCGGTCTGTCCGGTTGATTTTTTCATCCTGAAGGCCCCCAATGGTGGGCATCTCCGCATCGATTTCCACAGCGAGATCTGCCGAGGCTTCGGGACGGCAGGCAGCCGGATGGAAAGCCGCTCCCACGTGGTGTCTGAGACCCATGTGGCGCACCGAGGAACCCTCTTCCCGGCGTCGACGGGTCCCTCGGTGCGCTCTGTGTGCAGCTCCGGTTCAATGGAAGGAGCATCCCCCACTCTACGGCATGGAAAGGGGGACTCCCTGAAAGACCACCTGCGCCATGATACCGAACATGGGATGGGGGAGGAGTTGGGTGTCCACATTCAGGACCGCCGGCTTCCCGGATTCAAAGGCCCTGGTCAAGGCAGGCCGTATGTCATTCGGGTCTTTGACCCGCTCTCCGTAACAGCCGAACCCTTTGGCAATTTCCGCATAATCGGCGGAAGAGAAGTCCTGGTCGATCCCCTCGAGGGCCTTGTCCCCGTAAAAGGCCAGTTGGCCGGCCTTACACATTCCCCAACCCCCGTCATTGTTGATCACGTGAATCACGGGGAGGTTGTGTCGCACCGCCGTATCCAGTTCCTGCAGGGTCAGGCCGAAGGCCCCGTCCCCGCAGAAGTTCACCACCGGACGTTCGGGAAATGCGAGCTTGAACGCGTTGGCAAAGGGATGGCCACAGCCCAGGTGCCCTCCGCCCGGGAAAAAGAATCTCCGTCGGGCCTCGCAGGCCTGGAGATACGTGAATCCCCAATGGAAAACCATGCCGCCGTCAATGGTCACCATGGCCCCTTTGTCCGCCACATACTCTCCCACCTCCTTGGCGAGCCTGGCCATGGTAATCGGACCGGTGTTTTCTCCAAGCATGGGTTCCAGGCTCTTCAGGAATTGCTGATAGGCCTTCACCAACCCGCTCACCCATTTTTCGTCGGCTTTCCCTTTCCCGCCGTCTTCCTTCAGGACGGAGAGCAGGTCTGCCAGAACCGCCTTTGCATCCCCGGCAATGCCGATCTCCATGGGGACCTTCTTCCCAAGCTGGGTCGGGTCCGTGTCGATCTGAATGATTTTCTGCCGGGATGGGTCCGGCATCACAGGCGGCTTGCCGAGGCCAAGCCATGATGAGAAATGACAACCCGCCGCCAGGATGACATCGGCTTCCTGGAGCGCCTGTATCACGGCGCTCCCGCCCAGCCAGCCGCCGTCGCCGAAAAAACGGGGATGACGGGCGGAAACGGCACCCGAGCCCATGGGGGTCGTTGTGGCGGCCGCCCCAAGAAGTTCGGCCAGTTCCCGGAATTCCTCCCATGCCTCCGAGGCGATCACGCCGCCTCCGGCCACCAGGAGGGGCCTTTGGGCATGGAGGAGCAATCGGGCCGCCTTGTCGATCAGGCCCTGATCCCCCCTGGGCCTGCCCATGGGACGATAGGTCCCGGGGGCCGGCAGCGGCAGGCCTCCGGCCTCTCCCTTTTGCAGCAGGATATCCAGAGGAATGTCCAGGTGCACCGGTCCGGGTCTTCCGGTCAGGGCCTCCCGAAAGGCCCTCTGGACCAGTTCAGGGATCCTTGACCACTGATGAACCGTCGCGTTCCATTTGGTGATCGGGCGGTACAATGCGAGGGAGTCCAGGTCCTCGAGCGCCCCCACGAATGGATAGGCGAGGTGGCGCTGCACATTGGCCGTGATCGCCAGAACCGGTGAACTGTCCACGTAGGCCTCGTAGAGCCCGCCGGCCAGGTTGGCGGCCCCGGAGCCCACACTGGAGCAACACACCCCGAGCCGGCCTGTGGCCCTTGCCCAGCCATCCGCCATGTGGGCCGCGTTTTCCTCGTGCCTGGTGGAAAAGAATTCAATGCCGTCTTCGTTTCTCAAGGCCTCCAGCAACGCGATGATGCCGTGCCCGCTGATCCCGAATACATGCTCTACCCTCTCATTTCTGAGGGCCTTTACCAGCACCTCCGCCCCGGTATGCTCTGCCATTTTTTGTACCTCCTTTTGATTTGATCCAAGGTGTTTGGAGTCCGTGATGGAACGGCCTGACGTGTTGCCTTCCAGGTGGACGCCATGGAGCGATCTGCTTGACCCCTCACGAAGACCGCCCCGGCGACACCTTTGTTCCCTTGCGGAAAACCGGGAGTACGGATCGAATGCAACAGCCCTTGAGAAGAATGACCATGAAAAACAGGTATACTGCGGTCAGCAGAAGTGGAGGCGGGAATGGAACGATTTTAAGGCAGCCATGATTCGAGGGTCAATATAACGAAAGTAACATTTTCACGAGAATTTCGTATGGTTTCATTCGAAAAGCCGGCTTCTCCCAACTATGGAGACGACGATTCTTGCTTTTTCCGGTCGTTCCGGTATGATTTGTCTTCATCATCGGTTTTTCCGTGTTGTGTACACAGCCAGGACGGAGGAGGAAATGGGAACCACAGCACTTCCTTCAGACCGAATGACCCAAATGATGGAGTTTGCCCGCATTGCGGCTGTTGCTCAGGACATCGGATCCCTGCGTTCAGATACTCTTGGCCTGATACGTCGAATTTTTCGCTCCGACAGCACGATCTTCTGGCTCACCGATCAACATAACAGGGCGGTCGAGCCCATTGGAATGAATGTTCAGCAACATTTTTTTCCAATGTACAGGGACTATTATCATAAAATAAATCCATTTGACCCCACCAATATGAGATCTTTTACTGTAAAGTCTGTTTCCATGGAACAGATTGTTCCTTATAATGATTTTCAAAAAACCGAATATTTCAACGATTTTATCCGGCCCCAAAAGATCCGGCGCCAGATGGTCGTCTATATTCTGCGGAACCGCAAGCTGATATCTGTCATATGCACTCACAGATGCAGGAACCGGATATTCGACAGGGACGATCTGGCTGCAGGGGATATGGTTTCGTCCCATTTGTCCGCTGCATTTGACCGGATTCGGCTGTTCGAACATGTAAAGAGACAGGGAAATTTCTTTCGCATGATCATCGACACGGCAGACGTTGGAATCGCGGTGCTGGATCAAAAAAAGAAGCCTCTCTTTGTCAATCGAAAGGCGGCCGATATCTGCGCGGCCGTCAAGAAAGAGACCATCCCGACGAATGAGTGCTGTCCCATGGACTCAGCCCTTCCGGCGCCTGTGCTGGATGATTGTGATGCCATAAAGCGGTGTGTTGAGGATGACTTGGAGCAGACCTGCACCCCACTTCCCGTGCGGGAACGGGTCCTGTGGACCTCCTCTTTTGAACAATGCCTGTTTCGATCCCGTATCGTGGATGGACACCTGACCGGTTTCAATCAGCCGCTGTTCCTGGTCAGCATGGAGACCTTTCCGGTACATCCCGGAATCGATGAACACATCATCCGGAGAGAGTGCAGTCTCACCAGAAGAGAAACCGAAATCGTATCCCATATCTTCAAGGGATACACGAATGCCGAGATTGCGGACAGGCTCTTTATCAGTGAGGGAACCGTAAAGAACCACCTGAGAAACATTTTTGAAAAGGTTCAGGTCAAGAACAGGACCGGTCTGATCCACAAGGTGTTGTCCCTGAAGGGCCTCAGCCACTGACGCCGGGTTCGGCATGAAAAGGTCGCCTTGGTGGCGCCCATGCTCCGGCGATCGGCGAGTCACTATGACATTGCCTTGGAGAGTAACCATGGGAAAAACATCCCTTTGTGGACCTCATTTTTGCCGGTATTCGATTTTTGGAGACACCCATGAGTATTGAAAAAGCAAGAGAGTACCTGCGTCTTTGGAACCGGGAGTCTGAGATCATTGAATTGGATGTCTCCAGCGCCACCGTCGAACTTGCTGCAAAAGCATTACATACGGATGAATCAAGAATAGCAAAATCATTGGTTTTTATGAAAGACAGCCAAGCTATAATCATCGTTACTGCTGGAAATATGAAGATTGATAATAGAAAATTTAAAGACGAATTTGGATGTAAAGGGAAGATGTTATCACCACAAGAAGTAGAAGAAATGATAGGACATGAGATAGGGGGAGTTTGCCCTTTTGGGATCAATGAGAATGTGGAAGTGTATTTAGATATCTCCCTTCAAAATTATGACTATATATATCCGGCATGTGGAAGTTCGAATTCTGCCATTAAAATGAATTGTGATGAATTGGAAAGTATATCTAAATCAAAAAAATGGGTAGATGTTTGTAAGGAGAAGCCGAATCATTGATGAACTCCTAAAATATGCATTTTCTCGAAATTGTATCAAGAATGGCAAAGTGTAGTAACTATTTTTCGCGCAGAGCCGCCAAGAACGCAAAGATAACCCAATAAATATGGAAATATACTTTTCTTGGCGTTTTTGGCGGCTCTGCGCGAAAGGGTGTCTTTTTGTGAACCCATCAAGAATGCCGAGAAAAACTTTTTCATATGAATCCATTTGGTTTGTAATTCTTGCGGCTTGCCTAGGGATTTTGACCTTTTTATCCAATGACTTTCGAGTGAAAGGAAGGAGTATATGATTAAAAAAGGGAAAAGAGATGTGGAAAAGACATATCCGATATCGGATTTTATTTCAAAACTTCGCCGCCTTGCAGATTCGCTCGAAAAAGGGAAACCGTTTAGAATCCAGATCGGCGGTGAACGAATCACTGTTCCTGTAGGTGCGGCGTACAATATCGAGCACGAAAGAGAAAGCGGCCGGGAAGAAATCGAATTTCAAATACAATGGTCGAACGAATGAGCGATGGAGTCGGAAGGCGGGAATCCGAAGCAGGATTGATGGCCTCGCAAAAAGGCCCATTCTCCCGCAGAGCCGCAAAGAACGCAGAGATAACCGATTCATATGAAAAGGTTTTATCTTGGCGCTCTTGGCGTCTCTGCGCGAAAAACAGTTTTTACGGGTTCGTCAGGATTCGATATGGAGGTCATCCCCGGGGCAGTCGAAGAAGGATGTCGATAAAAGGATACTGATCATGATCAAATACATCCGCTATGTGTTCTTATTCATACTTCTGGTTTCAGCAGGCGCGTCAGGCGTATCCATCCGCAACGTGGCGTATGCTGAGAGCGCGGGCCCAGGGATATCAGAAAATAGAATCATCGACAGTCAAATGACGGAGGAAGAGGCTTTCGATGGTGTAGATCCGAATTGTCCGGAGGAGATCCGACAGAAACAGAGGCTCATGGAGGTCACGTATTACTCATTTGACGGTCATATCCATCAAGGCCAGTTGGTGATGGACCGTGCGTTGGAAAATGATATCAAGGCCGTGTTCGATGTGGCGCTTCAAGAACGCTTCCCCATTTTTTCCGTTATACCCATTTCAGACAAACGCTTTCGAAAAGATGATCGTTGGAATGACGATCTGTCCATGGGCGCCAATAATACGTCTGCATTCAATTACCGGTTGATCACCGGGGGAACGCGACTTTCCAAGCATTCCTATGGTCGGGCGATTGATATCAATCCTTTACAGAATCCGTATATCAAGGGCGGCGTTGTCCTGCCGCCAGGCGCGACGTACGATCCAACCGCCGAGGGAACACTGACAGCGGACCATCCGATTGTGCGCGCATTTCTGCGGCTGGGTTGGGAATGGGGAGGGAGCTGGACGACCGTGAAAGATTACCAGCATTTTGAAAAATCACCGGGGATGTAACCGCAGGCGCAGCCGACTCCATGGGAATCATGACTCCTTTGATTTCCTCTACAGGTAGGGTTCGATCGCCTCGTAAAACCACCGGGCCATGACAGCGTATCCGGCGTCATTCGGGTGTATGGCGTCGCTCATCCGGTCCCTTCGGCCCATGATGTCCTTGAACACGTTGGGGATCAGGACCGAACCGGTCTCCCTGGCCAGATCCCGGTAGGCATCGGCGAATCCCCGGCCGTACAGCGGGATGTCGATGCCGCCGATGACCACCATGGCCCCCGCGTCCTGAATCGCTTCAATGATGATTCGCAGGTTCTCGAACGCCGTCTCTCTGCTCACGCGGTTTTTCAGGTCATTGCCGCCCAGGGTCAGCAGCACCATCCTCGGCGATCTGGAGAGGACATCCTCTTCCAGGCGCTCCAGGGCATCGGCCGTGGTGTCTCCCGGCACGCCGGCGTTGATCACGGGGAGGCCGACCATCGCCTCGAGTCGGGACGGGTAGTCTCTCCCCTCCGTGGCCCCGGTGCCGAAGGTGAGGCTGTCACCGAAGCAGATGATGGTTTGGCCGGTGGCAGCGGCGTTCTTGATGTCCGGTCCCGGCGCGAACAGGACATACCCACCCCAGATCGCCAGGAGAACCGGAGCGAGAATGAACAGGACGGCCTTTTTCATGAAACGGCTTCCTCGGGAGCGTCAGTCGGAGAATCCCTTAGCAAGCCACTTTATATCGTTTGGGACGCGTTGAAGCAAGGCGTTCATCCCGGCGTCTCCCATGGGAAGGCCTACGAAGCCTCACCATGCCGTATCGAGGCCCCAGAGAACACGGACGAAATCCTTTTCTTGTCAGACGAACATCATCAGGGGCCGCCATAACCTCGGACACGGGCGGACATGGGGCTTGTCCTTTGGGGTTTCCCTGGTACAATCCTTCCAAAAGGAAAGGAGTGATCGCATGCCTGATTTTTTCGAGCTCTTGAAAAAAAGGAGATCCATCCGGGACTATGAGGACAGGCCGGTGCCCCTGGACATGGTCCGGGACATTCTCCGGGATACCCATCTTGCGCCCAGTTCAGGGGATGGCCGGCCCTGGCGGTTCATCGTCATCACCCGAAAGGGCCTGATCCAGCGGCTGTCCGACGACTGCAAGAAAAACCTCCTCACCGACATGGAGGAAAACCCGAATGCCCCCAGCCGAAAGTATGAGGCCGTCCTGCGGAATCCGGACTTCAATGTGTACTATAATGCCCCGTGCCTCGTGTACATTGTCGGAGGCCGGGACGTTCGGACGCTTCATGTGGACTGCGCCCTGGCTGCGGCCTATTTCATGTTTTCGGCATGTGCAAGGGGCCTGGGGACCTGCTGGATCGGGCTCGGGAAATATGTCCGGGACCCGTTGCTTCGTGAGGAGATCGGCCTGCCGGAAGGTCACACCATCGTGGCGCCGGTCATCCTGGGGTACCCCCGAATGATTCCTCCCGTGCCCGTGAGGGAGGAGCCGCAAATCCTCACGATCGTTTCTGAATAGGAGGCGACACAAGCGATAGTATGGATCCAGACACCAGGGCAAGGGTGATTATCCATCTGGATATGGACGCCTTCTTTCCGGCCGTCGAGGTGCTGGATGCCCCGGAACTCCGGGGTAAGCCGGTGGTGGTGGGCGGAGGCCGGGAACGGGGGGTGGTCTCTTCCGCATCCTACGAGGCCCGCAGATTCGGCGTCCATTCCGCCCAGCCCATGGCAAAAGCCATGAGGCTTTGCCCCCATGGGGTGTTTCTGCCGGTCCGAATGGCTCGATATCGGGAAGTCTCCAGACAGGTGTTCGACGTATTCCGCCGTTTCACGCCGCTGGTGGAACCGCTCTCCATTGACGAGGCCTTTCTGGACGTCACGGGCTCCGCGAGGCTCTTTGGACGTCCTGAGGATATGGCGCGAAACATCAAGGACACGGTATTCCGGGAGATCGGGCTGACCGTCTCGGCCGGGATTGCGCCGTCCAAATTTGTGGCCAAGATCGCCTCTGACATGGACAAACCGGACGGCCTGACCGTAGTGCCTGAAGGCCGTGTCCGGGAATTCCTGGACCCCCTTCCGGTGAGCAGGATGTGGGGCGTCGGCAAAGTCACCGAGGAAGCCCTGGCCGGATTGAACATTCGGACGTTTCGGGACCTGAGCCGGACCCCGGTGGAGGTCCTGGAGAGGAGATTCGGCACGTCCGGCGACAAGATGCATCAGCTCTCCATGGGATTGGATGAACGGGATGTGCAGCCCGAGCATGATGCCAAGTCCATAGGCCACGAAGAGACCTTTGCCGAAGATATTACTGAACCGGATCGGATCAAAAAAGAGCTGCTGTCCCTGGCGAACCGAGTGGCCCGCCGCATACGGCACGAACGGCTCAAGGGAAGGACCGTCACCTTGAAGGTGAAGTACGGTGACTTTCAGTTGATCACACGATCCGAGACCCTGCCTGTCCCCACGGATGACGCGTCGGAGATATACACTACGGTTTCAAGCCTGTTGTCCAAGACATCCGCGGGGCGAAGGCCGGTTCGCTTACTCGGGATTTCCCTGTCCCAGTTCGCGGATGCCGAGAACAACGGCCAGCTCTGTCTTTTTCTCGAGGATGAGGCCTCCAGGAAGAAAAGGGAACTGAATACCGCCCTGGACTCCATTTCCGATAAATTCGGGGATCGAATCATCGGCCCGTGCACGCTTCTGAACAAGTGACGAAGACGGATTTCCATGCCTCCGACGCCCGCCGGACATCCCGAGAACCCATGCCCCCGCAGTGCGTCCTTGTTGCCCAACATCTCACCGCAACGAATTGGGATGGAGTTGCCGAAAACCCGGGACCCAGGGGTGTGCCATGGAATTCCAGCAGGACATGGTCGTTCCGGCGGCGTTTGAGATCGTGGTTTTTTACGAAGCCTTCCATGTCAGTCAGGTGGACACAAACGAAATGGATCGTATGTGGAGCGTTCAACAAAGAGAAGGAGAAGATTGAAATGCCATGGATAAATAAAGATATGTGTACAGGATGCCAAATTTGTATCGGTGAATGTTCTGCCGGAACGATTTCAATGATTGAGAATTTTGCCGTAATAGACGAAGAGAAATGTATACGATGTGGCGTATGTCATGATGTATGCCCAGAAGACGCAGTTCGTCATGACGGCGAAAGGATTCCTGAAGAAGTGGAATCCAATATGGGATGGGTAAAAGGGCTATTAGTGCACGAATACTATTTGAATGACAAAGAAAAGCAAAATGGACTCATTGATCGGTTGATGCGGTATTTTGCCAAAAACAGGAAAGTGATAGAAATGACGATAGAGCGGCTTGATCGCATGCGAGATGCGAAAGAGTGAACGTGTCCGTCCCGTGAAGGTTGTTCATCGAGCCGGCATGCTGCTTGAGAGAACATAAAACACGGATCCGGATCTTCCACCAAGGTCTACTTGTGAATACAACGGCCAGAGACATTGTCAGGGACTATTCCGCGAGGATCGAGGGCGCGGGAATCTTTTTCGCGCCGCACATCCCGACCCGCAGGCTCAAAAACGCCATCCGGGGCTTTGCGCCCGGCGTGTCCGAGAGCGACGTGCTGGTCCTGGTGGACGGTTCCTTCTTGGGGAGTGGAAAGGCCGGCGGGCTGCTCACGGAAGACACCCTCCATGTCTGCAATCTGGGAGAGGAACCGCAACGCATCCCCCTTGCGGATGTGGATCGGATCGCGATCGCGGACAATGGAAAATGCCTGCGGGTAAATGACATGGACTTCCTCGTTATCGACCTGCCCGATGCGGGGTCCAGGCGTTTGTTCGCACAGATGTTGCGTGACGTGTCGCTGCTGCAGGAGGGGAAGCGGGTCGTACGCACCTCGGTTCGGGAGATTGTCGAACACCATTCCACCATCGTCCGTGCCATGCACGTGTTTTTCGCGCCGCACATCCCGAACCGCAAGCTCAAAAACGCCATCCGGAGTTTTGCGCCCGGCGTGTCCGAGGACGACGTGCTGGTCTTGGTGGACGGCACGGCCTCCGGGAGCGCAAAGCACGGCATCGTGTTGACCGAAGACGCCTTGTATATTCGCGACCGGGACCTGCAGGAGCGTATCGCTCTCGCGGACATCGAAAAAGTCACGTACCTGCGCCGGACGGGTGTCCTGCAAGTGAACTCCATGAAGCTCGGAGTTCTGTGCCGCGGTCAGGAGTCCATGTCCCGGTTCGCGCGGATGATGCGTGAGATTGCGGCGCTGAGGACGGAGGTGAGCGTTCGGTCACCGCTCGAAACACCCGGGCAAGCGCCGGCGTTTGAGACAACCACCTCGCCGGACGGCCCGGGCGGGGCCGTCTCTTCCATGGAGGTGCCCCGAATCGCATCCTTCCTGCGCGAACGGCTGCAGGAAACGGACTACGCGTATATGGCCCCCGACATGCCCGTGGAGACCGAGGCCACGGCCCGCGCATCCTTCCGTATTCCCGAGCACGAAACCCTGCTGGCCCTGGTCCCGTTTGCCGGTTCGGACAAACACGGTGTGGCCTTTACGGACGGCGGCATGTACATGAAACGGGCCTTTCACGAACCGGCGGCCGTGGCGTACTCGGAACTGTCGGCGTGCCCCTACAGCCGGTTTCGGGACATGGTCCCTGAGGATGAGGGCCCGCAGGGAAACGACGCAGCGGCCCTCTGCCGGGATGTCAAGACCCTGGTGATGTATGGCGATCCGAATGCCCGCCCGGCGCCGCCCGACCCTGGCGGGAATCCCCACCCGGTACGCGCCTGGTTCATCTTCGCCGGGTCTTTCGTGTTGTTCATGCTCCTGGTACCGGGGGTGGTCGGCGTGGAGATCCTGGCCAAGGCGGGGTATGTGCACCTGGCCGGGTGGGTTGCTCTGGTTTCCGGGCTATCGTGGTTCGCCTGGTTCCATTCCCACCGGGTCGTGGTTCGGAAAAAAGACCGGTTTGCCGTGTCGACCGTCGTGAAACGCACAGCCGTGGGGGTGCTGGCCTCCGCCGGTCTTGCCGGGGCGGTCCTCCTGGACAGGCATGCCTCGGCGCAGAATGGGGTGAAGCTGATGGAGGGGGCCGGTGTGGTCGCCGGGAGCCTCGCGGGCGTCGTGGTCTGTATGGCGGTGTTTTTCAAGGTGAGTCACTGGATCCATGGGAGCCGCATGGCGTCCGCAGTGAGGCGCGTGGCGTCCCGGTACCTGGAAAACGAACGCGTGTCGGGCCTCACCGGGCTTCCCGGGTTGCTCGACGCCGGTGTCTGCGAGCTGGACGATGACGCCCATGTCCGGGAGGTCTGCCGCGCCGTGGCCCGAGAGAGCGGCGACCCCCTGGGACCCTACCGGGAGACCCTCAGGGATATCGATCTGATGGACTTCTTCGAGTTCGCCAGGGATCGCGGGTATGATTTGGTCCGGTACGGCACACCCGAAGAACTCGCCCGGGAGGTGCGGCAGGGCGCGTGGCATCAAGCCGGGTGAACCGGTCCAGGGGAAAGCGGGGGGATGGGTAGATCCATGGAGTCGGCCATGGCCCGGATGAGTTCAAACTCGTCCAGGCTCAGCCACTGATCATGGCTGACACAGGCCACGCATGCCATGAGCAGCTTTTTCTTGAGAGCGGGGGCCGCTCGGGCCATCCGTTCCAGGCCCTGATCCAGGGCCCGAAACGAGCACCTCTCCTTCTCACGGATCACGACCTCTCTCCGGACGTCCAACTGCGCCAACCCCTGTGTAAAGGCCTCTTGAGCCGCTTTCCCGTCCGAATGGCCCGACCACGCAAGGGCGGAAAGCAGCAGGATGACCTCGTCTTTCACGGATTCGACGGTATGGTGGATCGCATGCCCCGGTTTTTCCCCGGTGAAGACCCCGTCGAGATGGCGAACGAGCATGCGATGAAGGGCATACTCGAAAAGGCTCACTTTCCTGTCCATGGCAACGAGGGATTGGACCATCCGGCGGAAGGTCTGATACTGCCGGTGAGAAAGGGCCTTGAGGGCCGGCATGGCCATCTCGGCCAACGGCAATCGACGGCCCCGGTCGATCCGGTCGATCCAGGGCGCGAGCCGGTCCACTTCCCGCAGTACGGCCTCGTCGGCATGGGCCCGAAGTCCGTCGAGCTGGGCCTTTCTCTCTTCTCCCTCGTTGCTCAACAGGAGACCGTACACCAGGGCCTGGGCCCCGAAGGGTTCACGGCTCGCCTCCTTCACCGGAGGAGAAAGATCCTTTCGAATATTTCCCGCATGGGAGATGTGTCGAGGCCGCGGCGAACCGACTCCGGCGGCAAGACCGGCGGGTGACAGTTGAACCCGATCGCCGTCAAACATCCCGGCAGGCGCCTCGGGTCGATCATCGGGCACAGGCCCTGTGAAGGAAGGGTCCAGCCGGTGTATCCTCTCCTCCAGGGGCGGGTGTGTTGCGAACCATCGGCTGAAAAGGGGTTTTCGGAACGCACTGAAAAAGAAGTGGCCGGCCTCTTCCGCGTTCGGGCTCAGGAGCCTGGATCCCTGGCTGTGGTCCCTGATTTTTTTCAGGGCCCCGGCAAGGCCGGGGGGATTGCGGGTGAACTGGACGGCCGATGCATCCGCAAGGAATTCCCGTTGCCTGCTGACGGCGGCCTGAATCAGACGCCCGAAAATGACACCGATGTATCCCACCGCCAGGATGATGAGGGCCGCCACAAGGATCGCCCCTCCTCCACCCTCCTTCTTTCCGCTCGAACTCGACCGGGTCCTCGATCCGCCCCGCAGGATGCCCCGGCCGACGGAGGCGATGATGAGAATGCCGTAGATCAATCCCATGAGGCGGACATTGAGGCGCATGTCACCGTTGAGAATATGGCTGAACTCATGTCCGATGACACCCTGAAGCTCATCCCGATTGAGGCCCTCCATGCAGCCCGCGGTGACCGCCACGATCGCATCGCTTGTCGTGAGCCCTGCGGCAAAGGCATTGATCCCTTTCTCCTCGGGCAGGACAAACACACGGGGAACCGGGAGACCCGAGGCAATGGCCATTTCCTCCACGACATTCAGGAGCCTTCGTGCGTTGGGGTCGTGGGTGTTCGGATGGAGCGGTACGCCTCCCAGCCGGGTCGCCACCGCCTCACCGCCCTTTGAAAGGGCCAGTGTTCTGGTGACGGACCCGGTCAGCACGACGACGACCACACCCAGGGCCGTGAAGAGAAAGAGCCTCGGATGCCACAGGCCGGTCGCCGTGGTGTCGAAGTGGTTCAATGCAACGAGGACCGCTCCGTAGACACCGCTGATAATAAAGGCGACGGCGAGTACGAAATAGGCGATGAGTACCGTGGTTCTTTTCTTGGCCGCATCCTGGGCTGAAAAAAAATCCATGGAAGCGCTCTGCCTCACGTCGTGAACCCATGCCTGCGGATCAGAAACTTACCTTGACGGGCTCGCGCTCTTGTGGCGTGGAGACTTCAAAGAGCACGGCTTCCTGAAAATGGAAGGTGTTTGCAATGAACATGTTGGGGAATTTCTCTCTGGCCGTGTTGTAGGTCATGACGGCATCGTTGTAGGCCTGCCGTGCAAAGGAGACCTTGTTCTCCGTGGAGGTGAGTTCTTCCATGAGTTGGGACATGGTCTGGTTGGCCTTGAGATCGGGATAGCTTTCGGCCAGTGCGAACAGCCTTCCCATGGCGCCCGTGAGGGCCGTTTCGGCACCCATCAGGGCCTGCATGGGGCCGGGTTCACCGGGGCTTGCAGCGGCGCTCCGGTTTGCGGCGAAGGCCTGGTTGCGGGCCTGGATGACGGACTCCAGCACTTCCCGTTCGTGCTTGAGATATCCTTTGGCGGTCTCCACCAGGTTGGGGATCAGGTCATAGCGCCGCTTCAGTTGAACGTCGATCTGGCTGTAGGCGTTCTTGTACCGGTTCCTGAGGGCGACAAGGTTGTTGTAGATCCCGATGATTCCGATCACCAGGACCACCAGGATCCCTACGATCACAAGCGTTGCCATCATCCCGTTTTACCCCCGTCATGAAGGTTTGTTCAGAAAGCCACTCAAAAAGCCCGGAGCATTCAGGGCGGCTTTCCTATCGCCGATGGAAATAACGATTCTACCGCTTTTCCAGTTCATCCAGCAACTGGATTACTCTCAGGGACTCGGCCACTCCCGTGGTCCCCCGCATGCTCACGACCACCGAGATGGTTTCCAGGATCTCCTCTTTGGTGGCCCCCTTGTCCAGGGCATACATGGCCTGGCCCAGGACGCAATTGCGGCACCCGGCCCCGAGTGCGACGGCCAGGGCCATCAGCCGTTTGGTCTTCCCATCCAGGACGCCGTCCTTGTAGGTCATGACGGCCTGGTCCCTGACGTGCCCCAGCACGTCGGGAAGCAGTTTGGCAAAGGTCTTCAATTGACTCATTCGCTGGGCATTCAATTCTTTCTGGCTTTCAGGCATGGCATTCTCCTTTTCGATTTAGTGGTGCAGCTCTTGCTGCGGGCTCCGTGTGTCGGGGGCGCTGGAGTCACGGTTTCGGTGTTGAGATGCCGGTACTCCCCATCCGCCGGTATGACCGGGCCTCCTCCAGGGAGAACCGGCACCAGGCCGTCAAGAGGCCGAGCGGATGTTTCCCCGGGCGTACGAGAAATAGATGCCCATCAGGCACAAGGCACA
>Ga0209270_1000787_pt1 | contig 56467 bp, 49 predicted proteins | sample MTBAKSrepl1MetaG_FD_187456 | JGI IMG/M metagenome (GOLD analysis project Ga0209270, IMG submission 187456) | Enrichment culture microbial communities from Arthur Kill intertidal strait, New Jersey, USA, that are MTBE-degrading - MTBE-AKS1... | ecosystem: Environmental > Aquatic > Marine >... | reverse complement strand
CAAGCTGTTATATGGAGTCAATCTGAGAAACCCTGCTCCTATTATTGCCTAGGGTGTAGTGTGCCTGGTGATCGATAATGACTCGAATAGAAGCAAAGAGTATAAAAACGGTCAGGGTGTGATCTGCTAGATACCATTCAGATAGAGGGTTTTGCGTTGAAAAATCTTCATTCTCTCCACTTTTCTCCAAATTTCCTCCATTTTTCCACAGCCTCATGAAAATCAAGCCAGCGCGGGGGGCGGTATTTTGAATGATGGAACTTTGTATATAGTGAACAGCAGTATCCACGACAATATTGCCAAAGGTGGGGGAGACTATTTTACCGAGTGCAAGACGGGCGGAGCCATAAAAATCATGAGTGGTCCTGTGACTATTGAAAATTCTTCCATTTATGCAAACAGTGCGAAAGGTAAAGGAGGAGGGATCCATGTTGCCTGTTTGGGAGAGCTTTATCTTACAAACTCAACCATCAGCGGGAATTACAGTTATGCAGATGGCGGGGGGATCTTTATCAATGGAATGGCAGTAATCATCAACAGCACTATTGTGGGAAATAAGGCTATCAATGGGGGTGGGATAAGCGCAGAAGGCAGCGGAGAAAAAGATGCGGTGAGAGGGCAGTTAAGTTTCAAGAACAGCATCATTGCCAACAACTATACACGACTGGAAGAATATGGAACAGAAGATTGCCTGATGGGACGAAATACGGAGATTGCGTTGAATGAAAATAACTGGGTGTCAGATGGTAGTTGTGATGCGGAATTCTCGGGGGAACTATTTTTAGAACTTTTATCGGATAATGGCGGATTTACCCTGACGCATCTCCTAGCGCAGGGCAGTCCGGCAGCAGATCTGCTGCCTAAAGATGATTGTGTGGTCCTATTTGATCAGCGTGGGGTCAGCCGAGTTGCCCCCTGTGATCTGGGAGCGGTGGAAATAAACTAGACCGTTTATTATTGTTGTGAATTTCAAAGAAGCACTTGCATTCGTGAAAATATATGTGTATAATTTAAGCGCTTAAGCAATTTTTTTAAATCCAAATGCTTAAGCGCTTAAATAAATATGACCTCAATTTATGATATTGCAAAAGCAGCAGGAACTTCAATCGCCACCGTCTCTTATGTGATCAACAAGAGCGGACGGGTCAGCCCTGAGACGACTGCCCGTGTTGAAAAGGCGATCCAAGAGTTGAAATATGAACCCAAAAGCTTTGCCCGTGCGCTGGCAAGCGGGCAGACGTTTACCATCTCCATTGTCTCTCCCCTGACAGTATATAAAAATCAGATCTCATTTATTCAGTTGATCAATGGGGTGGGTGAGGTGTTGGAAAAGAGCGATTATCGTCTCTTCATGCATCCCACACTTGACCGGGCTAATTCCTGGCTGGAGCTTGAGGCAGCGGCGCGTGGACACCAAATGGATGGGGTGATCTTGCTGCATGTCCAGCTGCAGGATAAACGTATTGAGATCCTTAAAAAAGAATCCATCCCCTTTGTATTGATCGGGCGCACCGAAGATAATGACGGTCTGGATTATGTGGATGCAGATATTCATGACGCTGTCCGATTGGCAGTTGATCATTTAGCAGAGCGTGGCTATCAGAAGATCTGCATGGTTGGAGAAAAAGGGAATGCCGGTGTTTCTTACCGCTTGATCGAACAGTTTAAAAAGAGGATTTCAGAAAAGAAGCTCCCATACCAACCTGCCTGGTGTTCGAACATGGCAGAATCTTCGGATGAAATGATCACCGATCTTGTAAAAATTCTTTCAGGATCGGATCACCCAACTGCAGTGTTTGCAGTTTCAGATATCGCTGTCCTCAATACCTTGAAGGTTGCACGACAACTGCATCTACAGATCCCTGAAGACCTGGCGGTAATTGGGTATGCCGATAACTATATCTATCAATACCTCGATCCGCCCATTAGCGCGGTATTCAACGGTGCCGGAAAATTAGGAAGTATTGCAGCTCAAATCTTGTTGAAGAAGTTAATGGATCCTGAACGTTATACAGAACAGATCCTTGTATCCCCAGAACTTGTTTCAAGGCAATCAGTTGCTTGAAAAGGAGGTGCCAACTCAACTATTTTCTTTTCTTTAATTTCCAAAATACTATCTTGGAGGATTTCATGAATAAAAAAACGAAAATGTTGTGTTTTGCTATCATTACAGTTTTGTTGATGGGTTTGATAGCAGGTTGTGCAAACAAAAGCGAGATCGAAAATTTAGAAGAAAAACCTGCTGCAGATGAGCAGGTTGAAGAAAAAGAGCCCGTTACTCTTGAAGTTTGGATCCTGGACCGTGTTGGAACAGATGCGATGGCTGCTGCCAGACAGGTGATCGAAGACTGGGCAGCGGAAACCGGGAACACCGTCAATATTACCGAAGGAAATCAATTTGAAATGCTCAATAATATTCCCGTTGCCATCCCTGCTGGAGAAGGTCCGGATGTGTTCATGACGGTGAACAACTATGTCGGTGGGCATTATCTGGGTGGGTTGATTGTACCTATTCAGGATGAATTCACCGATGCAGATTCATATTTACCTGGTGCGCTGGATGCTTTCACAGTTGACGGACAATTACTTGGCGTACCGGTTGCGGCAGATGTAAATGCACTGGTCTACAACAAGGAAAAAGTTACTGAAGTGCCAACCACAATGCAAGATCTGATCTCTATTTCCAAAGAGCTAACCAGTGGAGATGAATACGGTTTGCTCTATCAGATCGACAGCTTCTGGTACAGCTACCCGTTCTTCTCGGCATTTGGTGGTTACGTCTTTAATTGGACCGGGAATGGATGGGATACCAGCGATATTGGTTTCGATACTCCGGAAGGCATTGCCGGGCTGCAGTACATCCACGATTTGGTTGCTGTTGAAGGATTAATGCCGGCTGACGTAACATGGGAGGTGATGGATGCATACTTCTCCGAGGGCAAATCAGCCATGATCATCACCAGCCCCACTATGGTGCCCTCTTATAAAGCTGCTGGCATTGATGTGGGTGTTGCACCTATTCCGGTCATCGATGATGTAGGATCACCCAAACCTTTTGCAACTTATACGGGTTTTTCGGTTAGTGCTTATTCGGAGCATCAATCAGAAGCGATCAGCCTTGTGCAGTATATTGGTGCGAACGTTGGAAAGCCGCTGTATGAAGCCAATTCCGGCAATATCCCTGTTTATTCCAGTGTATTGGAAGACTCTGCTCTCGCATCGAATACCGAATTAGCAGCCTGGATGAGTCAATTGGAAATGAGCGATCCTTTACCCAATATCGATGAAATGAATTATGTTTGGACTCCAGCCACTACTGCTTTTCTGACAGCCGTGCATGGCGAAATAGATGTTCCCACTGCCTTGTCAGAAGCGCAGGAATTAATTATTACGTCTCTAGCAGGTATTGAATAAGCAGTTGAAGAATAAAGTAGAGTTGGGTACATTCCCAACTCTACTTTGATTTGGAGCAACAATGACACAGTTAGTCAAAAGCCAGAAACAAGGAAGACAAATTTATCCGTACTTATATTTGATACCTGGGCTTGCTGCAATTCTCTTCTCAATCATTGTCCCTGGTTTTATGACCATTTATTATTCCTTCACAAATTATTCGCTGCGCCATCTTCAAGATTGGGGCTGGATTGGTCTTGAGAATTATGCAAAGATATTCATCGGGAGCAACCGTGGGGAATTTCTGAGTGTCTTTTCATGGAATATTGAATGGGCTCTCATTTCAACGATCGGTACAGCATTGGTAGGATTGATTCTTGCATTACTGCTCAATAATAAACGGATAGTTGAAAGAAATCTTTATCGGGTGTTGTTGATCCTGCCCTGGGCTTTACCGTCGACGATCACTGTTTTGACCTGGAAAGGTCTTTTCAACTCTTCATTTGGACCGATTAATCGTATGCTCACCGGAATAGGCTTCTCGGCGATTCCCTGGCTTTCAAATTCAACCTGGGCGAGGATTACTGTTTTACTTGTAAATATCTGGATCGGGTATCCATTTATGATGTCGGCATTTCTGGGAGGATTGCAGAGTATTCCTGAAGAGCTGTATGATGCGTGTCGTGTGGATGGAGCCAATACATGGCAAACATTTATACATATCACACTGCCCATGCTGCGTTCGGTCGTATTGCCGTTGATGGTTTCTGGTTTTGCGATGAATTTCGGAAATTTCGGTGTGATCTACCTGTTAACCGAGGGCGGTCCGTTCAAGAGTCCGTCTGCGATGGCAGGAGCTACTGATTTGCTGTCGACTTATATGTATAAAGTGGCGTTTGGCGCCACGAATTTTGATTATGGGCTGGCTTCGGCAAATGGATTGCTTATTTTCCTGATTGTGGGAGGAATGACGCTAGTTAATTTATCAATGACTGGCGCTTTTCGTGAGGTGAAGAAATGAACTGTTTCAATAATCCCAAATCGAAAAAGAAAATCAAGGTTTTTCTTTCGACAAATCTGAACAGATTGGTCTTGATTCTTGTTTGTATCGCAGTCCTTTTCCCTATTGTGTGGATGGCAAGTGCCTCCATTTCAAAGGGCAGCTCTTTGTTTTCCTCTTCTATTTTTCCGGAAAAGATCACCCTTGAAAATTATGTGAATCTTTTCCGGAAAACGAAATTCCTGAAATGGCTGCGAAACAGTACAGTTGTTACCTTGATGGGGAGCCTTTTAGCTTTGATGGAAACAACTACAATGGCGTATGCATTTTCACGCTTTAAATTCAAGGGGAAGAAAAATGGATTGATGTTTTTGATTTTATTACAAATGCTGCCTGCCACGGTCACGATTGTGGCATTGTATAAGATTGCAGTATTCATCCAGCTGCAGAATACTTTTCTAGGATTGATCCTGATCTATGCAGGAACCACCATTCCCTTCAATGCCTGGCTCATGCGTGGTTATTTCGATTCAATTCCTTATGAAATAGAGGAATCAGCTTATCTGGATGGAGCCAGCCACTGGCAGGCATTTACGAAGATCGCTTTTCCGCTCTGTTTGCCGATGATCGTGGTAGTTTTTCTATTCAACATCATCAGTTTCTATAATGATTATTATCTCGCCAGTATTGTTCTAAGCGGTAACAACATGTACACAGTGGCATTGGGCATGCGTTTCTTCACTCAGCCTTACGCTGAAAACTGGGCAATGTTTGCAGCTGCTTCTGCACTTGCTTGCCTTCCAATCGTCATCATTTTTTATGCACTGCAAAAATATCTGGTGCAGGGGTTAACGAAAGGCGCTATGAAAGGCTGATCATGGATTCTCACAGAACTCTCATCGGACTGGAAAAACCACATCCTGATATCAACTGTTTCATGGACCATTTAATGGGGAGAAAGAAATTAACACCCCCACCTCTTATGGAATTCTTGGTTGATAACAGTATCATTGAAAAGGTTACGGGTGAAATACTGGGAAGAGAATGGGTTAATCCAGGGAGTGATCATGATTCACAGGGAATATATCTGGATAATGTGATCGTGTTCTGGAAAGAGCTTGGCTATGATTATATCCGCTTAGAACTGGCGCTTCCTTTCCCCGGTAAATCTGGTGCTGCACAAAATACAGCAGGTAAAGATTCCGGTATGCGCTCCTGGGTGGATGAAAAGAATGGTGCGATCACATCGTGGCGTGATTTTGAGAAATATCCATTTCCGGATATTTCTCAATTTGACTTCTTTCCCTTCGAATATCTGAATGCCCATGTTCCGGAAGGGATGGGCTTGATATTTTCTCACGGTGGAGGTGTGTTTGAGCGCACTTCGTGGATCTTTTCGATGGAGCAACTGTGCTATCTTCTGGTAGATGCCCCTGATTTAGTTAAAGCAGTTGCAGATCAGGTGGGAGGTCTGCAACATAAGTTTTACCAACACATCCTTGACTTTGAGCATGTGGCTGCGGTTTTTCCGGGGGATGATATGGGATTCAGGACTACCACATTGATCTCTCCTCGCGACCTGAGAGAATATTTTCTGCCCTGGCATAAAAAAAATGCAGCCCTTGCCCATCAAAAGGGGATCCCATATTTTTTACACAGCTGCGGAAATGTTCTGAAGATCATGGAGGATTTAATCGAAGATGTGAAGATCGATGGAAAGCACTCTTTTGAAGATTCCATCATCCCGGTTCAACGATTTCAAGAGCAATTCATGGGACGGATTGCGGTATTGGGAGGGATAGATATGAATTTTTTATCAACCGCTTCATCAGAAGAGGTGCAGAATCGAACAAAAGAATTAATTGAAAGCTGTGGAAAGGGCGATCGTTACGCTGTTGGTTCGGGAAATTCCATTGCTGATTATATCCCGCTTGAAAATTTCTTAGCAATGGTGAAAGAAGTAAATATCAATAAGGGAAAAAACATATGATCTTTCGCGATATTCATTACTACAAGCCCAATCTGGAACGTGTGATTCAGCGTTATCAGGATCTATATGATCATCCCGAAAAGAAACAAGCCCTGGTCTACGCGATGCTTCCTTTTCAAAATAAAATTCCAGTTCCCCCATTGAATTCATTGGATATCGAGAAAGATACCGAATCTTATCTGGATATTTGTTTGAAGAATTATGCACATTATCTTGATATGAGCCGCACTATTAAAGATGACCTCATCCCAACATACGGGGTGAATTTTGGAACCGGTGAATACAGTGCTTTTGTGGCAGGGGATATTGTTTTTACGGAAGATACCTCATGGGCAAGCACGGTTATCAATGAATGGGACGACTTAAAAAAATTATGCCTTCGTGATGATAACCGCTGGGTTGTTTTTATGGAAGAGACGCTGAAATATGTGCTGCAGTACACCCGAGAGGGACCCATTCCGGTAGTGCGCGGATTCTATTCACCGCTTGACATGGCGCATGCCTTGCGTGGTGAAGCCATTTTTACCGATATGTACGATTCCCCAAAAGAAGTAGCAGCTTTATTGGATTTTTGCGCGGATGCAATTATCTGGCTGGCGAAACGGATTCACAAGCTTATTGGCACGTACTGGGGAGGCAGTGTCGCGGGGGGATGGCTGAAACCCGGTACGATTTGTATGTCTGAAGATATTGCCTGCCTGATCTCACCCAGGACCTATGCAAAACAGGTGCGTCAATATACTCAAAAAGTGATCGATGCTTTTGGAAGCGGGCAGATCCATACCCATTCTCTGGGAGTCCACACACTTCCCGAGATCACAAAATTGGATCACCTGCTGGGTGTCCAAATTGCGGAAGATCCTAACACACCCCGCACCATGAGCAAACTGCAGGAAATATTGGAAAAAACAAACGGCATACCGTTGACCATAACCTGCACTCTGGATGAGATCAAGGAGAATTTTGAGGTGGTTGCAGGAAAATATAATGTTGTATTTGGCTCTGCGGGGGAAAGCATAGAAGAGTGCGAAAAGATCGTACACTGGATTCGGGAGAGAGAATAGGTATGCTTGATTTTATTTTTGGTGATATGGTTTCCGAAGGGGAACGCATTGAAAAATATCGAAAAACTATCAGGGGGGTATCCCATCTTTCTCATCGGTTTCCAATGAAAACACGACCAGGAGATGCGGTTATCTTGACCCTTTCCACTGGACCTGAAATTCTAACGGAGAAAGCATTTATCTATTACACCACTGATCGAACTGATCCTGTCGGTAGTAAAGGGATCGCTCAGAATGGATATGTGATCTCAATGCAGAAGGGGAATGTTAATTGGAATATCCCTGAATGGGGTTATATACAGAGATACACCGGCATGATCCCGGCACAAAGAACGGGTACCATTGTGCGATATCGCATGAGTTCATTTTCACCCAATGGTGAAGAAATTTTTGCAGATGATGGGAAATATTATGCTTACTGCGTGGATGATTACACGGTTCCCCAATGGGCAAGAGAAGCTATTGTTTATCATATTATGGTTGATCGTTTTTCTCCGGGGAATGGAGAAGAATGGTGGTCTGTTGAGGATGTTGAAGATATTTATGGGGGAACCCTCAAAGGTATTCTTGAGCACCTGGATTATATTCAAAAGCTTGGCGCAAACACGCTCTATCTCAGCCCTCTTTTTCGCTGCAATTCTCATCATGGCTATGATTCAACAGATTACTATGAGATAGAATCCAGGTTTGGCACTAAAGAGGAATTCCATGAATTACTGGATGAGTTGCATCAACGGGGAATGAAATTCATCATGGATTTTGTTCCCAATCACTGGTCAAACCGGCATGAGACATTTCAAGATGCGATCAACAATCCCAATAGTGAATATCGTGATTGGTACAACTTCCGCCACTACCCGGATGATTATGAGTGTTTTTTCAAGGTAAGGGAGATGCCGCAGATAAATCTCAGGAATAAAGATGCGCGGAAATATATGATCGATGCTGCCTGCTACTGGGTGAATTTTGGAGTGGATGGGCTGCGCATCGATTATGCTATCGGACCCACTCCCGATTTTTGGGCAGATTTGCGGCGGGCGATCAAGAACACCAAACCTGATTGCTGGATTTTTGGTGAAGTGATCGATCCGCCAGATTCACAGCAAGCCCTGGTGGGGTTGATGGATGGGTGCCTGGATTTTCACTTGCTTGAGTTTTTGCGCAAGACTATGGGCGGTGAAGAATGGGACCTCTGCAAATTCAGTGCTTTCCTTGTGAAACATCTTTCTTTCTTCCCAACTGATTTCATTCTGCCTTCCATGTTGGATAACCATGATATGGACCGTTTTCTATGGATAGCTGGGAATGATATTCGCCGACTGAAATTGGGGGCTCTTATCCAATGTTTTTTGCCGAATCCTCCTTTTTTATATTATGGAACGGAGGTCGGTCTTTCACAGAATTGTGGAATTCGAACGGTTTATGGCGGGCATGGGCATCTGGGTGAAGCGCGGCTGCCCATGCTATGGGGAGAAAAACAAGATCATGAGTTGTACGAATATTTTCAGCAGCTATACCAACTGCGTAAAAATCTTGTTTTGTATAAGCACAGGGGAGTTTCCGTAAAGCATGTGACTTCAACGGAAATGATCCTTGATCTTGAAAACAATCCCACCATTGAACTGGTTATCAACATTGCGCAAGAAGATAAGCATTTTGATCTGGAGAATTCAACGTCTTCTTCATGGTTTGGTTCATCTGCTATTGAGATGAAAAAAGATCAGAAAAACCTTCATTTTGATCTGCCCCCATATTCAGGTGTGATTCTCTATTAAAGGATAGGCATCATGGCAATCTTCCATCAACGTGATAAAAATCCCCTGATCCATGAAAACGGAGCGACCTGGCTTTATTATGGGAAACGAGAGCCGGGATTGATCGGTGATTTCAATTTCTGGGATATCGAAAAGTCACTTCCCTTCAAACGAAATCAAAACGGAGCGTGGGAATTGCGCCTGTCGTTCCCCGGTGACGCGTATATCGAGTATGCCTTCTGCATAGATAAAAAAAGAAAACTTGATCCTTTGAATGAAGATAGAGTACAGAACGGATTGGGAGAATGGAATAATTATTTTTCCATGCCATCTTTTGAACGGACTCCATTTTTAATGGAGAGAACCGAGGGCGCCTATTTCAAGGCAAAGTCTCAGACCCTGCACGATCCGCTGCGGCTGGCGAATGGGAAACGCAAGGTAAATTTCTTCATCCCGCCTGGGGAAGGTCCATTCCCGCTGCTGGTTATTTTTGACGGACAGGAGTTCTTACGAAAAGGAAAGATCGTTCAAATTATTGAGACCCTGGTAAAGCTTGGCAAAATGCAGCCTGTTGCGATCGCACTGGTGGAAAATGTCTATCAGAATCGCTTTGTTGAATATGCCTGCAATGATGGGACGGTTTCATTTATCACCAGAAATGTGATCCCATCTGCTGCGGCTGTGATGCCGTTGATGAATGGAGAAGGTGCGTTCGGGATCATGGGCGCTTCGATGGGCGGATTGATGGCGCTCTATACTGCCCTGCTTGTTCCATCAATATTCGGAAAAGTGCTGTGCCAGGCAGGGGCATTCAAAATGTTCGGGGACGATTTTTCGATTTATGAATTTGTGAATGGCGCTGCTAGAAAAGATGTCGAAATATGGATGAATGTTGGGTGCTTTGACTTTTTATATAAAGAAAACTTGCGGATGAAGGAATTATTATCCAAAAAGGGATATGCGGTGGATTTGGTGGAGAACAACGGCGGACATAATTACACGACCTGGCGAAATTCCATTCACCTGGGTCTGATGAAGCTGTTCCCACCCCTAAAGAATAAATAGAAGAGGAATTAGTCATGGATATGAATATTCTGTTTGATGCAGTGATCGATGGAAATAAAGACCTTGTTGTTCGATCTATTCATGAATCGATTGAACAGGGCACAAATCCCGATGAAATACTTCAAGATGGAATCATCAGGGGAATGGCAGAGGTTGGGCGTTTGTTCGAAGAAGGGGAGTATTTTGTTCCTGAGATGCTGGTGGCTGCCCGTGCGGTGAAAGAGGGACTACAGGTATTGAAACCTTACCTTCAGATGGCAGATATCCAGCCACGCGGAAAGATAATCATTGGCACTGTTAAGGGGGATCTGCATGATATCGGAAAAAATCTGGTGTCAATCATGCTGGAAGGAGCAGGCTACCAGATCATTGATCTGGGTGTGGATGTGAGCACCGATCTGTTTGTGGAAAAAGCATTGGAAGAAAAACCGGATGTGGTGGCTCTCTCTGCTTTGCTGACCACCACCATGATGAATATGAAGAGCGTTGTGAAAGCCATCCATGAACAGGAGAGTTTGAAAGGGACGAAGATTATCGTGGGAGGTGCTCCGGTGAATCAGAGCTTTGCGGATGAGATCGGCGCCGATGGCTTTTCTGCGGATGCGAACCAGGCGGTAAAGCTAGTCGACCGGTTGAGAGGAAGCTAGCGCGTTTATCAGTCGTTGATAACTTGACATGACTTTATTCTTGGTTATACTCACCTCAGAATGTTTATCTGAGAGAGTGATGATGAAGAATAAAGACGACCTGATTTCACAAGATGTTTTTGATCACCTGGTGGATCTGGCAGCTTTTAAGCTGGCAGATGATGAAAAAGACTATCTGCACGAGCAAATGAATCATCAGTTGGATGCAATTCGAGAGTTAGAAGCGATTCCTTTGCCGGAGGAGCTTCCTGTCACCACGCATGGTGTGGAGTATGGAAAAGACGGGAAACCTGCCCTGCGCAAAGATGAATGGACAGCCTGTGAGAACACGAAAGAAATTCTCAGCCAGGCTCCTGACCTGGAAGATAACTATATTGTCGTTCCCGATATCCCGACCACGGAGCTGGAATGATGACAGACCTCAGCGCTTTATCTGCTCTGGAACTGGCAGAATTGGTGCGAACGCACCAGGTTTCTGCCGAAGAAGTGCTGGATGCGAATCTGGCACGTGTTGAAAAGGTCGATGGGTGCCCCGGTGCTCTGGATGCCGATCTTTCTCCTGAAGATGCAAACCGGGTGCATGCTTTTATCACACATACCAATGATATTGCCCGCCGGCAGGCTCGCGAGGTGGATGCAAGGATCGCCAACGGGGAAGCTGCCGGGCTTCTAGCTGGTGTTCCTTTCACTGTAAAAGATATCTTTTGTGTGCGCGGAACACCTTCCACGGCTGCCTCGCGTATTCTGGAGAATTTTGTAGCCCCCTATACAGCCACGCCGGTGGCACGCATGAATGCCGCAGGCGGGGTCATGCTGGGGAAAGTGAACCTGGATGAATTCACCTTTGGTTCTTCCAGTGAGTCTTCTGCTTTTCAACCCAGCCCGCGCAATCCCTGGGACCTTTCCAGGGTCCCGGGCGGTTCTTCGGGTGGGAGTGTTGCCGCGGTGGCAGCGGAAGAAGGCGCGCTTTCACTGGGCACCGATACGGCGGGCTCTATCCGCCAGCCGGCTGCTTTCTGCGGTGTGGTTGGGATGAAACCGACCTATGGGCGTGTATCGCGCTACGGTTTGATCGCATTCGGGTCATCTCTAGACTGCCCCGGACCGATCGCTCGCAATGTGAAGGATGCTGCTCTGATGCTGCAGGTTATTGCCGGAGCAGATAAAGCGGATGCCACCACTGCCGTAAAACCGGTGCCTGATTATTTGCAGGATATCGAAAAAGGTGTAAAGGGCATGCGCATCGGTTTATCTCCCGATTACTTCCGCATCACTTTCCCTGATCCGGAAGGTGGAGAATATGTCGAACAGCCTCTTCCGCAGGAGATCAGCGATGCAGTATATAAAGCCGCAGAGCATTATAAGGCGATGGGCGCCGAGATCATCGAAGATGTGCCCATGCCCAACACGCGCTTTGGCATCCCCGTCTATTTCGTGATCAGCCGGGTAGAAGCGGCTTCGAACCTGCACCGCTTTGATGGTGTAAAGTATGGCTACCGAACCAAAGAAGCGGTGCGCGATCTAACTGAAATGTACCGCCACTCGCGCGGTGAGGGATTTGGTTTGCAGCCCAAATTACGTATTTTGATGGGAATGTATGTCAGTGCGGCTCAATATTCTGAACAGTATTACCAGCGTGCGCTCAAGGTGCGCACGTTGATCCGGTGTGATTTCGAGCAAGCCTTTGACCCCAATGGAAAGTATAAATTGGATGCTTTACTTACCCCAACCACTCCAACACCTGCATTCGAGATGGCAGCCGTATATGGTGATTCGGTCATGATGCAGTATGCCGATCAGCTCACGGTGCCTGCCAATCATGCCGGTGTGCCGGGAATTTCAATTCCGGCGGGTTTTTCTGAAGATGGATTGCCGATCGGAATTCAACTGCTGGGAGCGGATTTCAATGAAGCGACCCTGCTGCGCATGGCGCGCGCGTATGAAATGACGACAGAGCAGGAAGACTGGCGTAAGAAAAAGCCTGCGATACTGGAGGGTAAATAATCATGAGTGTTGAATACGAAGCTGTTATCGGATTGGAAACCCACATCCAGTTGAATACCAAGACGAAAATTTTCTGCTCCTGTAAAGCGGATTCATGGGAAGACGCACCCAATACCAATATCTGTCCGGTGTGCACCGGGCTGCCGGGTGTGCTGCCGGTGCTTAATGAAAAAGTAGTAGAAAAAGCGGTGCTGTTGGCGGCTGCCATGCATGCCGAAGTACAGCCTCTCTCTTTCTTTGATCGCAAGAACTATTTTTATCCCGATCTGCCCAAAGGGTATCAGATCTCACAGTATGACCAGTCGCTGGCAAAAGGCGGCTATCTGGAACTGCCTGTTCCGGCTTCAGCGGATGCGGATGGCAAGGGATATATCCGCAAGGTGCGCATCCATAAATTACATATCGAAGAAGACGCCGGCAAAACCAAGAAAGAAAAGAACCGCCGTTTTGTGGATTTCAACCGCTGCGGCGTTCCGCTGGTTGAGATGGTCACCGAGCCCGATCTGCGCTCTGCCGATGAGGCGGGGCAGTACCTCATCCGCCTGCGCCAGCTGCTGCGCTGGTTGGGTATTTCAGAAGGAGATATGGAAAAAGGCAATCTGCGCTGCGATGCCAATGTCTCGATTCGGGAAAAGGGCAGCAGTATATTGAATACCAAGACCGAGATCAAGAATGTCAATTCTATTGATGCGGTCAAAGATGCCATCCGCAAGGAGATCGAGCGCCAGATCAGGGAAGTGGAAAAAGGAAATACCATTAAACCCTGGACTCTGGATTGGGATGATAATGCCGGTGTATTGCGCATGATGCGCTCCAAGGAGACAGAGGCGGATTACCGCTATTTCCATGAGCCCGATCTGCTGCCGCTGGAGATCAACGAGGAGTGGAAAAAGGAAATATTGAAAAATTTGCCGGAACTGCCATTGGAACGGCGTGCTCGTTTGATGACGGAAATGCAGATTCCGGAATACGATGTCGATATTCTTACCGGCGACTGCGATCTGGCAGATTATTTTGAAGAGGCAGTCAAGCTGTATAAAGGGGATGCCAAGAAGATCTCGAACTGGCTGATGAATGATGTGCTGCGCATGCGCAACGAGCTGGGTGTTACCATGGCTGAAATGAAGCTGACTCCCGCTTACCTCGCCAGTTTAGTGCGTCTCATGGATGAAGGAAAGATCAACATTACCACAGCCAAGAACCTGCTGCCCAAGATACAGGAGAGCGGCAAAGATCCGCAAACCCTGGTGGAAGAATTGGGATGGGCGGTGGTGAGTGATGATGCAGCGATTCGGGTTGTTTGCGAAAAGATCGTTGCGCAGAATCCCAATGAAGTACAGTCTTATAAAGATGGAAAAGAAAGTCTGATCGGCTGGTTCGTGGGGCAGGTGATGCGTGAAATGCGCGGGAAAGCGGATGCCAAGCTAACGCAGGAAATTTTACGTGAAGTATTGGGAAAATAGGAATTAGAAGGTTCATATCTCTTTGGAAAAGAAAGAGGTTCTGCTAGCCAGAAGAACCTCTTTTAAGATGAAATTTGGAATAGACTCATTATTTCTCGGGGAAGATGGTAGCTACAGATTCTCTTTCCTTGAGCTCCACATCCAGCACCAGCGATTCGGCGGGCGAATTGGGAGATTGCAGTTGTCTGAAGAGTATTTCTACCGATAAATTTGCTTTTTTATCGAGATTCTGGGCAATAGTGGTAAGCTGAGGGGTCATTTGGGTGCCGATCATGAGATCATCAAATCCGATAATTGAAAAATCCTCGGGCACACGCATATCGCTTGTTCTTAATCCATGGATAAGATAGGAAGCAATCTGGTCACTTGTTACGAATGCTGCTGTAATCTGTTTACCCAAGGAAGCAATTCTTTTACCCGTTTCGATGATGACTTCCGGCTGGACATCCGATTCAAGCACGAATTGATGCTTTGGATTTAAAGATAGCCCATTCTTTTTCAAAGTGTCACAGAAACCGGAAAAACGGTGCCGGATAACGCCGTTGTGTGTGGTTGGTGGACCGACGAATGCCATCTTGCGGTGTCCGTGATCGATCAGGTACTGTGCGGCAAGCTGCCCGCCTTTATAATCATCGATCCCAACATTGGATAACTGGCGTACTTTACTATAGCTATCGACGAATACCATGGGTACATCATTCACTCGATAGATATTTTCGATCTCATCATCAAACATCCCAAGCAGGATCGCACCTTCTACGCTCCAGGTACGGAGGCTCTGTGAAATATCTTGTTGTGACTTGAAGATGTTGATCATAATGTAATAACCGAGGCTCTGTACTTTTTGTATGATCGTACCGACGAGGGTGGCGTTGTGAGCGCTTTGCAGAGTGTTTTCGTTTTGTTCTCCGCGTAAAATCAGTGCAATAATTCTGGAATTACTCTTGGCTAGACTTCGCGCAGATGAATTGGGCACATACTTCCGTTCTTCGATGATCTTCTGAATTTGTTCAGCCTTTTCTTTGGATACTTTAGAGAGATTTCCATTGATAACATTGGAAACCGTCATCACACTTACCCCTGCCTCATGTGCAATATCTTTTAACGTTACCATCGAATTTGACATCCCGTTAGTTTATCATTAAACGTATAATACACGCTTTTATTAAAGTGAGCAATTAATATTTTGGAACTGTAAGAAAAATCAATATTTGCTCAGTATTCGATTGGTGACGATCAAGGAGGATTTTATGATTTCTGTGGAGATCTATCAATACTATTATAGGTTTTGCTGCCAAGAAAACACCGAAAATAGTGCAAATAAATCTTCCTAACTCTTATGTTTTCATTTACCATTGCTTATTGACAACGTTGAACGGAAATGATAAACTAAGACAGGTTTAGCGATAAACCAATATGCTAACCCATAATAAACCAGGAGGAAGAATATGAAGAAAGTTTTCCCAATTGTGTTCTTGCTGATGCTCGTGTTGAGTCTTGTTGCCTGTAATGGCAAGCCAACACCAACAGCAGCAACAACTCCCGAAATGTCGGAAAGTGCTGGAGAGACACTGCCAGTGATGGGGAATGTCATCCAGTATGATCCAAATCAGCCTGTAAACAATGGAGAAGACATTACGGTAGAGATGTGGTATTGGACCGGAGCTGCCAATATGTTCCAGGATTTAGCCGACCAGTATATGGCTATTCATCCCAATGTGACAATCACTCTCGTAGAAAATCCATGGGAAGATTACTGGACAAAACTCCCGCTGACACTCCAGGGCGAAGATGGTCCGGCAATTTTCAATATTCATAACAGCAAACATGACATCCTTATCAGTTACCTGGCTCCCTATGATGTCGCTGTTGAAGATTTGGAAGCCGAGTTTGTTGGAGCTTCTGGTCATGTAATCGACGGCAAGATTTACTACACCGATTATGGATTGATGACTGCGACCATGTACTACAATACAGATATGTGGGCAGCGGCGGGTCTGACGGATGCTGATATTCCGACCACCTGGGATGAGTTCCGCGAGGTAGCCAAACAACTGACCATCCGTGATGAAAATGGAGATCTGGTTCAAGCGGGGTTCAGCTACAATGGTGGCATTCAAGGTGATGTACTTGGGATGAACTATCAATACGGTCAAAATCTATTCACCGCCGATAATGAAGTTACTCTGAATAATGATGCCATGAAAGCAGTTATCCAGCGACTGAAAGACCTGTATGAGGTCGATGGTGTGGGAGATTACAATTTTGGCAATAACTCCGGAGATAATTTTGGGCAGGGTTCGGTTGCCATGTACCTTGGCTGGGGTTTTATGACCAACGTGTTAAAACAGAATTTCCCCGATACCTCGTTTGCTTGTTTTGAGATTCCCATTCCAACCGAAGTGATTCCTTACGCTTTCCATCGCTACAACGGTGAATCTACCTTTGGCGTGAATAAAAACGCTCCCGCCGATCAACAAACCGTGGCGCAGGACATCATCCGCTTCTTCCTGGCGAACGACTCTATTCAAAAAGAGTTCTGCCTGGCGAATGCAGTTTTCCCGATGAAGGTCACACTGCAAAATGATGCTGATTTGCTCAGTATTCCCAGCGTCGCCGTATTAGCGGACCACATCGATCGCTATATCTGGCCGGGTGCTATGCCCAGCACTGTAGAAGACAATATGAAAATTGCTCTGGAAGATATCTTCTATAATAATGTAGATATCACAACAGCGCTGACAGCGGCAGAGACGGCTATCAATGACGATCTTGCAAATTCTGATTTCGTTTCTCAAGAACCGATGTATAAATATGCAAGTGAAGCCATAAGTAATTAGGAACAGATTTGCCTAACTGAAACACCGGCGAGTTGTTTATCTACCCGCCGGTGTTTCGATAAAAGGACGAAGGAGAGATCGCAGCCCAATGTCGAATCGAAATAAAGCAAAAAGCTCACTGCGAAGTCGAAGTGAAGTTGCATTACGTAATATTGTAGTTATTTCGATGATTGTTTTTTTCGTCGTTTTCTTCGTCATTCCTATTATCGTTGCGTTCGTCGGCAGTTTTTACCAATGGAATCCATTGAAAGTTCAGTTTAATTTTTTAGGTCTCGAAAATTGGAAAAAGATTTTTTCGAGCGATCTGTTTTGGCGTTCAATGAAAAACACGGTTCTCTTTGCTTTGGTGGCAAGTTTCTTCCGCGTTGTATTAGGTCTCGTTCTTTCCAGAGCTCTTTATTCAAAACTTTTAAAGCATAAATCGCTATATCGCACTTTTTATTATCTGCCCACTATCACACCGATGGTGGCGGTTGCATTTGTATGGAAATTCATTTTTGACCCACGCATCGGCTTGCTGGATCGAATACTTAATTCAAATATTAATTGGTTATTCGATGGGAGATATGCACTTATTGCAATATTGATGCTCACGATCTGGAAAGACTTCGGTTATGCGGTGGTGATATTGCTTGGCGGCATGTATTCACTCCCCAAAGAATGTTATGAAGCAGCAGAGACAGATGGAGCAAGCTCATGGCAGAGCTTTATAAGCTTGACCATGCCGCTTCTCAGACCGACGATTTTATTTATTGTTATCACATCCCTTATTTCTTATTTTCAGACCTATATCCCGGTTATGGGTGCTGACGCAAGGCGGACCGGGGACAAAAACTTATCTGGCAACATATCTGATTTATGAAGAAGCATTCAGTAAATATAATTTTGGTTACGCTTCTGCACTTTCATTCATCTTATTTATATTTATTGCTGTTCTAACCGCCTTTTCTTTCAAGATTTCCGGAAAGAACAGTATTTCTTGAAAGGATGAAGCCATTGAAAAAGAAAATAAATTCAACCACCCTCACTGTTATCCTGCTTATTTTTAGTTTGGTCACTATTCTTCCTTTTATCTGGATGCTTAGTTCTTCATTCAAAACCAATGTGGAAATCAATGCCATTAAACAGCACTTCTTCCCGCAGGATTTTACAATACAGAACTATAAAGATGTTTTGGCAAGATTCAACTTCCTGCGTTATTTTATGAACAGTCTTATCTATGCAATATTGACCACCGCTATAACAATCTACACCAGCTCCATTGCGGGTTTTGTTTTGAGCAAATATCAGTTCAAAGGACGAGATCTACTATTCAGTTTTATTTTAATGACCATGATGGTTCCGAGTGTGGTCACAATCATCCCGCGCTACAGCATCATGCAATTTCTAGGTTGGATCGATACGTATAAGGCATTAATCATTCCCAATACCTTCACTGCATTTGGAATATTCATGATGCGACAGGCATGCTTTAGCATTCCGGATGAGATGTTGGATGCAGCCCGTATTGATGGGGCGAACGAATTCTATATCTTCCATCGGATCATATTCCCACAGCTACGTAATGCCGTTATCAGCATTGCGATATTCCAGTTTCTATGGGCTTGGGACGATTATCTCTGGCCTTATTTAATGATCCGTTCCAGTGATAAACAGTTGTTGTCGGTGGCATTAAACCTTTTCAATGGACGTTACTCTACTGATTATGCGGGATTGTTCTCTGCCACCAGTATTGCAATCATACCGGTGGTGATATTCTACGTCATTTTCCAAAAACGTTTTATCGATGGCGTATCATCTGCATCTCTTAAAGGTTGAGTTGGTCTTATAGAAATACGAACTTGGAGTTAATTGAATATGGCAAAACAGACGGGAAAAGGATACCGAAATCTTGTTGTTTATTCGATTTTCGTACGCAATTATAGTGACGAAGGAACATTCACAGCGGTTAAAAATGACCTGGATAGAATTCAGAATCTAGGGGTTGATATCATATGGCTGCTGCCTATCCATCCCATCGGGGAAATTGCGCGAAAAGGAATTCTCGGTAGTCCTTATGCGATTCAGGATTACCGCAAGATCAATCCAGAATATGGCACGCTGGAGGATTTCAAATCTCTTGTGGATGCTATCCATAGCCGGAGCATGAAATGTATCATCGACGTGGTCTACAATCACACTTCGCCTGATTCATGGCTGGCGCAACACCATCCCGAGTGGTTTTATCACAAACAGGATGGGTCCTCTGGAAGCAAGGGGGGGGAATGGTTGGATGTCATCGACCTGGATTATTCAAATGCTGACCTGTGGAATTATCAAATTGAAACCCTGAAACAGTGGGCAGAGGTAGTGGATGGTTTTCGATGTGATGTTGCCCCACTGATCCCACTGGATTTTTGGTTGAGAGCGCGCCAGGAAGTGGAATCTGTACACCCCGGGTGTTTTTGGCTCAGCGAATCGGTTGAACCGGAATTTATAAAGGATCTCCGCTGTCATGGATTTAACGGGTTATCGGATTCAGAGATCTACCAGGCATTTGATGCCTGCTATGACTATGATACTTTCGCTTATTTTCGGGGGTATCTTGAAGGACGAAATTCTCTGGCTACTTATACCGAGAAGGTTAACCAGCAAGAGGTGATCTATCCCGATAACTACATTAAACTTCGCTATCTTGAAAACCATGACCAAGCTCGTGCAAGGGTTATTATTTCCGATGAAGTATCGCTGCGCAACTGGACGGCTTTCATCTATTTTCAAAAAGGCATGACATTGCTCTATGCAGGGCAGGAAGTCGAAGACGAGCATCTGCCCAGCCTTTTTGAGAAGGATCCGGTACAGTGGAACAGTGGGAGAGATTTAACTGCGCTATTGAGAAGGTTGTATATGATCAAAAAGAAACCGATATTCACGGATAGTTGTTACGAGATACATGCTTTTTCACACGATGTGCTTTATGCCACTCATCGTGCAGGTAACCAGCAGATGAGCGGAGTTTTTTGCGTGGGAGGACAAGGTACTCTCATTCAAACAGACGTGCCAGATGGTGTTTATACCAATTTGATAGATGAGGAAGAGGTGCTTGTGAAAGATGGGCATATTGATTGTGATGGGAACCCCGTTATCTTTTTTTCATGCAGAAAGGATGAAGACTGATCTATGCGATTGGGAACACTGCAAGTCATCAACGGGAAATGTCGTCCGGAAAGCGTCATTGCCGGATTTAATTACCGTTTCACGATATTAACCCCGCAACTGGTGCGCATGGAATATACCCCCAATGGCGAATTTGAGGACCGTCCTACCCAAGTGGTTCTCAACCGAAATTTTTCGACGCCTAAATTTTCCATTCATGAAACTCATTCTCAACTTGAAATTCATACGGATTATCTGAGCATTTATTATGATAAAAAAGAATTCTCTGCTGGCGGATTAAGCGTCAAGGTACGAAGTGAATGCAGCGGGATCTACAGCACATGGCATTTTTCCGAGCCTGTCATTGAGGGACTGTGGGGTACAACCCGTACTTTAGATCAGGCTGATGGCGCGATTCCATTGGATGCAGGGCTACAATCCCGCATCGGTGGTTTTGGCGTGTTGGATGATAGCAGTTCACTTATCCTGCTGGATGATGATTGGATCGAGCCGCGCAAACAGCATGTGTATGACATCTATTTTTTTGGTTATGGCTATGATTATGTGGGCTGCCTGCACGATTTTTTTCATCTGTGTGGTAATACCCCACTGCTGCCACGCTATGCACTCGGCAACTGGTGGAGCCGTTTTTATCCATATGGGGACAAAGAATACTGCGATCTGATGGATCGGTTTGCTGCCGAGGAGATACCCCTATCCGTGGCGGTTATCGATATGGACTGGCACCTCAAGGATATTAATCCGAAATACGGAAAGGGTTGGACGGGGTATACGTGGAACCCCGTACTGTTTCCGCAACCGAAACAATTTCTTGGCGATCTTCACAAGCGAAACCTAAAGGTGACATTAAATCTACATCCTGCGGAAGGGGTTCAACCGCACGAAATGATGTACGATGCCATGGCAACTGCTTTAGGCAAAGATCCTGAACAAAAATTACCCATCCTCTTTGATTTTTGCGATCCGAAATTTGTGAAGGCTTATTTTACTTATTTACATTATCCCCAGGAAGAAAATGGCGTGGATTTTTGGTGGATTGATTGGCAGCAGGGTAGCATTTCGAAAATTCCCGGAGCGGATCCCTTATGGCTGCTCAATCATTTTCATTTTCTTGATAGTGCGAAAAACAATCAACGACCGATCATTCTTTCGCGCTATGCCGGGCCAGGCAGCCATCGTTACCCGATCGGTTTTTCCGGAGACAGTATTATAAGTTGGGCATCACTGCAATTTCAACCCTACTTTACCTCTACGGCTGCCAATATTGGTTATGGTTGGTGGAGTCATGACATTGGAGGTCATGCGGGGGGTATAAAAGATGAAGAATTGATGGTGCGCTGGCTGCAGTTCGGCGTATTTTCTCCCATCATGCGGTTGCATAGCACTTCAAATATTTTCAACGGAAAAGAACCATGGAAGTTCGGCAAAGTTACCAATGAAATCATGAAATTTTTTTTACGGTTACGCCATCGATTGATTCCGTATCTCTATTCCATGAACTGGCGCTGCCATACTGAAGATGAACTGCTGGTGCAGCCGATGTACTATCCTTATCCTAAGGAAAATGCAGCATACAATGTTCCTAATCAATATGAATTTGGCAGTGAGTTGATCGTTTGCCCTATAACGACCCCTATGGATCCGACACTGCAATTAGGTTGCGTCACAGCCTGGCTACCGGAAGGAAACTATTTTGATCTGTTTACCGGGCTTTGCTATCAGGGTGGACGTTCTATCAACCTGTATCGGATGCTTGATGAAATCCCAGTGCTTGCTAAAGCAGGCGCGATCATACCTATGACAGGGGTAGATGAGGTGAAGCATAACGGTGTTGCACTACCAGAACAATTGGAAATAAAAGTCTTTGGGGGTGCAGACGGTAGTTTCGTGCTTTATGAGGATGATGGTGGGAGCATGGATTATTCAAAGGGGCAATATGCACTTACTTTCCTTGATTTCTCGTGGGAAAATGATGATGAGACGCTATTTCGTATAAGAGCAAATCAAAAACAATTTTATTTTATGCCGAAGAAACGACAATACACAATCGCATTTACAGGTGTTGTGGATACAGACAGTATCGAAGCAACCTTAAACGATCTACCAATCACTTATACAAAAAGCTATGATCATAAACACAATGCGATTGTTGTGAAATTACCATTATGTGATTCAAATAATTCTATCGTTGTGCGTTTTCCAGAAGGACTCTATTTAGCTGGTAATGATATCCGCCCCCGCATTTTTGAAATGCTGAACGTCTTTAAAATCAGTTATGAACTAAAAGAGAAAATTTACAATTGTATTTGCAATGCCAATAATTCAGGTGCAGCAATTTGTGAGCTGCAGACCATAGGCATATCTTCAGCCCTGCTTGGTGCTATTTCTGAAATTTTATTTGCGTGACAGATGATAATATTCATTAAACAAAAAAGTCGGAGAAATTTTCCGACTTTTTACTTTTTCTATTCTTCCAGTTGTTGTGCCAGAAAAATCTGGATTCCCATCTGCTTGATCTGGTCAAGCTGCGCTTCGAGAACGTCAAGGTGTCTTTCTTCATCCTTAAGGATCTTTTCAAAGATCTCACGAGTACCGAAGTCGTCATACTCCCCCGCCACTTTGATGGCGTGGTTGTATTCTTTTATAGCATCGATTTCGGCTTTGCAATCTATATCGATGGCTTTTTCCACATTTTCACCGATATGGATGGTTCTCAATTCCGATACGATCGGGGTACCCTCCAGGAAGAGGATGCGTTCGATCAACATTTCGGCATGTTTCATTTCGTCAATGGCACGCTTCTCATCGATCTCGTGCAGGGCGGTATAACCCCAGTCGGCTGCCATTTCACCGTGAACAATATATTGATTGATGGCAGTCAATTCCTCCGCCAACATCATATTGAGTGTTTCCAGTACTTTTTCATTCCCTTTCATTATCATTCTCCTTTGTCTGTCTATTTCACTATTAATTATATAGATTATTTATACACGGAAAAATCATTTTATGGGATAGTAAAATACATTTCTGCTGTAAATCTAATAAAAATACGTGAGTTACGCCTTTGACCAAATCAGGGAGCATACACCATGCAATTAATCCAATGGGATGAGACAGATGCCTATTACAATCTGGCTGTGGAGGAATATGTTCTTCAACAAATGGGCGAAGAAGAGTTTATTCTGCTCTGGCAAAATCGCAATGCGGTGGTGGTAGGCAGGCACCAGAACACCATCGAAGAGATCAACACGGATTTTGTGCGTGAATATGATGTGCAGGTGGTGCGGCGGCTGACCGGTGGGGGAGCGGTTTATCATGATCTGGGGAATTTGAATTTTTCTTTTATCTTGAACGCAAAGGATCGGGTGTTCAATTTTCGTGATCTTTCGGTACCGATCATGGAATCAATGAAGAAAATGGGGATCGATACCGAATTCACCGGTCGCAATGACCTTACCCTGGACGGGAAAAAGATCTCGGGTACTGCCCAATCGATCAAAGGGGGGAGACTGTTACATCACGGGACGTTATTGTTTCATTCCAAATTAGATACCATATCTGACGTGCTACGTGTGAAAGCGGATAAGATCGAATCCAAGGGAATCAAGTCAGTGCGCAGCCGGGTGACCAATATTGGCGATTATTTCCCGGATGTGAGCATTGATGATTTCAAAGAACAATTCTACAAAGATATGCATGCTGAAAAAGGACTGGAACGCTACGTTTTTAACGAAGATGATGTAACCGTTATAAAGAAATTACGGGAGGAGAAATATGCCACCTGGGAATGGAATTATGGACATTCTCCTGAATACAATATTAAAAAAGATCGTCATTTCGATAGCGGCAACCTGAGCATCTATATGGATGTGGAGAAGGGGATCATCAACACTATTCGTATTTACGGGGATTACTTTGGGGATGGCGAGATTGCAGAAGTTGAAAATAGTTTGCAAGGAACATGCAGCCGTGAAGAGGATGTAAGAACCATTTTACAAAAATTTGATCTCGATCATTATATTCATGGAATCACGATAGAAGAATTGACTGGTTTTATTGTTTACTGAAAATTGATCGATATAGAAATCTGTTCTGGGGGAATCTATTGACTTTTAATCTAGAACAGGCTATAGTATTCATAGATTTATGCGAACGTTCGCATAAGAGAAAGCCGATGGAGTGAAGCGGGTAACTATAAAAGAAGTCGCCGCTAAAGCGGATGTTTCATACCAGACAGTTTCCAAAGTGATCAACCATAAGGTTGAAGTATTACCGGAAACTGCTGAGCGCATCTGGGCTGCCGTCGAAGAATTGGGCTATCGTCCCAATTACACTGCCCGTTCATTGCGTTCTCAGCGATCGCGCACCATCGGCTATACCTGGAGCCCAACCCCGCATGGGCTAACCAATCCCATTCTTGACCAATTCCTGCAATCCATGTTCCATACGGCAGAACAAGTCGGATATTATTTGTTGTGTTTTCCATATCATGAAGATAATGAGCGCCAATTGGCGGTCTATGCCGAATTGATTGATACGGGAAGGGTGGACGGTTTTATTTTGTCATCCATTGAATACAAAGATCCCCGCATCAGCTTTTTACTTGATAGAAACTTCCCATTTGTAGGATTTGGACGCTCGGATGACAATGTGGTTTTTCCATACATTGATGTGGATGGTGGATTGGGAGTCTATCAATCCGTGAAACATCTTGTCGAGAGAGGACGGCGGAAGATTGCAGCACTTGCCTGGCCGGAAGATTCGCGTGTGGGCAACAATCGTATGGCAGGCTATTTCCGGGCAATGGATGAATGCGGCCTGGTGATTGAAAATCAATGGATCATCCGCGGTGGGGGAAATTATGAATTCGGATATCAAGCATGTGAAGAATTGCTGCAATTACCTGCAACCATAAGGCCGGGTGCGATGGTGGCTTTGAACGATTATATGGCGATGGGGGCTATGGCAGCTCTGCAAAAGCACGGACTGCTTCCCGGCGAAGAAGTAGCAGTAACCGGTTTCGATGATAACCCGATTGTGCAGTATCTGCGCCCATCTCTTACAACTGTTCGGCAGCCCATCTGGGAGATCGGGAAAAAGGTGATTGAAATGCTGGTATATCAATTGGATGAAGGGAAGTTACCGGATCCCATCTGCTCTTTGATTCCTCCGAAACTGATCATTCGCCAATCAAGCCAGCAGCGTCTGAAGAAAGGAGAAGAAGCGTAGAGAAAAAATTGGCTTAAAAAATAAGCCACCTTTCCGGTCGGCAAACCAGGTGACTTATTCTTGAGGGATTGCACCCTTTCCGCTCCAGTATAGCATACTGAAATGGAAAGAGAATTCCCGCTTACGTTAATAAGATTTGCATAGGTTAGATAGTATCCCGTATAGGGTCTTGACATTCTGATATAAAACCGTATTATTAACGTAAGCGTTTACAATAAAATTACGCAAGGCAGGCAAAATGGATCTAAAAGAGATTGCCAAACAACTAGGGGTATCGACAGCGACCGTGTCGCGTGTATTGAATGATCAACCAGGGGTGAGCGCAGAAATGCGCGAAAAAGTGATCAAAGTAGCGGCGGATGCTAATTATCATCCCAATCATCTGGCGCGGGGGTTGGCTACCGCAAAATCTCAAACGATCGGTTTCGTTGTTCACAAAGAAAAATATGCTTTTTCCGATGACCCTTTTTACCCGCTGATTTTATCTGGTGCCGAGGATTATCTGACTGAAAACAATTATCATGTCTTGTTCGCACAGATCGATGAAAAGGAAAAACAACCTCAAAACCTTGCGATCATCAATCAGAAACTGGTAGATGGCTTGATTCTGGCTGGACCTTTCATCCAAGCGTCTTCCATTATGGGCATAGCCAGCATGGGAATGCCATTCGTGCTGGTGGATAATTCTCTTTCGCAATACCCGGTAAATTGCGTTTTGACGGATGATGAAGGCGGGGCATATTCCGGAGTACGCCACTTGATCGAGGTTCATGACCATAAAAACATCGCGTTTTTATCGGGTCCTACCGAGTGGATCAGCAACCGGGAACGTTTGAGGGGTTATGAGCGTGCCATGCAAGAGTTCGGACTTGAAAGCCATGTTGTCCGCGCTGAGGAAACGACCATTGCCAGTGGGGAATTGATGATCCAACAGGCACTGGAACAATGGCCGCGATTAACCGCTATTTGTGGTGTGAACGATTCCGTTGCGATCGGTGCCATCCGTGCGGCTGCCAGGCTTGGGCGATCAACGCCGCATGATCTGGCAGCAATCGGTTTCGACGATATTTGCTGGGCAGCAGCCAACCAACCATCCTTGAGCACCGTGAAAATTTTCATTCAACGTATGGGCTATCTGGCAGCGCAGAGTCTCTTGAACAGCATTCGGGAACCGGACCTGCCACCGACCAAATCACTCGTTGCTACTGAATTGGTCTTGCGCGAATCGTGTGGTTGTAAGAAAACAAAAAATCAATAAAGAGAAATCCATGATTGAATCGCATTTGCTTCGAAGATATCCAAACAATCCCATTTTAACGGCGACAGCATTCCCCATTCCTGTTAACTCAGTTTTCAATGCTGGGGCGGTCAAATGCAAGGATCAATATATCTTATTAACCCGTGTGGAAGATCTCGGTGGATCTTCGTTCCTATGGACGGTACGGAGCAGGGATGGGATTAGTTTTACCCCCGATCCACAACCGGCTTTAATGCCCGCCAGAGATGGGATTTATGCTTTATTGGAAGATTGCAGCATTGAAGATCCGCGGGTAACCCCGTTGGATGGATCTTTCTATATTACCTATGTGGGTTTCTCTTCGTATGATTGCATCAGTTTTATAGCGCGGACTGATGATTTCAAGAATTTTGAGCGCGTGTCTGTACTGGGGCTGCCGGAAAACAAAGATGTGGTCCTTTTTCCTGAGAAGATAAGAGGTCGATACGCCAAGCTGGACCGTCCAATGACCCAAACCTCGCAACGGGGAGATGTGTGGCTCAGCTTTTCACCCGATCTGGTGTATTGGGGTGACCCTCGACCGGTGATGCGACCACGCCTTCGCAAGTGGGATTGTCAAAAGATCGGTGCTGGTTCGCCGCCCATCAAGACACCGCAGGGTTGGTTGGTAATCTATCATGGCGTGCGTCCAACCTCTTCAGGCAGCATTTACCGGTTGGGTGCGGTTTTGCTCGATCTGGAACAACCCTGGCAGGTGCTTGGTCGTGCCGACCAGGCGATCCTTTCCCCTATCGCCCCGGAAGATTTTCAAGGGAATGTGAGCAACGTGGTTTTTACCTGTGGAGCAATCCTGGAAGATAGTGGCGAATTAAAGGTTTATTATGGGGCGGCTGACCAAGTGATCTGTATGGCTTCTGCTCCACTCGCCGACATCATCGATTTGTGTCTTGCGGAAAGTCAGGACGGGGTCCAATGCTTAGGGGGCGAGGGATGATATTGAAACGAGTCCTTGACAACCCCATTCTCGAACCGAATCCCGCTAATGAATGGGAGTCTCTGAATGTTTTCAATTGCGCTGTGGTTTATGAAAACGATCTTTTTCATATGTTCTACCGGGCTCAAGGAGAGGATCGTGTGAGTTCCATTGGATATGCTGTCAGCAGTGATGGCATTCATTTCAATAGGCTACAGCAGCCAGTGTTGGCTCCATATGATGAATGGGATTCCCTGGGTATTGAAGATCCGCGCGTTACTTATGTGGCTGATGCAAGGCGTTTCATCATGACATACACGGCGTATTCACTGAGGGGCATCACCCCCTTTTTTGCCGAGAGTCAAAATCTGATAACCTGGAAGCGCATTGGTCCATTGGTGATCGATGAAGACAACAAAGATCATGTTTTATTCCCACGAAGAATAAAAGGACGATATGTCACTTTCCATCGTCGTGCCCCCGATATTGGGCTGGCATTCAGCGCAGACTTTGAAAATTGGACAGACTTTCAGTCGCTGGTGACGCCGCGTTCTGAAAGTTGGGATTGCAAGCGGGTTGGAGCGGGTGGTCCACCTATCGAGACGAAGCAGGGTTGGTTATGTATCTACCATGGCTATGACGATGACAATATATACCGCTTGGGCAGCTTTTTGTTGGACCTTGATGACCCACGTCGTATCTTAGCCCGCTCAAAAGGCTTTCTGATCGAACCTGTAGAAGCCTGGGAACTCAAAGGGGAGGTGCCGAATGTGGTCTTCTCCACAGCCAATCCGGTGGCGGATGGCAAAGTGTATGTCTATTACGGGGGCGCTGACCGCGTGATCGGTCTGGCGACCTGCACTATCGACGAATTGATGGATTTTACATTGCACGGGTGACCTTTCCTTTTTATAGTGAAAAGACCCAGAGGGAATCATGCAGAAGTCTGCAGCAAGTAAAGAAACACAGTGGTGGGAGAAAGGGGTGATCTATCAGATCTATCCGCGCAGTTTTTCGGATAGCAATGCTGATGGCATCGGCGATCTGGAAGGGGTGATCCGAAAGCTGGATTATCTCAATGACGGATCCGAGCAATCGCTGGGAATTGATGCCATCTGGCTGAACCCGATCTTTCCATCACCAATGGCTGACTTTGGTTACGATGTCTCTGATTATTGCAATATTCACCCTTTCTTTGGCGATCTCGATGTTTTCGATAGGCTGGTTGCTGCAGCGCATCAGCGCAATATCAAGGTCATTCTTGATTTTGTTCCAAACCACACCTCTGATCTGCATGCCTGGTTCGTAGAATCACGGTCTGGTCGGAAAAATCCAAAACGGGATTGGTATATCTGGCGAGACGCTAAATCAGATGGTTCTTTACCAAACAACTGGGGTTCCGCTTTCGGTGGACCTGCCTGGGAATGGGATGCGGTCTCTGCACAATATTATCTGCATACTTTTCTCAAGGAACAACCTGATCTAAACTGGCGCAACCCGCAAGTAAAAAAAGCTATGCTGGATGTTTTGCGATTCTGGTTGGAGCGCGGAGTGGATGGATTTCGCATGGACGTAGTGGGAATGATCCTCAAAGATCCTGAGTTGCGTGATAATCCAGAATTGAAGAATGATTTTGATCCTGCCAGCCCTGATGGTCCATATTACCGACAACTGCATGTTCATGACCAGGATCTTGAGGAAGTCCATGAACTCATCCGTGATTTTCGGATCTTACTAGATGAATATCCGGAACGGTGCGGGATCGGTGAGGTTTGGTATGAATTACCCCGTTGGATTAAATATTATGGCAGCCGGGGGGATGAACTGCATTTACCTTTCAATTTTCGACTGATGAAAGCTCCATGGAATGCCCGGGCAATCAGAGAATCGGTGGATGAAATGGAACGAACACTGCCTGATTTTGCGTGGTCCAACTATGTGCTCAATAATCATGATTCGCCCCGTCTGGTTTCCCGGGTTGGCGATGAACAGGCGCGGGTGGCTGCTATGTTGCTGCTGACCTTACGTGGAACACCTACCCTGTATTATGGCGAAGAATTGGGGATGGAAAATGGTGTTATCTCTCAAGATCAAATGCAGGATCCGCAAGGTTTTCGCTTGGGCGCACAGTTCAATCGCGATTTAAGTCGCACTCCTATGCAATGGACAGACGGTCCCAATGCTGGTTTTTCTTCCGGTCAACCATGGTTGCCGGTGACGCCTAGCTATCAAATTAAAAATGTAGCAACGGAAGACCGTGATCCAACCTCCATGCTCAACCTGTATCGAAGTTTAATCCGCCTGCGAAAACAGCGAACTGCTTTACAAAGCGGTTCCTATACATCCGTTGCAGTTGAATCTTCGGATTGTTTTGTTTTCGAACGTAGCCAGAATGGCGAGCAATACCTGATTGCCTTGAATTTTTCATATAAACATCAAACATTGAAAATCCCGGGATTGATGGAAGGGAAATTGCTTTTATCAACCTATTTGGATAACTTCGAGGTTTTTGGAAAGAACACTCTTGATCTGAGAGCAAATGAAGGTGTCATTATTGAAATCAAACACAATTATGTTACACGACAGGACGGGTAATGGATAACTGGATCATTTCTGAAGATAACTTTGATGAAACCACGATGAACGCAAAGGAGACTGTTTTTACGATTGGAAATGGTTATCTTGGAACCCGTGGAACATTTGAGGAAGGCTTTCCAGGCGAAATTGCTGCCACCCTCTTGCATGGTGTTTTTGACGATGTGCCGATCGGTTTCACAGAACTGGCGAATACACCCAACTGGCTTGACTTGCGCATATATATTAATGACCGCATCTTCCGCATGGATGAAGGAAAGATACTTTCATACAAACGAGAATTAGATTTACGAGACGCTACTCTGCGTCGGCGAGTGACCTGGCTTTCTCCAAGCGGGAATACGCTACACTTTGAGTTCGAACGGTTTGCCAGTCTGGCTGATGAACATCTGCTGGCGGTGCGCTGCCGTGTCACTTCGGTAGATTACAGCGGAACGCTTGAAGTTAGAGCCAGCCTGGCAGGACATGTTGAAAACAGCGGATGGACGCATTGGAATTGGCAGGAACAGGGAAAAACGAAGGAGAATATTGTTTACCTTTGTTTGCAAACCAAGAAGACCAAAATATCTCTGTGCGAAGCTTTTCGTCTGAAGTTGATTGGGGACGTGCCTGTGCAGGAGGAATTTTGGGATAGCAATGGTGCTCCTGAGAAAGTACTGCGAGCACACCTCCAGGCAGGTCAATTACTATGCATTGAGAAACTGGTGTCTGTCTTCACCAGCCGCGATACGAAGATTCCTAAGACTTCTGCAATCGAGATTTTACATTCGGTACAGTCCAAGGGGTATGAGAGCTTATGGGGAGAACATCGCGCTGCATGGGAAGAGGAATGGCAAGACAGCAATATCATTATCGAAGGGGACGACGATGCTGATTGTGCTCTGAGATATAGCTTGTTCCAATTACTGATCGCGGCACCACGCCATGATGATCGGGTCAGCATTGCCGCCAAATCATTGAGTGGTTTTGGATATCGCGGGCACACTTTCTGGGATACAGAAATTTTCATTTTGCCTTTCTTTACCTTCACGCACCCTGAAATTGCTGGCAATTTGTTACGCTATCGTTACCATACCCTGGCTGGTGCGCGCAAGAAAGCACAAGAAAAGGGATTTGAGGGAGCTTGTTATGCCTGGGAAAGTGCCGCAAGCGGTGAAGAAACCACCCCGCGTTGGGCAATGCTCCCGGATGGAGAGCTGGTACATATTTGGTGTGGTGATATTGAACTCCACATCACGGTAGATGTGGTATTTGCCATTTACCAGTACTGGCAGGTTACCGCTGATGATGATTTTATGGTCAATTATGGGGCAGAGATTATTTTGGATACGGCACGCTTCTGGGGCAGCCGGGTGGAGTGGAATGAAGAATCGAACCGCTTTGAGATCAATGATGTGATCGGTCCGGATGAAAACCATGATCACGTGAACAACAATGCCTATACCAATACTATGGTGCGGTGGAATTTAAGGAAAGCTTTAGAAATAATCAAATGGTTGGAGATTACTTCCCCTGAGAAGACTATATTTCTAAAAAAGAAATTAGATCTAACCCCGGATCGTTTATCTCATTGGAAGTGCATCATTGCTCAAATCTATACCGGTTTCGATGAAGAAAGTGGTTTATTTGAACAGTTTTCAGGCTATTACAGACTGGAACCATTGGATCTTTCAGCGCTGGAACCGCGCACACGCTCTATTCAAACGATGTTGGGAATTAATGGCGCGCAGAAAGTGCAGGTGATCAAGCAGCCGGATGTGCTGATGTTGCTTTATTTGCTCAACGGTGAATATGATGAAAAGGTCCTAAAGGCAAACTGGGAATATTATGCCCAGCATACTGATCTCACCTACGGCTCTTCGTTGGGGCCTGCCATTCAAGCCATCATGGCTACCCGTGTGGGAGATATTGAAGAAGCATATCGTTTATTCATGCTGGCGGCTGGCACAGATCTGGAAGATAAGCGCGGGAATGCAGCAGAAGGCATTCACGCTGCCACACATGGCGGTCTGTGGCAGGCTTGTGTATTTGGATTCGGGGGATTGCAATTTACAAGCACGGGACCGGTCGCAACTCCCCACCTTCCTCACCGGTGGAATCGTCTTAAATTCAATATCCAGTACCGGGGGCAAGAATTCGAATTTGATTTGCATGCGGGATCCACAGATGTAGTGCATCCGCTGCAAAAAGGGAATGGAAATTCTGTCCAGAGGTCAACCTCAGGACCGGTGATTTCTGCTGCGATCTTTGATCTGGATGGTGTGATCACCGATACATCCGAATTTCATTATCTGGCATGGAAACGCCTGGCAGATGAAGAAGGAATTCCTTTCGATCGCCATAAGAACGATGCCTTGCGAGGAGTTTCACGCTATGAGTCGCTGCAAAAGATATTGGACGGGCGGTCGCTTCCGGATGAACAATTACGGTCTCTAATGGAACGCAAGAACAACTATTATTTGGAATACCTTGAGCACTTAAATGAAGACAATCTGCTGCCGGGAATATTGGATTTTATCGAAGATGCCAGGCAGCAAGATGTCAAGCTCGCCATCGGTTCTGCCAGTAAGAATACACGCTTGGTGCTTGAAAAACTAAAAATCGCAGACTTATTCGATGCGGTGTCGGATGGGTTCAGTGTCACTCGTGTAAAACCTGCTCCTGATCTCTTTTTCCATGCTGCACAACAGTTGTATGTAAAACCAACCAATTGCGTTGTTTTTGAAGATGCACAAGCTGGTATTAAGGCTGCTCTGGATGGTAATTTCTGGGCAGTGGGCATCGGGCCAGGAGTGCGATTGGTTGGTGCTCATCTGGTGATGGATGGATTTGCAAGAATTAGTTGGAAAAAATTTATGCAATTTCTGCGCGAAAAAATAAGGAGGCAATCTATGATGTGAGGGTTGGATAAGAGTATTCGGGGAAGAACTTCGAAAGGAGGTGAGTAAATCAAAAAAGATATGGTTTGGATGAAGTTAAACAAGAAATTTGCAAATATTCAAAAGGAGAGATAAATGAAAAGCAAGATGCTCGTAATTCTTAGCTGTTTGGTCGTGAGCGCCATGTTCTTAACTGCATGTGGCGCTGGCGCGGCTAGCACAGAAACAGGAAACGAATCAACGGCGGAAACAGTTATGGAAGCTGATACCGGAACTGTTGAAGACACTTGTCCTTTGCCTGTGGAAGAAGGGGCTACCATCGTCTTCTCAGGATGGGGAGATGATTCAGAACAGCAGATCTACAAAGATTCGATTGAACGCTTCAAAGAAGTCTGCCCCTCTGTAACCGTAGACTATCAACCGATTCCTGATAATTTTCAGGATAAATTAAAAGCGCAGATGGCTGGCGGAACGGCTCCCGATGTCTTCTATGTGGATGACCAACTGATGACGGCTTTTGCTTCTTCTGGTCAATTGATGGCATTGGATGATGTGATGGCTGAGGCTGGTGTGAGTCGGGATGATTTCATTCCTTCGTTGTTGACTATCTTCACCCTGGATGGAAAAACCTATGCTTTACCAAAAGACTGGAGCACATTAGGCCTGGTCTATATTCCTGAAGCGTTTGCCGATGCAGGTATTGCAGAGCCAACTTCAGATTGGACGTGGGATGATATGCGCGAAGCAGCGAATATCATTGCAGAGAAGGGTAATTATGCCGGATACTGCATGGGTTCTGACTGGGCACGCTTTGCCCCGTTTGCATTCTCCAATGGTGGAAGATATGCCTCGGATGATTACACAACTGCCACATTGGATACGACCGCAATTAAAGAAATGGCTATCTTTGTAACCGAGATGTTCAATGAAGGTAGTCTGGTTCGCCCAGCCGATATCAGCGCCAGCTGGTGCGGCGAAGCGATCGGCAAGGAACTGGTTGCCATGACCCTGGAAGGTGGCTGGATGGTAAATTCCATGAATCTGGATTACCCCGATGTGGTCTGGAAGACAGCTCTGGTACCCAGTGGACCAGTGACCCGCGCTGATGTGATCTTCACCAACGGCATCGGTGTGAATGCTGCCACGCAATATCCCATGGCTGCTGCCGCATTTGCGATCTATGTTACTGGAAGTGAAAACCAGGGAGAGATCGTCAAAACAGGCTTTGCCTATAGCACTCACCCTGAACAGATCGACCTGATCGGCAATGTCAATGATAAGGCTATCGCTGAAGGCGGACTCTTACCCGATACACTGGTTGCCTATTGGGGACCTTATACCAGTAAAGTGAACGATGCCGTCTCAAAGGCGCTGGAACGTATTTGGTTGGGGGATCAAACCGTGGATGAAGCTTTCGCACAGGCGCAAGCTGAAGCAGTGACTGCTTTAAGCGGTCAGTAAATCAATTCTTGACCTGGATCTGACGGGTACTCTAGAGTACCCGTCAGATCACCTAGTTTCATTATAACGTATCTGTTTGCGACGGGAGGAGTGTATCATGCGATCGAAGACGGAACCCCATGGAAAGAGTGGAAGAATAATTGCGGGTGTTCTTACGTTTGCTGCCGTAACTGCTTTAGTGATGATCGTCGCTATATTTAACGCACCTACCAAAGGGGGGCCAAAAGTTATGGCAAGCATGGCGACATATTTGGCAGAAGTGAAACGAACAGCGGTACCCTTTCTGGTGGCAGTGGGTATAGGGGCTGTCGCCATTGGAATCATGGCAGCCCTCAATGTTTATCGGGTCTGGTTAAATCGAAGGAAAAGGAAAACAATGCTGGCTGCATATTCCTTTCTGGCGCCCTATATTATCGTAACCGCTCTTTTTACAGTTGGTGTGATCTTATTTGCTTTATATATTTCATTTAATAAGTATGATATTTTCACCGAACCGGTTTGGATCGGTTTGGATAACTACAAGAAAGCTTTTATGGGGTTTGTGGATGCGACCCAAAAGGATTTTCTCCAGGCATTATATAACGTTGGTTGGTATACCTTGATCGTTGTCCCGCTGCAAACAGCCCTGGCGATTGCGCTGGCTGTTCTGCTAAATTCGCGCATCCGGATGCGGAATTTCTTCCGCACGATCTTCTATGCTCCCAGTGTAACCTCTTCAGTGGTGATCACCTTGATATTCGTATGGCTTTATTTAAAGGGTGGTTTTTTGAATGGCTTTATTGCCAGGGTACTGGCTCCCCTGGGTGTGGAGTATGCCCCCATCAATTGGTTGGGTGACCCGCGTGGTTTATTTCAATTGTTCGGATTTGAGATCAAATCAGCGCAATGGTACCTCAGAGGACCCAGCATAGCTTGGATGGCGATCATGTTTCAGAATATTTTCACTACCGCACCGACATTCATGATCATGTTTTTGGCTGGATTGCAGGATATCAACCCGGTTCTATATGAGGCGGCTGCCATTGATGGCGCCAGCAGTTGGCAGCAATTCACCAAGATCACTTTACCTCTTTTAAAACCGATCATTTTGCTCGTTGTGGTGTTGGGCACCATCGGTACCCTGCAGGTATTTGACCAAGTCTATCTGGCGACCCAGGGTGGACCTTTGGGAACTTCACTTACCCCCGTTTATTTAATCTTTCGCGAGGCAATGGGCTCGCAGGGACCGATCAATATGGGGTATGCATCGGCGCTGGCATTCATTCTGGCATTGATCATTTTCATTCTGACCCTGATCCAACGGCGTGTGTTGGAAAAGGGTACCGAACAATATTAGGAGGTGCGCGATGACCGTGATTTCCTCAACCGTGAAGAAAGTTCAAAAAAGAAAAAAGGAAAGAACGCCCGGCTATTATGTTTCTATCATTCTGCGTTATCTGTTATTGATATTGATCGGATTGGTTTGCATTGCTCCGTTTGTGCTGGCTGCTTTGGGAACTTTTAAAACGAATGCCGAAATCATAGCCTACCCGCCTAAAATACTGCCTGAAAACTGGCTGTATGAGAACTGGATAAAGGTTTGGAATACGGATATCGGCAGCGGTGGGACATTTCCGCGCTGGTTGTTCAACACCGCCTTCCTTTCTGTTACGGTGGCATCTCTGCAGGTTATTTGCTGCTCCATGGCAGCCTATGCTTTTGCGCGCCTGAATTTTCCCGGGAAGAATGCCACTTTTAATTTCATGCTGGCGACCATGATGATTCCTGGGGCAGTAACGCTTATTCCGGCGTATGTTCTGATGTCGAAATTGCACCTGATTAACACCTATTGGGCTCTGATCATTCCTAATGCGGTAGGAGCAAGTGGTATTTTCATGCTGACGCAATTCTTCAAATCCATTCCGACCGATTTGGAAGAAGCAGCCGTGATCGACGGTGCCAACCATCTGAAGATATTCTCAAAGGTAGTGTTGCCCTTAGCCCGCCCTGCACTGCTAACTGTTTTCATCCTGCAATTCCAGGGCATGTGGAATGCATTCCTGCAGCCGCTTTTATATGAGAATACGCCTAATATGTACGTTTTGAATGTGGCGTTGAGCATCTTCAAGCAGCAGTACAAGGCACAGTGGAACCTGACGCTGGTGGGAGCCATGTTCAATGCCATCCCGGTGCTGATCCTGTTCTTCATTTTCAGCCGCTATTATATTGAAGGGGTTTCCTATACCGGGATGAAAGGCTAGACAAGCGATGCAATCTGTTGGCACAGGACATCCGACTTTTTTTCAAGAATTTGGGTCAGTATTTCGGATTATCCGCTTATCATTACGTGATGTGTGGGAAGATCTGTGGGGCATGCTGGTAGTGAACCTGCTATGGACATTATGTGTGTTAACGATCATTCCCGGTCCACCTGCCACGCTTGCTGTGTACCGTTTTGCCAATCACCTGGTGCATGGTGAGGAAGTGGATCTGCACGATTTTCTGGAAGGCTTTCGCCAATCTTGGGCGACTGCCTGGCAGTGGGGTGCCATCAATCTCATCGTGCTGCTCATTTTTGCGGGGGATATCTATCTTAGCAATCAAGACTATCTCGCTGTTGCGGTGCCACCGTTGGTGCAGAGCTTTTACATTGCTTTGCTGGTGGTGTGGTTGCTGTGGCAGTCTTATGTGTTGGTTTTCATGCTGGAGCAGGAACAGATGGTGGTGGGCAGTGCATTTCGCAATGCGGCTGTGATGCTCGGCAAGAATTTTTCATTTACCGTTGTTTATATCCTGGAGGTGATCATCACCCTGCTGGTTGGCACGTTGTTATTTATGATCAGTTTTGCCATTGGGGGAGTGCTGCTGGCGGATATTGGAAACCGGGCAGTACTCTTTAATTTGGAAAGAAATAAAACGCGGTGATTCATGGTAAAAAAAGCAGAATCTCTTGTCCGGCGGTACTGCGCTTGACTGTTGGCTGTGCTCATGGTAAACTAGTTTCTCACGTTGCGGGGTAGAGCAGTGGCAGCTCGTCAGGCTCATAACCTGGAGGTCGTTGGTTCGAATCCAACCCCCGCTACCTTATTGAAACGCCCACCAAAGATGGGCGTTTTTGTTTTTACCGCATATTCCCTAAAATAAGAATTTCCTCGGAGTCTTGTAAAAAATTACTGACAAATTATTATTCTAATGTTAGAATAATCTAAATAAAGAATATATTATGGAAACTACCCTAACGAATTCGGAGTTGATCATTTTGGGGTTGGTAGCTGAAGAACCAAAATATGGCTACCAGATCGAACAGGATATCATCCAGCGCGGGATGCGTGAATGGACGGAAGTCGCTTTCTCTTCGATCTATTACATCTTGAATAAACTGGAAGATCATGCATTGCTCAGCAGTGAGAAGCGCAGCGAAGGAGATCGACCGGCGCGGAAAATTTACACACTGACCGGGCAGGGCTGGCAAACATACCGTGAAGCCGTGCGTGTCCGGTTAACCGATCCGCGCCCCCGTACAGAAGATTTTGATCTGGGATTGGCAAACATGCTGGCGTTGGAGAAACCGGAATTACTGCAAGCCATCCGCATTAATCAAACCGCACTGGAGGAAAGGATCGGCAAGGTAAAAGCCAAGTATGCATCGGATGGAGGGGAGCAGCTGGCTTTACCGGCGAGGGAACTCTTTCAACATTCACTCAGTATCATGTCTGCCGAACTGGAATGGATGAATGGTTTGATCAAGCGACTTTCAGGAATGTAACGGAGGTATAAAAAGGAATGGAAAAAGTAGAGTGGAAGAAAACTTATAAAGATTTATTCTTTCCCCCGGGTGATCCGGTTTTGATTGATGTTCCCACCATGAATTACCTGATGATCGATGGGCATGGAGATCCCAATACCGTAAAGGCATACAAGGATGCTGTGGAAGCATTATTCTCGCTTTCTTATGCCATTAAATTCTCGATCAAAAAAGAAATGGCGATTGATTACAGCGTTTTTCCCTCTGAAGGGTTGTGGTGGGTGGAAGATATGGAACAGTTCACCACGGATGATAAATCAAGCTGGGACTGGACTATGATAATCGCGCAGCCTGATCTTGTCGACAAGGAAAGGATCGAACGTGTCAGATTGGAGGTAATGAAAAAGAAGAAAGATCTGGATGCACTGGGGCAGGTGCGCTTTGAACTATTCCATGAAGGGTTGTCGGTGCAACTTATGCATGTAGGACCATATTCTGCAGAAGGACCCAATATCGCCTGCATGCACGCGTTCATTCAGGAAAATGGTTATGTGGCAAATGGGAAACATCATGAGATCTATCTTTCCGATGTGCGCCGCACTGCTCCTGAAAAATTGAAAACCGTCTTGCGGCAACCGGTATGCAAAGTGTGAACTGAAGACAAATTGATTAGAAGATCAATGCCCTGAAAAGGGCATTTTCTTTTTTAAAGACAATGTCTATTGAATAAATCCAGCCTTTTCGAAATACATTTCCCCTTGACAGAAAGTATAGCTGACTATATACTATGTATAGTAAACTATATATAAGGAAAAAATATTCAGGAGGAAAGCATCTTGAAATTAGAAAATAACCTGAGGAAATGTCGTTTCGAACATGATGAGATGACCCAGCAGGAACTGGCGAATGCGGTCGGAGTAACCCGCCTGACGATCCATTCTGTCGAAACGGGAAAATTCGTGCCTTCTACCCTGCTGGCATTGAAGATCGCCCGATTTTTTAGAAAAAGGGTGGAAGAGATTTTTTATATTAATGATGAAGAAGGTGTAACCGGAGGTAAAGAATGAAAAAAAGTATCCGCTTTCTGCTGATTTTGAGCATTCTACTGCTTTGTCTAACAGCAGGGAATACAGCCATGTTGATGCATATGAAAGCTGTGCTGCAAATGAATTTAACGATCGGAGATTGGAAGAGCTATATGGTGGCGGCTTTCATTATCATGATGGCTTTCATCCATCTGGTGAGCGTCATTGTGATCGGGTCGCATCTACGAAAAGATAGCCAGGAAAATATTCTTCGATCAGCATCCATTGTTTTTTGTGTCTTTTCTTTTTTCCTGTTGCTGGTAGATGTGGTGATGCTGCAGGAAATAGGGAAAGAAGCTCTTATTGTGGGCGATACCATGGGAGAATGGAATATTGTTTTCTTCAACCATGCTGTTCATATCCTGTTCTCTCTGATCCTGCTAATTTATTGTTTGACTGTAAAGAAGTCGTTGTTGGAAAGTGAAACAAGCCAACATGCCTTGAAAGATGAAGCGGTGTTCCTGACGGTAAACCAGGTGGGTGTGATCACTGCTGTGGTTGGCTTGGGTTTCATTTTTTTCTTGCTCAGTTTTCAGATCCCGGATGGGTATGCGGTAGGATTGCGTTTTCTGGCTGCTCTGATCCTGCTGCTTCCTTATTTTCTGGCAGTGCTATATTGGATCTGCACAAAGCAAAAAGAGAAACCGGTTGAATGGTACGATGAAAAGCAGTTTCAGGATATTTCCCATGCTGCCCTGATGATCCTTCTGGTTTCGGTTGTGGGAATGGGTATACTGTATGGGTGCTACTCCAAAGGGCTTATCACCCTTGATCTGAGCCTTTTCTTCCCGGTATATCTATTCCTGGTGCTTCTCTCATTTTCGGGTACCACGCTCTATTTGAACAAGAAAGCATAGATAATAAGGCGACCATAAATACTTTTTGAAAAAGGCACCGAACAGGTGCCTTTTCAATTAAATTTGAGCTGAATTGATAGTTTAAGTGAAAGCATTTACAAGATCAAATACAAAAAACCTATACCTGGATTATCCTCTTTATAAAAATCCAATCATTGAGAACATTATACAAAAAAGCTTTTATCACTCTTTTCTCTCAAGTCCTAAATTCCCTTTGGTGATGATTGCAATCAGCAGCGCTGCTAAAACCCCAATTAAGGCAGAGATGATCCAGCGCCGTAGATCAACATGTGCTGTATCGCTGCCGCTTAGTGCTGTGGACATGGTAGCCTGCGTAAGCAGTACGGTTCCCCAAAAATTATCGGCATTATGGTAGATAAATCCGCCTACCAGCAGACTGCCCTTGGTTTTGTTGTAAATCCATGTCATGAGGGTAGCAAGTCCGATTTCAGCTAAAATGTATAGGGGAAAATAAGCCAACCCAAGTTCGTAATGAACAGCACCTGGATTAAAAAATTGTGGGAAATGCCATACTCCCCATATCGATCCAATAATCACACTGGCCAGAACTGGATTCCATTTTTCTTGCAGACGCGGGAGAGCGAACCCACGCCAACCAAATTCCTCGCCCAATGGTCCACCAATCATGGTAATGACAAAGAAAACTGGTAAAAGATACCAGTCTTGCTTAATAAATGTAAAAGATGGAATGTTTCCCCCGAGAAGAATACTGATGCCGATTGCTGTTAGCGTCAGGAGTGCAGGGAAAAATAAAGCGATTAACCACCATTTCCACCCAACACGCCAACGGATCGCACGAAGGGTCATTTCTTGTAAACCTTCTTTGCCTGCCACCAATACTGTAGTGAGCAAGCCTGCCAGGGTAGGTCCAAAAACAAAGATACCCTGCCCACCGCTGTACCAGGGCAGCCAGCTGATAATAAAAGTGAGAAGAATAAAAAATAGAATAGGATATTTACGGATTATTTTGAGCATGGAAAATCCCTCCAACATTCAATTATTAATTCTACTCTATATAAGATCGCGACCGTTATTTATATTCATTTATCAGGTATACTATCCAAATTCTTGAAATAACTGCTCTGCTTTAAAGTACAGTTGTAATATTGCAGATGACCTGTAAAGGAGAAAGTGAATGACGACGATGAATGATGCGCCTGCGAAAAATCGATCCATTTGGGATTGGATCATTCGCTTGGTAAAAGGAGTGATGGTTGGTATCGGCTTTATTGTGCCTGGTTTATCGGGCGGTGTGCTGGCTGTTGTTTTTGGTATCTACGAACCTTTGATGAAATTCCTGGGAAATTTAAAAGATAACTTTATAAAAAACCTAATCTTTTTTATTCCGGTTGGCATCGGCGGCATTTTGGGCGTGGTGGCTTTTTCAGCAGTGGTCGATTTCGCATTTGCTAATTATCCGGCGCAATTTACCTGGTTGTTCGTTGGTTTTATTGCGGGCACTTTTCCATCTCTATTCAAGACTGCTGGTAAAGAGGGCAGAAAGGCACAGCACTGGATTCTGCTGGCTGCAATGGCATTGGGTACACTCTTCTTCATGCGCTGGATGGAAACGATCCAGAATGTGAATATGGAGCAGTCTTTCTTCAGCTGGGTGCTGAGCGGTGCTCTGATCGGGCTGGGTGTGGTGGTCCCCGGAATGAGCCCATCTAATTTCCTGATCTATTTGGGGCTCTACCAGCCGATGGCAAGCGGGATTTCCCATCTGAATTTTGGTGTGATCATTCCTCTGGCTATAGGCGGCTTGGTCAGTGTTTTGGCACTGGCAAAGCTTGTATCATGGTTGTTTAACAAGTCGTATACGTTCATGTATCATTTCATTCTGGGCATTGTGGTAGGTTCCACACTGGCGATCATCCCGAGCGGTGTAAGCGGTTGGACCATTGCGGTTTGTGCTCTGCTGTTTGCTTTTGGCGCAGCCTGTTCCTATGGTCTGGCGAAGCTGGATGAAAAATATCCGCATGACAGTGTTGTGTAGATAAACATAACCATAATCAATGGATATTGGAAGAAGCACCTGCAGGGTGCTTTTTCTCTTTAATACACAGGTAAAATTTCTAAGGAAAGGAAAATTGAATAATGCCGATCAGTAATTCACTGCGGTATCTCAATAAAAAATATATCAATAAAATTATCAGCCGCTGGGCTGGAAAAAAGGGAAGTCCCTTTTCTCTGGTACTGCATTCTGGCAGAAAAAGCGGGAAGAAATTTCAGACGCCGGTGATTGCAGTAAAGCAGGATTCGAAATTTCTTTTTGCGCTTACCTATGGTGCACAGGTGGACTGGTACCGCAATATTCTGGCAAACGGTTGTGCCGGGATCAAGCATCAGGGTAAAGAATATAAACTTGAAAAACTGACCTCACTTCCTATTCAAACAGGGAGGAAACTATTTCCTCAGCCCTCCGCTTTTTTCTTATATTGTTAAAAGTGACCAATTGCTTTGAAATGCAAATTGCTGTGCAGGAAGATTGAAAACATTTTTGCTTATCGTACGCGGGTGTATTAGAATGTAGCCTGTTTTCGATAACGGGAAAGAAGGCATCACTATGAACAATGCATCGATCATTTATGAAAGCAAGGAGCGGGTAAACACTTTCGAATGTGATTTTCAACGGTGTTGGAAGCTCGCATCGATATTTCAACATTTCACCGAAGCAGCCATGACCAGTGCGGCTCAATTGGGAGCCGGTTTTGACGTTATGCTGAGCCAGAATTTATTCTGGGTGCATTCTCGTATGAAGATCATGTTCTTTGCCTATCCTCAGGCAGGGGATGAAGTTATTATCCGCACATGGCCTAAAACCATTCAGCAGAAGCTGTTTTATATCAGAGATTTTGAAATGCTGGATAATACCGGCAAACCCCTGGCACTGGCTACTTCTGCCTGGCTGGTGATCGATGCAACCAAACGCCGCATGATCCCGCCGCGCTCTTTGAATATCGAATTGCCCAGTTTGCCCGATAAAGTTGGTTTGGATGAACCGCTTGAAAAACTGGGACTGGATAATGATGGGGAAGAACGGTTATGCGTACGGGCAGGCTACTCGGTGGTGGATATGCTGGGGCATGTCAACAACAGCCGCTATATTGATTGGATCTGCGATGCATTCCCTATCGATATATATAAAAACAACATCCTGGATTGGATCCAGATCAACTATGACCATGAGATTAGACCCGGTGAAGAGGTGGCTCTGTTGGCGAAAGAAAGAGCAGATAAAGATGGGGTATGGCAGGTGGTGGGGAACAACCGCAGCAAAGACACGCTGGCATTTGAAGCTCTGCTGCATTGGAAGCAGTAACTGTATTTTGGAGTTTTATTCAAGAATAGAAATGAGCCATTTTTGTTCCAGCTGATTTAATTCCAGCCCGTAAACTTCTTGATAATTTGGAGGATAAACGAGCCTTTGTGAATCGATAATCTCAGGCTGCTGAACATTGAATAGGGAAGAGAGGCGGTCAACACCATATTCACGCATCAGAAAATCAATGAATGATGCAAATTCGGTTAATAGTATATCGCGATTCTGTAAACACTCTTTTGTTTTTTCATAAGCTTTCGTCATATCCTGATTTAGATAAAGCGGAAGATAGGATTGCTCTTTAGCGAAAGAACGAATCTCATTATCAAAAGAATTCATTTTCCATGCTACCCAGAATTTTTCTGCAAGCCAGGTTGCCATTCCTTCATTCAATGCAGTATCGGTTAAATTGGGATAGAGGGAATGGATAAATGCATGACCAAGTTCATGCGCGAAAGCTGCTGAAATCTGCTCTTTAGGAGTATTGGGATCGGCAAATAAAAAGATAGTGGTAGTTTCATTAAAGTAAGTGGTGCCGCGGGGAGCACATAAACCAGGTTCAGGTACACTTATGATGATGTTGATCTTTTCTGATAAGTTAGTATCTATGCGAGAACTCTCATAAAAATAAATATGTTCTACTTCAGCGAGAAACCAGGATAAATCTGTGTCATTTTCACGGGCAAACAGCACAAAGTGATCAGTTTTACCAATTTCTCTGTCATTATTTGAAGGTTCTGTCAGCATAGCAGGACCATGAAATAGGGTGCTGAATATATTTGTTAGTTTCTCAAGCAAGGTTGCTTGTTTATAGGTCCGTGTTGGCAGTGGATAGGCAGTTGGAGTGATAGAAAGAGAAAAAACAAGTGAACTATCTATATCTTTTGTTCCCATGGAAATGAGGATTGTGGAGCCAAGAAAGATAAGGATGAGGAAAAGTACAATGAAAATTACTGATCGTTTCTTCATAACAGCCGTTTGAAAAGATGATGAGATTGTTCCCGGTTATCGAAAATCATAATACTATAGAGAAACAAAATACAAGATAGAAAAATCGAACTTACGGAAATCCACAGTATAGGCTTGATCCCAAAATATTTATAATAATTACGCAGAATTGTTGTATTTCTTGAAATACTACAGATGTATTTAAATTGATCTGTTCCAACCAGTCATGACCTAGTGCTAGATCAAATGGTCACTGCATTTCAATCTCAGGATGGTGGTAAAACATATATGAAAGATAAAATGAGAGCAGCCGCTCCGTTAAAATGATTTGAGGATTATCAATGAACAATATAGATAGTTTCAGTGAACGGGAGCAGGAAGTCATCGAACTGCTTGTGCAGGGAAAGAGTAATAAGCAAATTGCACTGCAGCTCAAGATATCAAACCGGACGGTTGAATTTCACCTGAGCAATATCTATTCAAAATTAGGTGTCAGTTCCCGTACCGAAGCGGTGCTTTTGTTCATGAAAGATGCCTCTGCGGAACTCGTAGAAGAACCTGTGGAAACCACCTGGCGGGAATCCACAGATGCGCCAAAGGATGAACTTTCCTACAATGGGGAAAAAAGAAAGCAGAGGGATTTCATGAAAAAGCGCACCTATTATCTCATCGGTTCAGGATTGTTAATTGCCGTACTCCTGGCATTGGCGTTTGTTATTGCTCCGGACCATGATTTGAAAAACCTTCTCGCCGATATCTCAGGGGAATATTCAGATATAGTGCCTGTAGCAGTAGCCACCCCGCAGGAGGATGGGGCGATCATCCATACTGTTGAAGAAGGACAAACCTTATGGAGCATTGCTGCCGCTTACGGCATTACGGTAGAGCAACTGCGTCAAATGAACGGTTCTCCAGTAGAATCCGATATCATTTATGTGGGACAGAAGCTTTATATCCAGCCTTCTCCTAGTCTGGACCCTGAAGTGACCTCTACAGTCTCTTTCTATGTCCAGACTAGCGAAGATGAAAATACCTATATTAAAGAATTGGATTCGTCTACTTTGACATTGATCGTGAAGTGGTTCTACATCGATGAAACCAGGCTTTATCTGGATTTACTGGTTTCCGGTTATCCGCTGCCTGAAGACTTTTCACCGGTGCAGATCATCGATCTGCAGAACATTATTATCCACCGGGCGGATGGCAGTCTGATCGATCTGGAGAATGCTGAACGATATGGAAGTGTGGGCGGTGCAGGGGGAAATGATTCTCAGGAAGAGGAACTCCGGTTTTTCGAAGGAATTATCGATGTAGGGTTGCCTTCTTCCATAGAAGAGAATTCACAAAAGGAAACCTATACGATAGAAATCCCTATCGGAGGAGAAGTGTACGCTGAAGATGGCGAAGTTCGTACACTGCCGGTCGAATCATTTTCTATCGATGTAAAACCGTCATACGTTGGGCAGTTAACTTTTTCAACCGTTAAAACTGCCGTGATCGATGATAAGACGGTCATATTCAGGGGAATAGAGATCAACCCATCCCAAGCTGCGGTGCTGTTTTGTGTTTTTGATCCGCAGGGAAATCAATGGCTGCCCTCTATTCATCTCCTTTATAAGGGGAATGAATTTAGTGAAGCTGGGCTTTTTTTGACAGATGGCGATCCCAGCAGCCAGATGTGCTATCGTATTTATTACGATAAGCCTTTCCGATTTGACCCAGAAGATGATCCTCAGTCCACCATGTCGGTCTGGGTTGGAAAATTAACTGAAGACCAACCGGAAAAACTTTCTGATGAACTGGTGACTGATGTCCAGAATGATCTATCAAAATTAGGCATCGAATTCAATTATGTGATCGTTGATCACGGAGGGGGGATTGAAGTAACCGCGAAACCAGCCGGTATGACGAAGGAAGAAGCGCAGATCATTATATGGGATGCTTTGATTGCGGAATCCATCCCCGAAGGAAACCTGATATTCTATCTTCCATGAAGATGATTAAAAGAATTCTAAATCTAGATTAGAATTTAAAGAATGGAATTTTCTATTCAAAATATTCGGATTCTAGTCATCGAAGATGATCTGGCGGTTGCACGCAGTTTACACGATGGATTGGTGAAAGAAGGATATGTCGTCCAAACCTGCGATTCTGGTACCAAAGGGATGGAAACTGCACAACAAACCCAACCCCACTTGATCATTCTGGATATCCGCTTGCCGGATGGGTTGGGTTTTGATTTCTGCCGGCAAATGCGTAGCTCCGGGCTTTACCAGCCTATTCTGGTCCTGACCGTGCGCGACGAACCCATTGATAAAGTGCTGGCATTAGAGATCGGGGCGGATGATTATATGACCAAACCCTATAATCCCAGTGAATTGAATGCCCGCATCCGTGCCCTGTTGCGCCGTGCTTATGGTGAATTTTCCACAGCTGAGACCAAATTGATTTTTGTGGGTGACCTGACCATCGATACACTGAAAGCGACCGTTTCCCGTAATCAAAGCAATATCAATCTCACCCCTACCGAATACCGTTTGTTCGTGTATATGGCGAAACATCCCGGGCAGGTGTTCAGCCGAACTCAGTTGATCAGCAGCATCCGTGATCATGAATCCGAAGAGATCAATGACAGCCAAACCATCACGGTCTATATCCGGCGACTGCGGGAAAAACTTGAATACGATCCTGCCCATCCCAAATTGATCCTGACCGTGCCGGGCATCGGATACCGGCTCTCCATTAGCGAAACGTTACATTAACAAACTGTAATTGGAAAGATAGGGGGTTGCAATATCAAATAGGTACACTTCTTTTTTGTATTGGAAGAATCTTTTTTGCGTTAACCAAGCTCGCAACAAAGAATTGCAGGGGATCAATCGAGCACTGACTTCTCTTCACCCATCTGCACTTCCAATACAATTTTGAAAGAAGAAGTACAAAAAAGGTTTTTGGTCACTCAAGGAGAAAAATGAAGCGATTTGTGATAAATGTCTTGGTTGTGGGCGCACTGCTGCTCACTGCCTGTGCAGGTGGTAGTGAAACAAGCACGGAAGGAAATGATCTGCAAGTACCTCAGGTATCTTCAGCGACCGAAAATTCTATTCCGCAGGTGGCGGATGGCTCGCATCAACAGACAGAGGCACCGGTGGATATGGATGAGCGTCCGGTGGATGATCAGACGAAATTGATCGTAGGAATCATCAAACTGGAAGGCACTGATCAGACAATCACTAGCGAACAGGCAGCTAATTTGATCTCACTGTGGAATTCGTTGTTGGAACTCACCCAATCACAAGAAGATGTGACACAGGGGCAGGTGGATGCATTGGTGGAACAGATCAAAGCTGTTTTGAGCGCAGAACAATTAGCCGCGATCGAAGCGATGGTGATCGATCAGCAAACTGTTCTGGTATTCATGCAGGAGCACGATATCGAAATGGATGGTATGCAGCGCGGGCAGGGAGATGGGCAATCTTTCCCGCAGGGCACACCATCCACTGATCAGATGAATAAGCCAGATCAAGGAAATCCAGCTGATGCTGGCACACCCGCAGCAGGCGCTCCCGGTGGCAATGCTCCACGGGGTACCCCCGCGGCAGACCAGGGACAGCCGGGAGATGGGCAAAGGCAGCAGCCAGGGCGAATGGGTGGATTAAGTTTTGTCTCAAGTGCTTTGATCGAAACACTGTTAGCGCTGCTGGAATCTAAATAGATATCCGGTTGTAGGGAGGGTGCGAGCGAAAGGGTGCCATGGTGATAAATGGGCATCCCTTTCGTTTGCCTCCGCTACTCGACAGATGCTTTGATAATGCTCGATATAAACAAACTGTAATGTGCATTACAGGAGAATGAAATATTGATTGGCTACACTTACTCGCATTGAATAAATGCATTAATGGAGATCATAGTGAACCCAGATATCCCTACCCCAACCAAATTAAAAAACGGAAATTCCAAAAAATTATCGATCAATATAAAGCGGTTTGGCGCCATGATCACCAGACCCCGCCAGGTTTTCACAGAGATCAATGATGAAAACCATAAATTGGCAGATTGGAAGAGCCCGATCATCATCGTGGGGTTGATTATTATTGTAGCCGGGCTGTTGATGGTTACGAACACCACCAGTACTTCCAGCTCTCAAGCATCCAGTTCGAGTTCGGGATTTTCTCTTGACTTCTCGAGTTTAGCCACTGGAGGTATGCAGGGTGGCGGTCCGATGGGGATGGGTGGACCGAATCAGACCAACAACAATGCGATAACAATTGATGAAAGCACTGCAACGGACACGAACGGTCAAGCCACCACAAGTTCTTCTACTCTACTCTCCAGAGTATTGTCAGCACTGGGAGGTCTGGTCAGCTTCTTGCTAACCTGGTTGTTGTTGGGAAGCCTGATTAATCTGCTTGCCATTTCTTTTGGCGGTCAGGCGAACACCAAGATGGCGATCGTGTTCGCCGCATGGACATGTGTTCCTTTGGGCGTGCGCGCTTTGATGCAGATATTGTATCTGTTTGCCAGCGGTTCTTCTATCAATGCGGTAGGGTTGTCGGGTTTTGTGCCTTCTACTACGACAACCGGAACTGTTTTTTTACAAAAATTATTATCCCAGGTCGATATTTACCTGATCTGGCAAATGGTGCTGCTGGTGTTCGGGTTGAATCTGATCACCAAATTGGATACCAAAAAATCCATCCTGGTAGCAGTCAGCACGGTTGTACTGGTGGTGCTGCTCAAGTCACTATTGGGATTGGGAATCGATAAATTATCGAATTTGAGCATCAACAGTAGTATTTTGGGCAGTATGATCAGATGAAATCGATCATTACCGTATCTGAACTTCATAAAACCTATGATATGGATGATGATGTGCGGGTGGTCGCCCTGGATAATGTGAGTCTGGAGATCGAAGAAGGAGCGTTGGTGACCACCATGGGTCCATCCGGTTCGGGGAAGAGTACGCTGATGCATATTGTGGGTGGATTGGATCGTCCGACTTCGGGTTCGGTGCAGGTTGGCAAATACAACGTAACCAGTTTAGATGAGCAGCAGATGGCTGTTTACCGGCGTCAAACGATTGGGTTCATTTTCCAATCATTCAATCTGATCCAAAGCATGACCGCCCTGGAGAATGTGGCACTGCCTCTGCGATTGAGTGGCATACCGCGCAGTGAACGTCTGGAATATGCCTATGAATTGTTGACCAAAGTAGGATTACAGGATCGGGTTTACCACAAACCCACGCAGCTATCGGGCGGGCAGCAGCAGCGCATTGCCATTGCCAGGGCACTGGCGAATGACCCACCGGTGATCCTGGCAGATGAGCCGACCGGTAATCTGGATACTGCCAGTGGGGAAAATGTGATGGAAATGCTGAGGGAACTCAACGAAAACGGACGTACCATCATGGTCGTCACCCACGATCCGCGCATGACCAAATATGCCAGTCGGGTCATCAAAATGCTGGATGGACATCTCCTGTGAAGGGAAAATCGTTAAAGGAACTTATGAATATGAAGAAAACTGTCATTATTCTCACTATGTTGGGTTTGATAATCTTCTCCGGTTTTACCAATATCAACGATACCCGTTTTGACAAGGCACTCTTGCAAGAAGAGACCACTGAAACAACCGAAACGACAGAGACCACCGAAACCACAGAAGCGGTGGAAACCACCGTGACACCCGAAACGACCGATACACCGGTGCCAACTGCTACCACAGCTGCGGGGTATGCAAGACCACTGCTCAACCTGACCAGCTATTCCTATAATACCTACGATGTCTATGCCGGCAGTGTATTTACATTGAGCAGTATTTTCAAGAATCCGGGTCAGCAACGGGCTTATAACATCGTCATCACCTATTCTGCCAGTTCATTTACTGCAGAAGATAATGGTGGCGTGGATGTCATTTCATCCCTGGGTGCCGGTGAGAGTGTTTCTTCCAGCCAGGATTTTATTGTAAGCAGCAGTCTCAGTTCCAGTCCGATCGCTGTGACGATCAAAGTAGAGTACAAGAATGAAAGTGGAGAATCATTCTCTCAATCGTTCACTGTATCGGTAATTGCCAGCGGTTACGGTACCTATTACACTTCTACTCCGGAAGGGAGACCGCAGATGGTGGTGACGGATTATGCAACGGATGTTGAGACCCTGCAACCCGGTTCCACTTTCTTGCTGACCATGAACCTGCAAAATCGTGGATATATAGGTGCAAAAGGTACAATCCTGGTGGTGGGTGGTAGCAGTGATTCCACAAACACGAGTGCTACAGGTGAAAACTTTTTACCCCTGGGCTCTTCCAATGTGATAGTGATCGGGGATGTGGCAGTGCAGCAGTATGTCCAGATCCAGCAAAACTTTGTGGTCAATTCTGACACCGATCCGGGGGTCTATCCGCTGACATTAAGTTTCACCTATGAAGATGAAGACGGGAATGAGTTTTCTGATACCCAGATCATCACCCTGCTGGTGCACCTGGTACCTGCCATCGAAATCAGTTTTTATGAGACACCGGATACCATGTATGTGGAGGAGGATTCTACACTGCCAATCCAGGTGGTGAACATGGGTAGTGAATCTATGCTGCTGGGTGATATTTATATCAATGTGGAAAGTGCCACCTTATCCAATAATAAGACTTTCATTGGCAATCTGGAGAGCGGGGGCAGCTTTACCATCGATACCGACATCACTCCCCAGCAGGCAGGCGAAATACCGGTAACGATCACCATCAATTATCAAGATAACTTCAAGAAGACCCAAACCATCACACAAACTTTATCCATAACGGTGGAAGAATCCCAGAATATAGCTCCGGGTCAGGGGCAGGATGATGCGGTGATCGCCACCCAAATGGCTCAATTCCAAAACCAGCAACAGACGGGCGATAGTGATTTTATGGATATTGTGCTGCGCTTTTTCCGCGGTATGCTCGGTTTTGATAGCAGCGCGAGCAGCAATCGCAACCGTATGAACCCTGGTTCGACCAATTTCAATTAAAGAAGCTACGCAAGCTTGAGAACGCCATGAGTCTTATTGAACTGGTCAAATTCATTATTGAGAATATCAGACGTCAGGGAGGGCGGGTCATCTTGACCTCTCTGGGTGTGATGATCGGTTCCGCATCCATCATCTTGCTGGTGGCGCTGGTTGGAGGTTTACAACAGACAGCCACGGCGCAATTTACCAACAACGCCAGTTTGACCGAGATTGAGGTGAATGCCGGATTCAGTGGCGCGATCAGCATGATGGCAGCAGGAGGTGGCGGCGGAGGACCGGATATGGGTGGAGGTGCTCCGGGTGGTGGGAGTACGGTACGCACCAGTAGTTCAACTGATGAAGATGAACTGAGTCTGACGGATGATGTGATCGAACAGATCTTGGCAATGGATCATGTGACCAATGTGGTGGCAAACCAGAGCATATCCGGCAGTTCCACGTTAGTGTATGAAAAGTATCAGGGCAGGGTTAGTTTGAGCGGTGTGGATGTGGATGATCTTTCTGAGCTTGGGTTGGCAGCCGAAGAAGGCGCGCTGGAATTAAAATCAGGCACCATCATTCTCGGTGCCAGTGTCACCGAGAATATGTACCGTCCCAACTATTCCGGCAATGATGCGACCATGACCACTGATCTGCTGGGAAAACAGGTCAAGCTGCAGATCAGCAAGAACACTTCCAATGGCAGAACTACCAAGACAGTACGATTTCGCGTGGTAGGTATTCTGGCGGAATCAGGTGGTACTTCTGATTATGCTGCTTACATCACTATGAACGATGCTGATGCTATCGTTTCGTGGGTGAACGGAGAGCGGGTGAATCACAATTCGGATGGCTATTCTTCCCTAACGGTGCGCGTGGATGATTCGGACAATGTGCTGGATGTGGCGGATGAGATCACCAACCTGGGATATCAAACCCAGACCGCCCAATCTTTTTTGGAAAATGTCAATTCTCTTTTCACTGCTCTCCAGGTGGTTTTTGGTGGTGTGGGTGCCATCACACTGCTGGTGGCTGCCATCGGGATTGCCAACACCATGACCATGGCGATCATGGAGCGTACCAAAGAGATTGGGTTGCTGAAAGCGTTGGGTGCAACCAATAAGGATATCCTCAGCCTTTTCATCGGAGAAGCGGCCGGGATCGGTTTGTTGGGGGGTGCCGGGGGTGTGGTGCTCAGCTTGCTGCTTGGCACGGTGATCAATGCACTGGGTGGGTCCTACCTGGCAGAGCAGGCAACGTCCAGCGGGACCACGGTTTCCAATTCCATGCTGTATATGCCATTCTATCTGCATTTGTTTGCACTGGTCTTTGCCACTGTGATGGGCAGCATTTCGGGATTGTATCCCGCACTACGGGCGCAGTCGCTGCCGCCGGTAATCGCGCTAAAATGTGAGTAAGATGAAGAATAAAAAGTGTAAAAAACTATTTTTCAAGGCACTTCGAACACAACTTCCACTTTCTTATACCGGCATTGCTTTTATCACTACTACCTTGATCGGCGCTGTCTCGCTTTTTGTCATCTGGAATTACTATCATGGGTTGGAAAAGGAATATTTGAATTCTAATTTACGGGGTACTGTGAACAGCGTGGTGAGCATTGTTGAAGAGAACCAGATCAATGAACCAGATATATTGACTCAATATGGGGATGTCTTTCAAAACCAGACCAAGATCACCGCTTTCCTGATCCAATCTCGCATGCGTATTTTGGATGCTGACCGGAATGTGATCGCAGATTCGGGTTCACCTTCTGAGAGCTGGAATATCACTTTTCCCAAACCCAAAGCCACGTATGATAAACAACCTGTTGATTCAAGTGTTCCATCAGAGTCTGCCAGCAGTGATCCGCAGTCATTTTCTTTACAGCGCTCGGAAGATACTGCCCCGCAGAATAACGGTGGGAAGGCACCACCGTATTCTATCCAGGCGAACCCGGCGTTGTTCGGGTTTTTGCTGCAGGATACCCTGAATGAGGATGGCAAGCGTTCCTCGATCGTGCTGGAAGAGCCTTTCAACAGCACGGATGGCACAATATTGGGTTATATCGAACTATCGGAAAGCCCGGCGTATGGGCAGCGCATTTTGATGAACATGCTCAAGGGGTGGGGCATTGCCAGTCTGGTGGGCTTGGTAGTGTCAATGACCTTTGGCTGGATCATGAGCCGCAAATTGACCAAGCCATTGACCCAATTGGAAATAGTAGCAAATGAAATGAAGAACGGGAACTATGAAATACGTTCCCCGGTCTTTGCCCCACAGGAATTGGCTTCGCTTTCCGGTACCTTCAATCAGATGGCGGAACATATTCAAAACAGCATCGAGACCTTGCGCCAATTCGTATCTGATGCCGCGCATGAGATACGCACACCGTTGACTTCATTGCGAGCTGATCTCAATCTGGCGCTGGTCGAGAAAACCATGAAACCCGCAAAGCTGATGGTGCAGCGCTCTCTTGAACAGGTGGAAAGATTGGACCAACTTACGCATGATCTGCTCGATCTATCCAAATTGGAATCGAACAATGATCAGATCCGGAGTGAACCTGTTGAACTGGGTGGTCTGCTGGCGGAGATCAGCGAGGTGCATGCCTCAGCAGCGGAACAAGCCGGAATGCAATTTGAGGTGAGCTTGCCTGCGGAAGAACTGTGGGTAGTGGGGGATAAGAGCCAGTTGACCAGAGCAGTGGGGAATCTGCTTGATAATGCAGTCAAATTTACCCCTTCGGCTGGGTATGTAAAACTTGCTCTTTCCAGAGATGATAAAATAGCAAATATTGAAGTGGAAGATAACGGCATCGGCATTCCGCCGGACGAACAAAGCCAGCTATTCAGTCGTTTCCATCGTGGAAAGAATACCCAGCGTTTTCCTGGCTCCGGCTTGGGATTGGCGATCGCCAAAACCATTATAGATAAGTATCATGGCGAGATAGGGTTGCGGCAGGATGCGGAACGGAAGGTATTCTTCATCAAGTTACCACTAATCAATGGTTAAAATCAATCCTGGTGTTTATATTTGTTTATAAAGCATGTATCATTGAATTTCACCGCATAATCAGTCATCATGGAGCATAACTATTATGGATTTTGAACAAATCAACCCCGACCATTTTCCGGCTGTTGCCGATCTACTCGTCAAACAATCAACCGAAATGAGGAAGCGTTTTTCTTTGCTCCCCGAGCGTATTCAAGATAAAGAAACAGCGTGCATCTTCCTGCAAGCCCTATATGAAAAGTCAGCAGGAAAGGGCTGTGTCATGCTGCAACAAGACAAAATCGCAGGTTTCATGCTGGGATATTATGACAACAACTATTTTTTTGGAAGACATGTGTGGGTTCCATTCGGTGGAATTGCCCTGTCACAAGAACAACCTTATACTGCTTTACGGGCGTTATATGCTGCAGCAGGCGATATCTGGATCAAGGATGGCATTCTGAATCATTATCTGGTCTGCCCTGCGATCGAGGAGTGGATGCAAGCCTGTTATTCCCTGAGTTTTGGGCAGGAGCAACTCTATGCCGTGGCATCCACCAAAGAAGTATGGGCAGAGCCATCTCTGCCTGCCGGGATCAGCATGCGTGAGGTGCAGCCGGGGGATGCATCACAATTATTCAACAAAGCGCATTGGATCGCTTCTCACCTGAACAAAGCACCGGTGTGGGAACCGGTGCCGGAAGAACATCTAGAAGCGATACGACCCGGTTACGCCGAGTTGGCAGATGATGATACCTCCATTACCTGGGTGGCACTGGATGGTGACGAAATCATTTCTTATGTAGCAATCTATACGGTAGACATCGGAGCGATCCATTACCTGGGTTGTGAAAAAGCGGCTCATTTTGCTGCGGCTGCCACCCATCCCGCTTACCGGCAACGCGGCATCGGGCGGGCGCTTTTCACACATATCATGAATGTGGCACATGAGCAGGGTTATGAGCAGATCTTCACTGATTGGCGTACTACCAATCTGGAAGCAGCCCATTATTGGCCAACATTCGGTTATGAGTGCTTTTCTTACCGCATGTTGCGCAGGATTAATCCCATCTATAAGCCCTTTACTTCCCCTGACTGAATGGGAGAGCGCATAAGCCAGTTTCATTTCACTTTCAGCGTTACAATGGGTATGAAGTTGGTCAGCGCACGCGCGTCTTCTTTGATATTTTTCATTAGTAATCACCCACATGTACCGGAATCTGTATCAGGTTTCAGAAAACGTACTCTGTAGTCGCATTGTTTGATCTGATCTGAATGCTCATATCAGGATGAACTTGAATGTTTTGGAAGCAGGCGGGTTTTTCCCTGTAAGTTGATAAAAGGTAGTAAGTGCGAACAGCTTGATTATGGCAGATGACCTGCGGTACTGTTGGGTGTTTCTATTATGGTTCTCTATCAATGTGGTGATATCTACGAAGCGCAAGTACTGTCATTTAACCCAATCCAGTATTGTCTAGGAGAATAGGAAAATGATAGAATCGGCGCCTAATTTCGTGCAGAGAGCGAATACTCCGGTCTTGTCTCTGGCATGGTGATACCTTAATAAAAACACTGTTCTTTCTATATCTCCTGCCATTGGGTTGGTACCATCTTATCTTGGGGATTGAAATGGAATGTGACAAAACCAAAGGTTCAGAGACTGTTGAAAAAGAAGTGACAAAATTGACAAAGGGGGAGAGATTTAATAGAATAGGGGGAACAACAGCAGCGAGGGAAGCATGGCACACGAACACTTCATCGAGACGGGGGAAGGTACCTTTTA
>Ga0209270_1000785_pt1 | contig 56483 bp, 39 predicted proteins | sample MTBAKSrepl1MetaG_FD_187456 | JGI IMG/M metagenome (GOLD analysis project Ga0209270, IMG submission 187456) | Enrichment culture microbial communities from Arthur Kill intertidal strait, New Jersey, USA, that are MTBE-degrading - MTBE-AKS1... | ecosystem: Environmental > Aquatic > Marine >... | reverse complement strand
AACGAGCGGTCATACGTGGCCTCGGCGTCCTTCGGAAAACAGCAGCCCGGAAGCTGCCGCATCTTGAGGTGGTAGGCGATGCACTGGCAGCAGATGCCTTTGCGTGAACAAGGATCATAGGTGCAGTTGCAGCGCGCGAGGTTTTTTTCCTGTTGACATTCCATGGTTCCCTTGCCTCCTTCTCCCTTTGATTTTTTCGACTGGACCTCGGTCGATGGGAAGGCCGGAGTCCTCGAAAAGCGGACAGCGATGCGTTTCAAACGATGGTTTTTTGGAACATGAAGGCTTTCATATTGAATTCTATTGTCTATTCTACAGACGAGACGTTCTGTTCCTGTCCTTGAGGCTTTTTTGCGGACGGGTCCCCTGTACCTGATTCGCCGGAATCGGCGGATCAAAAAAACGACTTCATTTTAAACCCGAAATCTGAAACTTCAAGGGCCCGACCTCCAGGATCCGAGGAATGGAAGAAGCCGAAAAGCAATGGTACGCGCTGCACACCCGCAGCCGCTTCGAGAAGAAGGTCTTCGATGGTTTGACCGGAAAAGGGCACGAGGCGTTTCTTCCGCAGATACAGGTCATGAGCCGGCGCAGAGACCGGCGCAGGAAACTTCTGGTGCCGCTTCTCCCCGGCTATGTTTTTGTCCGGACCGCCCTCGATCCGGGGGAGTATCATCATATTCTGAGAACCATCGGCGTGGTCCGTATGATCGGTTTCAAAGGCAAGGCGGTGCCTGCCAGGGAAGAGGAAATCGCTTCGTTGATGATCCTGGATGGGACCGACCGGACGGTTCAGAACCGGGCCTACATGCGCAAGGGCGACCGGGTGATGATCATGGAGGGTCCGCTCAAGGGGCTGGTGGGTTTCTACATCCGCCCGCGGGGCAAAGGCAAGGTGGTCGTTTCGATCGAACTCCTGAGGCGGTCCCTTGTGATAGAGATCGATGACTGGGCCCTCGAAAAGGTCCCCGGGCATGGTTTGATCGGTTAATGGAGGCATCAAGAAAGGGAATACGGATATGAAAGTATTGATCACCGGCGGCGCCGGTTTCATCGGGTCACACCTGGCGGAACACCTGCTGGCCCAGGGGGATGAGGTTTTTATCATCGACAACCTGTGGACCGGGCGTCTGTCCAACCTGAAGGCGGTTCAGGGGGACAAGCGGTGCCACCTCGTGGTGGAGACCATCCTGAACGAGTCGGTCATGAACGAGCTCATCTTCAAGGTGGACCACATCTACCATCTGGCGGCGGCGGTGGGGGTCCGGAACATCATGGACCATCCGGTCGAAACCCTCGACACCAACGTCAAAGGGACCGAGGCGGTTCTGCGTCTGGCCAACCGCTTCAAGAAAAAGGTCTTCATCGCCTCGACCTCGGAGATCTACGGGAAGCATGTGGAGCACGATCTTTCCGAGGAAAACAACCGGGTGATGGGGTCCGTGAAAAAACGGCGGTGGGCCTATGCCTGCTCCAAGACCCTGGACGAGTTCCTGGCGCTCGCCTACTTCGATGAAAAGAAACTGCCGGTGGTCATCGGAAGGCTGTTCAACACCGTCGGCCCCCGGCAGACCGGACAGTACGGGATGGTGCTGCCGAATTTCGTGCAAAGCGCCCTCCTGGGCAAGCCGATCACCGTCTACGGCACGGGGGAGCAGACCCGCAGCTTCACGGACGTGAAAGATGTGGTCCACGCGATCACGCGCCTCATGTCCGAGCCCCGGGCGGAGGGGGATGTCTTCAATGTCGGGAATGACCACGAAGTGAGCATCAATGAGCTTGCCGCACGGGTGAAGGAGATGACCGGCAGCCCCTCCGAGATCGAGCACCTCTCCTATGAGAAGGCCTACGGCCCGGGGTTCGAGGACATGGAGCGGCGCTGTCCGAACATCAGCAAGATCCGCGAACTGATCGGCTTCGAGCCGGCCCGCGATCTGGATGCCATCATCCAGGGAGTGATCGATTACTTCAAGGCCTGAGAGCCGCCTGAAACCGGTTTCCCCGCGCCGAGCGGGTCTGCTCTTTTTCTGACGGTCACGAAGCTTGGCGCACCCTGAACCTTCTTGTCCGAAAGCGCCGGGGCGCCTGGCCTCCAACTCGCGCTGCCTGGCATGATCGCTGGTGATTTCGAAGCGGCAGCAAGGGCAGCGGGCGGGCTCCCGGCAGCGGGTGCCGGTCCTTGAGCGAGCCGGCATCGATCGCCGGGCAGGAGGCTCCTCCCGTTCATGCGCTGTAAACCTTTCAAAAAGGTAATGTTTTTTCTTCATGGTAAGGCTTGCATGTCCGAGAATCTTTCAAGTAGAATTGTTCGTCGAAGTCTGGGCACTGCACCGGTCTGGATCCGCCGGTCGGTGCAGGGCCGCCGATAAGAGCGCGGCTTTTGCGATGGAGGCCGCGATCCAGGGAAAGCGTTGACATGCTGATATCCTACCAGGATTATCCAAAAGAACCGGTCGTTCTCGAAAACCTGTCCGTAAAATTCATGCGGCAAAGCCGATTCGTTCCGCTGGCCATAAACGACGGTACGCTCCATGTGGCCATGGCGGACCCGGATGACTTCTACACCGTCGATGCCCTGCGTCTGGCCTCCGGTCTGGAGGTCGAGGTGGTGCAGGGCCGCGACGAGGATATCAACGATGTCATCGAACGTCTTTACGGGGCCGGAAGCCAGTCGATCGAGACGATTATCGAAGAGGCGGGCAAGGATATCTACGAGTTGTCGGCGGGTTCGGAAGAGGATGTGGACCACCTCCGCGACCTCGCCGCCGAGGCCCCGATCATCCGCCTGGTCAACCGCCTCATCCTGAATGCCGTGGAGTTGAAGGCGAGCGATATCCACTTCGAGCCCTTCGAAAAGGAGTTCAAGGTGCGGTACCGGATCGACGGGGTGCTGCACGACGTGGAATCGCCTCCCCGCCGGCTCCAGGCCGCCGTCATATCGCGCGTGAAGCTGATGGCGAAGCTCGACATCGCCGAGAGGCGGCTGCCCCAGGACGGCCGGATCAAGCTCAAGATCGGGGACAAGGAGATCGATTTCCGCGTCTCCACGATCCCGACCCTTTTCGGCGAGAGCCTCGTGATGCGGATCCTCGACCGGGACACCCTGATCCTGGATCTGCGGAAGATCGGCTTTCCGAACGATATCCTGGAGCAGTGGGAGGATCTCATCTCGCAGCCTTATGGCATGATCCTCGTGACCGGGCCGACCGGAAGCGGCAAAACATCCACTCTCTACACGACCCTCGCGAAGATCAACTCGCCGGAGAACAAGATCATCACGCTCGAAGAGCCGGTCGAGTACCAGCTTGCGGGCGTGAACCAGATCCAGGTGAATTCCAAGATCGGGATGACGTTTGCGAGAGGCCTGCGCTCCATCGTGCGCCAGGACCCGGACATCATCCTCGTGGGCGAGATCCGGGACAAGGAGACGGCGGATATCGCCATCCAGTCGGCCCTGACAGGACACCTTCTGTTCAGCACCCTCCACACGAACGATGCCGCGGGGGCGGTTACCCGGCTCCTGGACATGGGGGTCGAGAGCTTTCTCCTGAGCTCCACGCTCCTTGGTGTCCTGGCCCAGCGGCTGGTCCGGATCATCTGTCCGGAGTGCAAGACGGAGACCCAGCCCGATGAAAAGCTTCTGCGCACGATGGGGGTCGGCCCGGAAGACATCGAAGGCATCACCTTCATGGCCGGAAAAGGATGCGAACACTGCCGTGGAACGGGCTTCAAGGGAAGGACCGCCATTTTCGAGTACCTCCCCCTCAATGATGCCATCCGGCGGGAGATCAACGCCCATGCCAGCACGGAAAGGATCAAGGACGTCGCTATGGAGCGCGGGATGCGGACGCTGCGCCAGGACGGCTGGATGAAGGTGAAGGAGGGGATTACGACGATCGCCGAGGTCCTGAGGGTGACACTGGAAAAATGATATGACGGCCTTTTCCTACAGAGCCAGCGACCCGTCGGGCAAGATCGTACAGGGGAGCCTGGAGGCGGACGACCATAAAGCGGCGGTGGGACGGCTGCAGGAAATGGGGTACATCCCCATCCGGATCTCCCAGGCGGGGGGAAAAGGCCGGCGGTTCGGACTGGATCTGTCCGGCTCCGCGTCCGCTGTCTTCAAGCGCATCACCAACAAGGACGTCATGGTGTTCACGCAGGACCTGTCGGCGCTGCTCTCCGGCGGGCTGCCCGTGGACCGCGCCCTGTCCATCCTGATCGAGGCGTTCGAGAAAGACCGGTTCCGGGAAATCGTCACGGATATCCTCAAGACGGTTCAGGGTGGAAGCTATCTCTCCGATGCCCTTGCGAAGTATCCGCGGGTCTTTTCCAGGTTCTACATCAACATGGTACGGGCGGGGGAGGCCGGCGGCGTTCTGGAGGCCGTGCTGGAGCGGCTGGCCATTTTCCTCGAAAGCTCCCAGGACCTGCGCGATTTCATCAAATCGGCCATGATCTACCCGATCTTCCTTATCCTGGTCGGCGGGGCGTCGCTGATCATCCTGATGACCTACGTCATCCCGAAGTTTTCCCTGATCTTCGCCGAAATGGGCGGTGCGATCCCTTGGCCGACCCAGATGCTGCTGGCGGTAAGTGAGGCGCTTCGGAGGTATTGGCCGATCCTGCTGGCCTTGCTCGCCGCGGCGGTCTTCGTCTCGAGGCGGTTAGCCCGCTCGCCGAAGGGCCGGCGCAGGCTGGACCGGCTCAAATTGACCCTTCCCTTCACAGGGGACCTGGTGAGCAAGGTCGAGGTGGCCCGTTTCACCCGCACGCTCGGGACGCTGACGCGGAGCGGGGTTCCGATCTTGCAAGCCCTTCAACTGGCGACGGATATCATGGGGAATGTCATCGTCCGCGAGTCCCTGTCGGAGGTCTACGAGCGGGTCAAGGAGGGGGAGCGTTTGTCGAAGCCCCTCGGAGACATCGCAGTCTTTCCGCCTTTGGCGATCCAGATGATCATGGTCGGTGAGGAGACCGGCCGGATGGACGACATGCTTCTGCGGGTGGCGGAGAACTATGAGAAGGTGGTCAAGAACCTGATCAAGCGGCTGGTCGGCTTCCTCGAGCCGGCCATGATCCTCCTGATGGGCGTCGTGGTGGGGTTCATCGTGATCTCGATGCTGATGGCCATCTTCAGCATGAACGATATGCCGTTCTAGGGGCGCCGATCGGCTGGAGGGCGCCCCATACCGGTTCCTGGAGGTTCGCAGGCAGCTTCGATCTGAAGGGGACAGGATGAGAACCTGCCGGAGGCGCCCGGCCGCCAGCCCGTTTGTTGGCGGGGATGCCCCGGAAGTCCCGCGGGATCCGATGGCAAACGAAGGATCGTCTTCGAACAGGGGCTGGTTTTGACGAACTCGAAAGGGATAGAGGATCCTTGCGGGTGGGGTGATGCTTCATCACGGTGGATGAACCGTCATCGGATTGCGGTGTGAGTCGTTGGAGAATACTGGGAAAGCGCGGAGGAAAAACAATGAGAGATCGATGCAGACGGCAACAGGGTTTCACACTGATCGAACTTCTGATCGTTATGGTGATCATCGGCCTCCTGGCGGCCCTGGTGGGGCCGCGCATGTTCGGGAAGGTGGACGAGTCCAGGCAGCGGTCGGCCAAGGCGCAGATCTCGCTTTTCGAGACGGCCCTGGACACCTACCGCCTCGACACGGGAAAGTATCCGACCACGGATGAAGGGCTTGAGGCCCTGCGGACGAAGCCGTCCGGGGTCGAGCGTTGGGATGGACCGTATCTGAACAAAGAGGTCCCGAAAGACCCCTGGGGCAACGAGTACGTTTATCAGTCGCCCGGCGAGCATGGCGATTACGACCTCATGTCGTATGGGGCCGACGGCAGTCCGGGGGGTGAAGGTTCGGATATGGACATCGTGAACTGGAAGGACATCGGCTAGCGCCGGCGATGGCCTGCAAGGAGACCGGTCTTGCCGCCGGAGACCGGATGAATGCGGCCCCGTGGGTAAAGAGCCGCCCGGGGCTGTCTGACCGATCGGCCCGCAGCGGCCGCGATGATCTCAACAGGTGAAGCACGAGAGCCGTCATGCATGCTCCGGGGGGAAGCCATTGGAAGAGTTGAGGGGTGCGGGGCGAATGCCTTGCAGGACAGGATGCCCCGGCTTCACGCTCATGGAATTGCTGGTGGTGCTCGTCTTGATAAGCCTCGTGGCGGTTGTTGTGGGGGTGCGGGCCGGCGGTGGATTGAGCGGGGCTGCGCTCCGGGACGCCGCCAAGAAGACGGCGGCAACGCTTCGCTATGCCCGCAGCCAGGCCAGTTGGGAGGGAGTTCCTTACGTGGTCCTGTTTTCGTTCGAAGACAATGCCCTGGCGCTTCTTGCCGCCCGCCCCGAAACGGAGGATCAGGAGGAGCCGGAGGCGGACAGGCGCGAGGTTCGGCGGGACGAGCTTGGGCGCGTCATCCTGAAGACCTATTCGCTGCCCGAAGGGGTGCGCCTCGAAAAGGCGGTTTGGGACGATGATGAGCGGGCGAGCGGGCTTTTCGAGATCGTATTTTCCCCCAGCGGGGGCTGCACCGGCGGTGAACTGGTCTTCGTCAACGAGCGCGATGCACGCTACCGCGTAGCCGTGGATTTTATCACCGGCGGTGTGCAGCTGAGCCAGGTCGTGGATTGAAATGGCTCCTCCTCGAACAAGACGCCTTCGACCGCAGGGGTTCCGGGGGCATGTCCGGCGGGAGCTGCGGATTTTCGCGCGGCCGGGGAAAGGATGCCGGTGGGGGGAGGGCTGCGTCCGTTTTCTGCCGTCGCCGGGCCCGGACCGTCTGAGGGTGGAGGCGGGCTTCACGCTCATGGAGATCCTGGTGGCGGTCGCTGTGCTGGCGATCTGCCTGGTGACGATCATGCAGCTCTTTTCGGGCGGGCTCCGTTCGAGCAGGATCGCAGCGGATTACAACCGGGCGGTCTTTCACGCCCGCGAAAAGATGGAGCAGATCCTCGCCGTCGAGAACCTGGGGGAGGGTGTTGAGGAAGGGGATTTCGGCGACGGCTTCCGCTGGTGGGCCGAGACGGTGCTGGTGATTCCGGAGGTGGAGGAGGCGGTGGCGGACGATACGATGCCTGCCATCGATTTGCCGTTCGATATCCTGTATGTCCGGGTCGTGGTTTTTTGGGGCGCGGGGGACAGAGAGAGGCAATTCGAACTCGAGACAGCCAAACCGATCGAGCCCGTTTTGCCGGCGGATGAGGGTTAGCGGGATGAGCCGGCCGGCTGCAGGGGGATTTACGCTCCTGGAACTGATGCTTTCGATGACCATCATGGCGGTGGTGATCGTGCTCATCCTGGGGGCCTTTCAGTTGGGTGTCCGGGCCTGGGAAAAGGGCGAGAGGGATATCGGCTCCTCTGAGCGCCAGCGCGTTGTTTTGGATCTGATGAAGCGCCAGATCGCCTCGATGTGGGTCCGGGTGCCGCCTCCAAGCCTGAATGAAGATGGGCAGGTCTTGCTCTTCAACGGGAGTGAACGGTCGATGTCGTTCATCTCCCACAAGGCGCTGGCTCCGGGGCACAAGTTCGGGATGGTTTATGTCAGATACGATGTGCTGCGGGATGGGGAGGGCGGCACCGGCATCCGGCTTTTCGAGGAGAACACGGTCTTCATGGGGCCCTATGCCGACCTTGGCCGGATCAAAGACAAGGATACGGTCTGGCTCCTCGTGGGGGCGGAGGCGGTCCGATTCTCCTACCTCAGCCCGGAAACCGACGGCTCGCCGGGCGAATGGGTCGATGCCTGGGACGCGATGGGGTATCGAGGCTACCCGAAGGCGGTCCGCATTTCGTTTCAGAGGGCGGAGGACGAGGCCGTGATCGAGGTTTTCGCCCCCATCCTGCCGGAGGTCGTCTTTGACTAGGCAGCGCCGCGCTCAGAAGCCTCATGAGGAAGGGTTCGCCCTCTTCCTGGTGCTCTGGGTCCTCATGTTTCTTTCCGTGATCGTGGGAGAGTTCTGCTACGCCATGCGGACAGAGCTCAATATCGCCCGGAATTTCAAGGAGGAGACGCAGGCCTACTATGCGGCGAGGGCGGGGCTGTGCCAGGGCCTGAAGATGGTCATTGAAAACGAACTGCGCCCGCAGGAAATCATGCGCATCGAAGAGGGGGTACAGACCGGTGATGAGGAGGACGTCGAAGTGCGCGAGCAGGTGCGGATCAACGTCAAGCTGCCGCCGGCGCCGTTCGGGCGCGTCGGCTATGAGCTGATGATCGGGAACGAGAGCGGGAAGGTCAACCTGAATCAGGCCGGCCCGGAGCTCCTGATGATGATGCTGAACGGCTTCGAGATGGAGGACGCCGACCGGGAGATCATTGTGGACTCCATCCAGGATTGGCGTGATGAAGACGATTTGCACCGGGTGAACGGGGCCGAGACGGACTATTACAAGAGCCTGCGCCCTCCCTACGAGGCGAAGAACGGGCCCTTCGATTCCGTCGAGGAGCTGCTTCTGGTAAAGGGCGTCACGCCCGAACTCTTTTACAGCGGGCTGAAGGATCTCGTCACGGTTTATCCGTCGCCGGATGCGCCGGGGTTCAGCATGCGCCGGAGGGGGATGACGGGTGATCCCCATCGCATCAACATCAACGCAGCCTCCCCGCAGATGCTGCTGGCGCTGCCCGGGATGACCGAAGATCTTGTGCAGGCGCTTCTCGAATACCGGGAATCGCAGGACTTTCTGGCCGAGAGCGACATCGTCGGTGTCGTCGGACCGGATGCCTTTCGAATGATCCAGCCCTTCGTGACGTTGCAGCTGAATCCATACTACACGCTGACGGCGACGGGTCTGCTGCCCGACAGCCGTGTCAGGCAGACGGTGGAGATGCTCGTCGAGATCGACAGCCGGTATCCCAAGCAGTACCGGGTAGTGCGGTGGATCGATGGGTTGTGATAAAGGAGGTGGATCTTGGCATTGAGAACCTGCATCGGCGTCGATATCGGCCGTGAAAAGGTCAGGATGGTTTATCTGACCCGGAGCGGCAAGAAGGTGCAAGTCGCCGCCCATGCGGTCTATCCGATCGGGGAGGAAATAAAGCCGGGTGGTCTGCATGAACTGCTGCGCGAATTCATGCGGGAGAATCGGATCGCCGGCACAGACATCTACGCGGGCGTCGGCCGTGACCGGGCCTTTGTCCGGTTCATCGATCTGCCGCTCGCGGTCAAGGAAAACCTCCGGGAGACGATCGGTTACGAGATCGAAAAGTATATCCCCTTTCCCGCGGAGGAGGTCTGTTTCGATTTCGAGGTGGTGGCTGAGGACCGGGAAGCGGGGCAGATGAAGGTTCTGCTGGCGGTGGCGAGGCTTCGGAGCCTCGAGCCGCTTTTCGGGGACGGCGCATCCTCTTCCCTGCTGCTCTCCGGAATAGAGCCGAGCGCCTCTGCACTGGCCAATTTCTGTCTTTTGGGGATCGGGTCGGTAGGGCGGGGGCCTGCCGCTTTTCTCTTCTCAGGGGATGGCGACGCCGAGCTGAACCTGGTCCAAGGGCGAAGACTCGTCTATTCGCGGGCGTTTCCAGCCGGAGCCGGCCGGCCGGGTCAGGCCCAGGCTTGGGTGGAGGGGCTCCGAAGGCTCAGGAAAGAGGTCGAGGGTCTGGATGGAGGAGGGGTCATCCCAGTTTATACCAGCGCGGAGGAGACCGCCTTTGCGGCCCTTTCGTCGGATGATGGTCTAAGCGGCTTCGAGCCGAGGCCTGTGGACCCGGATGGGCTCGGTTTGCCGTCGCGCCATTTTATCCCGGCCTATGGGCTGGCATTGCGAGGCCTCGGGGAGGGGTTCGTCGAGCTCGATCTTCTGCCTCCCCGCTACCGCAAGAAGGCGAGCCGGACCGGTTTGTATGTGTTCTCGGTCCTCGCAGTGCTGGTTGTCGTCCTGGCCTTTGCGTGGGGAGCCGGATCGTACCACCAGGAAAAGGACTATCTCGCACAGTTGGAAGAGGCGCAGACACAGCTCGAGGCCGACGTGAGCCGCATCCGGGAGATCACCGCAGAAAGCGAGGCGCTCGAGGCGCGGATCACCTACCTGAACAGCCTGGAACAGGGAGACACCCAGGTCCTCGACATCCTGCAGGAGCTGACGCGGCTCATCCCGGAAACGGCCTGGCTGAGGCGGTTCAGCTATTCGGAGAGGAGCGTCGAGATCGAAGGCTACGCGGACACGGCCTCTGAACTCATCACGCTCCTGGAGGACTCGCCGATATTTAAAGATGTGTCGTTTCTCTCGGGGATTACGAAGTCGCGTGAAGGAAAGGAAACGTTCCGGATCGGCTTGAAGATCGGGTAGGGCGGGCATGCAGATCGAATGGAACAAGAGAACCCGGATCATCGTGATATGCGGCCTTCTGGCGCTTCTTGGGGCGGGGCTTTTCCGCTTCTATCCCGCCCTGAGCGGCATGTTCGACCGGAGCGACGAGATCGCCTCGAGGGAGCTGACCTTAAGGAAGTACCGGAAGGTGGTGGAGTCCGGGGAGGACGTGAACGCCCGCATCGACAGCCTGCGAAAGATGCTCGGGCGGATGGAGGGGGGGCTTCTGAAGGGTACGACGCCCTCTCTTGCGGCTGCCGATATCCAGAGTATCCTGAACGGCATCGCTGACCGCAGCAAGGTGCAGACCAAAACGGTCCGGGTTCTCAAGGCCGAACCGGTCGAAGGCCTGCCCTACATGAGTGTTCCTGTCGAGTTCACGGTGAACTGCGGCATCCGGCAGTTGAAGGAGATCCTGTATCAAATCGAAAACTCTCCGAAATACTTGACAGTGCAAAAAGTGCGGATTAGCGTGGTCCGGCGGGGTAGAGTCGATCAAATTCAGGGAGATGTGACCGTTGTCGGCCTGATGAGGAAAAGTTGATGAATTGCCAATCTGGAAGAGGTTTTCTTTGCCAATCCGGGTGTCGATCTGCAAGGTGAAATTCCTTCCGGGTGAGCACGGCTTTTCGGACAGGATGAAGGCCTTTGCACAAGTCGTAATCGACGGTTTCGGACCCTGTAGATTCAGCGCAGGTGTTCAAGTCGGCCTGCGGTTGCGGTTTTTGGGGTGAACTCTTTGGGACCCTCTGAGAGCGGCCTTGCATGATGCTGAAAAAGATATGGATAGTCAATCTGCTCCTGATGCTCGCCTTGATCTTCCTGGGAATCAAGACGTATGCGGTTTGGGTGAACGACCGCCAGGAGGTTGTCGAGGTCGGTGAAGGGGGTTCTTCTTCCGGTCAACCGGCGGCCCCCCTGCCGAAGGCCTCTCAGAAAGAGGTTCCTTCCGAAGCGGAGTACGAGCTTGTGGCCGTGAAGAACCTGTTTGCGGCCGATCGGGTCGAGCCGAAGGAAGAGGAGCCGGAGGAGACAAAGGAGCCCGGGGCGCGGATCGACCCCCGCATGCAGCGAAGCGCCGGGGACGTCCTGAAAGAGATCAGCCTTTACGGGGTGGTGATTGTGGACGACTACAGGGCCGCCCTGCTCCAGCACCCGGCTGCGCTCGAAGAGGCGGGCCTCGATCCGCGGCAGCTACGGATGCTGCGCTACAAGCGGACGCGGCGCGGGGCGCAACAGTTGGAACGGGGTTGGGTGAAGGTCGGCGAGGGTGTAGACATGTTTACGCTGTCTGAGATCCTGGCGGATCGTGTCGTCTTGACCGATGCGTCGGAGGGTCGTTATGAGGTCTTTCTCTATGATACCGGAAACCCTAAAGAGCGCGAGGAAGTGAAGGCAACGGAGAGCAAGCCGATCGTCGTCGAGGTGAAGCCCGACGAACCGGCGCAGGCCGCTTCTCCTCCGGCGCCGCCGGCCCCGCCCCAGCCAGCGCCGCGGACCTCGCCTGGAACCGAGGCGGCCCCGGGAGCGGGAGAGGCTCCAGCCCAAGGCGCGAGTCCCCCACCTCCGAGCGCACCGGCGCCGCCGGCCCCGCCCAGGGCGGTTGAAAGCCCGCCGGACGCACCCGTGCGGAAACCTCCTGCTAACATAAGAGAGAAATTTTTGAGGGTTGATTGATGAAAAAAAGGCTGCTGTCTGCAACCACCATCGTTGCCTTGGCCCTGTCACTCCTTCTCTTTGCCGGGGGCTGCGCCGCCCCCCCTTTGGGGAAGGTTACAGAACGCGGCGGAGAAGAGGGCATGGCCGAAAAGACGCCTCCCGCCACTTCGCTTGAAGCGACCGGCGCGGGGGCGGCCGAAGCGCATTCCCGCAGGAGTTATTCCACATCCGTGGCGGAGATCGATGGAGCGGTGGAACCGGAAGGCCCCGACACCCTGTCGCGCACCGTCAGGGGCGGAGGGGGCTCGTCTGCCGCCGCGAAGACGAGGCGGCTGGAAGAAGGAACCATCTTTGAGCCGGCTGCGCCTGTAAAGAAAGGCGACGGCAGCGAGGTGGTGTTCAATTTTGATGACGCCGACATCTATGAGGTCATCAAGACGGTCGGCGACCTTCTCGACATGAGCTATATCGTCGGGCCGGAGGTGCGCGGAAAGGTCACCATTCACACGGCCAAAGGGCTCAGCAAGGCGGATCTGTTCCCCATCTTCAATCAGATCCTGGACATCAACGGCCTCGCGGCGGTGAAGGAAGGGGACTTCTACAAGATCATTCCATTGAAGGACGCCTCTCGCCTGCCGGTGGTATCCCGTTTCGGACGGGAAGGGGAGATCGGGGCACCTGGAGAGCGCATCATCATCCAGCTCATTCCGCTGCAGTTCATATCGCCGGACGAGATGACGAAGCTCTTGACGCCCTTCGTATCGGCCAACGGGGTGATCCTGTCACACCCCGGGAGCAACACCCTCGTCGTCGTGGACAAGAGCCTCAACATCAACAAGATCCTTCGGCTGGTGGATGTCTTCGACATCAACATCTTCGACAACGTCCACTATCGTATCTATCCCCTGAAGCACATGGTGCCGGAGGACATGGGCGGCATCCTGGAGGATATCTTTACCGCGTACGGGGCGCGTGAAAATCTGCCGATGAAGTTCATCGCCATCTCGAGCCTCAATCTCCTGATGGTCGTGAGCTCTACACCGGATGTCTTCCCCAGGATCGACAGCTTCATTGCGGAACTGGATGTCGCATCCGAAGAGGTCGTTCACAAGATCTATGTCTACTATGTAAAGAACGGCGAGGCCTCCAACCTGGCGGAGATTCTTCAGAACGTCTTCAGCGGCGAAGGGGGGAGCGTCGGCGGCCAGTCAGCCGGGACGAGCAAGAAAACAAGCGGCAGCTCCTACTCGCGGAACCCTTTTGGCGAAAGCTCCATGCGCGACCGCGACGAAGACGAGCGCACCAATTCGGGCGACAGCACGAGGGAGACCGGGACTTCGACCTCGACGTCGACGACCCCCAAGGGAACCACGAGCGCCACCTTGAGCAAGGGGGAGAAAACCAACGGGGGGACCCTGAAGGACGATGTGACCATCACGGCCGACGAGATCCGGAACGCCTTGATCATCGACGCGGTGCCGTCGGACTACCGGGTCATCGCGGAAATCCTGAAAAAACTCGATATCCTGCCCCGTCAGGTGCTGATCGAAGCGACGATCGCCGAGATCACCCTCGACAAGAGCGACCAGCTCGGGGTGGAGTGGTCGTTCGGGAGCGCGGTCATCGGCAAACCGACCTCGTTCGCCGCTACGCTCGGCGCTTCAGGCCTGAAATACTCCCTGGGAGTGACGGAGAAGTGGTACGCGGAGTTGAACGCCCTGGCATCCAAAAACAAGGTCAACGTCCTTTCCAGCCCGCACGTGCTCGCCTCGGACAACAAGGAGGCGCGTATGGACGTCTCCCGCGAGATCCCGGTCGCGAGTGCGTCTTACCGCTACAGCTCCAGCACGGACCCCGTGACCGAAACGAGCATCCAGTACCGGGACACCGGTGTCATCCTGACGGTGACGCCGCACATCAACGAGCGGGGCCTGGTGACGATGGAGATCAGCCAGGAGGTGAGCGACCAGAGCGAGGACGTGCAGGTGGCCGGCCAGAGATATCCATCCTTCTTCAAGCGGACGGTCAACACGACCCTGACGGTGAGGGACGGCCAAACCCTCGTTATAGGAGGGTTGATCAAGGACAAGGAGAGTTCATCCTTCGCAGGGGTGCCCTGTCTGATCAATGCGCCAGTGCTCCGCTACCTGACGGGGACGGGGTCGGAGAGCCTCGAGAAGACCGAACTCATCATACTCATCACCCCGCGGGTGATTATCAATGACGAAGATGTGGACATCGTGACCACGGAGTTCAAAAATAAAGTTCTGCATGTCACGAAGGAAATTTACAATTATTAGTGTTCAGTTAAGGTCTGTTAAAAGCTGAATCCTGCTCACATTTGTGGATTCTTGCAGGTCAGCGGAGTATCAGGAAGCACTCAAATTTGGAAAATTGTGTAATGATCGGCCAGGTGATCCCAAAGGCCCTCATCCGGGGTGCGCCGGACCATCTGGATTTTCAGAGAGCCAAACTCGGAGACCGTTCCGTGAATCTCCGGGCTGTCGTAGCTATAGCTGCGTCGAACAGCCTTGCGGGGCTTCCGATGATTCGTTGTTGACAAAGGCGGGGAGAGGTTGACGAGATTGTTTCCCTGGAGTTTTGAGCAGCAGCGTGCGGCAGGCCATCCCTTTGAGTTGCCCGTTCGGATGCCGCCAGTCCCAATGCTCACACAGCACTCGGGAGATTGCGGTTCGGCCGCGTTCCTGATGCCGGGAGATGGCATCGCGGATAAACGGGAGGTCTTCCTCTCTGATCTGAAAGCCATGAAGTTGATACAGGGACTCTGCCAATGTAATGTTCCCTCCTGGAATGGCAGCCTGGAAAAATTCAGCCGCCGGCGTCAGGGAAAAATGCACCCCTGTGATCAAATACGTCAAATTTCAACAATCTTTTAGCGGATAACAGTGATTGACACTAGAGATTGATATTGGAGTGGTCAGTAGTGCTGACATTTTCAATAGTAGTTCCTCATCTAAACCAAAGTCATTTTTTGCCTTGGGCCTTAGAAAGTCTTAGAGTACAGTCATGGCCATACACTCTTGCTGTTATGGATGGCGGTTCCGTAGACAATTTTACCGAGTGCATACAAAATTATGATAATATTATCAACTACCTGCAATCATGTGACGATGGAGGCCAGGCAAATGCAATAAAAATTGGGAAGAAAATTATTAATGGAGACATCGTAGCATGGCTGAATGCCGATGATTATTACTTTCCAGAAACGTTATCAAAAGTAGCATCCTGCTTTCAAAATAATCCATGGGTAGATGTAGTTTATGGGGATGCAGTCCACGTCACCTCTGAAGGGAATTTTATATCCTATTTTCCTGCTATCCAAGAATATAATCAAAAAACGCTTTTTCGCCGTTGCTTCATATGCCAACCTGCCTGTTTTGTTCGTAGGAAAGCTTACGAAAAGGCAGGTGAGATAGATAGCGGATTACGCTATACTATGGACTGGGATTTATGGTGTAGACTGGCGGAAACGGGGGCTAAATTTCTGTATCTCAATGAACCATTGGCTGCTATCAGGTATTATCAAGGAACAAAGACATTAAGTGGATCGCGAAGGCGCTATTGGGAAATTTGGCGGATTGAACGAAAATACGCTCGCAGAGTTCTCCCATGGTCATGGCCGGGTTTTTACAAGTTTGATCTTCAGTTTCGAGATAAAAAAACTTTTTATGAGAAATATGCTTTTGCATTTCTTAATTACTTGAGTGAAACAAAAAGGTTTCTTTCTGGGAAGTACTTTTTGAATAAAAGATATTGCATGCCTTTGTATGGATTTGATCCTTTCAGAGACTCAGTAGACAGAAAATGTACCATCCATTTACCGTGGTATGGCAAACGAGCATGGAAGAGATTGTATTTAGGAATTACTCCCTTGGATAAAAATTGTGACGTTATGATTAATGGAAAAACTTTTCCCTATAGCACGATAGCAGAAAATTTGATAGTTGTGCCATTGCCGATGATTAAAATGCCACACATTACAATTACTATCGAACAGCCAGAGCATGCTTCTCCTTGGAAGCTAAAAAAATTTGAAATAGATGTGGCTCAATAGAATTAACCTGCAATATAAAATTTGTTGTGCTAGCTGAAAAATATTCATAAGAATTGCACTTCTTGTGTATAAAAGGCTTTACGAAAAGAAACCTTGATAGAAAAGAAGCACCAATGCGGCTGGAACTCAGCGTAGGCGTACTAGAAGCCTTTGAAATTTGACGCCCTCTTCTGGCTTATCGGCGCGAAGGAAGCCGGACGGAGGTTGGAAGGCCCCGCATCTCAGCAAATAGCGGTTCTGGATGCTCTCGGCTTCGTGATCCAGGACGGTAGGGTTCTCCAAAAGCAGTGGCTATTTTTTACTGCAGTAAGAAGAGCTTGTTTTTTTCAGTTTCTTATTTGTAAACGCGAGTCTGAATGTCAACGACATGAAGACCTCATCCGAATTTTCCCATCCTCCCTAAAAACCCATGCCAAATGCCTAGAATGAGTGCCCGTATTTTAGCGTAAGCTTCCTTTTCATAAATGATAATGCAAAGAAAGTCGTGAAATAGTCTTGCTATTATTAGAAGAGCATAGGCAGGATACTGTGAAAAATATTCGATTGTTGTCCGAATCCCATTTCTGAAAATATAATATTTTCTAATAGGTGAGTGATTATTTGGTTTGAAGGTAATGCCGTATAATTTTTTTACACGTCGATTACCAATGGCATGATCCAGCATGAGGTTGCAATTCAATCCTATTGAATAGCCTAGAGTATGGGCTCTTAAGCAATACTCGTTGTCTATAAAATCAATAAAATAATCTTCTCTTAAAGGTCCGATAACATTGAATGCTTCTTTAGCAATGAGCATTCCAGAAGTAATCGCAATTAATGCGCCATGCTTGATGATGAGTGGTGTCTTTCCACATTTTTTATGCCGTATGGAAAAGCGACTTACCACAGGAAATGTTGCAAATGTTTTACTGTTTCTATCATAAAAGTTAGGCACATAGAATGCGTATTTTGCGGAAGTATTGCTCAGCCTTGATTTGAAATCCAGCATTTGTTGGAAATAGTTCTTAGAAGGATGTGAATCTTGGTCTAGTAGAAAGACGTTTTCAATACCATTAGTAAAAGCAATATCCATGCCTTTATTTAGCGCAGATGCAAGTCCGATGTTGGTATTATTATAAATAATTATTACATGGGATTCCAGGGGAAAATTGCTTTTTAACGGAGAAGGCGTGTTGTCAACGATGATCAAAAGATCACAAGTATTGCTGATTTGTTTCAGGTTATCAATCGTCTTTATATCCGGATGATAAGTAACGACTATGACAGCGTATCTAAGCATCTGGTCCCCGATACAAATATTTTTGCCCGAATCTGTGGCAGCTTATGAACTTTATAACGATGCATAAAGCATGTTAACAAATAAATTCTAACATGCTGTATGTACCGTTGTAGGGCTATTCTATTTCAGCGTAGTAATCGTTTTTCTTTGCCGAATTGCTAGTACTACCAATCCAAGATGTTTGTTTAATTTCTAATTTCTCTAACCAATAGAGGATTGTATTGATAATTACTCCGAATCCATATATTAGCGATCGTTTGAGGTTTATTGAGCTAGCATCAGAAAAGTATTTTGCCGGACAACTTATTTCTCCAATGCGAAATTTTAGTTTTACAGCCTGAATAATGATTTGATTGTCAAAGATAAAATCATCAGAATTCAATAAGAATGGTATAGTTTCTAATACTTCTCTTGAAAAAGCCCGGAACCCGGTATGATACTCTGAAAGATTTTTCTGCAACATAAAATTCTGAAAAAGTGTAAGGAAGCGATTTGCGACATATTTGTAAATTGGCATTCCCAACTTCACTGGGTGAATTGCTAAAATTCTAGATCCTAAAACAATATCGTATGCGCCAGAAGCTATCATGCTGGCTATAGGCAAAACTAAGCGTGGATCATATTGGTAATCTGGGTGTAACATGACAACAATATCTGCGCCATATTTAAGCGCTTCCTGGTAGCATGTTTTCTGATTAGCGCCATAACCCATATTTTTATGATGCTGAAATGTTTTCATGCCAAGTTTTCTTGCTATTAAGGTAGTTTTATCTGTGCTTTTATCATCAACCAGCAATATTGTATCTATAATATCATGTGGTAAATCTGAAAAAACATTTTTCAATGTTTTTTCAGCGTTAAAAGCCGGCATAACTACAACAATTTTTTTTCCAGAGAGCATTGTTTGTCTCCATTATGAACACGTAATGGCCTTTGTCTGTCTGAAATTAAGTAAAAATTCCTGATTGCAGAATATCATAATTTTAAAATATTCAGGCTGAGTTGAATGTCATTATGTTAAGATGATCGGATTGTCAATGAAAGTGAAACAAGGCATGCCATAAATTGCTGTAGCTCCCAACCACTCGCCATCACGAAACGACGCACCTGAAAAGACCGGGGAATGCAGATCAAGCAGATGCTCGATGAGCGCTATCCAGAATCGATCAAGATTCGGCTGGTGATGGAGAATCTGAACAGTCACAATTTTGCCTCGTTCTATGAGATATTCGAGCGCCCAGAAGGCCAGGCGACCGGGATAAAGGGTTGAGATGGGTCACCGGCCGAAGCATTGCAGATGGCCCAAGAGGGCTGAGATCGAACTCAGCGTCCTTAAAAGGGCTCGACCGCAGGATCGCCGATATTGCTATGCCGCGGACTGAAGTGGCGACATGGGAAACAGGCCAAAAAAAAGAGCAGAAACATTTATCTACCAGTTCAAAAGCCCCGATGGCTGGATCAGGTTGAAACGTGTATATGCGCAATTCAAAGCTTTACATAATACTAGACCGAGGGGGTGTAAAATTTGCGCCCTGGTCTCCCACTTCAGGGGGTCGGTTTTAAGTATCGAAATCAAAAACCTGCTCCGCCTTTGTCGGGATTTACCTCAATCAGCGTTCAATCTATGAGCAACTTCATTTGTCGTATATTGACATGTAATTTCAACCTTTCACAAGTATCGCGGATTGCTTTCCGTTTCTCCGAATCAATGTCTTTAAAAGCAATGATTATTTCTTTAATAGGGTGCTTGGCTAGAATAGATTCAAAATCTTCGATGGTGCCAACTACTTTATACCCTTTAATACGTTTGCCTTTCAAAATTGTATTATCATCTATGAATCCTACAATCGATAAATTCAGCTCTGGATTGGATTCAATCTCCTTTAAAACCATCTGTCCACCGACACCCGCACCATATATTAAAACAGGATCACCATTCTTATTGCTTTTCTTTACTACTTCGTCCAGAATACGGGATGATAGCCGCGAAAGAGAAACCATAACAAATATTAGCACCCAATAGATCACAAAAACAGCTCGTGAAACACTTTCGAATCGATAGACAAATAGCAGGAAAAGCATGGTGGCGGCGCATCCGAGCGTAATTGCTTTAACAAGAACGATCAGATCTCTAAGCCCCACAGTCTCCCAGACGGATTGATATACACCGAACAGAAAAAAGGATGCTACCTGGGCAGACAAGAGTACCGGAAGCGACTTCAAAAAAATATCGAAATTAGCCCCGACTTGCCCTTCGAAACGCAGCAGATAGGCGCTGTAATAAGCGATGGTAATCATCCCCGCATCCAGCAGCACTGCCAGGATGCCTTTGCGGTAGGTAAAATTCACCAATATCGGGGTGAGCCTCGTTGATTCGACGTCCGCCAGGATCGACCGCTCGGGATACACCTTGACCTTCCCAAGGTAGATCCAAAAAAACACGACCATAAGGAGGTACAAGCCGATCAGCAGGATCCCCGGCCCCAACCCCACATAGTGTATGGCCAGGGCAAGCCCCCCGGAAACCGCGGCGAATGCGTAAAGCACCAGCACGGCTTTCCGCTCGCTCAGACCGATAGCCACCATGCGGTGGGAGGAATGATCCTTTCCCCCTTGGGAGATCCTGCGGTGGAACAGCTTCCGCATCAGGCTCACAAAGGCTGTATCCAGGATCGGCACAAACAGGATCATCACCGGCACGCCGATCACGGACACCAAATGAACAAATCCCTGTTCCGCAGCCCTCGCCGACCCGCCTGAAACCGTCAAACATGCCAGCAGGAAGCCGATATAGAGGCTCCCGGCATCGCCCATAAAGATCTTGGCGGGATTGAAGTTGTAGATCAGGAAACCGAGGATGGCGCCTGCGTAACAAAGGCTCAGAAGCAGCGTCTGCTCCCTCAGAACGAAAGGCTGCGCCAGAGAGAGCCAAAGAGCCAGAAACGCCGCCCCCAGAAAAGCGATGCCGGCGGCCAGGCCATCCATGTTGTCGAGGAGGTTGAATGCATTCGTAATCCCTACCACCCAGAGAATCGTCAGGAAGAGGTTCAGGGTGTCGAATTGCGTCCAGCCCAGTCGAAATCCGAAGTAAACCAGCGCGGAGGTGATGATCAACTGTCCGGCCAGCTTGTGCTGCGGGGCCATTGATCGAAGGTCGTCAGCGAGCCCAAGCCCGAACATGGCCGCACCGCAAATCACCACCGGCAGAATGGGCGCCCCGAATTCCCGCCACCCAAGCTGGCAGACCACCATCGACCATGCGCCATTCAAGGCGAGGAAAATCGCACACCCCCCGAGGAGCGCCGTCTTCCGGCGATGCCAGCGATTCTCCCGTGGAATCGCTACGTATCCATGCTTGACGGCAAACCACCTCACGAGCGGAGTGAGGAAAACGGCCAAGCCAAACGCAAGCCCGAGCGACAGCGGATATTCGAGCGATATCACGCCTTCCGTGATAAACGCTATCACCCTACGAAACCTCAATCATGTGCGAACCCTCATAAGGACATAGCACCCACCGAAGCCGAAGCCGATATTGGCGGACCACACGGCAAGCCACGGTGGCAGCAGACCGGTCAGACCGAGCGATCGCATGACACCGAGAGCGACGATGTAGATAAAACAGACCCCTATCCCCAGCGAAACGGCAGCGGGTGCCCCGCCTTTGGGAAGACTGAGTGCAATCGGGATCCCCCACAGGACCATCAGGAAATTTATAAAAGGAAAGGCAACCTTGAGATAGAGATTGACCAGGTACTCGTTGGCATCGTAACCATCCGCTTCTATCTGCTCTGCAAATCGTTTGAGCTGACCATAGGTCATTTCCTCCGGCTCTTTCATTGGAACCAGAAACGCTTCAGGAAACTGTTCTATGGGCATATTGGCTGCATTGAAACGGACCATATCGTAAGATCCGTTTTCATTTCTCATCAGTTCTATGCCCTTCAGACCAAGCCATTTGCCATCCTTCCATATGGCCTTTTCAGCATGAATTTCCTTAATAATCACAAACGATTCATCAAAAATATATAATATGGGCTGATCCATTTCGTTGTTCTTGCCATCAAATCGATTGATATAACAAATCCTGTCTTCCCCACGATGCCACACATGATTTCTGTAAAGCGAACGCTCACTATCAACTCTTTTCACAACATTATTCCATATTGCTTCGCTTTTACTGCTTGTAATAGGTATCACCGTTTCGGAGAAAGCCAAAACGCAGAATGATAAGATCAAGGCGGCGGTCAGAAGAGAAAAACTGCTTTGAAAAACACTTATTCCACTGGCCTTCAAAGCAGTCATTTCATTATTCTTTCTCAAAATAGAAAACAAAATGACTACGGAAATCAGCGTTGCAGCCGGCGTCATCTGCACAGCGAGAAACGGTAATTTATAGAGAAAATACTTCACAACATCTGAAAATCCCGCATTCACCTCTAGAAAATTATCAATTTTTCCGATGAAATCAATGATCAGAAAAATACTTGTGAAACTGATCAGGCACAAGCAGAAAATATAAACGAACTCTTTAATGATATATCGCTGTAAGATGCTCATCGATTATTTCTTTTGAAGATCCCTGAAAAAACGATGTAGATTCAGGTGCAAATGCTTTTCTCTTGACACTCTTCTAAAAAGATAAATAAAGGATGCGAAAAGAAAGGTGTTGGGGATCCAGACGGCAAACATCGGCGGCACGGTAGCGCTTTCCGAAAGGCTCCGGACACCGGCAAGACATAAATAGTAAACCATGAAAACCACCAGACCCACTCCGATTCCCATTGATCTTCCTCTGCTCTGAAGCTGCGCGCCTAAAGGAAAACCGACTAAACCCATGAGAAAAACAGCTATAGGTACTGTGATTTTCTCCATCAATTCAACGACCATCTCGTTGTGCCTTACACCTTCTTTGGTTTCATCGATCTGTAGTACCAACTCTTGAACCGAGAGCTCTTTGGGTGCTTTTTCTCTCATCTTCCACGCCCTTATCATGTCCTGCAATCCGACACTCAGGTCATACGCCTCGAACTTGATCGTCCTTGCGGTGCTCATGTCTTTTTCGACAACCAGGATAGAACCTTTAGAAAAATGGATCATGACCATCTGCTTCTCGCGAAGATAGCTGATTTTTCCCTCATTGGCCACAATGGTGTTGATGGACCTCGGATCTCTGCGATCGACGACAAAGACCTCCTCCATCACCCCTGTGGCTCGGGAAAACCGGTTCACGTAAAAGGTCACGTTTGGGAAAGGCTCTGAAAAGACGTTCGACCTGATCGCCGTAGCCGCCTTCGTCTGAGCCAACTCGAAAAGGGTGTCTTTGAAAGAGCTGTTCCCCCAGGGGACGGCAAACACCGTTATGAGCAGGGTCGCAAGCATACCGGTCGAACAGAGAAAAAGGACAGGCGGCAGCATCTGCTTCAAGCCGATCCCAGAAGCCCGCATGGCAATGATTTCACTGTCGGAAGACAGCCTCAGAAAAGCGACGATCGTGGACATGAGGGCCGCCGCCGGCATCGAGAACGTCAGAATATCCGGCAGCAGGTAGGCGATCATCCAGAGGACCAGGCTGAGTTTCACCCCCTGCCCGACGATCAGATCCGTTATGGGGAGAAGTTCGGTCGCAATGATGATGAATACCGCCACGACCAGGCTGGAAAAAAATGGCGGCCACATTTCGTTGGCCAGATAGCGATCGAGTATCTTGTTCATGCACCTTTGCCGATTTGGAGGATTGCCTGTGCATCAACTCGAGGGCTGCCGCTGCACCCGTTCTCGATCCGCGTCCCTTTGGCGGAAAATCCCCGTCATCACCGAACGCCCCGTCCGTCTCGGAAAAGCCCTGGCGCCGAAGCGGAACGCCTCCTGCTGTTCGAGAACACTCAACCCGAATCCCTTTCAGAAATCAGTCGGCGGCATCAATGGGAAGGATGCTCTACCAGGCCCTGGTAAAGCTCTTCCATATCACGCAGGAGCCTTTCCTCAGAAAACCGGCGTGTTACAAAGGATCTGGCCGCGCGGGCAAGTGCTTCCCGCTCATTGTCCTCATTCTGAAGCAAGTACGTCAAGCCGTTGCTGAAACCCCTCGAATCCCCCTTCGCACACAAAACGCCCCGCTCACACAAGGTAAAGCCGCGGTTTGGGATGCTCCTGACAGGATTCCCCAGCAAATCGACGACACCGCCGGCATCCGTGGCGATGACGGGGACCGATGCAGCCATGGCTTCGATCATGGAAACCGGGGTGCCTTCATTATCGGAGGTCAGTGCTAGAACGTCAAGATCGGCATAAACCTCGGTCAAGTCCCTGAGCCATCCTGTAAAACGGACATAAGGGGAGATTCCAAGTTCTCTGCAATAGGTTTCGAGACCCATGCGCATCTCGCCATCGCCGATGACAGCGAATCTCAGATGATCCATCCCTTTCTCCTTGATGGAGCGATTTGCCGCCTCCAGGAACAGGCGGTGATTCTTGATCGGAACCAGGCGTCCGATGATGCCGACAAGGGCTGTGTCCTCTGAAAATCCGAGACCGCGCTTGAACCGGCCTTTCCGCTCGCCGCTCTGGAGAAACGGCGTCAGGTCGAAACCCAGGGGGATGCTCTTGATCTTTTCAGCGGGCGCTATGCGGAACTTATACGCCAGATCGTTCTTCTGCGATGGACTGATCGCTATGATGACATCGGTTCGCAAAGCGAGCAACCGCTCGATCCATACATACAAACCGGAAAGCACCCTGTTGAAATATCCTTCGAAAACATGGCCATGGAAGGTATGAACCATCCGGATTTTTCTTCGATTGAACAGGTTATAGAAGATAGCTGCAAGTCGCGCCGTGGTCCCGGCCTTCGCGGTGTGAGTGTCCACGATGTGCGGTTTTTTCAGATGCAGAATCTTCAGCACGCTGCGGAAAGCCAACACGTCCATGAGAGGGCTGATTTCCCGCTGCAGTTCAGGAATGAAGACCATCTTTTCCGGCAAATCCACAAAAAGGTACCCCATGTCACCTTCTTGACGTGATATCTTCCCGGTGATCAGTGTTGTCACAAAACGTGCCCGATCGAGGTCACGAGTCAGCAGGTGGACATGGATTGCTGGGCCGCCGATATTCAGACGCGCGATGAACCTGACAATTCGGATCTTTCCATCTTGGAGCCTGCCATCCCGTTTCGATCCAGGCGCCTTTCCTTTACCTTTGAGGTGCAGGCTTCCTCTGCTCAACGCTTGAAAAGCGCAGACACACAGACATCGTATGATGACGCCGACAAACACTGGCGGTTTTAAAAATACCTGTGACGGGCTCAAATATTTGGCAAAAAGTTTGTAGCTGCTTTGATGGAATGCGAGTACCGAATTGAAAACTTTCCTTTCGCTGCTCCCACCCACAAAATGGGTGATGGAAGCCGACGGTAGATAAACGACCTTCCACCCGTTTGACCACATCCGCCTGCACCAGTCGGTATCCTCCCAATACATGAAAAAACGCTCATCGAGATATCCGACTGTCTTAAAGGCCGACAGCCTCACGACCATGCAGGCACCGGAAACCCAGTCGACCTCCATGGGCGTGTGGCCATCACAAGCGATCGTCCGAACATTATCGCGTGTAATCCGATTATTGGGAAAGAGCCTCGAAAAAACGGAGCGGCGTCCGAAAAACGCCGTCAGCAGGGTCGGAAAACCACGTGCCGAGCCCTGAACGGATCCATCATGATCAAGGATCCTCGGGCCCAAGATCCCGACGTCGGGATGCCTCTCCATATAATGCAGCATCGTTTCAAAAAAACCCGGGTGCACAACCGTATCCGGGTTCAAAACCAGGACGTATGGCGCCGTGCACAAGGCCAGCCCTTTGTTGACCCCCTTTGCAAACCCGATGTTTCTCGTGTTTTTTTCAATGCTGACCGCTGAAAATTTCGCAGCGATTCGATCGATGTCATCGTCTTCGCTGTTGTCTTCCACAAATACCTGGTATCTCAGATCTCCGGCTACTGCCTGGATAGAATCCAGGCACTGAATCAGGAGATCGGTGCTCTTGTAGTTGACGATTACCACATCAATGGCGGTTTTCTTTAAGATATCAAGAGGGAATAACATCATGAATTTTTAACCATCCGCTTTATCATGTGCAGCTAATTCTTTCGTCTGAATCCGTGGCGGCTGCTGATTGAATATGCTACCGAACCTGTTCATGGATGTCAGCCTCCCCTTGGTGTGTTTGTGTTTACCAAAATCCTTATACACCAAAGAGGCTATACCCGGAAACCTCGCTCACCTTCCCGACTCCGGCTTACGGCTTACCTCCGCCTTAAACAGCCGCAATTCCTGATTTGGACAAGAGTGACAAAAAATCACAAACTTGGGCTGATGGAGGCGGCTTATTCGAATCGATTATAGGTTCGAAATCCTGCGTTTCCGCACAGTTGGTCTCTCTGAGCCTCCTTGAGATCTTCCCGCACCATCACCTTCACAAGTTCGTCAAAGGACATCCTTGGCGTCCACCCCAGTTTTTCCCGTGCCTTACCCGCATCGCCGAGCAGCGTATCGACTTCGGTAGGCCTGAAATAACGGGCGTCGATCCTCACTCGGACCTTGCCGGTCGCCTTTTCGACTCCAACCTCGTCTATACCGCTTCCTTCCCACATCAGATCCATCCCGACCTCTCGGAAGGCGCACTCGACAAACTCCCTGACGGAATGGTTTTCACCCGTCGCGATCACGTAGTCATCCGGTTTTTCCTGTTGCAGGAGCAACCACATGGCCCGGACGTAGTCGCCCGCATAGCCCCAATCTCTCTTGGCATCGAGATTTCCAAGGTGAAACTGTTCCTGGAGTCCAAGCTTGATTCGTGCCACCGCACGGGTGATCTTCCGCGTCACAAAGGTTTCACCCCTTACAGGAGACTCATGATTGAACAAAATTCCGTTGCAGGCAAACATACCATAGGCCTCCCTGTAGTTCACGGTAATCCAGTAAGCGTAAAGCTTCGCAACCGCATAGGGGCTGCGGGGATAGAAAGGCGTCTTTTCGCTTTGAGGGGTCTCCTGCACCTTGCCATACAGTTCGCTGGTGGAAGCCTGATAGAAACGCGTTTTCTCACAGAGATCAAGGATTCGAATGGCCTCCAGCAGCCTCAGCGTCCCGAGCGCGTCACCGTTGGCGGTGTATTCAGGGGTTTCGAATGAAACCTGTACATGACTCTGTGCCGCGAGGTTGTATATCTCGTCGGGCTGAACCTCCTGGATGATGCGGATGAGGTTCGTGGCATCCGTCAAATCTCCGTGATGCATAAAAAAACGAACCCCCTCTTCATGCAGATCACGGTAAAGATGATCTATCCTGCGCGTGTTGAAAGAGGATGAACGTCTCTTCAATCCATGGACCATATAACCCTTCTGCAGCAGAAACTCCGCCAAGTACATTCCATCCTGTCCAGTAATCCCTGTAATCATCGCTGTTTTCATCTTGTCTCTCCCACTTGATCAGAATGCAGTCATTCTTCGAAAAAACGGTTCGTTCGATTTATTGCTCATCCGTAAATAAAAATCACTTTTCTGGTTCATCCGATTAAAGCGTACTTTGCCTCGTGCAGGGCCAAGATCTTGAGCTTGAAGAAGTCCGTATCCTTGAATCCATGTGCCTATTTCTGTAGGGTTTTCTGGGAAATCTACGTCATGCTCACTCGGTTGGAACACGCCTTTCGGTCAATGAAATCCGCACTCGGGTTCAGGACATAGTTCCACCCATTGAAGCAGCGCGCTGATACACACCTGTTCATATCGGTGCCGGCCTGGCACATCCTGCACCACATTGAACATAAGCTGCGCGTGTGCTGCGACCATCGCTCATGGCTCACTGTCCGAGATATCCTCTCGACCCACCAACGCCAGACCATCGAGTTCAATGTGAAAGAACAGGATACGGTCCAGCGCAGGCATCTGCGCCTCTGCAGCAGCGCTGAACCCGAACATCAGGAAATCTATCAGCACCTGGGACCAAAGGGGTTCCCATGCCGAAAATAATCGCGACCGTAAAATGAGTGCTGACCATAAAATCGGCTAACATACTGAAATACGTGTCCTTGGTAAAAAAGCAAACTCGGGCTGAGTTTTCAAGGGGGGCGGTTCTTATCCACATTGAGACAGGGGGCGATTGTTTTCTAAGCTCGTCTCCATCCGGAAATGATTTCCCGGTAGAACCCAGTTTCCATCCGGCAATGGGATTTTTGGCCAATATCAAGGAAATCAAGCGTTTGCAAGGAGGCGACCTGGTGGTCGCCGGACAAGCAAACGTGCAGATTGACGCCGAGATTGGCCAAAAAGACCATTTCCGGATGGAAACTAAGCTCGCTTAGGCCCTGTTGTCAAAGCCTGAATAATTCGACATCTGACCCCCTCTAGTCAAGCCTTTGTGAAAAATACAGCACCTTCCCGACAGGATATTCTATCAACGCAACCGTCAGAGCAACCCATCTCGTTAACCGAGCGGATCCGGGGTATCCCTCGTTTCATAACCCGGCGGCCGGGCAGCCGCCATATCGGAAGCAGAGGAGCAATGCCCATGACGAAAGCAGATCCCCGAGCGCATTGAAGCAGGATCATGCAGGCGCAGGCCTCGAGTGGGCAGGCCATCAAGACCTTCCGGGTCGAGCGTAAAATCAGCCTCTACCAGTTCTCTGCATGGCGGCGTCGCTTGAAAACCGGCATCGACCAGCAGCAAGCCGGAGCATCCCTTGAACTGGTCCCTGCCAAGCATGAAGAGAAAGCCCTGATCCGGATCTCCATGCCGCCGATCCTACCCCCACCCGCAACCCGTTGCCGGGTGGGTGGATCTGGACCTTACGGCCCTCGTCCCGCAGAATTTCTCGAACTGTCGGCTATAGAAGGATATGGAGACGCAGTAGCTGGAACTGTCTGGTTATTGAGGGCAAAGTGCAGTTGGGGTTTACGCTGCGGCTATTTATCTCTTGACCCGCAAGGGGACCTTTCATATATTTAGGCATCGGGAAAGCGACCTCACCACAGATCATCCTCTATGCTAAGCGCTCGGCAAACCCACCTGTTGTAAACCCTTAAGGGACGGGCACCCAGATAGCAATGGCCGACTGAATGGCTACCAGGCTTGTTTTGCAGGCAGCGCAAGTGATCTGACCTGGGCATTTAGGGGTTGAATGATGCTTCTGTTCTCCGGGTTGGTGGATATAGGGGAACGAACAGGTGGTCTGAGTCGCTTTCAGTGATAATTCACAGTGAAGACGTTCAATTTGTGCAGGAAGAGATGCCTGAGTTTCTAAAAGTTATTATTCGGAAAATCCCTGCTTAGACCGGTTCCCGACTGTAGCAACATGAACCTATTCAGACAAATAAAGCGTTGGATTGAAGTCCCATTCCGTTTTCGGACCCTTTTCCAGGGGTTTTTGAACAACGAAATCAGGGGGCGGTTTGCCGGCTCCGTGGGGGGATTCGTGTGGAGCCTGCTCACGCCTCTGGCTAATCTTTTCATCTATATTTTCGTTTTTTCGGCTGTCCTGGATATTCGGCTAAAGCCGATGGAGACCGGCACTGATAGTTTCGCCGTTTTCTTTCTTGCAGGCATGCTTCCCTGGCTGGCTTTTTCAGAAGCGCTCAGCACCTCGACCGATCTTTTCCTTGGAAGGGCCAACTTGATTACCAAAGTTGCGTTCCCGCTAGAACTTCTTCCCCTGACCGGGGTTATAGTGCCTTTTTTTCTGAACGGCTTAGGTTTTTTAATGTATCTCGGGTACTTGGTTTTCGAAGGTTATGCGCATTATTGCTGGGTCTGGCTGCCAGTTGTGATCGGCCTACATATGATTTTCACCCTAGGTCTGATTATCTTCATCTCGAGCTTAAGTGTCTTTTTAAGGGATATAAAACATTTCATCGGTGTTGTGATTTCCCTTTGGTTTTTCCTCACTCCAATCATCTATACTGTAAACATGGTACCGGAAAAATATCGATGGCTGATAACACTTAATCCCATGTATCCATTTATAGAATTGTACCACCAGGTATTGCTGCTAGGCTCTCTCTCGTGGTCGCTGCTTGGTTACAGTTCCGCTTTAAGCGCTGTTCTCTTCATTGGTGGCGTAGTGTTTTTCGAGCGCTCCAAATACGCGTTCGCCGATGTGTTATAGTAGGGATTATTGATGGATTCTGTGAAAGACAGGACGGAGATTCTTACAGCAATTGATGCACAGCATCTGACAAAGGCCTATAGAGTCTACCGGAAGCCGTTCGACAGGCTAAGGGAGGCCGTTACACGCCGGTCTTGCCATGAGCGTTTTGAAGCGTTGTCCGATGTCTCTTTCCAGGTCGCTCCGGGTGACTCTCTGGGTATCATTGGTGAAAACGGTGCAGGAAAATCAACGCTGCTGAAGATACTTGCCGGGACAGTGAGGCCTACCTCCGGAAAAGTCGAAAGGAGAGGCAGGGTTTCGGCTCTTCTCGAACTGGGGTCCGGCTTTCATCCTGAATTCAGCGGGAGAGAGAATATCTATTTGAACGCTGCTTTGCTTGGATTGAGTGAAAGAGAGGTTAAAGAACGGGAGAGTGACATTATCAGTTTCTCTGGATTGGAAGATGTCATCGATCGGCCTGTCAAGACCTACTCCTCGGGCATGTACATGCGGCTTGGGTTTGCTATTGCCACCAGCGTTGATCCTGAAATTCTCATCGTGGACGAGGCGTTGAGCGTCGGTGATCAGCGCTTCCAGCAGAAGTGCGTGGAAAGGATGGTAGGGTTCAGCAGGTCCAGCAAAACGATTATTGTCTGCAGCCACAGTATGTATTTGATCAATGAACTGTGCGCAAAAACGCTTTGGTTGTGCAATGGGCGGGTGCGTAGTTACGGCATGACCGCTGCCGTCATTTCTGAATACCTGGCATATCTGGAGGGGTGCATTCAGGATGAAGGCACCGGAGCGGTTTCTGGTTCATCCGCTGATGGGTTTGTTCCGGAGATCCTTATCGAGGATGTTCAGATTACTGATGCTGAGCGGAAGCCTATCGTTAATCTCGAACAGTTCCAAACGGCGGTGGTTCAGATTAGAACAAGATGCAGTGGATTCCCCTTGCGGGGGCACGTGAGTATAGGCTTTGAATTGGCTGACGGCCGGCAGATCTTTGGAACGACAACCAAGATTTCAGGTTTGGATTTTGTTGAATTTGCTGGTGAACAGTTTATTGAGCTGGTTATCGCGTCCATTCCGATCTTGGGAGGAGAATATAGAGCGAAGGCCATGGTTGGTGATGAACACGCGCTCAGGAAGATCGATGAGCGCTATAGCGCATCGTTTGTCGTGAGGGGGAAGCATCCCGAGATCGGCATTGTGTGGATCGATCATCAGTGGCGTTTTCCGGATGAGTCAGAAGCCGGTTGCTGACGTGGAAACCCTGGTTGTTATCGTCAATTACAAGAGCGCTCCTATGACGCTCGAGGCGGTTCATTCGGTTTTCCGTGGCGGAACGTTGGGGTCGCTTCGTGTCGTGGTGGTTGACAACAGCGGGACGGAAGAGGATGCGGCGTTATTGCGTCAGGAGCTTCCGCCACGTGTCCGTCTCGATGTCTGCCAGGAAAATCTCGGTTTCGGGCGCGCCTGCAACCGGGCGATAGAGGGGTTTGATGGGGATGCGGTCCTGCTCATGAACCCGGATTCGAGGCTGCTCCCCGGATGCCTCGTAAGGCTGCAGACAACCCTCTTTTCGGATCGTTCCATTGGCGCTGTGTCACCCCAGATCTTCTGGGACGACGAGCTTTCCTTTTGCATATCCCCCTGTTTCCCCCCCGGATTGTTTGCTTTTCTCCCTTTATTGGACGAATTGGGTTCGCAGGCTGGACTAAGCAGAATTTTAAGCCGGATCTGGCGTCGGCACGCTATGAGGATCTGGAACTCCGAAAGACCGGTCACGGTCAGCAACCTCTCTGGGGGGCTGGTGCTGCTTAAAAGGAGTGCTGTTCAAAGGGCCGGCGGACTCTTTGACCCTTGCTTCTTCCTCTATTTTGAAGATACGGACCTTTTCATTCGCTTGAGGAAGGCGGGGTTCGGCCTTTGTATTGAACCTAGGGGCAAGGCCATCCATTACTACGACCGTTGCGGGCAGGAAGACTTTCCCTGGAAAAGGGCCTGCATGGCTGAATCCCTGGAAATTTTTTTGAGAAAGCATCATCAGACCCGGACAAGTCGGGTTTTGAACATCCCGGGCCGAGTCGGGTTTATAAGGAGAAGACCGGGTGGTTTTTCCGGGAAGCGGGTTTTCAAGGCCCCGTTCACCCTTCGTGTTCCGGCTTCAATGCGGCCGGGATGGGTTTTCGAGTGGAGCCCAAACCCGAACTTCATTCCTTCGGCCGGCCGGTTCGGAGAGGGTGCTTTCATGTCTTTTTCGGAGAGGCACTGGGGACAGTTGGCTCCTGGTCGTTACTATGGACGGTTGGGAAAATCCACGGGTTTCGGAACGCCTTTTATTGAGATTTCTTGGCTTGTTGAAGACTGAAGTGGCCTTTGTTCCAGTCGCTGGTTCAGTTGGAGGGCGATCGGGTAGCGTATGGAATCGAAGAATGCAAATGCACCATTGTTGGATTTCATTTCGAGGTATCTTCCGAGGCAGCCTGCCACCGTCCTTGTCGCCGGCGATGGGGTGGCGGCGGTTTCGCTGGCTCGAGGCCTCGAGAGCATGGGATATCGGATCCACCCGTCGAACTGCGTTGGCGGTAAGCTGGATGCAGGTCGCGGACAGGGTGGTGTACACGAACGGGATCATTCCCGGCCCGGGATGCTTTCCGCGGATGCCGGGGATTTGAATCAGTGCGATGCCGTCCTTTTCTGCGGCCCACGCACGGTCATGGATCCACAGCAGGCCGGAAGGGTCGATGCGAGGGACCTTGCATGGACCTGGAGGGGGGGCGCTTCAGACGATGAGAGAAAGGATGGATCCTCGGGGGGTCCGGCTGTTGAAGATCCCTATCCTAAGAATCTGGTAACCGCCCTCTATGAAGCCGGGTTTGCCGTCCAGGTCAACGAGAAAGTGAGTGACGGGGTTTCGAAATCGGAAGCTGGACCGGGCTCCAACGGGACTGGACACCGGGTCTTGTTTGCCAGAAAGGACGGTGTCCGCATCAGGGGGTATCAGGATGGCGATGAGGCAGCCATCTTGGAGATGTTCAGGGAAGTCTTCCGGACCGAACGGGAAATCGATCACTGGAACTGGAAATTCAGGGACAACCCTTTCGGGTCCTACAGGATTGCACAAGCATTCGCCCCGGATGGTGGCTTGGCCGGGCATTACTCGGGGTATCCGGTGCCGTTTTACAATTCGGCCCTGCAGGGAGAAACGTTTGTTTCTTACCAGATCGGTGATATCATGACCCGGTCTGGTTTCAGGCAGATCGGGTTGGCGAGAACCAGCGTGTTGGGGCGCCTGACGGATTATTTTCACCACAGGTTCTGCCTCGACGAAGTGCCCTTTATGTATGGGTTCGTCACCGGGAGTCACAAGCGTTTTGGGGAGCGGTTCCTGCGCTATCGGTACATGTACGGGGTAGGATACCACGTTCTGAATATCGATAGTTGCCTCATTCGCGCCGGTTCCGGAATGCCCCTGTTGCTCTCGGGGGTTTCCGTCAAGCCGGTTACCCGCGTAACACCTGAATTCGACAGCTTTTTCGATGTGAATGCAGACGCCTATGGCTTGCTGGTAAAACGGTGCGCAGCCTATCTCAAATGGCGCTACTTGGATTGTCCAGACAGGCGGTACAGCGTGTTCACCGTCAGACGGTTCGGGAGGCTCGTGGGTTGGAGTGTGTTTTCGTTGCGGGGAGACACCCTGATCTGGGGGGATGCCTTCTTCAAGAAGACAGTGAGTGCCTCGACGGTCAGGCGTATGCTCTCCCTGGTGATCAGGGATTCTTTTCCGAAGGCCTCCCGATTAGAGGCGTGGTTTTCCGCAGTTCCCGGCTGGTGGTCGGAAATTCTACGTAATATCGGCTTTATGGCTACAGACGAACCGAATAATCTGGTTTCGGGGGTAACGGTCTTCAATCCCGCTTTTTCCCTGGAAGGTATCAGGGATAGTCTTTATTACACGATGGGAGACAGCGACCTGTTTTAGGAGCGGGTTTTGCCTGCTTTCCGCAGATTTTCAGTGGATTGAACTGATTATGTTAACAGAGGAACGTATCATCCCATATCACGGCAGCGATCTTACGGGGAAAAAGGTGCTTGTCCTGGCCCCTCATCCGGATGACGAGACGATCGGGTGCGGAGGCAGTTTAATCCTTCACGCCGAGGCCGGCGATCCTGTCAAGGTGGTCTTCCTCACCAATGGTGCGAGGGGGGATGTCTCCGGAAAGATCGACAGGAGCGTTTATATAGAGCAGCGGAGGATCGAGGCCGAAAAAGCGTGTGCCTGCCTCGGCGCAAAGGATCTGGAGTTCTGGGGGTACGAAGACCGGTCTCTGGCCGGCTCTCGGGGTGCGGTGGCGCGTTTGATCGATCTCTTGGCCGATTACCGGCCGCAGCTCGTTTATGCGCCTTCGCCCGTGGAGATCCATCCGGATCACCGGGCCGCATCCTTTCTGCTCTATGATGCGGTTCGGGGCAGTCATGCGGATTTCCAGGTCGCCTTTTATGAAATAGGGCAGCCGATGAGCGTCAATCTCCTGGTGGATACGAGCAGGGTCATGGACCGCCGGGTCAGGGCCCTGGAGGCTTATGAAAGCCAGCTGAGGGAGCGTCCTTATAAGGATGTCAGCGTTGCCCTGAGCCGCTACAGGAGCATTACCCTGCCGCCGCCGGCGATGTATGCTGAAGGGTTCCTGGTATGTGAAACAGGCCTTCTCAGAGAAGCAGGCCTTTTTTCGCTTCCTTTTCAGGGAGTTCACCGGCTCGCGCCCCGATTAGGGGAAAGAGGCCCCCTGGTGTCCGTGATCGTGCGCACGAAGGACCGTCCGGAACTTCTCGCCGAGGCCCTCAAATCCATCGCACGCCAATCCTACGCCAACCTGGAGGTCGTCGTGGTCAACGACGGCGGCCGGGATGTCCGGGATTTACTGCCAGTCATGTTGCAGGATGTTCCGTTCATCTATATCGTCCATGAAGAGAACAGGGGGAGGTCGCAGGCCGCGAACAGCGGGCTTGAAGCAGCCCGGGGCGAATACATCAATTTTCTCGATGACGACGATGTGCTTTACCCGGAGCACGTGGAGACCCTGGTGGGGGCCGCCCTTCCGGGGGGCGAGAAGGTTGTGTATTCCGGCGCCTCGAGCGCCTACTACGAGGGGCCTCCACAAGACCCGGGCAACTGTGCCCGAAAGGAGACCATCTTCAACCAGCCGTTTGATCCCGACCTTTTCCTGTTTGCCAGCCACATCCCGATCATGAGCGTTTTATTTCACCGGGATGTCTTCAAGGATTTGAAGGGGTTTGACACCACCCTGGATCTTTTCGAGGACTGGGAGCTCCTGATACGGGCTTCCAGGAGATTCGGGTTCAAGCATGTGGACAAGGTCACCGCCGAATACCGTTTCTACGGGGCAAGGGATGCGTCGGCATCCCATCGCGCCAAATACGACTACAACGAGGCGCAGGCTGAGCTTTTCAACCGCGTTGTGCCCCATCTCACCGGGAGGGCCTGGATCAAGTTCCTGGAGAGCGGATTGCCTTATGCCCTGTGCCGAAACAAGGACGCCCTGCAAAGACAGATCGCACCTGTCATTTCGGAGATCCGGGGGAAGGAGGAGGCGCTGAGTGGACTGCAGGAGGCACACGGCAAGGCGCTGGAGGAAATCGCTGCGAAATCCGCAGAACTCGAGGGCGCCGCTGAGCGCATCAGAGATCTGCAGGCACGCACTGAACGAATGGAGGCTTTCCTTCATGAGATCCTTGGTTCGAAAGGGTGGGCCTGGTTGAGCCGGTTTCGTGAATGGAAGACAAGGGTCCTTCCGGGGAGGCCTGGTGAACGCAGCCGGGGAGCCGTGTTTGCCGCTTTGCCTCGAACCCCGTTTTCCCAGGACGTGCGCAAGGACGGATGCGGTGAGAGACTGGAAATCGTTTCCCCGTCGCCTGAAGCTCGAGATGTGAACATAGCTGTGGTAGCTCACCTCTACTATGAAGATCTGGCCGATCTTCTGTTAAACGCCATGAGGCATATCCCTCTGCCCTTCGACCTTTATTTGTCGACCCGTCCGGGAGAGGAAGGGGCGATGAGCCAGATCTTCTGGAAGGGCCTCCGCCCCGGGAAAATCGTGGTCAAAGCTGTTCCCAACCGGGGGTTCGATATTCAGCCTTTTCTGGTTGCGTTCGGTTCCGACATTGCACGGTACGATGTGGTCTGTAAGGTCCACGGTAAGAAAAGCGCTACGAGGAGTGAACTGGAGGGCTGGGGGGGCTATTTGCTGGACAATCTGCTGGGGTCCACCGAGATCGTGAGTCAGATTCTGGAATCCTTCGAATCAGACAAAAGGCTTGGCCTTCTTTTTCCTGACTATTTTTCTGCCATAAGACCGTTTGTCAATTGGGGGTCGAACTGGGAGATCGCCTCCAGACTCTCCAAGCGGCTCAATATCAGCCTGGAAGAAGAGAAAGATATCGATTTTCCGGCAGGTTCCATGTTCTGGTGCCGGCCGAAGGCGCTCGAGCCTCTGCTCGCGCTCAGCCTTGAAGAGGACGATTTTGAAGCAGGCGCTGAACATTGCGAGGACGGGACGATGGCCCACGCCCTGGAAAGGCTCTTTGTTCCAGTCGTGGAGCACCAAGGCTATCGATGGAAAAAAGTGCTTTACGCGCCTGAAAGCCCTCGAAAATAGAGAGATTCAGAAATCTTGTGTCTTCAAGCGCCAAGTCCGAATTCCTGAACCCCTTGGGTCATGCCCGCGCGGATTTTTCCGATCCCAAAAATATCCTGAAAAGACTTGACACAAGATATAAAGCATGCTAGCAGTTCACAATGAGCTAACCTCTGTCGCTTAAATCTGCCCTGCAGATGCCGGCGCAGATACCCTGGATTTGAACTGGCTCACTTCCCAAAATTGAAGCACATAGGAATGGCGGTGCATTGGGCAGAAAAAGCGCTTGACAAACGGCTAAATTGAAGGCTATATTCTCTACCTGTCAGACAAGGTGAAGGCAGGCAATCAAATTTCCTGAGCAGGCGGGCGGACAGGCGACGAAAGTCAAAGCCTGCTAAACATTTAGGGTTAAGGAGGTGATGGCCAGGACAGAATGCGCAAAGTTCGGTGTGGTATGAGTCGAAGTGATTCTGCAACGGATGGACGTTTATCATTACAAGCGAGGAGGAAATGAGTATGAAGAAAATTTTTCTGGCGATTATGGTCGCGGCTCTGATGGTCTTTACAGCAGGTCCATCATCGGCCCTGGTGGGGAGTCCGGATGATGTTCCGGGGACCCACGTAATCCTGCCCTTTTTCTTTGTCTCCATAGACGGGGCGCCGGGTGCCAAGGGAGATAATACCCTTGTAGCCATCACCGAAGTGAGCGGAGAGGCGGGAACTTTGCATTGGACCCTTTGGGACAAGCGCTCTCGGCATATTGCAAATGGGGCAATCCCTTACACTAAATACGATGTGGTTTCCGTGTCCGTGCAAAATGTCATCGTGAACGACGTTGGTGGCGGCTCCCTTAACGATCTGGCAGTGGATGCGGATGGCGATGGCATCATGGATCATTATATGGGATACATGACGTTTGACAATAGCTGTGATGCCTGTGACAACCTGATCGCGCACGCTTATCAGGTTGATCTGATGGCTGGGCAGGCAGCGGGTACGACTATCCCTGCGCGTGAATACGCAGAGAGGGGCCGTAGAGATCCGTGGAACTGCAGGGGATATAAGTCCAGCCAGAATTCTTACGTTTATCTGGAATGGCAATCGGCGATTGCGCAGCAGTTTCCGTGGGTCGACTGGACCGATTACGAAGTATTTACCGCTTATGCCCTTAGGGAGAGCAAAGACCGCGAGAGTGGCAGATGCAGAGAGTGGAATCTTGATGAGCCTTGGAATTGGCAGGTGCCCTCTTATTTCCGGCTGCTGCCGCGCTACTTCCTCTGGGATCAAAACGCTTTTAACTATCTGTTTATCTGGACCAGTGGTAACTGGGGCACTTGGGACCAAGGTGGTGAGTTTAGACCTGATGAGTATCGCGTGGTGATCGATGTCTTTGATGAGGATGAGGTTTGGAGATCCGGACAGATCAATATCCCTTATGAGCTGAACCTTGTTGATGTCGCCGATATAATCCCAACCAGTTGGCTCCCCGGAGACCCCATTGGTGGCTGGTTTGACATCCGGTGGGACTATGTTTGTAGAGATGGGATGATCCAGAGGCTGGCATATCCGTGGCTCTATGACGCTATCCCGATGGCGGCTGAATGGCTGGCTTACAGCTGGCAGGTGGCGAATGGGCCGCTTCCAGGGCTTAACTGGGCAGCCCTGTTTAATGTACATAGAGATGTTGGAAGGTATATGAATCCACTTTGCGATTTGAGAAATTTAGATGATTTATTTTATGAATTATTAGATTAATTGGATGAGTTACCTAAAGCAATAGTTTAAGAAGAATTATCTCAGAGATCCTCGTTCAATGGCGAGGAGAAGCTGTAGCGAGGTAGAAGGGTGGGTCTGCCAATATGGTAACCCACCTTTCTATTTAAGATTAATGTATGAACGGGAGTTCCCGGTGCAGGGGGTTGCTAACTGTAATGTCGAAATCCAGGAGTTTTCCGGCTTTGATAAATTTATTGGCTCTTGCAATGTGCGTCGTTGGTCTTGGATGCCAAGCGCACCAATTAATTGAGGAAAATGGAGATATTCAAGCACAACTGGTGTTTGCGGATACATCGGAAGGCCTTCCCGCAAGCGGGCTTTGGCGTCAAAGAATTGGCTTTGGTGATGTGAATAAAGATGGTCAGTTGGACATTATCGCCGCGCCGCCGAGAAAAGCGGCAGATGAAGAGAAGGTGCCGCGAGTTTGGTACGGCATTGGGAAGGGCGAGTGGAGTCCTGCTTCCGATCTTCGCTTCCCGGACGAGGTTTCCTACGATTACGGGAGCGTCGTGGTTAGCGACTTTGATGGTGACGGGGGAATTGACATTGCTTTGGCGATGCACGGCATTGGACTGAAAGTACTGAGGGGAGTTGGCGGAGGGCAGTTCGTAGACTTTTCGAGTGGTTTGCCGCCCAAGAGTATGTTTGTGTCAAGAAGCGTCACAACTGGAGCATTTTGGGAGGATCCCGAAAGGGTCGGGTTGGCCGCCCTGTCCGAAGGTCCTTTCGAGAAGGATTTTCCTCGGCCGAGCGGCGTTTGGGTGTGCTCACCGACCGATGAAGGCTGGTCATGCAATCAATTGGGCGTTCCTGAAGAAGTGCTGGGGCTGGGCGGTGATCAACTGGTCTCTGGTGATGTTAATGGTGACGGGTTCCTCGATATCGCGGCGGCATCTCTCAGTATGACCAAGAGGCTAGTCATTTGGGTGAATAGTGGAAAAGGCATATTCACTCCCTTTAACGAAGGGTTGCCGGATGGGGTCGTTTTCAATTCCGTCGCGCTTGCGGATGTGAACGACGACGGCCGGGATGATCTTATTGCGAGCATCTCTGGATTCGGCCACGAGGGTGTCGTGGGTTTGAAGGTTTACGCGAGTTTGGCGGATGGGTGGGAAGATCGTTCTATGGGTCTGCCTGAAGAGGGTTTTCCGTGCCTTGACGTATGTGACCTTGATGGGAATGGCTATATAGAAATCGTGGCGGGCACGGTTCAGGGAGGCATTCGGATCTTTTCACTTCAAGCGTCGGGTGAGTGGAAGGAAAGGCCTGTTTCCGGGTTGCCGAAGGAAGGGCTCAAACGGATGTGGGGGATATACTGCATGGATATGAATAGCGATGGGTATAAGGATATAGTTCTGAATTACGCGCAGTCCGAAGGCGATGGAGGAGGCATCAAGGTGTACTACAACCTGGCGAAGACGAAGATTGACCGCAAATAGCTGGTCCATGGCGTTTTATATTGATTTGCGCGGGGAAGATGGTCGTACTGGAAAGGATGAACAATGAAGATGAGTGCATTTTGTAGAGGTATGACGGACAGGATCGTTGTCGGTTTTTCGCTGCTTTGCTTCTGCGCTCTAGGCGGCGCGTCATACCTGCTTTCTGGGTGCAGGCATGAGCTGCTTGCGGAGGATCGCGTTGCGGCGGTGAAGGAGTTGGCTGAGGTCTACTGGACGAAGCGTTTAATTGAGAATGATTTCAAGGCAACCTACGAGATGGAAGTCGAGAAGGATACGCTTTCTTTCCCGGAGTACCAGAAGCGTGTTGGGAACGCAGGGCAGATAGCCTATGTTTCTATTCATGCTGGGGAAGTTGCTATCGAAGGAGATCGTGCAAACGTAAAAATGGCAATGAAGTACCGTGTGAAATCAGTTTCCGGCACTTTGTTTGATGCCCAGTTTCTGGACCATTGGGTTTTCGACAATGGTGATCTGAAGCATGTGCTTGGAGAGGGGCGCAGGCCAAGCCGCTAGGGGTCGACTGCACTTAAAGCGGGCGCCCGCAGTCGGAGCAGAGAGGGCGCGCAGTGGTGGCAGCGGGGAAGAAACGATATGCATTTTATCTTCGCATGGCCCGAATAACGAATTCGTTGGTTCGGAGTGACGTGTGATCCGCATAAACGCTCTTGCACAGCGCGTCGATGAAGGCGGCACCCTCCGGAGTAGGGGGGAGCTGCTGGCGTTCGAAGCGATCGATGGCAAAGCCCGCCTTTTCTAAATCCTTTCGAATGGACGTTTCGGTAAACCAGCGCAGATGGCCGACGCACAGAGGGCCCAGGGGAACGTACTCGAACTTTCCCCTGAGGATCTGCCTGGCAATGGTCCAGTGGCCCGCGTTGGGGACGCTCATCACCAGGCAGCCGCCTGGTTTCAACAATCCGTGAAGTTGACTTAACACCGTCCACGGATCCTGCATGTGCTCCAACACATCCCCGCAGTTGACCAGGTCGACCGGAGTTTTCAGGTCGAGTTTTTCAATCGGAACGACATGCAATTCATTGTAATGCGGAGCCGCAGCCGCAGCCAACGTTGGGTTCAGCTCGACGCCAATGACCACGATCCCCTTTCTTGCGGCCTTTAAGGCCCTGCCGTAGCCTCCACTGGCGCATCCGATGTCCAGGACGCGCCTGGTGCCTTCCGGAACGAGCTGTACGAGATCCTCGCGCGGGGAGGCGAGGCTTCCCAGAAATCCTTCATGTACGAGGGCCTGCGCGGCCACGGCAAGCCTCCCGGCGTGGCGTTCATGGAGACGCTCGGCAAGTCGGGATATGAGGGTTCGTGGAGGCAATGCGCGGAGAAGGTTTATGGGGCAGAGAATGCAGGCAGGGTCGAGATTCGCGGCGGACACATAAGCAGGAGCGGGATGCAGGGCGAGGGCCTGGGCCACTTCCTCGAAGGAGTCCATATCGAGGTAGGGGGCGGACAACGCCGCCTGTTGCTGAGGATAGGCCGTTTTGTTGAAAGCGGGGCCGCATGCGTCGTATAGATTGAAAGGGAAGTCGAGCAGAAGCTTTACCGCCGCTGTGGATAGGATCAGTTCGGGGCTGTTGATTACGAGGATAAACTTGCCCTGGGCTCCTGAGAGCAGCTGCTCGAGCGCACAATCGTCGGCGTAGTCGATCCAGTGAAAAGCCGTCGCCGCCTGTTCACAGGCTTCCAGGCTTTTTGTCCGGCAGAATGTGTATGAAAACCCGATTTCAAAGATTTCAGGCGCCTTTTGTGCGGGCCATGCAACGGTGTAGAGTGTATCCATGAATAAGCCTTTTCCGGGGTTCATTGAATCAGTGCCTTGTCGGCCTTTCTGCAAAAAAATATATATCGCCGCGGAAACTGGGAGTCAATGCAGACTGGAATTTTTTGAGCGTTCTCGAAGAACTTCCCTGAATATGGCGGCAAGTTTGTCGACGACTGAGGAGGTGGAAAAACGCGCGGCGGTCTGCGGCCCCTGCCTGGATAATTCAGACCGGCGGGCGGCATCGAGCAGGAGGGCCTCGCATTGTGACGCCAGGTCCGCGGTATCGGAGCAACGGAAATAGGCAGCGGCTTCGCCTGCTATGTGGCGGTGCCCCGGAGTGTCGGACAGTAGAGCGGGAAGGCCTGAGGCGATTGCCTCAAGAGCAGGCAGACCAAAGCCCTCTTCCGGGTGCGAAGGGCCGATGAAAAGATCGGAGTTGCGGTAGATCTGCCCCATCTGGTGCGGGGATGCCTGGAGGTGGTACTCGTCTGCCTGGATGAGACTCCGCTCCTCTTGGGTGAAGGGAATGGGTGATATTCGACGCAGCCTGAAGGGCACCCCTTCTTTTCGCAGCATTGCCAGGGCGGTCAAAGCCTCACGGACACCCTTGACATCCGCCTGAAAAATTCCGATCACCAGAAGAATGGGAGGAGAGCGGTAAAAGGGCCGCTCTTTTGCCGGAGGAAACTCCTCTGGATCGAAGGCTTGACCGATATAGGCCACGGGCGTGTACCCGAGGTGTTTCAGGCGGTCCGTGATATGGGGTGAGATCGCAAGTTTGTATGTTGGTTCGCTGTATGCGGATTCAATCTGTTTTCGGATGGACCTGTAGAAGGAGAAGTCTCCCTCGTAGCCTTGGCAGAGGTGGAAGACCGGTCCGAAGAAATTCTCGATCGCGGGCGATACGGTAGTCCAGAACGTTGCAATTCGAATGTCCGCATTGAGCAGGGCAGTCGCCGAAGCGAAAGGCGCGGCCTCCCATCTTGCCCTTCCCAGGTCGAAGCAGTCAGGTCTCTGATCAGGACAGACCAACGACACCTGTTGGCCCCTGGCCGCAAGTTCGCGAGCCTGCTGGATGACGATTCGAAGGCCCCCCGAGAGCGCCGCGGAGGCGAGCAGATACGTAATCTTCAAGTGATCCATGTCCATTTAAGACGCACCAGAACCGCGCCGCCTCGAGTGAAAAGTCAGATCTTCGGGCTGGGAAAAAGTCGATGCCCCGCTTCGGGGGGTCTTTGATCGCCGCATGGCTGCTTGTCCGGCAATCCGGACCCGGCATGAGGGCTGTTAAGACTGAAAACCACAATGTCCTGATCTTCGAAGATCGGCAGGCCGAAAAGCTTCTGATAAAGGTTGACATACTCGGAGATCTCTACATCCCTGTAACCGGGAAGGCTGACCGGCGTCTCATCTTGCAGGTGCTTGTGAAAGATTACGAAGTCCACATGCCGATCAAAAAGTGCCTGGATATCGTTGAGATCGATCATCGTTCTGAATCGAAGATGCTTGGAAGGTGAAAGGAAATCCCCCTCTCCCGTCGTGGCGATGGTGCACCATAGACCGTTGATGGCTCCTTTGAGCACATGCTGACGATGGATTTCCTGATAGAGAGGGATGTGGTCTGTGTAGCATTGATGCGGGGCCTCCAGCAGGGTCAATGTGCCGGGCGGGCAGTAGGCAAGGGATTCATAGAAAGCGGGTACACGCCTTAAAATCCACTGGTGATCACCCCCCGTGAGGGCATGAAGGTAGAGTGTGAGGCTCAAGGCGTTGTTGGGCTTGTGAAAGAAAGCATAATAGGGTCCGGACAGGAAAAGGGCCAGGCAGCAGAGCACGGAAGCAGCGGCCTGGAGGACCTTGTGGCGTAGAAATAAGGTGTTAGACACGGTCTGCACGCCGACTGCAATAAAAAGAAAAATGGCAGGCAGCCCCGGCAGCATATACCGAGCCAAGATGTGCGGTGAATCACTGGCCAGGGGGCGGATGATCCATAAAGCAGAGAACTGCGCGACCGTGAGCGCGATCAAGTAAATTGAGAACATTCTATTGTTCTTGGAGATGAGCATGCGGAGCAGGCCCCCGGCAGCAAGCAGCGCAAAGAACGCCACATGGAGATGACCTGAGGCCCCGATCAGAATACGGAATGTTTCGGGGAGAATCGATAAGGGCACCGGCTTATGGCCGGCTTTGATGCGGATGGCAGAAAGGTCCCCCAGGAGCGGCGGGATTAGCAGGAAGGAAAGAGCAGCGGCCGTGAGAAACCCGAGCGTGATCAGGCGATTCAACTGCCGCTGTTTCCTCCCGCTGCGTTCAAACAATGATAACGTAAAGAAGAATATAAACGGCGCGAGAATAAAGGGCAGAACCACCAAGGTAAGGTAGCCTGCCATAGACGCAAGGGCTAAATACGCTGCAGCGTGCCGTGTCTTTCCATCCTGCCACCAGCGGTGGAAAAAGATGACGGCAGAGAAGCTCAAGAGGATGGAAAGGGAATAGGGCCTGGCAAAGCGGCTGAAAAAGACCAGTGTGGCGGAGAGAGCCAACAGCCAGGCAAACATAACGAACGATGAGCGGTCTACAAGCCTTCGGACCAGTAAGGGAAGTGCGCCGATCGACAAGGTCCCGGCCAGAAGAAATGGAAACCGTATCCCGCATTCGGAGAGCCATGCCGTGTCCATGAGGAGCTTGTAATACAGAACAAGCGGAATTGAGTGATCGGAGCCTCCGAAGCTGGTTAAAATCTGTCTGTAACTTGCCCGGGCGGCGGAGCAGAGCGCGTGCCATTCATCATCCAGGAGCATCTGTCCGGGAAGCTGCGTGGTGCGCAGCCAGAAGCCGGTGAGGATAGCGAAAAAAAACAGGATTTTTAACCCGTATTTTTGGAAAAAGAGAGGCGTGATCGAGGCTGGTTGGAAAGATTCAGGAATTTTTGGATTACTTAGCATGCCGGCGCCGCGTCATGTACCGAGAGGCAATCTGCGAACAACGGAGAATCAAGTGATATACCCATCAAATGCAAGACGCACCCCTTGGACGTATTGACTAAAAGCGTGTTGAACATAAAGCCGGAAATGCACCCTTTTCGGTCGAATCTTTTCATACGGACAAGGGCGGCTCTTTCACGCGGTCCGAGCTGTTATATCCCGGGTAAAGGCTTCCGAGTCGAAGGCTTGCTCGAGTGCCGGAATAGAGCGCTTCCATCGCATCCAGGCACCCGTTCATGGATTTGTGCTGTCTCGACGGCAGCCAATGGAGATATGCTGAATATGCACGAGGAATTCCCTCACGGTTCAAAATGGTAACATGAAGGGTCGAGAGTCCGCAGGCGCCTGATTACAGGGCTCCAGGAGGCTCCTTTCTCCGTGAGAGATACCTGGCTCGAAGACGAGTAAGAAAAGAATCGCTGCGGGGCTTTGGTCGAGCATGCCCAGCGCCGCCCGCGCACTCGAGGTCAAGCGGAAAAACATTGCGGAAAAGGCTGGGTCAATCAGTACACTCCGCAGGAACCAGCGGTCTTTTTTCGTGGTTGCCTCTCTCAAAAGGATCCTGTTATACTTCGATCGACAGGTTTTTCAAAGAATATTCGTTGCTTTTGTTTTGAGCTCGTGGCTTCGTGCCTCTCGGTATTCGGTTGTTGATGCATAATCCGTTAATATCAGGATAAAAATACTCTGTGCCTTTGCGCGTAAAGGAGGGTTCTCCTCCTTCCGGATGGCGCCGGGAGACTTCCAACTTTTCAGGCGGATCGCCGGGTATCGGGTTGTAATGGGCTGAATGTTTGCACGATGCGCTTTACGAGGTACAGGTTAGCCCATTCTGGATTCGAAGTCAAATAGCTGTCTGGTCGTTTGCAACACCTTACGTGCAGACATTGCGGTGCTATTCAGGCGCAGATAGGGCGCCTGCTTGTTTTGAAGAAGGGTAGATGAAAAAGGGAATCAGCATCATAATCCCAACGTGTAACGGCGGGCCTCTATTCCTCCAATGTTTGCAAAGCATCCTCTGTCAGTCCTATGACGGCCCTGTCCAGTTGATCGTAGTGGATTCAGGTTCTGATGATGGAACTGTCGAGCATGCTGAAGAAGCGGGGGCTGTAGTACGGAGGATTGCCAGAGAAGCATTTCATCACGCAAGGACGCGTAACGCAGCCCTCGATGCCGCAGAATTCGACCGGGTGGTTTTTATGGTTCAGGACGCGATTCCATGCTCCGATACCTGGCTGTCCGATTTGGAAGAGGCTTTGAACGATCACCCTGCGGTGGCCGTCTACACAGATATGATCCCGCATGAAAATGCGACTCTCTATGCCCGATTTGAAAACCAGTGCATTCGTGGGTTCAGAGGTCAAGAACCGCTTCTTCAAGGTATTGACTCGATCGATTCCTTCCGTAAGATGGCCTATCGCGATGCTTACAGGACAATCGCCTTCGATAATGTCTGTGCGATGTACGAAAAATCGTCGCTCGTTGAAGTCCCTTTCCCAGAGGTGGATTTTGCCGAGGATCTGGCCTGGTCTTTTGCCGTTTTGCTTAAAGGTCGAAAGATTTTGTACCAACCTGTTATCAAGGTGAAACATTCCCACAATCGTCCTTCAGAATATGGATTCCGGCGCCAGATTGTCAATTCGTTCTGGTGCGCCAGGATCATGGGACGCGTTGAGCGTGACATGTCTTCATTGACCCCCAAGGACCTCATATCCCTTACAGCAAAGGCGCGCCTGGTTGCTCTCTTCCTGCGAGCCCATATCGAGAAGTGTTGTGAAGGCTCTCCTTCTGCGAAGAGCGTTAGAAAAACCCGTTCTATGACTGAACAGATTATTGAGAGATTTTCAATGGGAGACAGGCTCAGGTGGTTTTTTGCAGTTAGTCGGTCCAAGATGTATGGCGATTTCTCGGTTGCAGTTAACGAAATCAGGCAGGAAAGTGGTTACGACATCTCGAATTTCATTGAATGGTTGAAGACGGATTTTGGGGCAACGTCTCGGGAACAGTTGATCGATGCTCTTGAGCAGATTACGGCCTGCGCCTTGGGAAGGATATACGGCGAGGTATATGCAAGCCATGTTGTAAAAGGGACTGCAACTGGCAGAATTGAAGCGTTCATGAGGCCATATTTACACGGCGTGTAAATATGGTTTTGAGTTGTGGTGCTCTAACTCCGTAAGCGATAGATGATTAATTTATTTGCGCTTACTGACGTTGTATGACGATAAATGCCAGATCATAATATATCACAGGCTTTATGCTGCTTTAACGATCTGCATCATCGTGTATGAGTTTATTTGGATTGGGATCATACAAATGAAAATCCTGCAAATAAGTACTTTTGACATTAAAGGAGGTGCAGCTCGGGCCACTTATCGCTTGCATCGTGGTCTGCGCGAGATGGATCAAGACTGTCTTATGCTGGTCAGGTATAAAGGCACAAACGATGATTCTGTGATACGCACCCTGCCCAGGACGCTCCGTTACAGGGATGACCGGGACTTTTTCCTTAATGCAGTTATCCAGGGGCAATATATCGATAAAAACAGGACGGACATCAGCAATACTACATTTTCTCTCCCCTATCCAGGGTATGATTTGAGCCGTTTGTCTTTAGTGCGGGAGGCGGACATCATCAACCTGCACTGGGTTGCACAGTATCAATCGCCATTGACGTTGTACAGGCTCTTTTCTCTTGGCAAGCCCATCGTGTGGACGTTGCACGACCAATGGGCCTTTACTGGAGGCTGTCACTACAGCGCAGGATGCGGGAAATTCGAACGCAGCTGCGAAAACTGCCCGCAACTCGCGGATGACCCCTTTGGTTTAACGGCGGCCGTGCTGAGTGACAAGAAGGTGTTTTTCAAGGATGCCCGGCTGACTGTTGTTACGCCCAGCCGCTGGATGGCCGGATGTGCGAAACGCAGCTGCCTGTTCAGGGATCTCCGGGTTGAGGTCATCCCCAATGCCCTTGAAACGGATTTTTTCACACCCCTCTCGAAGCAGAAGGCAAAGGAGCGGATGGGGATCGGGGGAGAGGTTTTAACGCTTCTGTTCGGCGGAGAAGATGGCAGTGAAAAGAGGAAGGGATTCAAAGAGTTGATGGCTGTGGTGGAGTGCTGTCTTAAAGACCGGCGTTTTCATGGCCTGGTGGAGTCCGGGAGACTCAGGCTGATCTGTTTTGGGCGCCCGAGTGATAGAATCGCCAATCTTGGCATACCTTTTACGGCCCTGGGTTATTTGAATTCAGAAGAGAAGATCAGAGATGCCTATGCGGGTGCGGATATCTTCGTATTGCCCTCCTTGGAGGACAATCTGCCCAATACCATGTTGGAAGCCATGAGTTGTGCGACGCCCGTGGTTGCCTTCGATGTGGGCGGAATGCCTGACCTGATCGAAGATGGAGTAAACGGCATACTTGTGCCCCCGGGTGATGTGTATAAAATGAGCCACGCAATATGCAGTCTATTGATCGCGTCGAAGGCACGCCAGGCGATGGGGGAAAAATGCCGTCACAAAATGGAGAATGAATTTGCATTGACTGTTCAGGCTGGGCGGTACTTGAGGCTTTATGAGGATTTGATCGGCACTCATCTTGCGGGTGAAGATGGACTTTCACCGGAAACCGAAAAAAAGATTTTTCAATCGGGATTCGGGATGGATTTGGCGGGTGAGGTGTCAACCACATTTGAGCCTGGCGTAGGGGTCTATTTTAATGACGGCTATGAAAATTTCGTGGCAAAGGCTTTAAAAGGGTTTGCATTCACTATTTATTCAAAATGGCAGACGGCGGAGACGGATCGTAATGCCCGGCTGGCAGTTATTGGAAAGCAGAGTGAAAGGTTGTCCCAGCTTGAATCAGAAGTGGATCGCTGGTTGGGGGAAAGCCGAAAACTTCAGGAAAGATGCCTCAAACTGAGGGCAGAGCGCAATGAATTGAGGTGTAAGGTCGATCATCTTGTCAACCAGGTTGAGCAAATAGAGCGAGACCGCAGTGAGAGGTCGTCGGTTATAGAGTCCCAGGGTGAGCGGATTGCAAGCCTTGAAGCGGAGGTCGATCTTTGGCTAGGCGAGAGCAAAAGGCTTCAAGAGGAGCTCGTCGAATTGAGGGCCGAGCGCAACGAACTCAAGGCCTACACGGATCATCTGCAGACTCACATTGAGACGATCGAGGCGGACCGCGAAGAGAGGCTCAAGGTCATAGAGTCCCAGGGTGAGCGGATTGCAAGCCTTGAAGCGGAAGTCGATCGTTGGCTAGGCGAGAGCAAAAGGCTTCAAAAAGAGCTTTTCGAATTGAAGGCCCAGCGCAGCCAACCCAAGGCCTACACGGATCATCTGCATAGACATATTGAGACGATCGAGGCGGACCGCGAAGAGAGGCTCAAGGTCATAGAGTCCCAGGGTGAGCGGATTGCAAGCCTTGAAGCGGAAGTCGATCGTTGGCTAGGCGAGAGCAAAAGGCTTCAGAAAGAGCTTGTCGAATTGAGGGCCCAGCGCAGCGAACCCAAGGCCTACACGGATCATCTGCATAGACATATTGACACGATCGAGGCGGAGCGCGAAGAGAAGTTGAAATTCATTGAGTCCCAGGGTGAACGGGTTGAAGCACTTGAATCGGGAAAAAGCTATTGGTCGCTGAAAGCTGGGCGCTTCCTGAAGCAGTTTAAACGATCGAAGCAGAGAAAATAAATACAAATTACGAGAATTGAGGAAATGTGTAGACAAGGAGGCATTGTCTTCATTATTGGCATAGAAGTTACCAAAAATGCGAAGCGCGTTGGAGTGTAGAACAGGATCTATCCAGTCCGGTCATTATTTATATCGAGCTTCTTTTAGAAGTGATTTTAAGGCTTGGTTTTATGTCGCTGGAATTTAAAAATTTTAAAATTCTTATTTTAAATGGTGATTTGCCTGTTTTCCCCGGCTGGGGGGGAATAGAATTCCTCCACACAACATCCCTGGCTCAGTTGGCGAAAAAAGTCGGTCTTGTTTCTCTGGTTCATTCAGAGGAGCAGGCGCTGAAAAAAAACCTTCTGGCACAAGCTGGTGTTTCACTCTACCTGTGGGAAAATCCAAACCTGGGGCAATCGCCTCAGAACAATGTCCAGAAGCCGTCTTTATTCAGGAGGATTGTCAAGGGTGTCTATACTTTCGGGTGTTCCAGGCTGTCCCGGCCCCATGATACGGTATTTCAGGATCTTCAGTTCAGCACCATGTCAGGGCCAATACTCAAGGCGCTGAACGAGGAAGTCTGGGATGCTTTGATTGTTGTTCAAAGCTCTTGCGCTGCCTGGATGGATTATCTGCCGCCGTTCCCCATAAGGGTCCTGGTGATGCATGACGTAAGGGCTAAGATTTATGAGCGGCATGCCAGAGTAGCCGGCTCCCTGATAGAGAAGGGAAATTACATGCTTCAATTCCTTCTGTATCGACGCTTTGAGCGGTTCTATTCGAATAAATGCGATTTGGTAGTGACGGTGTCTTCAGCTGATGGGGCGTGGGTTCGGAAGTATTACCGGCCCAAAAACGTTTTGACGATCCCTATTCCCGTGGATCACTCCTATTTTGTTCCAATGCCGAATGTAGCCATAGTTCGGTCGCGGATTCTATTTACCGGAATGATGAATCATCCTCCAAATGCTGATGCTGCCTGTTTTTTTGCAAGAGAGGTGCTTCCGCTGGTAAGGGAGGTGATTCCCGAGGCCGAGTTCTGGGTTGTTGGAAGAGATCCAGGGCCTGACGTGAAAACGCTTTCAAATCTTCCTGGAGTGGTCGTGACGGGGTTGGTTCCAGACATTAGACCATACAAGGCAAGTGCGCAAGTTGAGGTCGTCCCTTTGAGGTTTGGTGCCGGGATGCGGCAGAAGATCCTTGAAGCGTGGGCGATGGAAAAGTGTGTGATTTCTACGAAGATCGGCGCGGAGGGTTTAGACTATGTAGACGGTGTCAATATTTTCATTGCCGATGATCAGAGAACGATGGCAGAGAAGGTGATCATGGCGCTGAAGCATCCGCATGTTTGTGAGAGTATAGGCAAGGCGGGAAAAGAACTTGTTATTAGGCAGCATAGCCCTGTTGTGCTTTCCCAAAAATATTATGACGCAATTACTTCTGTTGCAAAGAAAAAGGAAGAAAATAAAAGCGGTTTTCATGCAGTCGTTGACCTTCGCTGGATGTCGCCAGGTATAGCGGGCGGCATAGAAAATCTTTCGCGTTCGTTCATTAAAGAGTTAATCCAAATTGATAGGTTTAATAGATATAGTTTTATTGTTCCATCTGTAGCCAAATATGATTTTGATTTGCGGAAAAATTCCAATATTAAATTTATCGTGGCTGATGGCCCTGGTTATTATTGTAGAAATCTTTTTAATAGAGGCGTAAAATCGATTCACAAGCTTCTTAAGGTCAATTTTTGGCGTTCAAGTGAGGTTGAGACCCTTCTGCGAGGGAAACGCTTAAATGCTGACATCTGTCTTTCACTGTCGGGTTATATCTATCCCGATATGCTTCTTTTTGCCAACGTTGTTCTTATCCCGGATCTTCAGCACGAATATCATCCTGAGTTTTTTCCCAAGCACATTCTTGAAGAACGCCGGAGGGTCTTTGAACACGCTGTAACCCAAGCAAACTATCTCATCGCAATATCGAACTATACGCGCCAAACGGTTATCGAGCGATTCCAAATTGATCCAAAAAAAATCCAAACCATCTATCTTGCTGCTGATCCTGCGTTCCACAAGGCTAACAGGATTCCAGGGAATAAGAAGCGGGTTCTCGAGAAGTACAATCTTTCTGACAGGGGATACCTGTTTTTCCCAGGAAATACCTGGCCACACAAGAATCATAATCGGGCTGTTGAGGCCTTAAATCTTCTCCGTACAGAATACGGACATGATGTGCCATTGGTTTGCACTGGAAGCCGCAAAGAGGCTCACAAAAGCTTGCTTCAGTTGATTGATGAACTGGGGCTGATGGAGGATGTTAAATTCCTTGGCTATTGCCCATTGACAGATCTTGTGGGTTTGTATGAAGGCGCCGCAGCACTTGTTTATCCCTCGCTTTTTGAGGGGTTCGGGATGCCTCTTTTGGAAGCCATGTGCTGTGACTGCCCGATTGTCTGCGGTAATTTAACCTCTTTGCCTGAAGTTGCGGGGGATGCAGCTCTGCTTGTTAATCCGCATTCGTCGGAAGACTTGGCAGCTGCTATCGACTCGGTGCTTACGGACGGCGATCTGCGGATGACACTTGTGAACCGCGGACGCGACCAGGCTGCGAAGTTTAGTTGGTCTAAGTTTACGAGCGAAGTCGTCAGGCTTCTACACGCGAGTCAGACGCGCAGTTCAAGCTTGTGAGATATGGAGGACTTTGAGAAATTGAAAGAATGGCCAAGGATTTCAATCGTAACGCCGTCTTACAATCAAGGTGCCTATATCGGGCAGACGGTCGAGAGCATTTTATCGCAGGATTATCCTAATTTAGAGCATATCGTCGTGGATGGGTGTTCAACGGATCAGACCCTCGATGTCCTGAAGTCTTATCAGCATCTTAAGGTTATTTCAGAGCCGGACGGGGGACAGGCAGAGGCGATCAACAAAGGGTTTCGCATGGCTAGTGGTGAGATACTGGGCTATTTGAATTCCGATGACACTCTGCTCCCTGGAGCCCTCCGACGGGTTGCCCTGGAAATTGAACCTGAGAAAGGAAAAAGCATCGTAATGGGGCGCTGCAGGTTTATCGATGGGAGCGGGCAGTTTCTGGGCATCGAGCACCCCAGCCATTTTGAAAATCATATTAGGGTCTTGCAGGTTTGGAAAGGCCATTTGATTCCTCAGCCAAGTGTTTTCTGGTCTCATCAGGTTTGGGAAAAGTGCGGGGGCATGGATGAAAACCTGGGCAGCCATTGGATCGATTATGATCTGTTCTGCCGCTTTTCGAAAAATTACCGTTTTTACTGTGTAGATCAGGTCCTGGCGACCTATCGTCTTCATGAGACATCCAAAAGTATGGGGTCGACGGAGGCAGACCGACTCGAAGAGGCAGTGCAGATCAGTAAGCGATATTGGGGACCTGCTGTCCATCCATTTTATTGGAGGCTCGCCATGTCTCTCGCGCTATACCGATTTGACCGCGTAGGGCGCGCCAGAAGGCTGTTTGCAGAGGCCAAGGAATCGTACCGTCAAGGTGATTGGCAACGTATGTTGATCTATGCCGTTCCGGCTGGCTTTCTTGCTCCAGAGGTTGGTTTTTATGTAGGTGTTTATCCGGTCCTCTCAGAAAAAGCGAAAGGTGTGGCAAGAAAAGTTGCGCAGTATGTCCGAAGAGGAAAGGTAGTTGATCCCAAAACCGAGGTGTATTTTGATCATATGGATGCATGGGATGACGGGTTTGCTGGACCCTGCCTTTCAATATTTAAAGACGCGCCCGAAGGAGCAAAGGCTTTGATGATCGAAGGGGAAATTTCCTTCCCGTTCACGGGTCAGGGGCAGTCGCTTACAATTGTCGTGGATGGCCTGGAAATGGGTCGATTCAAAATTGAAAAAGATGGCTTTTTTACATTGCCCATCCACGTTGAAAAAGTGGCTGCACCGGGTAGGAAGCACATTGAGATAAAGGCTGGTGCATGGTATGTTCCGCACTACTACCTAAAGAATGGAGATTTCCGCCCTCTTTCGTGGCGGGTTCGGCGGGTTGATTTTGTCAAGAACAATCTGGCATGAGGCCTTCATGCAAAAGTACACGGACTTGTATGGAACATTGGATCAGAAATATCATTAATCACAGGGGGATCAACGATGAGATGGATGCTGAATTTTTATGTTTTCGTAGTTGTTTCGTTTGTCTTTGCTACGCGAGCTGAGGCTTATATCGACCCCGGCACAGGCAGTATGATGATCCAGGCATTACTTGCTGCTGTTGCTGCTTGCGCTGTCGGAATAGGGATTTTTTGGCGTAAATGCAAGCTGTTTTTCGGCCGTTTGTTTAGTCGAAATAAGGATGAATAGGGAGTTCAGTTTGATGATTGATAATCCAGGCTCTTTCAGGGATCCGGCTGGCCAGGTTTTTATAAGGGATAAGAAAATTTATCGCTGCATTTTCGACCAGGGTGTTAATCAATTCATGGCAGCCCGTGATGCAGGTGTTTTCGACACGCTTATCAAAAGGGGGCTGCTAATATCCCATGAAGAAATCGAGGTAATGGATTGGACACCCCATGGCACGGTTTTTTGTTTGAATCATCCCCGGATACCCATGGTGAGTTATCCTTGGGAGTGGCCTTTCTCAATGCTCAAGGACGCTGCGCTTATCCACTTGAATGCAATGGAGGCTTTAATCCCTTTAGGGTTTTGGCTTCGTGATGCGAGTTCTTTCAACGTGCAGTTCGATGGCCAAGTTCTCCGCCTTATTGATACGCTATCAGTCGGTAGGCGGAGGCCGGATAGTCCATGGGTGGCCTACGGTCAGTTTTGCTCGCATTTTCTTGGGCCGTTGGCGCTTGCAGCATATGGTGATGTTCGAATGCTATCGTTGTGGCGGAACTATCTAAATGGCTACCCTTTGGATTTGGTATGCAAGTTCTTGCCATTTTGGCAAAAGTTCAAGCCAGGCTTATTCATGCACCTGATTCTTCATGCTCGTGCTCAAAACATGGCGGATCGCAAGGAAGATATCGGGAAGACGCCGCATTCCAAAACAGGGAAGGTGAGTGATAGAGGCTTGCTGGGGATTCTAAAATCCCTAACCAGAACGGTTGAGAATATCAAGTGGAAACGTAAATCCGAGATCTGGGAGGAATACGGGGAGATACGGACATATCAGCAGGAGGACGTGGTAAAGAAATCTGAATTTGTGGAAAAAGTTGTGACACAATTGAAACCTGAAATAGTGTGGGATTTGGGCGCAAATACCGGAGAGTTTTCGCTGATAGCTGCTTCTAGTGGGGCATTTGTTGTAAGCATCGACGGCGATGCAGCATGCAGTGAATATGTTTATCGAAAATACGTTAGAGAAAGCACCGGGAAGCGTATTCTTCCGCTTACCATGGATTTAGCGAATCCTTCCCCGGGGTTGGGTTGGCGCGGACAGGAGCGTTGCAGCCTGGAAGAAAGAGGCCCTGCAGATCTTGTGCTGGCGTTGGCTTTAGTGCATCATCTGGTGTTCTCTTGTTGTGTCCCTTTAATAAAAATTGCCGAGTGGCTTGGGAACCTGGGAGAAAATCTAGTGGTTGAATTTGTACCTCCTACTGATCCTATGGTGAGAAAGCTAATGTTGAATCGTGAAGAAGATCATTTACCCTACGATTTAAATGAATTTAAAAACGCCTTTCAGAAGATATTCGATATTGAATATCAAATGAATCTCCAGAATGGCCGTTCTCTATATTTATGTAAGCGTAAAGTGCAGCATGCTTAAGCGGAAAGTGATTAGTAATTTTATTTAATTAGGAGTGTTTCAATCGATGAAGGTGCCTTTTAAAGAATTAATAAAAGGAGTATATCCCTTTTTTGTCGCATCAACGATAATTCTATTATTCGGGCCGTTGATTATTTATTTTGGCAATATAATAGAATTTAATTCGAAGTTAACTATTGTTTTGTCTCTGTGTGTTTCTGTTTTAGCAGCAGTTACAATCCTGTTTGCGATTGTATATAGATATGTTTCTGATAATGCGCGAATTTATATTAAATCTTTTTTTACAGTGCTGTCAGTAGTTCTATGGATACAAGGTAATTTTTTAGTGTGGAAATACGGGTTGCTTGATGGGCAGGGTATTTTGTATGAATATTTCGATTGGCGTGGCCTTGATATTCTCATATGGTTATGTGCAATTTTTATATCTATCTTGTCGGCAAAGTCAATAGCACGTTTTTCTTTGTTTGTTTGCAGTATTTTATTGTTTGTACAGGTTCTATATACTGGATTTATTTTTAATGCTAATCTATCTGAAATTAGGAATAAAAAAGAATATTCTCATGCAGTAACTGATAAAATAATTCAATTTTCTGATAAACAGAATATAATACATATTATATTGGATGCTTTTCAATCTGATTTGTTCGAAAAAACAATCAACTCTAATTCGGATTTTTATAGCAATAAGCTGGATGGATTTGTCTTTTTTCCTGATACGGTGGGTTCATTTCCTACGACTTATATGAGTGTGCCGGCTATCTTTAGCGGAATTAACTATAAAAATGATATCCCCATGCATAAGTTCTTCTCGGATATTTTTGAAAACCACTCTTTTCTGCCGTTGTTAGGCCAAAAGGGGTATGATCGTGAGTCTGTGGCGACTGGCATGCGTGGTTTTGCAAACTTTACGGCAATTCATAACGTCCCGAAACCATTCTATGGAAGTAGTTTTGAGCTTGGTTTTGTCGAGACGCTTAGCTTGTTAGATTTTTCTCTTTTCAGGTATTTGCCACATCTTGGTAAGGGGCTTGTGTATGATCATGGCAAGTGGTGTTTCCAGAAGTTATCCTTTCATCCAGAGTTAAACTATACTCCTATAAATCATGCAAGATTTTTTGAAAAATATATCCAACTTATCAAGGTGAATCCAAGGAAAAATCCCAGTTATAAATTTATTCATCTTTTCAGCACTCATGCTCCTGTCGTTTTGAATTGCGAATGTGAATATATTGGGAAACCTGTTTCATCTGTTCAACAATACGATGAGAAATATCTTTTGCCTCATTTATGCTGTGGAATTAATCAAGTTATAATGTTGATCGAAAAGCTAAAAGAAATTGGAATTTATGATGATTGTATGATTATTTTACAAGGAGACCATGGTTTTGGTAGGCCTGTAAATGTAAAGAATTATCATGAGGATCTAATGCATGCTAATTATTTGTCAAAGCATATTATTGGATGCGCAATGCCTTTGATGGCTATTAAAAAATTTAGCTCAACAGGTAAAATGAAAATTTCTAAGGTGCAAGCTTCACTTACAGATATTCCTGCGACAATCATGCAGGCGCTTGATATTGAAAATAATTTCCCTGGAGAGCCGCTTTTTGATCTAGGGGAGGAAGTTCAGAGAGATAGACGGTACTTACACTATCGCTGGCGCCATGAATACTGGCAGGGGGAATATCTTGAAAGACTGGATGAATTTGCCGTTCGTGGGCCGGTAACCGATGCGTTTTCATGGGATCATGTTGCGACCTATTTTCCCCCTGAGCAACAGAAAAATAGTGTAAGCGATTGAAAAACAGGTACTTGTCAACGGGTGCATTACGCGTTTCTAGAAAGACGTTTAGCCTTTTCCCTTGTCTTATGATTGTCGAAGAGGTGTTCGAAGGTACCATTGACCAGCGCGCACCGGAGCTTGAGCATGTTGTTGCAGTTTGAGAC
>Ga0209270_1000781_pt1 | contig 56807 bp, 57 predicted proteins | sample MTBAKSrepl1MetaG_FD_187456 | JGI IMG/M metagenome (GOLD analysis project Ga0209270, IMG submission 187456) | Enrichment culture microbial communities from Arthur Kill intertidal strait, New Jersey, USA, that are MTBE-degrading - MTBE-AKS1... | ecosystem: Environmental > Aquatic > Marine >... | reverse complement strand
TCGGCATCTTGTGCTCAAACCACTTCATGCCTGAGAAATATTGCCAATATGGATTTTCTACCCATCCGGCGACCACATCATCATCGCTTAGGCTGTGGGTGTACTTCAGATAGTGCAGCGCTACCAACAGCCGGGTGCTTATCGCCGGGCGTCCGTTATCAGGACAATATGTGGCTCCAAATGCTTTTTCCAGCTGTTCCCAATCAACGACATTGGCAAGCCTTACCAGCCCATGGCCGCTGTCGATGATCTGAACCAGCTCGACACGAAAAAGCTCCCTTTGTCGATCCTTGTTTGCTGGCTTTTTTGGTTTCATGTGATCTAAAATTTGCAGGATTTAGGGGGAATTTGCATCGAAAGCTTGCAAATTTCATATCACATTTTGAAGACTTTTCCCAATTAAATTAACGGGTAAAGTTGTTTTTCAAGACCGACCTTTTTAATTCTTTTGTATTTAACCGTATTTATTTTATTGAAAATATCTATTAACTTTTATTTTAGGTGGTTAAATGGTCCCCAATGTCAGGAAGGTGATGGCACCTGAAAAATCCCTGGAAAATCCCCAGTGGCACATTCGCAAGTCCTTTAAGGAGATCGAAGATCCGACACTGGGGAAAGTGATGCTGACCGCCGGTTTCGTCAAAATGACCGAATCGCCCCCGCTCGTCAAATGGGTGGCATGCGATATCGGTCGCAATAATGATTATGTCAGAAAAAAGTACGGCGTACCTTCTTATCTGATTCTTCCCCCTGGGAAAAAATGATGGAGGAGACCTACGGTTACAAGGTGGTCTACAGCAAGGCGGTCAAGCCCCGCGGCACCATGTACCTGCCGATTTTGCAGCAGATCGCTTCGCGCAAAGCAGACGTCATTCTCTATAGCAGCTGCTGGTTCACAGACACCGAGTCTATTGTGAAGCAATGGGCCGACTCCGCCGCACGCAACACTCCGGTCAACTTGTACGGTGGTGTGGCCCAGACCGCTGATTTCTGGAACATGACCGGCGGCAAATGCCTGGGGGGCATCTCGTCGTTTACCGACGGAGAGATGTCGCTGATACCGGAGACTATTCCATTTATAAAGAAAATGCATGCCAATAAGATCCCCACGCAGATCCATGTGCACCTGGCCTATGCCGACATCTTCTTCTTTAAAAAGGTGATCGAAACGGCCGGCGGAATAGGCGATATCGACAAGTTGATCCATGCCATGGAAAGCGTGGAAACGACCTATTCATTAGGGAAAATGGCGTATGAAAGCAAGCGTATCAAACCCTTTTTCCACAGCAAAGTGCGGGTGGACCCCGAAGATCCAATGAAGACGACCTATCCGGGCGTTTTCATTCAGCCCATGGCCCAGTTCCAGAAGGACGGAAACATCGCCTACCTGGGAGCTTCTTGCAAAGAAAACGAAAAGATCTTCGAAAAGATCGGTTCGCTCGATAACTACATCCCGCCTAAGGATTCGAGAAAATAGGAATTGAATAAAACCTTTTAAAAGGGCGTGCCAGCAGGCAGCCCTTTCTTGCTTCGAGCGTCTACCCATCAACACAGGAGACAACCATCGTGGCTTTCAGTGACAAAATAATGCAAAGAAGCATCGATCCTGCGATGCATCAGATGCTGGACCGGGCCGAACAGCTCGCCCTTGGGACGGTTTGGGATCGCTATGAAAAAATGCTGCCCGAGTGCGGCTTCTGGGAGCTGGACGAATGCTGCCGCAACTGCAACATGGGGCCTTGCTGGATCAGCCCGTTCGAGGTTCATGGCCCCCAGCGAGGGATCTGCGGTGCCACGGCCGACATTATCGTGGCGCGTAACCTGATTCGCATGATCGCGGGTGGCGCGGCCGCCCACTCCGACCACGGCCGTGATCTGGCCCACACCCTGCTGTTGACTGCCGAAGGCAAGAGCGGCGGCTATGAGATCTAGGTCGCCGCCAAGCTCAATGCCCTGGCAGGAGAATACGGCATCGCCACGGCCGATCGCGATCTCAAGGCGATGGCGCTGGATCTGGCGCACGCCGTCTACGCCGAATTCAGCCGTCAGGAAGGGTTTGTGCAGTTTACCCGCCGGGCACCCAAAAAGCGGGTGGATCAGTGGCAAAAGATGGGAATCGATCCCCGGGGCATCGACCGGGAGATCGTCGAGATCATGCACCGTTCCAAAAGCCAAATTTCTCGGTGCCGTTCACATGGCCTTCGACGAGCGGAACGCCCTGGAGATCGCCAAGCAGATCGTCGGGACGGCCGTTGAGAATTACAGTCGCCGGGTACCGGAGAAGGTTTTTATTCCCGCCGACAAAACCGCCTGCATGGTCGGTTTCAGCACCGAGGCCATCGTCCAGGCGCTGGGGGGCACACTCGATCCTTTGCTCGATGCCGTCAAGTCGGGTGCAGTCAGGGGCATTGCCGGGGTGGTGGGATGTAATAATCCAAAAATCCGTCATGACGAGGGCCATGTGGGCCTGGTACGTGAACTGATCTACAACAATGTTCTGGTGGTGGCCACAGGGTGCAATGCTATTGCCTGTGCCAAGGCCGGCCTGATGCTGCCCGAGGCGGCCGACCAGGCCGGTGACGGACTGAAAGGCGTGTGCCAGGCCCTGGGCGTCCCCCCGGTGCTGCACATGGGTTCGTGCGTCGACATCAGCCGCATCCTTTCGGTATGCGCGGCCGTGGCCAATGCCCTTGGGGTGGATATCAGCGATCTGCCGTTGGCTGGAGCGGCGCCGGAGTGGATGAGCGAAAAGGCCGTCAGCATCGGGGCCTATGTGGTCTCCTAGGGGATCTTCACCGTGTTGGGAACCGTGCCGCCCCTGCTGGGCAGCAAGGTGGTGACCCAGATTCTGACCGAGGCGGCCAACGACGTGGTGGGGGCGGCATTCGCCGTGGAGACGGACCCCGGTTAAAGGCGCCGGACTGATGATCGCCCACATCGACCGCAAACGCCAGGCCCTGGGTATATAGGGTCGTCAAGGTCCACAAGAAAGGAGGGGCCATGGGTCAGCCTAAAGAGATATTCGTCAAAAACGATCGTTGCGTGGGGTGTCGTTCGTGTGTGATGGCCTGCGCGGTGGAACGCTCAGCGAGCAAATCCCTGTTCGGGGGCCATCGCCGAATATCCAAGTCCAAAGAGCCGCATTTACGTTGAGTGGCTGGCGCCGAATCACAAAATGCCATTGGTTTGCCGGCACTGTGAAGAGGCGCCCTGCATGCACGCCTGTATCAGCGGCGCCATACACCGGGATGCCGACGGGGTAGTACGCACCGACACTGACAAGTGCATCGGCTGCTGGACCTGCGTGATGGTCTGCCCGTTAGGCGTCATAGGCCGGCATTTGGAACAACACAAGGCCAATCGCTGTGACCGTTGCCCGGACCGGGACGTACCGGCCTGCGTCAGCGCTTGTCCCACCGGTGCATTGGTCTACCGGACCGTGCCGGATTATGCCGCATCGGTACGCCGACAGGCCTCCGAAGAGCTTCTCAAGGCGCAAGGGGGTTGATGTGAGCGACCAATCGAGCCAATATCTGATCGTGGGAGGGAGCGCGGCCGGCATGGCCGCGGCCCACGCCATACGGTCAAGAGCTTCCGGCGGTAAGATCACAATTTTATCCGAAGAGCCGGATCCTCCCTATTTTCGCCTTCTGATTCCTTTTCTGGTCTCAGGAAAAAAGCGACCCCGAGATATGGCCATGACCCGTAGCGGTCCCTACACCGGGACAGCGATTCACGTACAAACCAACGCCCGGGTCGTCTCGTATGACCCGGGCGGCCCGTGCGTCACACTGGCCAACGGCACCCGCTATGGGTGCCAAAAGGTCCTTTTCGCCACTGGCAGCCGACCCCATGTGCCGCCTGAGATCCAAGGCACCGATGCCGAAGGGGTGTTCGCCTTGCGCACCCTGGCCGACGCCCGGCATATGGCGGCGCGGGTAGAGCAGACGAACCACGCCGTCATGCTCGGAGGCGGACTGCTCAACCTCAAGGCTGCTTTTGCATTGCTCGAACGGGGGGTAAAGGTCACATTGGTGGTCTATTCCCCTAAGGTCCTCAGCCAACTCATGGGACCCGACGACGCGGGTTTAATTCGACACGCGCTTGAACGGGCCGGGCTGGTAATCCTCACCGGTACGGCCGCCACCGCCATCGTTTCCGATGGCACCGGAGTGACAGGGGTGTGCCTGGACAATGGCAGCGAGTTGGCCTGTCAGATGGTGTGCATCGGTAAAGGGGTTCGGCCCAATGTGGAATTTCTCGAAGGCAGCGGTGTTCGGGTGGCCGACGGCATCGTCGCGGACCGCTATACCGGGGTCAGCCTGCCCAACACCTTCGCCGCCGGCGATGTGGCCGTCACCTTTGAACCTGTCAGCGGCGCACCGATCATGACCGCGCTGTGGACCAACGCCGTGGAGATGGGCCGTTGCGCCGGTTTGAACATGGCGGGGATCAAAACCGCCTATACCGGCACCTTCGGTATACTGAATGCCACCCAGGTCGCCGACCAACCTTTCGTGGCCATGGGAGTGGTGCATACCGCCGGTGGAGAATATGAGATTCATCGGCACGGCAGGGCGAACACCTATCGCAAAGTGGTCTTCGATGCGGATGGACGGCACCTGGTAGGGGCAGTTTTCGTTGGCGACATTCGCAATGCCGCTCTATATCGTTGCATCATCTGCGAAAAGATGGATGTGGCCCGGTTCAAAGGACAAATTATCGACCACACGCTGCACTATGTGCATTTATTAAGATAGATGCTCCTTGAGAATGCCCAGCATACGGCGCAAGGGCTCTGCGGCTCCCCAAAGCAACTGGTCTCCCACGGTAAAGGCGGTCAGGTATTGGGGACCCATATTCAATTTCCGGATGCGGCCCACCGGCACCTCCAGCGTGCCCGACACTCTGGCCGGGGTGAGTTCGCGCAGGGTGGTCTCTTTTTGGTTGGGAATCACCCGCACCCAGGCGTTGTGCTCGGCCAGCATCGACTCGATCTCGTCCAGGGGGACATCCCTGGTCAGCTTGATCGTGAGAGCCTGGCTATGACAGCGCATGGCGCCGATCCTGACACAAAGCCCGTCGATGGGGATCGGGTTGTTTTCGCGGCCCAATATTTTATTCGTTTCGGCCATGCCCTTCCACTCCTCGCGGGTCTGCCCGTTTTCCATAGGGCGGTCGATCCAAGGGATCAGGCAGCCGGCCAGGGGCGCACCGAAATTTTCAGTGGGGAAATCTTCACGGCGCAATGTGTCCGATACATTCCGATCGATTTCAAGTATGGCTGATGCCGGATCCGAAATCAAATCGCAGGCGCTCTGACCGATCACCTGCATCTGGCAAACCAGTTCGCGCATGTTCTGGGCGCCAGCACCCGAGGCCGCCTGGTAGGTCATCGAGGTCATCCATTCGACCAGGTTGTGAGCAAAGAGGCCGCCGAGCCCCATCAGCATCAGAGAGACGGTACAATTGCCGCCGATGAAGTCTTTAATCCCGGCGGCGAGTGCCTCCTTGATGACGTGGAGGTTAACGGGGTCGAGGATGATGACGCTGTTTTTTTCCATCCGCAGGGTCGAGGCCGCGTCGATCCAGAATCCGCGCCAGCCGCTCTGGCGTAACATGGGGTAGGATGCCTGGGTATAATTTCCGCCCTGGCACGACACGATGATGTCCATCTGCTTGAGGCGTTCGATATCGTTTGCATCTTCTACGGGACCGGTTTCATGACCGATCCAAGGGCCCGGTTGCCCGGCCTGGGAAGTGGAAAAGAAAACAAAGTTAAAATTTGTAAAATCATTTTCGCTTCGCATGCGTTCCATGAGCACCGAACCGACCATTCCGCGCCAGCCGACAAATCCGACCGTTAGCATGGTGTTTCTCCTTTTTTAGAGCGATTCATTGTAAACCCATTTCATTAGGTTGACTCCTGAAAATTGTCAAGATGATTGTCGGCCAAACCGCATGAATTTCTTAGTATTCCCGCCAGTTCTTGTTGAAAAGGGTGACCCTGTGCTATGTCGATGCCATCACCGCCGAAAGGACGCGATGCTTTTTCCGGCGACATGGGAGATATAAGAGATGGATACACCAATTGAGCAGAACGAGGTCGTCATACCGCCCGAGCGCGCCGTATTCTGGATGGATCGTTTCGGTCGATGGTGCAATGAAAGCGGTCGGTTTAGACATAAAAAGTTGATCGATTACTTTAATTCCTCGATCCGCAGGGACGGACACGGATACTTCGTCGAGCAAATCAGGGAAACGGTTCGCGAGAAGGTTTATTTCCTCTATGAGGACACCCCCCTGTTTGTCGTCGATGTGAGCTTGGGACCGCCGATTGATTTGTTGCTCAATACGGGAGAGCGGTTGCAATTGGTTCCGGAGCGGCTATTTGTCCACGGTGACGATCTTTACATGGAGAGGGGGGAGGAGCGGATCAAGTTTACCGATCGGGTCCTGCTCAAGATTGCGGGTTTCGTCGATTTCGATGGCCGGCACTATGCCATTTCCGTCGAGGGGCGCTGGCATACCCTGGCTGAAAGATAGCCGCTTTTTCTTGATATTTCTATCCAGGGACGGTTTGGAACCGGATCGCCAGCGGTGAGTCTTTCGGTATCTGCTGTCCCAGCGCAATAACGCCCATTTCCGGGAGAGGCATTTCATCTCGCCGGATAGTCGCTGTCTGACCGTCCGATTTTAGCACATAGGTCCCGTTGGTGCTCTGATCGATCAGGATGAAGTTCTCTTTGCGCAATTCGACCCTCGCATGCAGTCTGGATATACTGGGATCGTTGATAACGATCATATTGGTCTTGTCGCGTCCGAGGGTAACTACCGGGCAAGCTGAGTCGACGTAGACCCGCTGGCCTTCGCTGGTCAACACCATCCTGGCACGTTGAACCGCTTGACATGCCTGTGGTTGACCACCGACGGTTGTGATCATGGTCAGTTCTTCGGGGCGACCCCACGACAACTCGTAAATATCGACGGGCCGCCACTTGCCCTTGATCCGGGTTTGGTCCACGAGCCTTGAACAGGATTGATGTACCCCGGTGAAAAGTTTGATGGTGTATCCCGAGGTGATGATTTGACCTGCCTTGGCCTGGTCTACCATTCGCGCGGCCATGTTGACGGCATCACCGAATACATCGTTTGATTGGCGGACGATCGGGCCGTGATGCATGCCGATGCGCAGTTGAATATGCTCGGCCGACATTTCCGGATCGGCGGATATCTGCTCCTGCATGTAAGTGGCGGCCGAAGCAGCCTGATCCGGGGTATCGAAGGTACACATCACCTCATCCCCGATGGTTTTGATCACCGTACCTTTTTTCTCCCTTGTGAGTGCGGCCAGTTTGTCCATGCAGGTGGTCACCAGTATTCGTGCACGCTCGTCTCCAAGCTTCTCATACAGGCGCGTGCTTCCGGCGATATCTGCGAACAGGATGGTTTGATAGATTTTTTCAGAGGATAGCAGCATGTGATGTTATGATTTCGATTTAATTTATGGCTCATCGACCTCGTTTCAAAAAGTGGTTGATAGATCGCATGCAGAGCGGAATGATGTCAAGTTGAAGCGAACCGATCGACGGCGGCAAAATCGTTTTTACCTTGCCAGATGGGTAAACGGCGGTTTATCAGATCCTACTCGGACTATTTTTTTGGGGGGCATGGCGTGATTCGAAAAATTATATCGGCCGGTCAGACCGGCGTTGAGTTGGCGGCTTTGGATATAGCCATCAAGCTGGGCATTGTGCATGGTGGTTGGACATCGAAAGGTCGACACAATGAGGATGGACGGCTTCCGGAAATTTATCGGCTCGTCGAGACATCGGTTCTGGGATTTCAGGAGGCTTTGCAGAAAAATGTGTCTGAATCGGACGGTACCTTAGTGATCTCCAGGGGAAAGAGCACCCCCCAAACGAAAGAGGCCGTGCGGAAGGCCCTTGAACTTGAACGGCAGCTGCTTCATATCGATCTGACCCAGCATCCTCTATTCGAGGCCGCCTCACTGATCAGTTCATGGATGGCCCAAAAGCACATCAAAACCGTCCATGTGACTGGTCTTCTGTCAAGTGAAGATCCTGCTATTTATGATCAGACCCGAAAGATATTGGAAACAGCTTTTTACCTTGGATTTGTTAAATCAGATGTTCAACAAGCGATGCGCGGTCCCGATGTGAGTCCCGCCCCTGGTGTGGAAAGGTTGCCACATACCGTATCTGGAGCCGTTAAAGCCCTTAAGGCGACACTTACCCTTAAGGACCGAACGCTTTTGGCGAACATGCAATTGGATGAGTTGGATCATCTTCGTTCGGGATTGGGAGAATATATCAAGCAGCACTTTGGTTTGTATGCTGGAAACCAGGCGCTTTTGGAATCTTGCGCGCAGCATGCCGGCCTCATTCGGCCGCTGCCAGACGAGGCATGCGCGGTGATCCTGCGGGCTCTATGGGAGGATCTTGGTCGGAGTCATAAGCTCAGAGTCGTTAAGTAGTGCCCATCCACAAATGGCCAATTGGGCCGATATCGGCGTTGCACGAAAAATTTAATCCTCTGAATATGAACCATATGCCTGCGGTTAAATTTTTCGTACGCCTTGATCCCGACCCAATTTGCCTATTTGTGGATGGACATTGAGTAGAATCGCTCAGAGTGAATGCCAGAATTGACTTGCATCGGAATTGCTGCTATTGGCCACAAGGTTTTGCCGCTCAAAGGAGAGATCAATGGCTGAAGTGGTTCCGTTCCAAGGCGTCCGGTACAATCCTGAGTTGATTCATGAAATGGCAGATGTGGTCGCACCTCCCTACGATGTGATTTCACCTCAAGAGCAAGATGGGTTACATCAGCGTCACCCCAACAATGTCATCCGCCTTATTCTGGGAAAGAAGTTCCCTTCGGACAACCAACAGGAGAATGTTCACCTTCGGGCAGGTCGTTTTTTCGAAGCGTGGCGGTCCGAAAATTTATTGATTCAAGATTCGATGCCGGCGTTTTACCTGACGACGGTATCTTTTTCTTGGCTGGGCAAACAGTACAGACGTTCGGCGATCGTCGCCCGTGTGAGACTGGAACCGTTTGACAAGGGGATCATTCTGCCGCATGAGCGGACGTTTTCCAAGGTCAAGTCCGAGCGGCTGCAACTGATGAAATGTTGCCATGCCAATTTCAGTCCCATATTCAGCCTTTTTTCAGATGGGGAGGATGACCTGGCCGCCCTGTACAGGCTCGCCGATACGACAACACCTGAAGTGGACCTGGTCGACGATAAAGGGCACCGCCATTGCCTCTGGCCAATTACCGACCAGCAAATGATCCATCGGATCGCCAGTTTTTTTGAGCACAAGATCATCTACATCGCCGATGGCCACCATCGATATGAAACGGCACTGAATTACCGCGATTGGGTGAAAGAAACCGATCCGTCCTACTCCCCGGATCATCCGGCCAATTTTGTCATGATGAGTTTGAGCAGTATTGAAGATCCAGGGATGATCATACTGCCTGCGCATCGGCTTCTCAAACAGGTTTCGGACCAGGAATACGCCAGGCTTATGAACGGGATAACGGACTATTTCGATATCTTGTCATTTGACATGGGTGGCGGTATGGAGGCCGCACTTTCTGAATTCAGCGATTCGCTGGCCGCGCACTCGGATCGAAAGGCGATTGGATTCTTTTCCAGGGACAAGTCGCTCCTGCAGGTCATGATCCTGAAAGAGGGCGTGATGGCCCAGTTGTTAGGCGAAAAGATACCGGCCGCCCTGAGGGATTTGGATGTGACCGTATTGACGCAGCTGATCATGGTGCATGTGATGGGGTTTGACCAGGCCCGGCTCGACGATGAAACCAAGATTTCCTATCGCACGACGATATCGGATGCGGTGGCGGCCGCCATGGAAGGGGAGGCGGATCTGGCATTCATTTTGAATCCCACCAAAATCGATCAGGTGCGCCGGGTCGCCGAAAACGGACTGATCATGCCGCGAAAATCGACCTATTTTTTTCCGAAAGTAATTAGTGGGTTGGTGTTCAACCTGCTCCGGTAGTGTCCCTACCAAACGGCATCTTGCGCTGCAGCTCTGCTTTCTCCCTTTTTTGAAATCCTCGACGTAGAATGACTACGCCTGCGTTTTCAAAGATGGTGCGGCCTTGATCTGAAGCCCGATCTACCATCTGTGAATGGACACCGGGCTGTATCCATTCTTTTTTTATTTTTTTACGGTGCGGGCGGCCATGGCTCGATTTTCGGCCGCGAGCTCGGAAAGCAATGCCCCAAGGGTCCATGCCTCCGAGGTGGGGGTCAACGTGGCCCACAGCGATTTTTGCATGCCGGCCTGGCGGCAACCTGACATCAACCGGTGGAGTTCATTTTCCGCCACGCCTCCTAAAATTATAGCTCGCGGCAATCCCGACGCGATGCCTTCGCCGCTGCCGTCCGCTCTCTGCATGAGCTCGGACAACCTCGTTTCGCTGTCCTGTTCTCCTGTCCATACCAGGGGGATGTTTTGCAGTCCCAGCATGTCCAACAGCATTTTAAACTTGGATTGGGCGTCGATCGGGAAACCACACAGTAACAGCTTGCGTGGTCCGTACAGGCATTTGTCGGATCGTCCGATTTTCTCGAAACTTGCGTCGGTCATGAGGCTTCCCCCTTTCACTGCTTTACGGCTGTCTCAATCTTGAACCGTTGCGATCAGTTTTTAATGGCAATGCAAATGCCGTCATGCTCAGGTGAATGGGCTGGCAAAAAAGCCCACAGATTTAGCGATTGAAAGCGCGAATCCTCGTGCATGGCCCGGTTGAATGGATCCGCATCCTTGAAACCGGTATTGTCGACCACGAGAAGTCCACCGGGTGCCAGCAGACGATGGCATTCGGGAAGTGTCCGCAGATAGTCTGACTTTTCTATGTCCATAAAAATCATATCCACCGGTCCCTCCAGCACAGGCAAGGTCTCCAGTACATCGGCGCAAATCACTTCAACAACATGATCCAACCCGGCGTTTTGAATGTTAATGCGGGCACGTCGGGCCAACGTCTCGTTCATTTCCAGGGACAGGACCCGGCCATTTTGGGTACGGCACGCCTCTCCCAAAAAAAGCGTCGAATAGCCGGTGGCCGTGCCTAATTCGAGGATGTTTCCGGCGTCCTTCAAGCGCGCCAGCAGATAGAGCAGGCGCCCGACCACAGGCCCGACGATGGGGATTTGTTCCTCTTGGGCTTCGGCTTCCAGATGAACCAATATGTCGGGCCGTTGCGGTATCCATTGTCTGAAGTAATCGAGAGGGGACGATATCATGGTGTTCATCTGTCACAGCTCCTTGGCTTCAGGCGGTCGTTTACACGAATGGCTGGTATGTTTGTGCTATTATCAAAAAAGAGATTCAATCTTAGGCCATGAGAGGAGGAATGGCAATATCCCGCATCGCCCCTGGCATAGGCGTTCTCAGATGATGTCAAAAAAAGATTCCACCACCGCCTCGACAATCCCCGTTTGCTGATGCTATTTTTTCATTTTCGAGTTGGTTGTCATTCTCGTAAAAAAGCTTTTCATCCCAAGGGGGACCCAGTGCCGGAATTGCCTGAAGTTCAGACCATCGTAAACGATTTGATCGGAGCGGGGATTGTTGGACAGAAGATCATCGATGTCAGTGTGTTCTGGCCGGCCACAATAGCAATGCCCTCCCCGGCCGATTTCGTAAGACAACTTCGCGGGCAACCGATCATTGCCGTTTATCGACGCGGAAAATTCATTGTTTTTCAACTGAAAGGTCGCCGGATACTGGCCGTTCATCTGAGAATGACCGGTCGATTCTTCCTGGCCGAGGGGCGGGTCATCCGACTCCCGCATGTGCACTTGGTCATGACACTTTATGGTGGCCGAATCCTATGTTTCCACGACACCAGAAAATTCGGTCGCTTTTATTTGACCCAGGACCCGGAACAGCTCTTGGGTGCGCTGGGGCCCGAACCCTTATCGCGCGGATTTACCGCTCAAAAATTGGCGGATGCCCTGTCCGGTCGCAAGCGACAGATCAAGCCGTTGCTCCTGGATCAAACCTTCATTGCGGGACTGGGGAATATTTATGTCGACGAGGCGTTGTGGGCGGCCAGGATTCATCCCCTGCGCAGGTCAGACGCATTGACGATGCCAGAGGTCCGCGACCTGCACGCAGCCATTCGCCGGGTATTGCGGCAGGGACTGAACAACAGGGGAACGACACTGGGAAACGGACAGGGTAATTTTGCTTCCTTGGGCACGGCTCGGGGTGCCAACGCAAAACTGCTTAAGGTGTTTCGCCGAACCGGGCAAACCTGCCACCGATGCGGGCAGGTGGTGGAGCGCATCATCGTGGGACAACGCAGCACGCATCTGTGTAAGGGATGTCAGATATGAGTAGTGCCCATCCAGAAATGGCCAATTGGCCCGATATCGGCGTTATGTTCAAAATTTTATCCTCGGAATATGCGACATATGCCTGCGGTAAAATTTTTCGCATGCCTTGATCTCGGCCCAATTTGCCTATTTCTGGACGGACACTATGTGGTGGCCCTCAAAAAATGGCCAACTGGCCCGATATCGGCGTTTTACTCAAAACTTTAGGTAATAACCAAATACCCACTAAAATTATTGAGTAAAGATCTGACACGATTCAATATGATCCGCGCCGGGTCCTCGTGTTCTCCGTCGTTGGATTGATAACACGACGCCAAAAGGTCATTATTGCCCTGCCATATCTGGAACTCATCGATCAAGAATGGGGTGACATGGTCACACAATCGATTGAATTCCTGCTCGGTCATTTTTGATAAAGCTTTCAGGTGCTGGAGTAACAAATCAGATAGGAGCATTTCGGCGGCTTCGTTTACGGTTTTGGGCTTTCGGCATGTTTCTTTATATGTCAACATCGTTATTTCCCGTGAAATGATTTGTCGCCATTTTAAACTCATTGGCTGCATTGTTGTCCTGTTTTATTATCGACATCCTCGCTGGAAGGTTTAGGTGAAAAAAGGAAAGCCATCATGTCAACTCCCCCATCGCATATCGATGCCATTTTTGAGAACCTGATGCGACGAGTCGAGGGGCTTAAGTTCGGACCACCGGTCGCATTTGTTTACAATCCGATTCTATATGCGAAAAACAGTCATCTCGAATATTGGCACCGTTATGGGGCCGGTCCGAAGGAGATCATGCTCTTGGGCATGAACCCGGGACCTTGGGGTATGGTGCAAACCGGGGTGCCTTTTGGTGATGTCGAGATGGTCACGGGCTGGTTGGGCATACGTGGACAGGTCGACCCGCCACCGCGGCAGCATCCCAAGCGTCCCATCAGCGGGTTTGAATGCCAGCGGTCCGAAGTCAGCGGCAGGCGCCTATGGGGATGGGCTCGCGAGCGTTTCTTTACGCCGCAACGCTTCTTCGAACGGTTCTGGGTCGCAAACTATTGTCCATTGGCCTTTCTGGAGGCAACCGGTCGTAACCGCACACCGGACAAATTGCCGGCCATAGAGAAGATGCCCCTTTTGGCCGCCTGCGATGATGCCTTGATTCAAATCGTGTCTGAGCTGCGTCCCTCGATCGTGGTGGGTGTCGGCGGATTCGCTGCGACCCAGGCCATGCGAGCACTGCAAAATGTGAATGTGCGGGTGGGACAAATCACGCACCCCAGTCCGGCGAATCCCAAGGCCAATGCGGGTTGGCGTGAGCGGATTGAAAGTGAGCTCAAAATGATGGGAATTGATTTTTAAAATGGAGACTAATAACCCGATGACCTTTGCGCGCACCAAAGGCGTCTGAATGAACGCTTGCCCTGCACCGCTGCTTCAAGGGGTTTGGGGAACAGTTGCAGGCACAACTTCAGACCACGATAGCGGCGATGATGCCCGCCTAAAAAGAGGACATTTCGAAAAGCCCTGATCCACCTTAAATCCTTCAAGATCTTTTCATTCAACTGTTCGGTGTATAACCCAGCCGCATTGTGCCAGTTGGGCGCACAATCGGTGATCGCCTGGGCGGCCAGGGCGGCACTGAGATGGGCATAATAGATTCCTTCGCCGAGCAGCGGGTCGGCGAGGCCGCACGCATCCCCGACCAGAAGAGCCTTTTTTGTCGCGGGACATCGGAGATAGTTGCCATAGGGCAGGGGGTGGCTGTGTATCAATTGGCGACATGCGTCCGAAGCGAGGCCGTTCAATGCCAGGAATGCCTTGAAAGCAGGCTTGATCGAGCGCTTATGTTTGCGTGGCAAAAAGCACATCCCAAGGGTCTGGTGGGTGGCGCCGGGAAATGACCAGCCATACCCCCATGGCACATGGCCGAAATGAAGGGCTGCGAACGATGGACGCCGTCTTTGGTCATCATAAGGCAAGCGGCTCTCCACGGTGCCGGCCAGGTTCAGCGTCCATCTTTTCCGCGCCGCAGGGGCCGGTTGAAGTGCACAGCGCACCTTGCTCCAAACCCCATCGGCGCCAATGATGAGTTGGGCCTTGATCCGCTGCCCGTCCGATAGGTCGAGCAGACCCTCTTCATGGTCGACGCGGACGACTTTCGCGGGTGCTTGTAAATTTGCCCCGACGGCCCTGGCCTGCTTCACCCAATAGGCGTCATAGGTGCGGCGATCGGTAAAGTGAAAAGGGGTGTCGAGATGACCCCGGGCGATTTCGGATTCGTGGTAAAAGATACGGTAATTCCCGCTGGTATGGTCGATGACCCGATCGTTTTTCAACTGGTTGATGTCGGTTTCGAACAACTCTTCGATGAGCCGGGTGGTTTTCCAGGTCAACAACCCGGCGCATACCTTGGCGCGTGGGAAAACCTCCTTGTCGATCAGGCAAACCTGGAATCCTTGGCGTGCCAACAACCAGGCGGCCGTGGCACCGGCCGGTCCCGCGCCAACCACTGCGACGTCGAAGGCGAGGGGCCGGCTCACGTTTCAAACCCCTCGAGGTCTATCTTCGCTTCAATGCGTCCGTTGCCAAAAGGGCAGTCCAAGGCGATTCGGAAAGCGACGAGTTGTAAACCCTCGGGGCAGAGGTTGCCTCGTCCATAACTCGGATCCCCCATGACCGGAAAGCCAATGTGTGAAAAATGGCGACGAATCTGATGCAGGCGCCCGGTATGGATCTGGGCATGGACCAGGGTCCGGTCCTTGTCTGGATCATGGCGGATGATATGGAACCGGGTGAGTGCCGTTTTGCCGTCCAGATCGAGGCCGATGCGGCCATCCGAGGGGCTTTGGGTCAGATCCCCCCGCACCCACACCGCATACTCTTTTTCAATACGGTTTTCACGGAAGAGGGCCGAAATTTTGGCTGCGGACACCTGGTTGTGAGCCATGATGACCAGTCCGGACGCCTCTCGATCGATTCGGTGAACCAAAAAGACCTTCCGTCTCATTTTGAAATACTGCTCGACCTGACGGGCCAGTGAACAGTGGTCTCCGTACCGCGTTCCCTGGGTCAGGAGACCGGCGGGTTTGAACCAGATCGTATAGTGCCCCAGATCTCGGACACAATCCGCAATCGGCGGAGAGACATCCAGAATCGTTGGATCATAATATAGCTGTAACGTGTCCCCGGGTTTAAGAATCGTGGTGGCCTTTCGCAATCGTCGTACCTTGGATTTCGGCCGGCGCAACCACACGGCGCCTTTGATCATGGCTTGTTTGATGGACGTTTTGGATAAGCCGGTTCGCGCTGCCAAGGCATCGCAGGCCGTATCGGGGCAACCAGGGCCGAAAGTCACTTCATGTAGGGTGGCGGTCATTGGATCGATTCTGGCCTGGCGGGAGGCTGGCAAGCCCCTATGGTCCTTCCTCTCATTGCGAATCATCTGGGTCGCTCGACGCATGATCGGCGACCGGGTCAACCTTCTGGGGAAACGACATGATAAAGGTGGCGCCGGCGTCGGGGGCGGATTGCAGTGTCAGAGAACCCCCCATCTTCTCTACAAATTTTTTGACCATGGGAAGTCCGAGACCACTGCCACCAGAGCCTTTGGTGGTAAAAAACAGGTCGAATATTTTTTCCTGGCGGTCCGGGGCGATACCGCACCCGTTATCTGAAATGCTGACCTTCAGCCGTTCGGCGCTGTCCAACTGGGTGGCAATCGTAATTTTGGCGTTGGGTTTGCCCTTGACCGCATCTATGGCATTGACCAAAAGGTTCAGTAAAATTCTCTGGAATTGATTCGCGTCCATCACCCATGGAGGAATGTCCGGGTTGAGGTCCAACGCCAGTTCAATTCCTTTGCTTTCCAGGCTCTGTTCGATGGCATCCCGGTTGGAAAGGATGACTTTGTTGATCGATATCGGTCGCAGTACGATATCCTGCTCTTTGGCAAAGGCCAGCATATTGACCGTCAAGTTGTGAATCCGGGTGAAACTCTGCTGGATGTAACCCCAGCTCTTGTTGATTTTTTCGTTTTGCAGCTCTTTGAGCTGAAGTTTCAGCAGATCCACCGCATTCTGGTTCAGGGCCAGAAGATTTTTCATGTTGTGCGCCAGGTTGGACATGGTCAGTCCGATGGCCGCCATTCGTTCGTTTTGGATCAACTCTTGCTGTAGGCGGACATTTTCAATGCACAGGGAGAGCTCGTTGGCTACGGCCGCTGAAAATGCGACATCTTGTTGGTCGAATGCATCCAAAATAGTACGGCCGTCGATATACAGCATGCCGATGACCTTCTCTTTCTTGATCAAGGGCACCACGAGGATCGAATTCAGATTGTGGATGCGGATGGATTCGGAATCTTGAAATCGACAATCCTCGGACAGATCTTGGCTGACGAGGGCCATTTTTTCTGTCAATACCCAGTCCACGATGGTCCTGCTGATGGGAAACGAATCCGCATCTTTGCGGGTGTCGCGATACTTGACGGCACCGATCCGAAGTTCTTGCCGAGGATTGGATATCAATACGATCATGGCGCGTTCGGCGGCACCAATGGCCTTCAAGATCAATTCCAGGCCCTTGTCCAGAATTTCATCCAATTCGTTGGTCGAGCGCAGCTTTTCGCTCAGCTGGTAGAGCAGGGACAACCGTTGATGCGCCAGGAAGCTTTTGTCCGAAGGTTGCGCCGCCGCGCTCTCCGAATTCAGAAAAAGCGACAGTGCGGCATCTTCGGCTCTTTGGGCCAAAAGTTCGGAGGGGTCGACATCTTCCTCGCTGATGGTGATATCCGAATCGCTTAACGAAAGAATCGATTTGTACCCGCTTTTGAATTCCGTCTGGGATTTGGTCAAAAAAATAAAGGCGCGTTCGCCGAAAGAAATTTTATCATGATGTTGGAGCACGGCTGTTTTCACTCTCCTGCCGTTGAGCAGCGTGCCGCTTTCGGAATCGAGGTCTGTGATCAGATATTGGCCGTCTTTTAAAGAAATCCGGGAATGATTGCCCGACACCGAATCATGGGCAATCTGGATGGCATTGCTCGGCTCCCGGCCGATTGTCGTGTCGCCCAATTTAATGGGCACCGGTTTGGAGAAGGACTCCGCGGGAAATGGAATGAGATAAGCTTCAAGGCCCTTGAGCGTTTGTTTGGCCCGTGGGGTTATCATTTTGTTCGCTCTATTGTCGAAGTTTTCAAGAATCGCTTGGATGCACAACACCGGATCTCATCTCACGTCCAAAATTGATCCGGTGTTTTCTAATCCGAAAAAACCTATTATGATATTAGAACTTTGTCAATACGCTGATCGGAATACGTTGATCGGAATGTCGGTGATGCCAGCCGAGCGATCCTTATTGGTTTAGCGACTTATGATTTGACGATACCGTAAAAAGTCGCAGAGACGTCATGCCGGCGAACGCTGGCATCCGGAACCTATTGAAAATACTGGATCCCGGCTATCGCCGGGATGACGTGAAAAGCGAATTTCGGACTTTTTGCATCGCCATCATGATTTGGTACGTCATGAACTGAATGCCATTGAAACAGTTGATAAGGGTTCAATGGTTTGTTTTACCCCTATCCCAAAGGAGACGGCGCATGTTTACGTTGGCAGATATTTGTACGATTGCTATACAGATCGAACGCAATGGTGAAAAAGCCTACCGAAAGTCCGCTGCAGCAACCAAAGTGCCTGAGGTGGCCCGTGTGCTTGAGATGCTTGCCGATGATGAAGCTAACCATCTGAACTGGTTCGAAAAAATGGATGCCGCGCAAACGGTCGACATCAAAGATGAACGGATTGCCCGAATCGGGCGAGATTTGCTCGAGGATATGATGGCGGCTCAGACTTTTTCTCTTGATCCAGAGGAACTAGCGGGCACGGACAGCCCCAAAAGCATGTTGGATCAATCCATCGAGTTCGAGGAAGATACGATTTTGTTTTACGAAATGCTTTCCGGGTTTTTGGATAATGAACAAACAAAACAGCAACTCGACAAGATCATAGAGGAAGAACGGACGCACATCGATAAACTCAAAGCGGTTCTGGCACTTTATCAGGAGCAGGAAAATCGGGTTTCATGACTGATTGTTTTCGGAGGAGGTAGCAGGGTGGCATTTAATGCCACCCTGCTCGCAAGAGAGGAAGATGATGAAAAAGTTAGGCTTCGTTTTGAATTTATGCAGAATTAATGCCAGAATTAAAATTGAGCCGAAAAATCTAAAAAAACATAAAAACAAGCATGTTAGACAGTTTTTGGCATGTTGTGTCAGCTGCATCGTTCGTCCTTATTATGCTATTTGCAAATACAAGTTGCAAAATGCAAAATGCCCAGAAGGACAAAACTGAAACCTGCGGACGGTCGATCGTGGGGTATGGTGCATTGCCCGGCCAGTGGATTAAATTTTTTTACCACAGGGCCGATATTATCTGTGTCAGTCAACTCAAGCCAATCATCTTGAACAAGAAGGATTGCTGCATATGGATTTTGATTTTTTTAATATCGATAGCTCTGAATTTGATATCGAGACTTATCTACGGATGCTCATTGCGATTGCCAAAGCCGATAAGGACAACGGCCCGGCCGAATTTAATTACATACGGAGAAAGGCGCTTGCGCTGGGCGTCGATTACGATTTTTTCTTAGAAACTACAGACAAGGATTTCCAGTTGGCCAAAAAGAGGGTTTCGCGCTTGACTGCCTTGATGATCCTCACGGACGCGATCGTTTTGGCCTCGATGGATCGCAACTTTTCACTCCCCGAGCGTCAACGTGTTTACGCCTATGCCCAGAACCTGGATATACCGCGCAAGGATGTGGACGAATTGGAAACGATTGTCCAGGGATTTCGCCGGTTGAACCGTCAGTGGCAATCATTGGTCAAGGCCGCATAGCCGCATGTGGGAGGCCAATGGCCTTTTCGATTTCCAGTGACAGTTTATCGGCATTACACGGGCAAATCTATCCGCGTTGGAAAGCGCTGGCCGAGGTTCTTTCCGGGATGGAACCCTGGTTTTCCCTTTTTGTGTTTGTCGGGGCCTCCTTTCTCATGATTTGGCGCCTCGGCGTGCTCGAGCGCAAAGGGTTGGAGGGAACGGTTCTGGGAACGGTCATCATGCCTTACGCCTCTGGTTTTTCGAATCTGGCGTTTGCATTCGTCATGGGCCGTTCAGGTGGCAGTGGGACCTTGGTCCTTGAGAACTGCCTCGTGAACAACGTCACCAACCTCACGCTGCTGATCGGCTTGCCGGCACTGCTCTGGCCCTTAACCATTTTCCCAGCCAAAAGCAAAGCGGGGGCCGAGAGGCTTGCCTTTAAAACCCATCGGCTCAACTACCTTTCACTGATGTTGACTCTGCTGGCCGTCTTTTTTTTCACCGGGGTGCTGTGGGCACTGGCGCGCGATGGCGCTTTGGATTTCAGTGACGGTCTGGTTTTGGTCGGCCTGTTTTTGTTCTGGCAGATTTTTCATGTTTTTGATTTGCTCAAGCACAATATCTATCGCGGTCACTCTCTGAAATGGTCCATCGCCTGGGATGTCTGTCTGGTCGTTGGCGGTGGATTTTGCGTTTATCACGCTATAGAGGGACTGGTGGCCTGGATCCCCCATACCGGGCCAGGATTTTTGGTGCTCCACAACCTGGGATGGCTCAGCGGTTTGCTGATGGTTTTGCCCAATGGTTTGTTGGCGCTCTATTACGCCCATATCAAACGAGCCGATATCGTATACAGCTCACAAATCGGTGATGGCCATATCTGTATCCCCATGTGTATCGGTCTCTTCGCACTTTTCAACCCGATCAGCATTCCCAGTTACTTTCATCTGGGAATCATTCTCATCGGTGCAGCGGGGTTGGTGCATTTGTTTTTTATCGCTTTTTTGGGACGGCTGCCGCGCTTTATGGGTTTTGTGTTTGCGGCGGCATATGGTTTGTTCTTATACCGGGGAATATTGACGGCGCCGTAAAAATCCCAATATCTGCGTTGGGCTCGTCCCGTGGTCCCTGCGGCGTACAATAAGTACGGCTCAAGACACGAAATTTCGCGCGCCTTGATCTTGAACTTTTTACGGCGCCGTCTGGTAAAGACTTTTCACGAATCCATCAATATTGATATAGGTCCCGTTTTCTGGACACAAAAGCATATTCTTGGCCGGTTCAAGCTGCCATGGGGCATGATTCACCGACCGAACCATAATGATCTGAATGCATCCTGATGAGTTCCTCCCGGAACCCAGTGGGAATCCTATCTTACGAGGTGCTTGATGTCACTTTTCTCCAAATTGGATGCGTCGACGACCCATTTGCCGGAGGTGTCCCGTGCGCCGCACAGGCGGCCTTCCTTCAGATAGCGTTCCACACCATAGGGCGTCAGGTAGGTGATTTCGCTGAATTGTTCCAGGGAGTATCCTTTTTGCGGATTGGCAGCCGCCGGTTTTTGGGAAGACGCTGTTTTGCTCTTAGCGGCAGGGGCTGCGATTGTTGATTCTTTTTCAGGCGAGGTCTGTACGGGCAGCTGATCAGCGGAAATCATCCATTTACCGCCCTTTTTGATGCCATTTATTTTACCATCGCGCAACCATTTGGAAACCGTTGACGGGGAAACGGAGGCGCGTTCGGCGAATTGCTGGGTCGTGAACATATGGTTCGAAGCTGTCATCTGCAAACTCCTTTCAGTTGACACTTGGTCGATGAAACAAAAAGCAAAACATGACGCGTTCAGATCATCTCAAAAACTGATGCAATAAGCAAGAGCAGGCACTTCGACCGCCCCGTGCAGTCGGGTCGCCGGTTTACAACCCTGGGGCAATGACAATTTAGTCAAGATCCATTTGGATAGGGGGGTTGCGACGGCCCAAATATGGCGGTCGCTTTTTCCTCGAGGCCTCAGAAGGAGCGCTTTGCGCATCGTATTATTTTATTATGCTTGGTCAGCTGAGTGTCGCCGTGATTTCCTCTACGGACGAGGCCACCTGGGCTGCCAGCTCTTCCAGAGTAGCGGTTTTCAGCACCATGAATTCAAGGCTGGCCGGTGATACCGGCAAGTCCGAAAAGCCGGGACCGCCCCCAAACCCGGCCAGGCAGGCGACATAATTGGCTAGGTGGACGATATGGGCCAACTGGTTGTCCTCGGAATTTTCCGGACTGTGGTGAAAGCGCATGGCCGCGGCCTGGCTATCCGGGAGTTTCCATTTTTGACAAAGATCTTGAGCGATTTCGGTGTGATCAAACCCCAGAATGTGATGTTCGGCAGACAAAAATGAGGGCGATACATCTTTAAGATACTGATCGATCGCCTTGCGATGCTTGGCAATGTAGGGATCCAGCGCTAGTTTGCCAGCATCGTGAATGAGGCCGACCGAAAATGCATCATTTTCCATGCTCGGTGCGCGTTTGAGGGCGATCAAGCGAGACGCCAGGGCTGTCGCCAGACTGTGCTTCCACAATCCGCCCGCATTCAGGCCATAACCTTTCAGCTGTTGGCCCAGCATCGAGGCGGAGGAGACCATGGTGATCACCTGTTCCAGAGTCTGGTATCCTAATACGACCGAAGCCTGGTGGATGGAACTCACCATGCCGCTGAGGCCGTAATAGGCGGAGTTGGCTACTTTGAGAATCTTGGCGGCAATGGCCTGGTCCGTTTCAATGATACTGGAAATATCTTTGAAGCTTGAATTTGGATCGGATAATACCTGGCGCGCCTTGAACAATACCTTTGGCATCGGTGGCAGGTCGTTGATACGCTTGATTATTTTTTTCTTCATGTCATCGCTGGTCAGCTGCGATTCGGACTCTTCGCTCAGCGGCTTGAACACCAGGCGATCACCGTCTGATGAATCCTCTTTGGCGGGTTCGCGAAGATCCAGGGTGATCTTGGATTTGCATGCAGGACATGGGAAAGAAACCATTTTCCCATGGGGGAGACGATCATCCGGAAGGGTATATGTTTTGCCACACTCTTTACAAGCAATATGCATAGATGTCCTCACTCGTTCTATTGGACGGTTCGCCGCCCAACCGGGCAAAATTGCCGGCACGTGCATCAGATCGCGTAAATCCCGACAAAATATTCCACTTTTGCCTTTTCTGGGTCACGGTCAGTCTTATTATCGGTTTCATGGGATGGAAAGTTGAGGATGTTTTTATCGGGAAGACAGGGTTGTTCCCTTCCCATGCGATCATCAAAATATTCACTCAGTCAGAAGGAGGTGTCCCATGGGAATCGCCATTCGCATCCATGAAACCGGAGGTCCCGAGGTGCTGCAGGTGGAACACCATGATCCCGGCATGCCCGGAACGGGAGAGGTGTTGGTAAAGCACGAAGCCATTGGATTGAATTATATTGATGTTTACCATCGCAGCGGTCTTTACCCGCTGCCGGAACTTCCGGCCATCATCGGCATGGAAGGCGCCGGGGTGGTGGAATCGATCGGCAGTGGCGTGACGGGACTGAATTTGGGGGATCGGGTTGCCTATGCTGGGGTGCCTCCCGGCGCCTATGCCGAACGCCGGTGCATTCCGGCGCATCGTGTGGTAAAGCTGCCCGAGGGCATTGCCACCGCCCAAGCGGCCGCGATCATGCTGAAAGGCATGACGGCCCGATATCTCCTTTTCGGTTGTTATCTAGTGAAAATGGGGGATACCATCTTGATCCATGCCGCTGCCGGAGGTGTGGGCAGCCTGGTGTGCCAGTGGGCCCATCATTTGGGCGCCACCGTGATCGGCACGGTGGGCAGTGAGGAGAAGGCCGCCTATGCCTCAGAGCGGGGATGTGATCATCCGGTTCTCTATCAGAAAGAGGATTTCGTAGAGAAAGTCATGGCACTGACATCCGGGAAGGGGGTGGATGTGGTGTATGACTCTGTGGGGCAGGCGACTTTCGAGCGTTCGCTTCGGTGTTTGCGGCCTCTGGGCACGATGGTTTCTTTTGGTCAATCCTCGGGTCCGGTTGCACCGTTGGACCTTGCAAAGTTGGCAGTCCATGGCTCGTTGTTTTTGACGAGGCCGACCCTGATGACCTATACGGCAAGGCGTGAAGATTTGCTGGCCCATGCCGAGGACCTGTTCGATGTGGTGATCAAGGGCGCGGTCCGTGTTGAAATCAACCAGGAGTTTGCGCTCAAGGATGCGGTTCGAGCCCACCAGGTGCTGGAAAGCAGAGGAACGATGGGGTCTTCCTTGCTGCTGCCCTGAACACCGTCCACCGGACTGCGGCTTCAGGGGGAGCAGCTGAATGCCATTCATTAAACCCGGCCCTGCTGGGCGACCATAAACCACAAACCGAAAATGCGCATAGCGCGCCTTGACGGAAAAGGAGGGATGGGGAAGATGAAGGTGACGTTAATCATGGCCATGACGGTCGATGGCAAAATCGCACGCCACAACACCCACTATCCCGATTGGACCGGCAAAGCGGACAAGCGCATGTTCAAGGAGCTCACCACCGACAGTGGCGTGGTTATCATGGGCTCGCGCACGTATAGTACCATCGGCAAGCCGCTTCCCAATCGATTGAATGTGGTCATGACCCGCCATCCGGAGCGTTTTTCCAGTGGCGGCAACCTGATGTTCACCTCTTTTTCGCCAAAAGAATTACTGTCCCATCTCTCCTCGATTGGATACACGAAAGCATCCTTGACTGGGGGGGCGACGATTAATGCCCTATTTGCGCGGGACCGATTGATCGATGAGATGGTATTGACGGTTCTGCCTACGGTATTTGGAGAGGGGGTGTCCCTCTTTGCCGAACCGATGGATACGACACTTGAACTCGTCGCCTACCGGGAGCTTGAGCCGGGCGTTATGGTGATGCATTACAGATTTAATTAGTGCCCATCCAAAATAGCCAATTGGCCCGATATCGGTGTTGCGCGAAAAATTTAATCCTCAGAATGTCCGCCGGGCCTGCTATGGATTGCCAAGGTAGAGAGTCATCAGCTTTTTCCATAAATCTGCATCCACAATGCACACGTCCCCCTTTTCCTCGCGGGTCGCAACGATTTGGCCGAAAGTTTCAGGGGGCAGGCCTTTCACCGCTTCGCCTGTCCAATTGGAAAATTCCGGATGAACCGATATAAAATCGTTCAACACCTTTTGGTCGACGCGGACCAGTCGTTGTATTTCGGGTAAAACCACCACATTCTGATTCTTGTTCCGATCATATACGAGAAATGCGCGCATGACGCCTCCTTGAAATTGAGTTGCCGAATTATAATTCCCGATCCACGGATCGTCCAGCTCGTTGATGATTTGAATTGAGGAATAATCCGTTGTAGGGATCAGGTTTTCGGCCGATGCGTTTTCGGCCGGGTGCGCTGACAAATTGTCTTTAAATGGTAATATTTGACATTAACCCGGACGTTGAGGCATAAATCGAACGCTGAGTGAAATGGTTTTAGAATCATCTTTATAACCACAACATGCGAGAACACATGGAACTTCAGCTGTACAACACGATGACCCGCCAAAAAGAGATTTTTACGCCCATAAAGCCACCCCATGTAGGTCTTTATACCTGTGGTCCCACGGTGTATAACTTCGCCCACATCGGGAACCTGAGGACTTATGTCTTTTCCGACATCCTGAAGCGGGTGTTGACCTACAGTGGCTTCAACGTCAAACACGTTATGAATATCACCGATGTCGGTCATCTTACCGGCGATCGGGATATGGGTGAAGACAAGTTGGAGAGCGGTGCTCGACGCGAAGGCAAAAGCGCTTGGGAAATCGCCGAATATTACACCCAGGCCTTCAAAAAGGATCTGAAGAAACTCAATATCCTCGAGCCAACGATCTGGTGCAAGGCCACCGATACGATCGATGATCAGATCGCCTTGATTCGGACGCTGGAAGAAAAGGGATACACCTATCGCACCAGTGACGGGATATATTTCGACACCGCCAAGTTCCCCGATTACACTAAGTTGTCCCACCAGGATCTGGACGCCTTGAAAGAGGGCGCCCGGGTGGAACGCAATCCCGAAAAGCGCAATGCCACCGATTTCGCATTGTGGAAATTTTCTCCTCCGGAGGCACACCGTCAGATGGAGTGGGATTCTCCCTGGGGTGTCGGCTTTCCCGGCTGGCACATCGAGTGCTCGGCCATGAGCATGAAGTATTTGGGAGACATGCTCGACATTCACTGCGGTGGAACCGATCATATCGATGTCCACCACACCAATGAAATTGCGCAATCCGAGGCGGCCACCGGAAAGACGTTTTTCCGATTTTGGATGCACGGTGCTTTCCTGATCATCGCCGGAGGAAAGAAAATGGCCAAGAGCGAAGGCAATTTTCTCACCCTCGCAAAGGCCATTGAGGAGAACCGGATCGATCCCCTCGCTTACCGATTTGCGACGTTCCAAACTCATTACCGTAAACCCATGGAATTCAGCCCGGAGGCTATCTCGGCAGCCCAGAACGGCTGGCAACATCTTCGCAACCAGGTGCGGACCTTGATGGATGCGACAGAGCCTGGAAGGGTGGATGCCGATTATCAGGCCAAGTTCCAACAGGCGACCAATAATGATTTGAACATGCCGCAGGCGCTGGCCGTCGTGCAGGAGCTGCTCAAATCCGACCTTTCTCCAGGCGTCAAATTGGCGACCGTTTTGGATTTCGACCAGGTGTTGGGGCTTGACCTCGAACAGACATCAACCGGTCAAGCCTTGCCTGAGGATATCGCCTCGCTCGTGGAGGCCCGTCAGAACGCCCGTGAAACAAAACAGTGGGCCCTTTCGGACAGCCTTCGCGACGAGATCCAGTCCAAAGGATTTGTCGTTCAGGATACGCCCCAGGGAATGAAAGTATACAAGCCGTAATGATGGAAGACAATGACCGATCGACACTTCTCGATAATCCCCCGACCCTGATTCAATTTGTGCATGAGCAATTGGGTGAGCTGTCTCCCGATGAGCTGTCCGGCATGGATTCGGAAAAGCTCAAGAGGGGGTCTGTGGTGCTGTTTATCATCAGCCCTCGTGAGGGGCCCGAGGGGCAATGGGAACCGTGCCTGATATTGAACAAAAGATCGGCCAGGGTGCGTCAAGCAGGGGACCTTTGCTGTCCGGGGGGAGGATTATCCCTGCCGATGGATCGCAGGTTGGCCCATTTGGTCAAGATACCCGGCGCACCTCTGCATCGCTGGACACCATGGCCGCACTGGCAAAAAAACCATGCCGAAAGCAGCCGGACACTTGCCCTCTTGCTGGCGGCCGGTTTGCGTGAGGCCTGGGAGGAAATGCGTTTCAACCCGTTCCGGTTCACTTTTCTCGGTATGCTGCCCACACAACGTCTGGTGATGTTCGACCGGGAGATCTACCCCATTGTGGGTTGGGCGCCACGCCAGTCGCTCAAACCCAACTGGGAGGTCGAGCGCATCATCGCCATTCCCTTGCGGAAGCTACTCGATCCCAGCCAGTATGGACGCTTTCGGCCGATGGTGGCCTCAGGCGAAAATGGCGATGCGCAACAGCTGCATCATAATGATTTTCCAGGATTTATTCATGAAGACGATGAGGGCCGGGAGATGCTTTGGGGTGCCACCTACCGAATCACCCAGGAATTTCTGTCCAGGGTGTTTGATTTTTCCCCGCCCCAGGAAGAGGCCTTGCCCCTGGTCCACCGGCATCTGGATGAGAGCTATTTGAATGGTTCACGCTGGCGACCCGGTCAGCGGCAGCGCCATGGCCGGTCGGATTGGTAGATATCATCTCCAGCACCCTATAGCGTATGACTCAGTCATAGATCCTGCCATCAGATGCACTCTTGCGGAAAAGGTGATCCGTTGGGAGGCTATCCCAGCCCGGCGAGTTTGAGCATGATGGCGTTTTGCATGTGCATCCGGTTTTCGGCCTGTGTGAAGACGATGGATGCCGGCGATTCGATCACCTCATCCACGACTTCAAGGCCCCTCTGGGCGGGCAGACAATGCATGAACCTTGCATCCGGTTTGGCTGCCGCCATGATTTGAGCGGTCACCGTGAAGCCCATGAAGTGGCGTTTACGTTCGGCGAGTTCGTGTTTTTTTCCCATGGAAGCCCATACATCCGTGTAGATGACGTCTGCATCCTTTGCTGCTGCCAAGGGGTCGTGGCTGATTTCCACCTTGCTGAGTCCCTCTTGTCGCGCCATTTCCAGGGTGCTGCGGTCAGGCGGGTAGTTCAACGGGCAGGCACAGACAAAATGAAGGGGTAGACGGGTCGCCAGACGCAACCAGCTGTGCACAATGTTGTTGCCGTCTCCCACATATGTGATTTTGATGTGATCCAGATGCTTCCGATACTCCTTGATGGTGAGCAAGTCGGCCATGATCTGGCAGGGATGGTTGTAGTCTGTCAGACCGTTGATAACGGGGACCGTTGCAAACTGTGCCAACTCCAGCAAATGGGCATGGTCGAACAATCGTGCCATGATCATGTCATTGTAACCGCTCAGGACGCGTGCCACATCCTTTGCCGGTTCCCTATTGCCTACATCCACCTCCGAAGGCCCAAGGTAAACCGCATGGCCCCCCATGCGCGAAAAGCCGGTTTCAAAAGAGACCCGGGTGCGTGCCGAAGGTTTTGCAAAGACCATGGCCAAAGTCCTGTCCTTGAACGGTGCGAACGGTTCGCGGTTCTTAAGTTTGGCCTTCACCGCTATCGCCAAATCCAAGGCGCCGAGGATTTCATCCGTCGACCAATCATCGATATGCAAAAAATCTTTCTTCACGATAGGCTCCTTTGTTGCGCCACAACAGCCATCACCGGCAGCAATATTTAGAAACAAAAACAAAATCTAAAGCAAAGAATATGACTCGCGTCAAGCCCTCTCTGCCGAAAAGCTTAAGTCACTTGCATGACTTGAATTTTCAAATCATTGCGACTATAGGTCATACTCGGAAAACAAAAGAGACTTGAAACATGGGCGCGTGGCCGTCCGTTCTTAAAGGAGGTTTCAATGGAACTGGTTGATCTTTGCCCTCTGGAAACTTGGGCAGCCCTGGAAGATGAAATTTATGAGAGATCTGGTTTAAATCCAGCTGTATATGATATCGCGGGCGTGCGCATCAATCCACGTCCCCGCTGGCCCAACCGGTTGTGCCCGGAGATCAAGGCAAACCCGAAAGGGCAGAGTTTTATTTGTGCCACGGCCCATATGAATATGGCCAATCAGGCCAGGCAGAGTGGTCAACCGGTGATTGACGAGTGTGACACCGGTATGATCAAACTGGTCGTTCCCATATCGGTAGACGGCACTTTCCTCGGTTCCGCCGGCGGGTGTGGTTTATTGCTTGAGGGTAATGAGATTGACACCTTTTTGATCAACAAGATCGTGGGGTTGGAAGAAGACAGGATCGAAGCCTTGTCAGAAGGCATAACCTCCCTGAGCATGCAGCAAGCAGAGGAGTTGGCCGCTTTTATCCAAGGCCGCATCGAACAGATCGTATCGGATTTCCAGGCGCGTCGATAGCCCACCGGCATCGGACGGCGTCAGTGGGTAGATCCAAAGGAGGGGCTATGCGCTTTTGGGTGGGGTTTGTAATAACCCTTTTGGTTTCAGTGCTTGCAGTAGGATGTGCATCCAAGGATCAGCAAGCGGGCTATGCCGCATTGTTTGAAGATCCACCCAATCTCTATGACGATGGTGTTTATAATTCAGGCCATCGAGTCGGCAACATTCTCGCTGAAGAGACGGGGGCGACGGGTGAAACGCGATTGATGATCACCCTGTCACCTGAATTTTTGAACGAAACAGGCAACAATTTTGTCTTATACGCACATGCCGGACGTCTCGAGGTCGACAAGCTCCATGCGTTCGGTGAGCCGCTTTCCCAAGATGCTCTCATTTGTGGTTTTACTAGCAAATCGAAACTGACCTGGTTCAAATTAATAACCCTGCTCAACGATCGCGTTCGTGCCGCCCAGAAGCGAGCCAAAGTTTTGCAAGCAAGGATCGGATAGCGCCCCGGCCATGGATACGCTTCGGTTTAAGCTGTGTATGGCGCCGCTGCGCGGTTTGACAGGGGCGCTTTTTCGAAATACCTACAGCGAATTTTTTCACGGCATCGATTGGGCTGTCACACCTTTTCTAACGACCACACAGGGATCGCGCATCAAACCGAGCCAGCTCCAGGATGTGTTGCCCGAAAACAATACCCGCATGCCTATCATTCCCCAGGTCATTGGAAATCGTCCGGAAAAATTCATCACCCTGTCGAAGGCCCTTTTCGATCTCGGTTACGAAACCGTGAATTGGAATCTCGGGTGCCCCTTTCCGAGGGTGGCCAAGAAACAGCGTGGGTCTGGCCTGCTCCCATATCCGGAAATCGTCGATGCCTTTCTCGAGGCGGTTTTACCTGAAATTCCCAATCGTATCAGCATTAAATTGCGATTGGGGCGTCATGAACCCGAAGAGATTTTCGCTTTACTGCCGGTGTTGAACTCCTACCCGGTTCAGGAGCTGATTTTGCATCCGCGCACCGGCATTCAGATGTATACCGGGGCGGTCGATTTGAATGGCTTTGAAGCATGCCTGGCCTTGAGTCGCTGCCCGGTCATCTACAACGGCGACATCGTCAGTTTAGACACCTTTGAATCCTTGAGGGACCGGTTTCCCAGTGTCGGGACTTGGATGATAGGAAGAGGCCTGCTTCAAAATCCATTTTTACCGTCGGAAATCAAAGGCCTTGTGACCGAACCCATTGAGCGTGTGAACCATTTTCGGGAATTTCATGATACCCTTTTCGATCGTCTATCGGTGGTTCGCCAAGGTCCGGCCCATCTGGTCGACGCCATGAAAGGGTACTGGGGTTACTTTCACCATTTTTTCGCAGACGGCGGAAATGTTTTGAAGGCGATCCGCAAGATCCAGCGACCGGAACACTATCGGGATTTTCTCAAAAGATTTTTCGAAAACCAAGCCAAGTGGTGTGGCGATCCCGCTTGATTGACCTTCAACACGACAGGGGCTACATCTCGTCACCGAAAAAATGCCAAGGAGTGTGTGTTGGATCCGATGTATTGGGCAGCGCTATTCAGCTTCATCGCAGGTGCCAGCGGTTATGTCATGGTTCGGTTCTGGATGATTCCCATTTTGCGATACCGGCGCATTAAGCGTCGGCTCTTAAAGGCTCTCGGTGAGCTGTCTCGGGACCTGCCCGAAGAAAATGATCAACGACCAAAAGACCGCCTGGGGAAAAAGCGGATGAAGGAAATGCGTCGTTTGGCGATGCAATTGGTGGAATTGAACGATCACGATTTACCCTACTGGTACAGATTGGTACTTCTCACACGCAAAGAGTCGGCCCTGAATGCTTCCGAAGCGATCATGCGAATGGAGAATTTGCCCACCAACGAGCAGGTCCACGAATGCCTGCGGGAAGTCGCATTGAAATTAACGACCCCGCGAGGGCTCATAAGCATTGGCTTGCGTGCCTGATTTGTCGCAACCAGGGTGTTAACGAAAGCAAAAGCATGTTGGCAGGAAAATGGGAGTGTGGCATGACAAAATTGTTACGATGGGCTCTCTTTTTGGCCGGCATTCTGGCAGCGGCATCGTCCCATGCAGATCGGATCATAACGGCCGAGGATGTGAGGCCGCCTGAAGGCCTTACATTATGCGGCGAGCCGGTACCTTTCGAGTTGAGCCACGTGCGCGAGCGTTTTGAAAAAGAGATGCTGCTCTCTTTGTGGGACCGGCCCCAGGTGCTGTTATGGCTCAAACGATCCACTCGCTATATGCCCTTTATTTCCAAGACGCTTGAACAAGCCGGCCTGCCCGAGGATATTAAGTATCTGGCCATTGTGGAAAGTGCGCTCAGGCCGCATGTCGGGTCCCCCAAGGGCGCCATGGGGTTCTGGCAACTGATGCCGGCCACCGCACGAAATTTTGGACTGACTGTGGATGAATTCGTCGATGAACGCCGCGACTTGTACTTATCGACCCCCGTGGCGTTGGCATACTTAAAAGCCTTGTATGCCAAGTTCTCTTCGTGGACGCTTGCGCTGGCCGCTTACAACATGGGAGAAGAGGGGTTGGATGCAGAGGTCATCGAGCAGCGGACACATGATTACTACCGGCTCTATCTGCCATTGGAAACGCAGCAGTTTATCTTCAGAATGCTCTCTGTTAAACTCATCGTCAATAACCCGGTTGCTTACGGATACCAGCTTTCCACCGAAGATTATTATGCACCCATCGCTTTCGACACCGTATCCGTCGATTGTTTTCAAGAGGCACCCCTTCGGCTGGTGGCTCAAGCCGCCGATGCCGATTTCAAGGAGATAAAGGACCTCAATCCCCATCTGCGGGGCCATTATCTTCAAGCCGGTCATCATCAATTGCGGGTTCCGGAAGGCAAGTCTTCCGGATTTTCGGCCAAAATTGAAGCATTGCTCGAAGCCCATAGCCAGGAGCTCAATCAGCGCATCTACGTGGTTCAAAGCGGAGATTCACTTTCTTCCATCGCCAAAAAATTCGATGTTCCGTTGCAATCCTTGCTCATTTGGAATCGTATCGGCTTAGGAAAAACCCTCCATCCCGGCGATCGATTGGTTATTTATCCCCGTGAGGCCGTTGCCGGAGAATGATCGGCCGACAATGTCGTAACTGTTCGGTTGGGAAGGTCACAGCAAAACATGGGAAATGAAAATGAATAAGATCAAACGGTACGGCAACACCCTCAAAGAGCAGTTGCTGGCGAGTACCCGGGATCGCATCTACAACTTCATGATGGGCGAGGACCGAATTCGTGGTGTCGTGGTCAATGGCACCCGCATGGTCAATGAAATGCGCTGGAATCATGAGCTGGGGATTTTGGAGAGCCTGGTGCTGGGACATGCATATCTGGCGGCGGCATTGATGAGCGCAGGCCTGAAAGGAAACGACCGATTGTCTATCGCCGTGGAGTGCTCGGGGCCCATAAAGGGATTCCATGTCGAATCCAATGCGTTTGGAGAGGTTCGCGGCTACCTGAAACAGGTTCCGATTCCCATCGATAAACCGCCCATGGATTTTAACCTGTCGCCCTTCTTTGGTGCAGGTTTTTTATCGGTCACGAAATATCTGGAGGGAGCCAAGCACCCTTTCACGGGAAAAGTCATGATGGAACATGGGACCCTGGCCAAGGATCTGGCATTGTATTATCTGCGATCCGAGCAAATTCCTTCATCGTTTTCACTCAGCATCGCGTTTGATCAACAGGGCGAAATCACCGGGGCCGGCGGGCTTTTTCTGCAAGCGCTGCCAGGGGCATCGGAAGAGATGCTCAAAGAGGCTGAACAAGTGGTCACCAACCTCCCGTCCATAGGACATGAGGTGCACGGCGAGGAGTTTCCGCAGGCATGGATCGACCAGAGTTTTAAAGGCATGTCCCCCAGGTATCTCGATTCGCGGGGAGTGGAGTTCATGTGCCATTGCAATCGAGAACAGATCAGAAGCATGATAATGCTCCTCGAAACGGCCGATATCCTGGATCTCGCCGAAAACGGTCCATTTCCCGTTCAGATTCGATGCCACAACTGCAATACCCGGTATGATTTTGATCAGGCCGAACTCAATGCCATTTATTCAACCCGCGTTTCCGGATGATATCGACTCAGGGCGCCAAATGGAAATTTTTGGTCAAAGTGAAAAAGATTCCGGCAATGGTTTTGGCGTCCTGGATCTCGCCCGATTTAATCATCTCGACGACTTGAGCAATGGGCAGGGGGTGGACTTCCAATATTTCATCCTGGTCCAGAGCCTGTCTCGCCCGAGATAGTACCGAGGCCATGAACAGGTGGATGGTTTCGTCGGAATAGCCGGGTACGGGTATGATGGTCCCCAAGGGGTCCCACTGGCCTGCCGTATAACCCGTCTCCTCGGTCAACTCGCGTTGTGCGCATATCAATGGATCTTCTTTTCCGTCAAATGTTCCGGCCGGTATTTCCCAGATGAGCCTGCCTACGGCATGGCGATATTGTTTGAGCATCAACACCCGATCCCCGTCCAACACCGGTACGATGGCCGAAGCGCCTGGATGGCGGATCACCTCTAAATCCAATGTATAGCCGTTGGATAGAGTGACATTTTCAACCGTCACGTTGAATACCCGACCTTTGCGCAGGATTTGCTTTTTATGAACAAGAGGTTCCATGTTTTATGATTTGGGCCTTTTCTGCTCGGTTGAAAGGGTTTGTTTTAACTGTTGAATGATTTGATCCAGGGGTTCACCGGTCGGCGTCTTGGCATTCGGGTTGATGGCTACCAGGTTCTCCCATGCCGACAGCGCACCAGCAGGGTCCTGCATATCGTGCATCAAAACCACACCTTTGTTATACATTGCAATTTCATGGTTTGGATTCGAAATTAAGGCGCGATCAAAACTTTCAACGGCTTTTTTGGGATTGCCGGCGCGGCGGTACATCACGCCCAGATCGGTCCACACATCCGGACGGTTCCCGTCGAGACTCAATGATTTTTCGTAGGTTTCGATGGCCAGGTCGGGTTGTCCCGTATCGAAATAGAGATGGCCCAGATGCGTCCACGCATCCACATCCTTCGGGTTTTTTTCGGCTCTTGCAACCAGATTGGCGATTTGTTCTTTTTGCTGGGGTGTCATCTGGGGAGATTGCGCGTCCCCCGAAAGCATTGCCGATCGGGTGGAACGGTAAACGCTGAAGGTCACACCACCGACAAATCCAATGGCCAGGGCGATGGCGATCAGCAGAATGACATTTTCTGTTTTGATGTAACCTTTTAAGGCGGCATTGTTTTTAGACACGAACGCGTACCTTTCTGTTGAGTGTCGTTGGAGTTGAATTCATGAGTGACAATATAGGTGTGGAAATCTCCTCGGGCAAGCCGAAAACGAGGATTGCTCTTTGCGACTTCTTCAGACGTGAATTGGTAAGGAATCAGCGAATCGGTTCAAAGGTAAATTTCTGTCCACCAATGGCTGCCTCGGCCATAAAACCGCCTTTGGCGTGGACAAAAATGGCCATACCCTTGGTGTAACCTGGTGCGGACTGAAGACCCGTATCCGGCCCGGTGCTTACCCCCGCACTTGTTCCCCCTGTGCCGGTCTGGGCTTGTGCACCTGCGGTGATGGCCACCGCCGAGGCGGTTGCGGCAAATTCAAAACTACCGCTGGTAAACTCTTCGTAGGCCCTTTTATCCTGAAAAAAGATGATTTCCTGGAATACCTGTCCTCCCACCTGGAAGCCTACGGAAATCTTGGCGAGCGTCGCGACACCGGTGACTTGGCCGTCTTGGTAGACTTTGCCGTGTCCATAAGCACCACCGATACCCACAGCCCCTTTCCCGACATTTGGAAAGACCGCATACCCATAAGCCGAATTGAAATAGGGTTTCAACTCTTCTGATTTTTGGAATAGAGCCAGGGTGTCGGTGAACTGGTCCGCCATGACCGGAGCGCATACGCTGAGCACCAGAACGCCGACCCATACATGACAACATCTGAAGATCACACGCTTCATGATTTTCCTCCCTTTGGCCGGAAAAAATATGCATCAATTCCGGTACTTGTTGAGAAGCCAGCCATTATGGCCCAATCCATTTTCTATGGGTGGGGCCGAACATACGCACAGAATTAGACTGAAGCGCGGTATTTATCAAGGAAAACGGCTGGTGAGAAGGTCGGGCTGAAGGCAGGATCGTGTAAAAAGGCTGAAAAACAGGAAAACGAAATGATCAACGGCCGTTGCTGACCCGCGCCCAGACTTGGTCGATGGTGGCCAGGGACAGGTGTTGTGGATCGATTTGAATCGTATGCGCTTCAGGAAGATATCTATTGATGACTAGGGAGATCTGTGTGGTCAACGCATCGATTTTGAGGTCGTTCAAAGTGGTGATCATCTTAATGTCATCCTCTGCCAATTGACGAAGATAGGCCAGGCGGTCACGGCCGGTCTGATACCCCAGCAGTTTCGCATCCAGCTCATCCATATAAGTGTAGACGGTCCGCAACAACTCCAGATTATAGTTTAATCGCAGATGGCGTTGGGCTTGTGGGAGATTTTTAATTCCAAAGCTTTTCAATACCACTTGTATTTCAGCGGCCAGGGCTTTGTGTTGCGCACCGAGACCCTCACGGATGGATTTCACCTGGGCCGAACGATCCTCGAGTTGCTTAAGGAGCAAATCGATATCGGCAATTTTTTGTTCGAGCTCCACGGCCTTTGGATTGGCCCAGGCCGAATCGACCGTCATGACGTGACTTCCGATCGAAATGCCTATCCAGCATATTGTCCAAAAGAATTGCCCTGCTTTCATAGCGCTATTGTGCCTCCAGTTGCCTTCTGAGCTTTTCCGAAAGAAACAGTCGGGTGCCGTAATTTTCCCAGGGGCCGATGGCATGCAACCCGACCAGTTCGAGCTGTTCCCCCCGCCATCGCGAAAGATGGGCCGTGACTTCGGGGGACAGTCGCGTCAATCCGTTCAAGGAGAGCCGTTTGCCGGGCCAGGCAGCCAGCTGTTTTGCAGATTCAACAGGTAAATCCTTCAATCCGTTCAAGCTGATCCATTCACCTGGCCATTGCGCCAATATTTCGGCCACATCCGGCGGCAACTCGCTTAACGAATTGAGATATAAATCTTTTCCAGGCCACTTGACCAGACAGCGTGCTGTTTCAGCCGACATGGCGGTTAATTGATATTTTCGGTCGTAATTCCCCTGACAGATCTCTTTGCTGATGGCTCGGTTTAAAGGCGCCCGCTGGGCAAGTAAATTAGCCCGCTGACCGATCTCCGTGCTAATTTCAGCCCAAATCGAGGCAAGTTGGACGGCCGGCACTTCCACCTGATCGATGGAAAGCTGCGTGTTATACTGCATGTAGCTCTTAAGTGCCGTTTGAGCCTTTTGCACAAAATCGTCGATCGGCAACCCATGGATACCCGCAGACAGGATGTCGAACGTATCGGTTTTGCGCTCCAAATAGAGAAGTTCTTCTGCCATGGCCGTGAGCTGGGCGTTCGGGGCGTCGAGTTTTGAGATATACGTTTTACGACGTTGAATGGCTCTGAGCGCCAACTCGATTTTCTTGTCGTTCATCGCCTCACTGAAAGGTGGAATACGGCCATGTTCCAGAGTTTGCTCAATTTTATCCTTTTCTTCTTCGATGCCACGGGCATAATAACTTTTCAGTTGTTCGATGTCGTTGATCTTGGTTTGAATCTGCTCCCTGGCCTTTGAAAGGTTTTGTTTCAAGGATATAAATCCACTTTCAGGGTCCACATCGACAGGCGTTTCACTGACCGACGCCATATTTTTGATGCTCTCGTTCTCATTACCGACGGGAGCAGGCAATGTTTCAGCCAGATGGTTCTCGGCCACCGTCATGGGTTTCGCGGGAAGATCGACTTGCGAATTGCTGGACGCGTTGATTAGCGCCGATTTCGGACGTATGTCATAGCGATCCAACAGGTATAAACCGGAAATGATGAGACACGCGGCGATCGCAATGACAGCAGCGATTCGTTTGCCACCCTGCCAGAGAAAAGATCGTCGGTTGGATTTTTTTTGTATCGTTTCATCTTCAGGATGAATTTCCTGAAGTATGGGGTATGACTCTGTCCGTGTTTCTGGTGCAGTTGATTTCCGTTCTGTAATTTCTTGTGTTGGATCGTCAATTGGTACTGAAGGTTCATCAAGGGGCGCTTTTTTCATATCAGACGATGATGCTTCCGGGGTTGCCTCGGTTAGTAAATTGCTCAGTTCATCGTCAAATTCTTCAATGGTCAACCCTTTATTTCCCGCGTCTTCCTCTTCTCCACTATCAGCGGCATAGGATACTTCATCTTTACGCTTTTTTGCATTGATATCGGCCATAATGGCGTCGAGGGCAGCCTGCTGATCTTCAGACAGATTGTCATCTCCGGAATCGTTTTCAGAAGCGGGCTTTTCTTCCTCTGTCGTATCTTTCTGCCTTTTTGAACTGATTTCTGCCATGATGGCATCGAGAGCAGCCTGCTGATCTTCAGACAGATTGTCATCAACGGAATCGTTTTCGGAAACGGATTTTTCTTCCTCTGTCGTATCTTTCTGCCTTTTTGAACTGATTTCGGCCATAATGGCGTCGAGGGCAGCCTGCTGATCTTCAGACAGATCGTCATCCCCGTTGTTGTTTTTTTCGGTTTGATTTTCGGAATCGATCGTTTCGGTTTTCCGTTTGGCGTCAATTTCTGCCATGATGGCATCGAGAGCGGCTTGCTGATCTTCAGATAGTTCTTCACCTTCGGTGCTTTTTCCGATGTTCGATTTTTCATCCCCTGATGCATGGCCTTCGCTCTTGGACTTGATCTCGGCCATGATTCGATCGAGGGCTGCCTGTTGATCCGCATCCAGTTCGTCTGGAGTGTCGGAAGGGGCATCACCCGATAAGGCGTCATTGCCCCCGGCGCCAGAATCGGTCATCGCGTTTGAAGTGGATTGGGGCTCCTCAGGTTTCATCGGGGGTGATATGTCGACATCGTCAGACGGCGAAGATACATCTGCCGAATCGGATGCCATTTCCGAGCCTGAACCGTCCTTGGCATTTGTATCGGCTTTCAGCGGTGGTTTTTCGGAAGCGTCGCCGGTAGGTTCCTCAGGCGGACCACTGGCAGCGTTGATTTCGGCCATGATTTTCTCAAAAGCGGCTTTTTCATCGGCGCTTAGACTGGCCAGTTCGTCATCAAAATCAGCATCGTCGTTATCCCGCTTGTTGTCTTGATCCATCTCTGCCATCGCTACAATCCACTAAATATATTAAATAAATTAGATCGACCGCCGATTTTTCCCCCTTAATTTCATGGGCCTGGCTGATGCTTGTCTTTATTATATACTGTCATATCGACAGGTTTGATCTAAACTTGAATAAGGAGCAACTGCGTTCGAGAAATGGCGATTCCCATTGATCTTGGTGTTCCTGAAGAGGCAGAACGGCGCCGGTTGATACTGCTTTTCAAAGCCCATTTCTTACGTTTAATTCTCATAACCAGTATGTTATAAAGTTTTTTAAAATATGAGGTCACAATTTTTCGTTTGGACTGCCGATGGGTGATCGCGCGGGTCCCGGCGAAGTTTTATTATTTTCATTACTATCAAAGGCATTTCCTGAAAATATGAGCAGTGATGCAAGGGAAATATTGCAGACGTCCGCGATTGAATCACTGGAGATGCAACTGCAAAAGGAGCGTGAAGCGCGACAGGCGGCCGAAGAACGAATCCGAAAGGTTGTCGCCGATCACAAGCGGCTCGAGATAGAATTGGTGCGTTACAGGGACCATTTTGAAAGTCTGGTCGCCAATCGCACGGCAGAGTTGATGGCCACCAATGAAAAGCTCATGGTTGAAAACCGTGAGCGTCGAATGGCCGAGCGTGAACGGCGTGCCTTCGAGGATCAGTTCCGAGAGGCATCACTGATGCTGGAGGCCATGCTCAACGCCATCCCCGACATCATCGGCGTCCAGGACAGCAATCATCGTATCATTCGTTTTAACAAAGCCGGCTACAAATTTTTCAACCAGGTCGAAAATGAGGTGATCGGCAAACGATGTTATGAACTGATCGATCAGGGGGCGCCTTGCGAAAATTGCGTGACGCGGCAAATTCTGGAGACCAATCAGCCCGCACAACTCGAAAAATATATTGATGCCAAGGGCGTCTGGATGGATATCCGTGCCTATCCGATTCGGGACATGGACGGCCGGGTGTTTCGAATCGTCGAACACTGGCGTGACATCACTGAATTGAAGCACAGTCAGGCCTCCCTTGTCGAATCCGAAGAAAAATACCGGTTGCTGGTCGAGAATGCCAACGAAGGTATTTTTATTTTTCAGGAAAACCAGTTCAAGTTTTCCAACCGCAAGGCCAGGGAAATCGCCCGCCGGCTGGGCATGCCGACGTTACGAAAACCATTGATCGACTATATCTACAAATCAGACCGGGGCAAAGATCCGGATCTTTTCATGCGTCGATTAAATGGCGAAGACCCCAAACCGCATGCTATTTCCTTTCGGGTCGTCGATCAGGACAACGAGATCCTGTGGGTCGAATTGAACACCGTCAATATCACCTGGAAAGGCAGGCCTGGTACCCTCAATCTCGTCAGGGACATCACCCAAAGCAAAGACCTCGAACGCCGCTTCCAGGAGGCTCAGCGGATGGAGTCGCTGGGCACCCTCGCTGGAGGAATAGCGCATGACTTCAATAACTTGTTGATGGGCATCCAGGGAAATGTCTCCTTAATGTACATCGACGCGGAGTCTGATCCATCCTTGATCGAGAAGCTTAAAAACATTGAAAATTGTGTCGACAGCGGATCGCGACTGACCAAACAGCTGCTCGGTTTTGCCCGGGGGGGCAAGTATGTAGTCAAGCCCATGGATATGAACCAAATCCTGCAAAGTTCAGCGGATATGTTCGGGCGCACGCGCAAGGCGATCAATATCCATGGCAATTATCAGGATGGCCTGTGGACCGTTATGGTCGACGGGAGCCAGATCGAACAGGTGCTGGTCAACCTTTTTCTCAATGCCTGGCAAGCCATGAATGGCAGCGGAGATCTATACTTAAGCACCAGCAATGTGACGCTCAACGAGACTTTTGCCAAGCCGTTCGAGGCGACGCCCGGACAATATGTCAAGATCAGTGTGACCGATACCGGTATCGGCATGACCGAAGAGACCCAACGGCGTATTTTCGAGCCCTTTTTCACGACCCAGGATCCGGGTCGCGGCACGGGACTCGGATTGGCCTCGGTGTTTGGGATCGTTAAAAACCACAACGGTATCATCACGGTGAAAAGCAGCCCGGGTATGGGCAGTACCTTCGAGGTTTATCTGCCGGCGTCGGATCAACATCCTGAAGTCGATCCAGTTCGGTCCGACTCCATCGAGCTCGGGTCGGAAACGATCTTGCTGGTTGACGACGAAGACTACATCATCGATGTGGCCCGTCTCATGCTTGAAGGCCTTGGCTATACGCTTCTGATTGCAAACAGCGGTCAAACCGCGATGGAACTTTTCAAGGAGAATAAGTCGCGAATCGACCTGGTGATTCTCGATATGGTGATGCCGGATATGGATGGCGAAACCGTCTTCAAAGAGATGCGTTCTATCAAACCCGACGTCAAGGTCTTGTTCGCCAGCGGGTATTACGTCATCGAAGAGACGAGCAGCCTGCTGCAGGAAGGCGGCAGTGATTTTCTGCAAAAACCCTTTAACATGAATCAGCTTTCAACCAAGATCCGCAGCATTTTGGGTAAGTCCTAACCACCTGCACCATTTTTGAAATGTTTCAGAATAGTTTTAACTGACGGCATCTGTGGACCGGTGCAGGCGTGACACGCGGCTGCTCAGATGATGGCCGGTCCTGAGTTTCTCCTATTTGCAATTTAAACTCACCATGCGTCACAAAAACCCGATCGGCGCCGACGAAACGGATATCGTGGATGGTGTCCAGCCGCAAATCCTCTTCCTGGCGAGTGACCACAGGAAAACCGCAATGTTGGTTGATGTACTTGAGACCACCCCTGGTCTTGGTTTTTTCATCTACAAACATGAGGTGTTGCTCGACCCGGCGGGCGACGATTTGGTTGGCAATTATGGGTATCGATGCCACCCGCTGGAGGATGACCGTTTTTAAGGCCGGGTCGCATTCGAACCCAATGCAGTTTCGACCGCTGCACATGGCCGCCAGCATGGTGGTGCCTGTGCCAAGAAAAGGGTCCAGGACCGTGTCGCCTTTCACAGAGAACATATGGATCAGGCGGTAGGGCAGTTCGAGTGGAAACGCACCACTTCGATCTCTGTTCTTTTGGCCGTTGATTTGCTGCCCGACGCCGCGCAGATCAAACCAGACATCGGAAAACCAGTTGTTGCGCTCCTCCCAGAAATATGCGCTTTCCCGGCGCAACTGTTTTTGTTCTTCCGACGGAAATTCGCGTTTGGCTCCCCACCGAAATATCAATATGTACTCATGTTCCAGTGTGACGTACCCACCGGGCGGCAGCATGCCCGACCCCATGAATTTGTTGGGTGCATTGGTCGGCTTGCGCCACAATATGGCAGGCAACTGGCTGAACCCGAGGGCGTTGAAAGTCGAAATGATGCGTGCGTGATTGGAAAAGAGCCGAAACTGGCTGTCAAATGTTCGGGTGGCATCACCGATATTGATGCATACAAGACCGCCGGGTCGGATTACGCGCCGGACTTCGCCCCAGATTCTGTCCAATATGCCGTGCATGCTTTCAAAGGCCAAATCCGTGTCGCCAGCGGAAAGGGCCTTTTCAATATTCGGATCCGCGGCAAAGAACAGCTCGTCCCACATCTGGATCATGGGGTAGGGGGGAGAGGTGACCACCAGATCGATGCTCTGATCTGCCACCGCTTCCATGGCAGAAGCGTTGCCAATGACGATCTGGTGGTTTGTTTTCATAAGGGAAATCCGGTCCACCTTGTGGCATTTCAAAGATTAGTTGTCAATAGATGTGGCTCGCCGGGCCAGGGGTGATGGGACAGCACAGATCGAAGCCTATCACTCAATCGTTAAACAATCGGTTTGCCATGCTCGTTCAGATCATCAGCTGGGTATTGCATGTTACAGCAATCATGCGTAAGATGGCGACGCTCGATCACGCCCTATTTCAATCATTTTAGACAAGGAATAGTCAGATAAAATGGAAAGCAAACAAGTCGGGAAAAGATTTTCCGGTCGCCTGATCGTTGTCGGCGCTTTATTGGCGCTTCTTGCGGTCGGTCTCGCCGCGCTCAGCCTTCTTGCCGCCAATGAGCTTGTGGACATCTGGTGGTTTGACAGCCTGGGGTACCAATTTTACTATTGGCAGCGCAAGCTCTACCGATACCTGGTCTTTGCCGCAGTTTCGCTCCTTTTTTTTCTGATTTTCTTTCTCAATTTCTGGATCGCCTCACGTTCGCTCAAGCGTGCATCGAGAACCGACGCAGGGAGCAGCCCGAAGGGGTATCGCTCGATCGTCAAGGCCTTCCAAAGCGGCTCCATGATAATATACGCACCATTGTCTCTGGTCATGAGCATCCCCCTGGCCATGCCGCTCTACCAGCACTGGGAAAAATTTCTCTTTTTTGTCTTTGGTTCACAGGCAGGTATCGAGGATCCGTTTTTTGCCAAGGATATCAGCTATTATCTTTTTTCATTGCCCATCTACAGCTTGCTGCAGAGGAGACTCTTTTTTGCGTTGCTGGTCCTTCTGGCCGGCCTGTTGCTGATGTATGTCATCAAAAATCGGCTGCTGACCCAGCGCCTCTTCCGTTTTTCAGGTCTCGCCAAATGGCATCTGAGCCTCTTGCTGCTTTGTATATTCGGCATGGAAATATGGGATCTGGCCCTTCAACGCCATAGTCTGGTCTATGATCCCAGCCATCAGCCTCTCTTTTCAGGTCCGGGTTATGTGCAAATGAATCTGGTTGTCCCGCTCCTCTGGTTGGGTATGGGCCTGCTGGCGGCTACCGCTGTGATGCTCATCGTGGTGATTCAGTTCAGAAAAGGGATCAAGCTGTTTGTGGGCCTGGTGGTCGCCCTGGCGGTGGTCCTGGCGATTCGATATACCCCCTTTTTACCTCAGTTCGTTCAGACCTACTGGGTCAAACCCAACGAAATCGAAAAAGAAAGCCCCTTCATCAGAAAGAGCATACAGGCCACTTTGGATGCCTATGCATTGAATCGGGTCACCACCCTGGATTTTGAACACCAGCGTTTCCCCATCGGATCTGCCGTTCACGAGGTGGAGGGTATCTTGCGCAACATACCGGTGTGGGACGCCGAGACACTGGAAACGGTTTTTCAACAGCTGCAAGAATTGCGAAGTTACTATACATTCCCGCTGGTCAGCGTCGGTCGGTATGACGTATCCGGCCATTCCCAACAGGTCTTTTTGTCGCCGCGGGAACTTGAATACGGCAATCTGCCCGGCGACGCCAAAAACTGGATCAACAACCACCTGATCTATACGCACGGCAATGGGGTTGTCATGACACCGGCCAGCCAGGTCAGTGGGACTCCCATGACATGGTTCGTGCGCAACATCCCCGCCGAATCCCAATATGGGATCGAGATCGGTCAGCCCCGCATTTACTACGGCATGTCACCCTATCCCTATGCCATTGCGCCCAACAAGGCGGGGGAAATGGATTACCCCAAGGGCAGCAGTAATGTGACCAACAACTACGATGGGCGGGGGGGCGTGGCAATTTCTTCCCTGGCACGAAAAGCTTTATTCGCCTATTACCTGAAAGATAAGAATATTTTCTTCTCGGCAAAAATCACCAGCGAGAGCAGGGTTCTTTTCAGGCGACAGATTATCGAGCGGGTACGTCACCTCGCACCTTTTCTGCAGCTTGATCAGACACCCTATCTGGTCGTGACGCCCAAGGGAATATACTGGTTCATCGATGCCTATACCACATCTGACTGGTATCCCGGCGCCGCGTCCTATCAATACGGCGGCAAGACGTTGAATTACGTCCGCAACAGCGTCAAGATCGTGGTGGATGCCTACCATGGCAGTGTGGATTTTTATGCCTTTGAAAATAGCGACCCGATCATAAAGGCGTATCAGCGCATCTATCCTGGTTTATTTAGGGATAAGGCCAGCATGCCGGCGGAATTAAAAAAGCATGTGCGCTATCCCAAGGACATATTCGATGTCCAGATGCACATCTATGCCAAATATCACCAGGTGGATCCCCAGGTTTTTTATCAGCAGGAAGATTTTTGGACATTTGCCGAAGCACTCGGCGAAAAGACATCAGTACCCCTTAAGCCTTACTACTTGACCCTCGATCTCATTGAACGGGGGCAGCTTGATTTTATGCTGCTCGTTCCCATGTTTCCCAAGGGCCGCGATAATTTGAGATCCATGGCCGTGGTCGGCTGCGATGAGGACAACTACGGTAAGATTATCGTTTATGATTTCCCCAAAGGCGAACTCGTCTACGGACCGGCGCAAATCAATGCCCTGATCAATCAGGATCCCGCCATTGCCCAGCAGTTTACCCTGTGGGACCAGATCGGTTCTTCCGTGGTCCGTGGGAAAATGATTATTCTCCCCGTGGAAAACAGCATTATTTTTATTCAACCGGTCTATTTAAAATCCACCTCAAGGGTGAGCATCCCGGAATTACAGCGAATCATCATGAGCGAAGGCCGGGCGGTGGTCATGGAAAATTCACTGGAAGCAGCCTTTGCCACTCTGCAGGAGCGCATCCGGCAGGAGATTCAGGACACGGAGCAGCGGTTTCCCACCGTAGAGGAGGTCAGTCGTCCGGCCCCCGCACCATCGATGCCACCCGTCCCGGCGCCCGGGCAGGCGCCATCCGATACCGATATCCAACCGGCACCATCGGAGAAGTTGCCGGCGTCGGATGAAACGGTGCCGTCAGCAACAGAAGCACCACACGGAGAAGAGAAGCGGGCCCCAAATTCCGATTAACGGCCAAATGGTTTTTCGGAAACTTTAGCCAGATCGATTACGATGGTTCGCTCCTAAGTTACCGCGGAGGAGACAATGGCCTGCGCTTCCGCCTGGATCTGTTTCAGGTGCCGTTCATCCTTGAAACTCTCCGCGTAGATTTTGTAGATATCTTCGGTGCCCGAGGGGCGGGCAGCAAACCAACCGTTGGCCGCAACTACCTTCAGCCCGCCGATGGCCGCTCCGTTGGCAGGAGCATGCGTCAAAGCGATTTGTATTGGTTCACCGGCGAGGGTGTCGATTTTGATCCTCTCGGGTGTCAGCTTGGATAGCGCCGATTTCTGGGCCTTGGTGGCCGGCGCGTCGATCCGTGCGTAAGTCGGCGATCCGAATCGGTTCTCCAGATCAGCGTAAATTTCGGCGGGATCCCGATTCATGCGCGCGGTGATCTCAGCCGCCAGCAGGGCGGCAATCATGCCATCTTTATCCGTGGACCACGCCGAACCATCCATGCGTTCGAAAGACGCTCCGGCGCTCTCTTCTCCGGCAAAACCCAGCGAACCGTCCAGAAGGCCGTCCACAAACCATTTGAATCCGACCGGCACCTCATAGAGGCGGCGGCCGAGATGGGCGGCTACGCGGTCGATCATCTGGCTGCTGACCAGGGTTTTGCCCACCGCCGCCGTTGCCGGCCACTGGGGCCGGTGCTGAAAAAGGTAATAGACGCAAACGGCCAAATAGTGATTGGGCGGCATCAACCCTTTGCCCCGCGTGACGATACCATGTCGGTCATGATCGGTGTCGCATCCGAAACCGATCTCGAATCGATCCTTCAAACCGATCAGGCGCTGCATGGCGTAAGTGGATGAGGGATCCATGCGGATGCGGCCGTCCCAATCCAGGGACATGAAGCGAAACGTGGGGTCCACGCCACCATCCACCACCGTGAGATTCAAATCGTAACGATCGGCGATGGCCGGCCAGAATCCTACGCCAGAGCCGCCCATGGGATCGACGCCCAGGGGTATGCCTGAAGCGCGGATGACCTCCATATCGATGACATTGGCCAGGTCGAGCGTATAGGAGCCGATGTAATCATAAGTATGAGTGGTCGCGGCGCGGCGCGCGCGTTCATAGGGCCAGCGGCGCAGCGTTTTCAAACCGTCGGCCAGCAGCGTGTTGGCACGTTGCTCGATCGAAGCGGTAATCTCGCTGCCGGCTGGCCCCCCATTGGGTGGATTGTATTTAAATCCGCCATCCTCCGGTGGATTGTGGGAAGGTGTGATGACAATGCCGTCGGCCAAGCCGTTGGTTCGGCCCCGATTGTAGACGAGAATGGCATGAGAGATGGCCGGCGTGGGCGTGTAGGCATTGCCCTCGGCCAGCATCACCTCGACACCGTTTGCGGCGAGCACCTCGAGCGCCGTTACCATGGCGGGTGTGGACAGGGCGTGGGTATCCATGCCCAGAAAAAGCGGCCCTGTAATATTCTGGCCGCGGCGATAGTCGCAGATCGCCTGACTGGTGGATAGAATGTGATCCTCGTTAAAGCTGTTTTTGAAAGAAGAACCCCGGTGTCCCGAAGTGCCGAAAGCGACCCGTTGCTCCGCAATGGAGACATCCGGTTTTCGGCTGAAATATGCGGTAATCAAATCGGGGAGATTGACCAGCATCTCCGGCAAAACCGGCTGGCCGGCGCGTTCATGGATCGTCATGACCTTCTCCTTTGTGATAATGACGCATTATGTCTCTTGGGGCTGAAATCGGCAGAAAAATTTTGAAAGCATAAAATTCGAAACATTTTAAACATTCTAACATGTCCCCGAATCATTGAAAAGGATGTCGCCGGGGGAGGGCATAAACCGATTCGGCGATCAGAAGAAATTCAACCTGCGGCTATCGGGCACTTGTCAGGAGGTCTGTTCATATTTAAGATATTATTATTTTAGGCCTTCATTCAATGGAGGATTTTGCCATGGCCAATCATGATGAAAGCGGCGACCGCGCCAGTGCACAGATCGCATACGAGAACCGGGAATGGATCGAATCCCTGGATTATGTCTATGAGAACCAGGGACCTCAGCGGGTCAGGGAACTGTTGCGGTTACTGCAAACACGCGCCCAGAAGCGGGACGCTGAATTTCCCTTTTCCGCCAACACCCCGTACATCAACACGATCGGCGTCGATCGGCAACCGGCCTATCCAGGGAGCCGTGAGATAGAACGTCGCATCAAGAGTATCATCCGTTGGAACGCCATGGCCATGGTCGTGCGCGCCAATCGTCAAAGCAGTGGCATCGGCGGTCATATTTCAACTTACGCCTCCTGCGCCACGCTCTATGAAGTCGGTTTCAACCATTTTTTTCGTGCCAAAAGCGCCGAACATCCTGGAGACATCGTATATTTTCAAGGGCATGCGTCGCCGGGTATCTACGCCCGCGCATACCTGGAGGGGCGCCTCGAGACCGTCCAACTCGAAAATTTTCGTCGGGAGCTGAGGCCGGAGGGTGGGCTGTCAAGCTATCCGCATCCCTATCTGATGCGAGATTTCTGGCAATTCCCAACCGTATCCATGGGGCTCTCGCCCCTGATGGCCATCTACCAGGCGCGTTTCAACCGATATCTGCAGGACCGGGCGTTGAAGCCACGGGACGATCAGAAGGTGTGGGCCTTTCTCGGTGACGGCGAACTGGACGAACCCGAATCCCTCGGCGCCATCACGCTCGCCTCCCGTGAGCAACTGGACAATTTGATTTTTGTGGTCAACTGCAACCTGCAGCGCCTGGATGGACCGGTCAGGGGGAACGGTAAGATCATTCAGGAACTCGAGGCCGCGTTCCGCGGTGCGGGATGGAACGTCATCAAGGTGATTTGGGGCGGTGACTGGGATCCGCTGCTGGGCGAGGACGAGGAGGGACTGCTCGTTAAGCGTATGGAAGAGGTGCCCGACGGCCAGTATCAAATGTACTCGGTGGCCGGCGGTGATTACATCCGTAAAGACTTCTTCGGCAAGTACCCCCAACTGGAAAAGATGGTCCGTTCCTATTCCGACGAGCAGCTTTTCAAACTGCGAAGGGGCGGCCATGATCCCGATAAGGTGTATGCCGCCTACCAGTCCGCGATCCATCATGAGGGAGCTCCCAGCGTTATCCTGGCCAAGACCATCAAAGGATACGGACTAGGAGAAGCCGGTGAGGGGCGCAATATCACCCACCAGCAGAAAAAACTCAACGATGAGGAGTTGCGTTATTTTCGAAGCCGATTCGGGATTCCCATCCCGGATGAAGAGATTCAGAAGATGCCGTTCTACCGTCCGTCACCGGACAGCGAAGAGATCCGGTATCTGCAGGAGCGAAGACGTCGGTTGGGCGGCTATCTGCCGGCGCGGAGCTGGTCGGTTCCGGTTGTGAGGCCTCCGGGAGAAGCGCTTTATGCCGAATTCATGGAGGGCACCGGCGATCGCGAGGTTGCCACCACCATGGCAATGGTCCACCTCCTGGGAAAACTTTTGAAAGACAAGAAAACCGGACCTTATATCGTGCCTATCGTTCCGGACGAAGCCCGCACCTTTGGCATGGAGGCGCTTTTTCGATCTATCGGAATCTATTCCCATGTGGGACAGACCTATGAGCCGGTAGACAAGGAGAGTTTGCTGTATTACAAGGAGGCCAAAAACGGCCAGATTCTGGAAGAGGGGATCACCGAAGCCGGCGCCATGTCGTCGTTCATCGCTGCCGGGACCTCATACTCAACCCACGGCATCAACATGATTCCCTTCTTTTTTTACTATTCGATTTTTGGCTTCCAGCGCATCGGCGACCTCATATGGGCGGCCGGCGACGCCCAGGCCCGAGGTTTTCTCCTGGGTGCCACTTCCGGTCGAACCACCCTGGCCGGTGAAGGGTTGCAGCACCAGGACGGTCACAGTCATCTGCTGGCATACGCCAATCCATCGGTTGTTGCCTATGACCCTGCCTTTGCCTATGAGCTGGCGGTGATCGTGCGCGAGGGCATGCGGCGCATGTTCGAGGCAGGTGAAAATTTGATCTACTATATCACCATCATGAACGAGTTGTACCGCATGCCGTACAAACCGGAAGGCGTGGACAAAGGCATTTTGAACGGGATTTACCGATTCCGTCGATCCGATAAAAAAAGAGCCAAGGCGAAAATCCACCTGCTGGGAAGCGGCACCATCCTGAACGAGGTGCTCAAGGCAAGTGATTTGTTGGAAGCGGATTACGGCGTGTCGGCGGATGTGTGGAGTGTGACCAGTTACAAAAGTCTCTATTGGGATGCCATCGACACCGAGCGGTGGAATTGGCGTCATCCGGATCGCAAGCCGAGAGCGTGTTTCTTGGAAAAGCAGTTGAGCGGCGAAACCGGTGTGTTCGTCGCGGCCTCAGATTATGTCAAGACATTGCCGGCCAGCATCGCCAAGTGGGTGCCAGGCCCGATGGTGCTTTTGGGAACAGATGGTTACGGCCGAAGCGAGTCCCGCGCCGCCCTGCGCGACTTTTTCGAGGTCGATGCGCGCCATATCGCATTTGCCGCATTGGGGGCGCTGGCCCGGGAGAAGGCTGTCACGGCCGCGGTCGTCAAAAAGGCGGCCAAAGCTCTGGAGATCGATCCCGAAAAGAGCAATCCGTTGTTTGTGTAGCGCTTTTTGCGTTCGAATGAGAAACAACCCAGCCACCACATCCTTATCAAAAAAATAAAATAATCAATTCAACGAGAGGGAGCCCTTATGATCAAAGAGGTCAGGATTCCGGAGATCAGCGAAAACGTCACCTCCGGCAAGGTGGTCAAGGTGCTGGTTCAAGAGGGGGATAGGGTCAATATCGATGAAATTCTCATCGAATTCGAAACCGAGAAAGCGTTGGTCGAAATCCCGTCCACCGCCAAGGGGAAAATTGTCGAGCTGCCTGTCAAGGAAGGTCAGGAGCTGCGCGTAGGTGATGTGATCGCCAGGGTTGAGACCGAAGAAGAGGGAGAGGAGAGGGAAAAGCCGGATCGCACAGAAACGAAGGCTGACTCAAGGTCGAAAGAACCGGAGGCCGAACCAACATCCCCCGATGATTCGGAGTCCCGGCTGGCGTCGGCACAAGGGCGACTCGATGAGCAAGAAGCCAAATCGTCAGAACTGGAAAAGGAACCGCCATCAAAAGAGGATCGCCCGCCGGCGCCTGCCGCTCCGTCTGTCCGACGTTTTGCCCGTGAGTTGGGAATCGACATCCATCAGGTGCATGGCAGCGGTCCAGGTGGAAGAATCACCGAGAGCGATGTAAAGGCCTTTGTCAAAGAAGGCCGGGGGGCTGGAGGGCAAACGACCGCCCTGGGCGAAATTGCCGAAATGGCTTTGCCGGACTTCGCCCGCTGGGGCGATATCGAAACGGTCGAATTACCAGGGGTGCGCAGGCTAACCGCCAGGAGCACGGCCCTGTCATGGCGCCTTGTGCCCCATGTGACGCAATTCGATAAGAGCGACATCACGGCATTGGAAACATTTCTCGGGAAAAACGGGCCGAGCCTTAAAAAGAAGGGTGTCAAGCTAACCGTGACGGCGGTGCTCGCCAAGGTTTGCGCCGCCAGTCTGTTGAAGTTTCCGCGTTTTAACGCGAGTATCGATATGGCCAACAATCGCATGATATTCAAAAAGTTTGTGCATATCGGCATCGCCGTGGATACCGAGAGAGGGCTACTGGTCCCGGTAATTCGCAACGCCGATAAAATGTCCATCCGTGAGCTCGCCACAGCAATTGCCGATCTGGCCGAAAGATCACGAAACAAAAAGATCAAACCAGATGAGATGGAGGGCGGTACCTTTACCATTTCCAATCAGGGCGCTATCGGAGGCATCCAGTTCACACCCATCGTCATGTGGCCCCAGGCTGCCATCCTGGGTGTGAGCCGGAGCACGGTCGAACCCGTTTATATTGACGGCCAATTCCATCCGCGCACCATGTTGCCACTGGCACTCTCGTACGATCATCGAATTATCGATGGCGCCGATGCAGCCCGTTTTCTAAAATGGATTTGCGAATGTCTCGAACAACCGTTCAACCTTCATCTATAAATACGGAGGGATTGACATGACAGATCACGCTACACAAGTGGTCGTTATCGGCGGCGGCCCAGGAGGTTATGCGGCGGCGTTCATGGCGGCGGACCTGGGGTTACAGGTCACGCTAATCGATCCGGGTGAGAACCCAGGCGGTGTTTGCCTTTACAGGGGCTGCATTCCCTCCAAAGCGCTTTTGCATGCGGCCAGGGTGATCCGCGAAACGCGGAACGCCGAAAGCTTTGGTTTGCATTTCAGCGGGCTGAAAATCGACCATGCCCGTCTTAAAGAATGGAAAGAGTCGGTGGTCGCCAAAATGACCGGTGGTTTGGGGCAGTTGGCCAAACAGAAAAAGGTGCGTTACATCCGAGGCAAGGCGACCTTCAAGGATAGCCGGACACTGCATATTGTAACCGATGAAGACGAAACACAAGATATGGTATTTGAACACGCCATCATTGCCACCGGTTCCCGACCCATTCGGCTGAAGCATCTCGACATCGATTCCGAGCACCTGTGGGATTCTACGGACGCGCTCGCTCTTCAAACCATCCCCAAACGACTGCTGGTCATCGGGGGCGGCTATATCGGCCTGGAGCTTGGAACGGTTTACGCCGCACTGGGCTCAACAGTGCAGGTGGCCGAAATGACCCCCTTTCTGCTTCCAGGTGCGGACAAGGATCTTGTGCGGTTTGTGCGAAACGATCTGAAGGAGAAGTTCGAAGCCATCCACCTGGAAACCACGGTGACGCAGTTAAGCGGCCATAAAAATGGCATCAAAGTGACCATGGAGGGACCGCAGTCAGACGGCAAGCCGAAGCTTTTCGACAAGGTGCTGATGGCGGTTGGACGCAAACCCAATTCCGGCGATCTGGGTCTGGAGAACACCAAGATCGAGCTCGACGAAAAGGAGTTTATCCGCGTTGATCTTCAGCGCCGCACAGCCGAGCCTCACATCTTTGCTATCGGTGACGTGGCCGGTGAGCCGATGCTGGCTCATAAAGCAACACATGAGGGCAGGATAGCGGCCGAGGTGATCGCGCAGCATAAAGTGGTATTTGAGCCGGCTTGTATACCAGCCGTGGTTTTTACAGATCCTGAAATTGCATGGGTCGGTTTAACGGAAGCAGAAGCCAAGGATAGGGGCGTGAAATTCAAGGCCGTACGTTTTCCCTGGGCAGCCTCCGGACGAGCCACGACATTGGGGCGAAACGATGGTTTGACCAAGCTGCTCGTCGATCCGGAAACAGAACGCATTCTTGGCGTGGCTATAGTGGGTCCCGGAGCCGGCGAACTGATCTCAGAGGGTGCCTTGGCCTTGGAAATGGCGGCCACCGTGACTGACATGGGATTGACGATTCATCCCCATCCCACCTTATCGGAAACCCTAATGGAGGCGGCCGATGTGTTCCAGGGCACCTCGACGCACTATCATGCCCCCAGACGAAAATAGCCGTCGAACAGACGGTATTCCCAAACGCTTGAATGTCTGGCTCAACCACGGTCGGGATGTTAAATACCATATGAGGTATATCGAAAAGATAATAAAAACGATATATGGTATATGATTTCTTTTCTGTAAAATGAATGCTGCGATTCTTTTCATTGACCGACCCTGCCGGGCGATTCCCCGGAAGGTGGGATGGCAACCACCGGCACCGGGCTGTTTTTGACCACCTTTTCGGTAACGCTCCCAAATGTAAAATGGCCCTTTGCACCTGTGGTGCTCATGACCACGAGGTCGGCCCCCTCTTTTTCGATCAATTTAAGAATCTCTTGGGCCGGATCGCCTACCGCAACATGGCGAACGTAAAGGGGGCAGTTGGAAAGATATTCGCTGCATATCGTTTGCAGACGTTCCTCGGCCTTTTTTTGCTCCCAGGCTAGAATTTTTTCGATACGGTCCGGCTCGAATTGACCATACCAATCTTTATGGTGGGCCACATCCTCGATGACATAGAGAACGTGCACCTCGGCACCATATTTTTCAGTCAAGGACTGTACATAAGACATGGCATACTGTGCGCTCCCCGAAAAATCGGTGGGCCATAATATTTTTCGAATAGGCATGGGTCGCCTCCATTTCTGTTGGTTGTTGTCGCACGCTTGTTCAAGGATTTTACGGTTACCAATACGTTTCTAACCAAATTATGAAGGATTCACGCCAAGTAAAGGGCAGGTGCGTGCTTTGGCAAGTATACCAACACAGTTGAGATGGTGCGATTTTTCTTGACCAGGAACGCCATAACAATCCATATTAGCTGAACAATTTTGAATTCGCGACTGCCAATGCACTGACCGTCAATATTTATCGGGGCAAGAAATATGAAAACATTTACACTGGGTGACTTAGCCTCCCAAGTGGGCGGGGAGGTCTTGGGGGATACAACCATCAAAATTCATGCAACGGCTGGGTTGTCCCAGGCTGGCGATGGCCAAATCAGTTTTCTTGCCAATCGAAAATACACCCCCCTGGTTAAATCCACCCAGGCATCCGCCGTCATCGTCAAAGAAAAGATGGCGTCGAATGCAGCCCTGCTGATTTGCCAGGATCCCTACTATGCCTTTACCCGGATTGCGGTGTTGCTTCACGGTTATCGTCGTCATCCATTCAGTGGCATCAGTACCGGGGCGAGCATCGCGCCCAGTGCCCATATCGGCGAAGGGACCGCCATTGCGAATCATGTCAATATCCTGGAAAGCGTGCACATCGGTAAGAATTGTACCATCTATCCAGGGGTGTTCATTGGTCCTGATAGTGTGGTCGGCGAGGATTGCATCCTCTATCCCAACGTTGTGATTTACGATCAGTGTCGAATCGGGAATCGGGTGATCATCCAGGCTAACTCAACAGTCGGTGAGGACGGGTTCGGTTTTGCCACCCACAAGGGCGTTCATCATAAAATCCCTCATATAAGCCGGGTGATCATCGAGGATGACGTTGAACTTGGAGCCGGTTGCGGGATCGAAAGAGGCGCCATGGAAGATACGATCATCGGACAGGGCTCCAAAATTGGTGATGCGGTGGTGATCGGCCATGGCACGAAGGTGGGGGCCCATTGCCTTCTGGTACCTCAGGTGGGCATTGCCGGCTCGACAACACTGGGACACCATTGTGTCGCCGCCGGCCAGGTGGGTATCGGCGGGCACCTGCACATCGGCAACGGCGTCATGATTGGAGGACAGGCGGGGGTCACTGAAGATGTCCCGGACGGTGTCACGCTCTGGGGTACCCCGGCATTCGAGGCGAGTCAGGCCAAGAGATCCTATTTTTTGATTCGGCGGTTGCCCGAAATATGGAAAGAGCTAAAGCGCCTCAGGGAAAGAATTGCGGCCATAGACGGCAAAACAAAAAAATGAAACATGTGAAGTATGCACCGTTTCGGTTAGGCTATAGGTTCTGAACAATTTGAAGTCAGGTTGAAGTCAGGGCTTACCATGCAATACATGATCGATCTTTCAGAAGATAAATCATTTATTATTCTCAAATACGTCGGTGACATCACCTCCCAAGTCGCATTGGTCGCCACCGAGGAATCGCATGCGTTGGGAAGTAAATACGGCATCAGGCATTATCTGGTGGATGCAACCGAAGCGAAGAATTTTGAAAACCCCTTTAAGAATTACAACTTCGCATATCAAGACCTGGAGAAAGCAAACATTGATCGGGCGGCATGTGTGGCACTTCTCACGTCCCCGGAAGATACGTCGCATGATTTTATCGAAACATTAATGGTAAACGCAGGATACGATGTCAAGCTGTTCAAGAACAGGGAAAATGCAATACAATATCTTCTTGCAGCGATCAGGGGGAAAAACTCAACCTCATAAGCCGCCTTGCCCTGTCGTGGGAACTACTGCAACAGTGCTGTTTTGACGGTTACCGATAGCTTTTCGATCGTATAAGGTTTGCGGAGATAGGGGCCGGCGCCTAGTCTTTGAACTTCCTTTACCCGCGCGCCTTCTGAAAATCCACTGACGATAATCGCTTTCTGATCAGGCCTTATTTTGACGATTCGCTTGAAGGTTTCCAAACCGTCGATTCCTGGGTCCATGATCATGTCAAGGATGTCGGAGACCAAATTGGATCTTTAAAGCCTTAAGGCCTAATTTCAAACCATCCGGCAAGTGGTTTTAAACCAATTGAAAATTTACAAGAAAATAGCCCGGCATCTCAAATTTACAGCTAATAATGCCAATCGAAACGAGTCCAAGACCATCCGGCACGCAGTCCAAGACCATCCGGCACGTTACAAGTATCTGGAAAAGCAAAGCGAAGTGGGCACAGTTGTGGGCACAGTCCACGATTTTGATGCAAAAAGGGCCAACCGAGACATCGGCTGACCCCCTGCAATCATTGAAAAAATGTGGCGCGCCCGGCAAGATTCGAACTTGCGACCTACGGATTCGTAGATAGCCAAAAGCTTTTTGATATCAATGATTTAAGTGACTTATGGGGCCCAGGGTGCCGCTTTTTGACCTGTATTTGCACCCTATAGGCACCCATTTTCCACTTTTTGCATACTCACTGCCACGGGCTAAAAAAGTAACCAGACCGGACTCGTGAAACTCACCCAGAACCACACTCTATCCAGATGATATTATTACCATTCCATTTTCAACCACACCAACTCACTCAGAGCCTAAAGCTCCATCGCCTTTCTTGATACCTGGAGTGCGGGAAAGCGATCTTGAAATCACAGGGGTTCTGCTTGTAGTTCATGGGATTAATCAACTTTATTTCCGGTACCTTGGGGAATTTTGCCTTTTGGAACGTGGTTTTTCGTCATCCTATCGGCTTGCCTGCGCCAAGATCTTGAGTGAGGGGCCCTTCGTGTTGGACTAGGTGTCGCTGGATATGGGGGCTCAGCGAGAACAGTTCCGCTTGTCATTGGAATCCCGGGGGGATAATCCCGAACCGAGCCCATCCAGTTTCAATCGTCAGATTGCGTTAAATGGTGATGAAAAGGAAGCGGTCGATTGGGCATGGCCGCAGGAAGCAGGAGAGACCATGTTTCATGTGGTTAACACGTATACCAGGGCAGCACAGATGGAGTCATTGCCGGCGGAGTCCAGTTTCAGGTTGAGTCGGGTTGGTGGGAATATATTGGGGATGGTGAACTGAGAAACGATCTGTGGTTCGTAATCTGGGAGATGGGATATGGCCCGGTGGTGGGATTAGATGCCCCGGGCCAGATTATCATTCTAATAATCAAGCCTATGCTAAATACTGGTAACAGGCTTCGGTGTTCCTGAAACGTTGGTCAAACTCGATTTCGGAATTGGGAAAATCCTTTTTTGATATAAGGCGTTTATGCAAAAAACCATGTGACATGTTCAGACAGTCGTCCGATGGTGCCGATGATAATGCACATATTTCCAATTTTTCCGTATACAACGCCACTTTCGACGTTTGTCATGGCTCCAACGAAGGTGGATGAGACCCGCGCCTCTTTCATCACTTGGGTTTTGTGGATAACCGACTAACTTTATCTGAAATTATTTCGAGTCGAAAAAATCATCAATTGAGATCAACGAAAGTTCGAATTTTAGTCTTAAAATAGAACAAACGCTCGTTTTTTGCGTTGACACGCATTGTCCCCCACTGTTAGAATTATTTTGTGCGACAAGTCCAGACGGGCAAACATTATGAACGAAATGGGGTGGTAATAGTGATCAAATCAAGACTCTGTGACCTGATCGGCATCAAGTATCCCATCATCCAGGCGGGCATGGGCCCTTTCAGCAACAACAATCTGTGTGTGGCCGCAGCCAATGCCGGCGTACTCGGACTGCTCTCCACCAGCGGCCTTTTCAGCAAGGAAACCCAGCCCTGGGTCTACAACGCATTTTGCGACAGCGGCGAGGCGGACCGCGATGACGACATGGCGACGGCTTTCGAAAAGGTCCTGAAACGAACCTATCGACTGGTCAAGG
>Ga0209270_1000780_pt1 | contig 56845 bp, 52 predicted proteins | sample MTBAKSrepl1MetaG_FD_187456 | JGI IMG/M metagenome (GOLD analysis project Ga0209270, IMG submission 187456) | Enrichment culture microbial communities from Arthur Kill intertidal strait, New Jersey, USA, that are MTBE-degrading - MTBE-AKS1... | ecosystem: Environmental > Aquatic > Marine >... | reverse complement strand
CGCACTCACGCATTCACGCACTCACGCACTCACGCACTCACGCACTCACGCACTCACGCACTCACGCACTCACGCACCCACGCATTCACGCACTCACGCACTCACGCACTCACGCACTCACGCACTCACGCACTCACTGTCACGGGCGATGTGCCCGGCGCCGGTTTCCCTTCGCCCGTCACTCCGCCTCCCTGTCGCGGCGTCACCATCCGGTAACCCCAATCGTGGCATGGTTGTTACCCTGCGGTAACCATGCAAACGCCAAGGGATCTCTCCCGGCTTCAGCCCCCGTTCAAAACCCCGCGTAAAGAAAGGGAAATCCACCCAATCACCGCCGCTGGCACGGCCCCTGCAATGGTTGCCCCGGGACTGTTGGTCCGGCAGGACGGTGAGGCGCTGATGCCATCACCCGACCCGGATCCTTTATCAACACTGTGTCAGGGGAGGATTCGACATGCCTGTGGGTCTCCAGGCGCCGCCGTCCTTGGGCATGCCCGGCAAGAAGCGCTGGGCCATGGTCATCGACCTGCGACGCTGCATCGGCTGCATGGCCTGTGTCTGTGCCGACAAGGCCGAATACGACGTGCCCCTCGGAGTCTGGCGCACCATCGTCAAGGTGAAGGACACGGGGCGTTTCCCCAACACCAAGCGCCACTTCATGCCGCGGCTGTGCAACCACTGCGACAACCCGCCGTGCGTGCGCAACTGCCCCACCGAGGCCACCTACAAGCATGAGGACGGCTTCGTGCTGCAGCGCTACGAGCGCTGCATCGCCTGCCGTACCTGCATCGCTGCCTGCCCCTACAACGCCCGCCACGTGCTGCCGGGCAACCGGGACCGGGTGAAGATCGGCGGCGTGGTGGACAAGTGCACCTTCTGCCAGCACCGGGTGGAGGAGGGGCTGCTGCCCGCCTGCGTGCAGACCTGCCTCGGCCGCTCGCGCATCTTCGGCGACCTCAACGATCCCGACAGCGAGGTGTCGCGCCTGGTCGCCCAGCACCAGGTGGTAGTGCTCAAGCCAGAGAAGGGCACCGCGCCCCAGGTCTACTACATCAAGCCGGAGCGGGTGATGACCGAGCAGGTCTTCAGTGCGCCGGAGTCCTATGCGGCGCGGTCCGACGCGGAAGCCTTCTACCGCCACAACCGCGGCAGCAAGTTCTTCTCCGGCGTGCTCTGAGGAGGGTTCTCCATGTTCGAGTTCATGGAATACAACATCGCCCCCTGGGGGGGCGAGATTCCCGTCTACTTCTTTCTCATCGGCACCGCGGCCATGGTGTTCGTCTACGCGGCGGCACCGGCGGTGTTCGGCAATGTCTTCGGCGGCGTGGCCCGTTCCATGGAGCCGTTCCAGCGGCTGGGGATGGTGATCAGCCTCGTTCTGCTCGCCGTCTGCGGACCGCTGCTGATCATGGATCTCGGCCAGCCGGGGCGCTTCCTCTACCCCATCATCCACTTCCACTGGACCTCGCCGCTGTCCTGGGGCTCGCTGTTCCTGCCCCTGTTCGGCGTCTGCATCCTCGGCTTCCTGTACGGATTGCTGAGGAACCAGGCGGGGCTGATGCGCCTGACCGGCATCCTGGGCGCCCTGCTGGCGCTCTCCATGCCCCTCTACACGGGCCTCGACCTGATGGTCAACCAGGCCCGCGAGCTGTGGAGCAATCCCACCATTCCGCTGCTGTTCGTGATCCTCTCCATCAGCTCGGGCACGGCGGTGGTGGCGGTGGTGCAGCTCGTGCGCGGGCAGATGAACGCGCAGACCGTGGAGTTCCTGCACGCCTTCCTCTACCTGGCGCTGGCAGTGACCCTGGCGCTGTTCCTCGCCGAGTGGGTGGTGCTGATGTACGGCTCCGAGGAGCAGCAGCAGGCCTGGCAGATCATCAACACCCGCTTCGGGCTGGAGTACTGGGGGCTGACCTTCGTGGTGGGAATCCTGGCGCCGCTCGCCATCGTTGCGACGCCACGGCTGGGTCGCAACCCGGCCCTGCTCACCCTGGCGGCGGTGCTGGCGGCGGTGGGGGCCTACACCTTCCGCGCGGTGTTCATCTACGCCGGCCAGCTGACCCAGATCTACTACTGATTCCAGGCTCGGGGAGAGACGACCATGAGTGACTTCGGATACATCAACCGCCGCGACTTCATCAAGCTCGGCACGGCCGTCGGCGCGGCGGCAGGCACCTTCGCCCTGGGCAGCCGCCGGCTCGTGGCCATGGAGCAGTCCCTCGGCGGACAGGATTTCTCGGCCACCACCGGCGCCGAGCGCCAGGCGGTGCCCTACACCTGCCTGGCGTGCAACATCGAGGACGGCGGCGTGGCCTACGTGGAGAACGGCCGCATCGTCAAGCTCGAGGGCAACATGGACCACCCCAACACCCGCGGCAAGCTGTGCGCCAAGGGCAACTCGGGCTTCCTCCATGTCTACGATCCGGACCGCATCATGACCCCGCTGCTGCGCACCGGGAAGCGCGGCGAGGGCAAGTGGAAGCGCATCTCCTATGACGAGGCCACCACCCTGCTGGGGCAGAAGCTGCGCGAGGTGATCGAGCGGGCCGAGCGCGAGCGCGACCCGGCCATCCGCAACGAGATCGTCTTCAAGTGGGGCCGCAACCGCACCGGCGGCGCGGTGAAGCGGTTCATGCACGCGCTCGGCTCCAGCGCCATGCTCAACCACACCAACATCTGCGAGTCCTCCAAGAAGGTGGGGCTGGAGCCCTCCTGGGGGCCGGACATCGAGTCCTGCGACTGGGCCAACACCAAGTACATCCTCAACTTCGGCTCCAACATCCTGGAGACGGCCTACTTCATGAACCCCAACGCCCAGCGCCTGGTGGACGGCGTGGTGGGCAACAAGGCCAAGCTGGTCAGCTTCGACGTGCGCATGTCCAACACTTCGGGCTTCGCCGACGAGGCCTTCTACCCCTACCCGGGCACCGACGCGGCCATCGCGCTGGCCATGGCCCACGTGATCATGAACGAGGGGCTCCATGACGCCGACTTCGTCGACCACTGGACCAACGTCTCGGCGGCCGAGCTCATCGCGCACCTGAAGCCCTACACGCCGGAGTTCGCCGAGGAGGAGTCGGGCGTGCCGGCCGCCGCCATCCGCCGCATCGCCCGCGAGTTCGCCACCACCAAGCCGGCCACCACCTTCTCCTACCGCGGGCCCTGCAAGCATCTCTGGGGCGCCTACCAGGAGGCGGCCATCCACATGCTCAACGTCATCACGGGCAACGTGGAGAAGCGCGGCGGCTACTGCCTGCCGCGGGGCATGGGCTGGCCGCAGCCCGAGCCGGTGCCGCCGCAGCCGGAGGCGGCCAGCAACATCGCCGCCCCGCCGCAATACCCGCTGGCCTCCCACCACGTCTCCACCCACGCCCCCTACATGATCATGAAGGGCGAGGCGAAGGTGTCGGTGTGGATGACTTACTACGACAACCCGGTCTACACCTACCCCTCCAGCCATGTCTGGAAGCACTTCCTGAGCGACGAGTCGCAGGTGCCCTTCCTGGTCTCCTTCAGCCCCTACATGTCCGAGACCACCGAGCTCTCCGATTTGATCATCCCGGATGTCACCTACCTGGAGCGCCACGATCCGGAGTCGATGCCGAGCGGCCTCTATCCCTGCCTCTCCATCCGCCAGCCGGTGGTGAAGCCCCTCGGCGGGACCCAGGAGTTCCGCCAGACGCTCATCGACGTGGCCCGCAAGGTGGACCCGGACGGGGACCTCGGCGTGCGCAGGTACTTCGCCTTCGAGACGGTGGAGGCGTGGATGCGCGCCCACCTCGACAACATCCCCGGCCTGAAGGAGGCGGGCGGCTGGGATTACATGAAGGCCAAGGGGGTGTGGCCCGTCTACGGCAAGGTGGACCCCGGTACGGCCCGCATCGTGGACAAGAACGGCGACGAGGTGGAGCCGGAGTACGGTCTCCACACCAAGGAGCTCTCGCCCGCGGAGATGGCCGCCGCCGAGGTGGACGCCGACGGCACCATCCGCAAGGACGGGCACGCCATCGGCGTGCAGGTGAACGGGCGCAACTGCGTGGGCTTCGGCACCCCCTCGCGGCGCATCGAGATCTACAAGGAGGGATTCAGGAAGTACGGCTTCAACCCACTGCCGGTCTACAAGCGGCTGCCCTCCCGCGACAAGAAGCCGAGCGAGATGGTGCTGGTCACCTACAAGGTGAACGTGCACACCCAGAGCCGCACCGCTTCCATCAAGTACCTGGCCGAGCTCTATCACAAGAACCCGGCCTGGATCGGGCCGAAGGCCGCGGCGGCAAGGGGCATCGGCGACGGGGATCTGATCCGCATCACCTCGCCGCTGGGCTACCTCGTCACCCGCGCCCACGTGACCGAGGGCATCCATCCCGAGGTCATCGCCGTCTCCACCGCCTGCGGCCACGCCGCCTACGGCCGGCTGGCCCAGCTCAGGAACCGGGAGCAGGCCGCCGAGTGGGCCCAGGGCGGTGACCCGGACATCACCAACAACGTCTGGTGGAACGACAAGGGGGTTCACCCGAACCCCATCATCCGCCTGGCGGTGGACCCCATCGGCGGCTCCCAGGGCTGGTTCGACACGGTGGTGAGCGTGAGCAAGGCCGAGGCGGGCGATCAGTACGGCGACGTGAAGGCCAGCGTGGAGCAGTCCCTGAAGGACTACGAGGAGACCCTGCGCTACGCCTACACCGGCGACCTGCACCGGGCCAACCACCAGGAGGTGGATGTGGACTGGGACAACCTCCCCAGGCCCGAGCTGCATGGCGGCAGCCACTGAGTGGATTGTGAGGGGTGAAGGGTGAGGCGGGAGGAGTGAGGAGTGAGGAGTGATGCGATGACCCGGACACAGACGGTGCGGAAGACCCGGCCCTCCGGGGCCGGGGAGGAGGAGCGGCTGGCCGAGTGCCGGGCCCAGGCCGCGCTCTATGGGCTGGTGGGCCGCTGCCTGGAGGAGGAGGTGGACGAGGCGCTGCTGGGACTGCTGCGGGGCACCCTCGCCGGGCCTCTGGCCGCGGTCGGCCTGACCCTGGATGCCGAGCTGCTGCAGGCCCCGGCCGTGCCGCTGCTGGAGGCGCTGGCGGAGGAGTACACGGTGCTGTTCGTGGCGCCGGGAGGCGTGAGCCCGTTCGCCTCGGTGTTCGAGACCGGGTGCATGTTCCGCGAGCCGGCCGACCGGGCCATGGCGGCCTACCGGGCCGCGGGCTGGGACTGGCAACGCCGCCAGAGCGGCGAGTTTCCGGACCACGTGGGCACCCTGCTGGCCTTCGTGGGGGTGCTGGCCGGGGCCGAGGCCGAGGCCCTGGAGCGGGCGGATACGGACGCGGCGACGCGCTGGCGGCAACAGCGCGAGTCATTCCTGCTGGAGGAGATCGGCCCCTGGGTGCCGGGCTGGTGCCGGCGGGCCGCCGCTGCCGCCATACAGCCCTTCTACCGGCAGCTGCTCGGCTTTGCCGGGCAACTCCTGTGGACGGATCTCGCGGCGTTCGCCGAGCGCCGCGAACTGCGGGCGCTGGCCGAGCTGAACCGGCGCGAGCCGAAGAAGCTCGACTACAACGCGGATTTCCGCAAAGCCTCGGGGCTGTGAGGAGAACGGCCATGCGCATCCTGCTGGCGGAGGCATCGGGGCGCGGATTCCTGTGCCACTACGCCCACGCGCTGGCCCTGGGCCTGCACCAGGCCGGCCACCAGGTGCGCCTGCTCACCGGCGACCGGGACGAGCTGGCGGCCTGGGAGATGCCCTTCCCCAAGGCCGCCTGCCTGGCCTCGGGCTGGCGCGGCTGGCGCTGCCTGGCGCGGGCGGTGCGCGCCTTTGCGCCGGAAATCGTGCACCTGCAGTGGGTGGACGGCGCGCCGGCGGCCATCGCCTTCACCCGCTGGGCCCGGCGCCGCGGCGTGCGGGTGGTCTACACGCCCCACAACATCCTGCCCCACGAGCGGCGCTGGCTGGTGATGCCGCTCTTCCGGCTGCTCTACGGGGAGGTGGACCGCATCGTGGCGCGGGACCGCCACCTGGCCTGGGCCCTGGAGGAGCTGCTGGGCGCCTCCCGCGAGCGGGTGGTGCTGCTGCCCGGCAGTCCCAACCTGCTCGCCCACCCCGACATGCCGCGGCGGGAGCCGGCGGGCCTGCCGGCGCGGGAGGCGACGGAGCTGCGGCTGCTGTTCTTCGGCCACGGCTGCAGCCGCAAGGGCCTGGACGGCCTGCTCGGGCTGCTGGCGGGCGGGTCCTGGCCGGCATCGCTGCACCTGGTGGTGGCGGGCGAGGGGGTGTTGCGGGGGGTGGAGCCGGCCCTGCTGGAGCAGGTGCGCCGGCGGCTGCGCCTGACGGTGCTCGATCACTACGTGGAGCCGGCCGCGGTGGCGGGACTGTTCACCGGGGCCGATCTGCTGCTCATGCCCTACGTGAAGCAGTGCAGGAGCCCGCTGCTCGACCTGGCCGCGGCGTTCCGCCTGCCGGTGCTGCGCAGCGACCGGGTCCAGGGGGCGGCATTCTGGGAGGGGGTGCACGGGGTGACCGCGGCCCACGACGACATGCGGGCCCTCGCGGCGGCGCTGATGGGGCTGGTGAAGGGTCCGGAGCGCCTGGCGTCGATGCGCCGGGCGCTGGCCCGGGAGGGCGGGGTGGAGAGCGCCATCCGCCGGCTCGCCGCCGGCCACCTCCACCTCTACCGGCAGCTGGCGGAGGTACCCGGGACGACGAGCGCCGCGGGTGCGGAGGTGTTCGATCCCGGTTTCGACGGTTCCTGGAGGGGCTGACCATGGGTGCCGGCAAGACACTGATCCTCATCGCCCACGAAGGCAGGCTGGCGGAGCTCATCAAGCTGCTGCAGATGCGCCGGGCGATCTTCGAGCACTACCGGCTGCTGGCCACCACCGAGGTGGGCGAGGCCATCGAGGCGGAAACGGGCCTGGAGGTGACCCACCTCTTCTCCGGCCGGCGCGGCGGCGAGATCCAGCTCTGCGGCCTCATTACCACCAACACCATCAAGGCGGTGTTCTTCCTGCGCGATCCGGCCAGCGTGCGCCTGGACGAACCGGACATCACGCCCTTCTACCGCGCCTGCGATCTCAACAACGTGCCGCTGGCGAGCAATATCGTGGGGGCCGCCGCGCTGACCCACTGGCTGGGACGCAACCTCGGATCGGAGTCCCCGGCGGCGGATCCGCAGGCGGCGGCGGGATGAGGCGGCGGCGATGAGGGCCGGGAGCCTGGAACAGGCGGCGGGCTTCTACAGCGGCAACATGCTGCTCATCGACGAGCCCCTCTGCCTCAACCTGCGCGGCCGCCGCGAGTGGTGCGGCGCCTGCGCCGAGGCCTGTCCGGCGCAGGCGCTCGCGCTCACCCCGGACGCCGTCGACCTGGCCGATTCGGCCTGCACCGGCTGCGGCGCCTGCCTGCCTGCCTGTCCGGCGGGGGTGCTGCGGATGTCGGGCTTCTCCCCCCGCCGGCTGCTGGAGCTGATGCGGGGGCAGGCGACGGTTCACCTCCACTGCCGCGAAAGCCGCGGCAGGGACGGCGGGGTGGTCATTCCCTGCCACCAGGTCCTGGACGCCCGGCTGCTGGCGGCGGCCGCGGCGGAGGGCGTCGGGCAGATCCTGCTGCACGGCCTGGAGCGCTGCGGGCAGTGCGACCGCGGCGACGGGGCGGGCTGTGTCGCCCGTGAGCGGGCGCGGCTGGAGGAGTGGCTCGGGGAGCGGGCGCCGCGGGTGGCGCCGGCGCGGGAGCATGAGCGGGGCGGTGGCGAGCGCCAGCGGGCCGACCAGGCCCGCCTGAACCGGCGCAATTTCCTGCGCCTGACCGGCGCGCGGATCGTCAACGACGTGGCGGGCTGGATGGTTCCGGCCGATACCGAGGAGGGGACGGAACTACCCTTCCACCAGGGCGGCGAGGAGCTGCAGCGCCCGGCCGCCTACCAGGCGGTGGCGGCGGAACGGGTGGAGCGGATTCCCTGGGCGGCGGAGGCGCGGCCGCCCTGGTCGCTGCGTACCCTGGCGGAGTCCTGCAGCGCCTGCCTCGCCTGCGGGCGGCGCTGCCCCACCGGGGCCCTGCGCGCCCATGAGGAGCCGGAGGGGATCGCCATCAGCTTCGCCGCGGCCCTGTGCACCGACTGCCGGCTGTGCGAGCGCATCTGCCCCGAGCAGGCGGTGGTGTCGCGCCCGGCCCGGACGGCCACCGAGGTCTCGGCGCCGCGCACCCGGCTGCTGTTCCGGCAGGCCCGGCGCTGCGGCTGCTGCGGCCAGCCGTTCCAGCCGGCGGAGGAGGCGGAGACGGCGTGCCCCACCTGCCGGAACGAGCAGGAGCTGGATGCGGAATGGCTGGCGATGCTGGGCGAGTAAGCGGGTGATGGCGCCGGCCATCGTGCTGGCGCTGTCCGGAGCCGCCGTGCTCTGGTGGCGGAGCCAGCCGCACACCCCGGAGGCGCTGTTCCGGGCCCGCTGCTCCGCCTGCCACGAGCTGCGCGCCGAGCGGGTGTGCGGGTTCGCGCCGGCCCTGCGACCGGCCATCGTCGACACCATGCGCCGGCTGCACGGAGCGGCGGAGGTCATCGATGGGGCGGAAGCCGCCATCATCAAGCGCTACCTGAGCGAGGAGCTGCCATGTCCATGAACGCCGCCCTGCAGGCGGAGACACTCGAGGAGCAGGTTCTGGAAACCCTCCGGACGGTGGTCACGGCGCCCGACGGGCCGGACATCGTCGGCAGCGGCGCGGTCTACGCCGTGGTGGCCACCGGCGGCGCGGTCCGGGTGCTGATCGACCCGGACCGGATTCCCGCCGGGGAGCAGGAGCCGCTGGCCGAATTCATCACGCCCCTGGTGGAGGCGCTGCCGGGGGTGGAGCGGGTGGTGGTCAAACCGCGGCCCCGCTCCGTGGCCCAGCGCCCGGAACTGCCGGACATCGCCCGGGTGGTGGCGGTCCACAGCGGCAAGGGCGGGGTGGGCAAATCCACCGTGGCGGTCAACCTGGCCTGCGCCCTGGCGGCGGCCGGCTACCGGGTGGGACTGCTCGATGCCGATGTCTACGGCCCCTCCGCGCCCACCCTGCTGGGGCTCTCCGGCCGCGCCGAGACCACCGCGGACGGTCTGCGCATCCGCCCGCTGGTGGCCCATGGCGTGCGGGTGATGTCGCTGGGCTTCCTGCTGCCCGAGGGCCAGGCGCTCATCTGGCGCGGCTCGCTGGTGGACCAGGGACTGCCGCAGCTGTTCACCGACGTGGACTGGGGCGGGCTGGACGTGCTGCTGGTGGACCTGCCGCCCGGCACCTCGGACGTGCACCTCGCCGCCGCCCGCCAGGTGGCGCTCGCCGGCGTCGTCACCGTCACCGCCCCGGGGCAGCTGTCGGTGGACGACGTGCGCCGCGGCATGGAGATGTTCGCCGATCTGGCGGTGCCCTGCCTGGGCGTGGTGGAGAACCTGGCCGCCCTGACCTGCCGGCGCTGCGGCGCGGTGGGGAAGGTGTTCGGCAGCGACGGCGGCGCGGGATTGGCCGCGGAGGTGGGGGTGCCGCTGCTGGCGCGCCTGCCCTTCCTCCCGGCCCTGGCGGCATCGGGCGACGCGGGCGTGCCGGTGGTGGTGGGGGAGCCCGATTCCCTGCCGGCGCGGATTTTCACCGGCCTGGCCCGTTCCCTGGCGGAGCGGATCGGCCTGCGGCAGGAGGCGCGGCAGTCATGGACCTGAAGAAACCCTTTCCCGTCCCGGTGGTGAGCGCCGCCGCTGCGCGGCGTGCGGAGGACCCCTGGTATGCCGAACCGCAGAGCCCGGTTCCCGGCGTCCGCGACGTGGTGCTGGTGGGCAGCGGCAAGGGCGGCGTGGGCAAGTCCACGGTTACCGTCAACCTGGCCTGCGCCCTGGCCGCGCAGGGGCTGCGGGTGGGCGTGGCGGATGCGGATCTCTACGGCCCCTCGGTGGCACGGCTGCTGGGCACCGGGGCGGGACTGGCGCACGGGGAGGACGGGCGCACGGTGCCGACCCTGGCCCACGGCGTCCACGCCGTGTCGGTGGCCAACATCCTGCCGCCGGAGGCGGCCCTGGCCTGGAAGGGCCCGCTGGTGGCCCAGGCCCTGCTGCAGCTGTTCCACGAGGTGGCCTGGCCGGACCTCGACCTGCTGCTGGTGGACCTGCCGCCCGGAACCGGCGACGTGCAGCTCACCCTGCTCGAGCAGGTGCCGGTCAGCGGCGCGCTGCTGGTCACCACGCCCCAGCGGCTGGCCCTGGCCGACGCCGAGCGGGGCATCGCCCTGTTCCACGAGCTGGACATTCCGGTGTTCGGGCTGGTGGAGAACATGAGCCACTATGTCTGCCCCTGCTGCGGCGAGCACCAGCCCCTGTTTCCCGAGGGCGGCGTGCGCGACCTGGCGGCGCGGCGACACGTTTCCTACCTGGGATCCGTTCCCCTGGATCCCGCCGGCCAGGCGCTGGCCGACGGCGGCACCCCGCTGGTGGCGGCACAGCCGGAGGCCGCCGCGGCGCAGGCGTTCACCGCCATGGCGGAGCGGCTGCGGGCGGCGGTGGAGCTGGAGCGGCGCGCCCTCGACCGGAGCCCGGAGGCCGGCGGGCGGGAGGCGCACGCGGCATTCTGGGAACAGCTGCTGGACTGACGGATTTGCGGAGGCACGACGATGGACGGGATTCGACTGTGGGTGAACTGGGACGCGGCGGCGCCGGTGTCGGCGGAGCGGCTGGCCGGCAGTGACGGCCTGGTGGTGACCGCGGCGGGGGCGCTGGCGCCGCCGGATGCCTGGCCGGCGCCGGTGGCCGTGCTGTGCGGGGCCGACCCCGGGACCCTGCCCGCGTGGCGCGAGCGTCCCGACCTCGTGTGGGTGGCCGACGGCGGGGTCGAGGAGGTTGCCCGCCTGCGCGAGCAGTTCCCGGAGCTGGACTGGGTGCCGCGCCTGACGGCCTACCGCCCGGAGGTGCGCTACGACTTTCCCCGCCGCTACAACGAAGAGGGGTTCAGCTTCTACGTGCCGGACACCGCGACCGTGCACGGCTACCGCATCGCGCCCGGCGGCCTGGCCCTGGGGCCGGTGCTGGAACGGGCGCGCAGTCTCGGCTTCGAATCCCTGTGGCTGCACAGCCGGCTGGCCGAGCAGCGCGGGCGCGGCTTCGACCTGGAGCTGGTCGAGCAAGCCGGGGAGGTTTTCCGGGGCCGTCTCTGGCTCTCCGGCGGCGGCACGGACGAGCGCCACCTGGTCAACTTGGCCCGGGAGGGCGGCGTGGCGGCGGTGGCGGTCGCGGCCGGGCTCTGCAGCGCCTGCGGCGGCGAGCGGCTGCACCTGGCCCTGGCCAGCGGCGCCGAGACGGGCACGCCGGTACGCTTCGCCGCCGGGCGAGGTGGGGAGCCGCCCGCGGTCCATGGCTGACGGGCGGTTCCTGGCCGCGCTGCTGCTGGCATTGGTCGTCGCCGCGGCGGGCGGGGGCGAGCGGCCGCCGCCGCTCACGCCCGGGGCGCTCGCCGAATGGCTGGCGCAGGCGGATCCGCCCCTGGTGCTCGATGTGCGCGGCGGGGAGGCCTATCGGGCGGGCACGGTTCCCGGTGCCCTCGACGCCGGCACGGACGCGACGGGCTTCACTCCTGACGGCCGCGGCGGGGCGGTGGTGCTGATAGCCGGCGCCAGCGACGCCCTGCCCGGCTGGCGGGCGCGTCTGGCCGCGGCCGGGCACACGGTCTACCTGCTGCAGGGCGGCATGGCCGCCTGGCGGGATGCGGGCCTGCCGCTGGAATTCGGGACGCGCTACGTGCGTCCGGGCACGGTGCCGTTCGTCATCCCCCGCGGCCTGTGCGAGATGAACGAGCCGGCCCAGGTGTTCGAATGAGCGCCGCTGCCCGTTGCGCACTGTCCGCTCCGGCGGCGGTGCTGGCCCTGCTGCTGTCCGCACCCGCTGCGCCGGCCGCCGCCCACGGGGACGCAGGCTGCCGGGCGTGCCACCCGCTGGCCGGCGCGCAGTTCGCGCAGACGGCCATGGCCCATGCCGCCGGGAGCCCCGATTTTATCGGCGAGCTCGCCGCTGCGGACAATCCCGCCCACTGTCTCGATTGCCACGCGCCCGGCGGCGGGACCGGTCTCGTCTGCACGGACTGCCATGGCGACGGCGGCCATCCCTATCCGGCGGTCGCCGTTCCCCGGGGCTGCGGCCGCTGTCACGATGCGCCGGGGGAGAGCACGGTGCGCCGCTACCTCGCCGGCCCGGCGCCGTCGCGGGGCGAGGACTGCCTGGACTGCCACCTGCCGGGGGAACGCGCCGGCCACGACTTCCGGGGCCCGTCGCGCCCGGGATTCCTGGCGGGCGTGGCGCGGCTGCGCATGCTGGTGCGCCGGGAGCCCGGCGGAGCGGTCGCCGTCATCCAGGTACGCCACCGGGCCGGCCATGCGCTGCCCGGCGGGACCACGGGGCGGGCGGTGTGGCTGCGGGTGGCGGGGCTGAAGGGGGATGGCCGGGTCGCCTGGAGCGAGCAGGTGCGCTTCGGCTGGGAGCATCTCCCGGACGGGCGCTGGCGCGAGGCTACGATACCGCCGGGCGGCGGTGTTATGCTGGAATTTCCCCGGCCGCAGCGGGGTGATTCGGTCCGGCTGCGGGCGGAGCTCGTCTACCGCTTCCGGCCCGGTCCGCTGGAGGCCGCCGATCCGCGCCAGGTGCTGCTGGACCGGCTCGAGCTGGCGCTGGTGGAACAGCACACTGAGTGAACGTGAATCCCGTGCGTGCCCTGTTGAACACGATAGCCGTCCTCCTGGCCGCCCTCACCCTGACGCTGAGCGGTGTCGCGGAGTCCCGTGAGAGCGCCGGCCCCTATCGCGTCGGCCTCACGCCGGTGTTCCTGGACAACCAGACCTCCTTCCTGCGCGACTGGGAGGAGTATCTCGAGCGCCGGCTCGATCACCCCGTGGACTTCCTCCAGCGCCAGACCTACCGGGAGATCACCGAGCTGCTGCTCAACGGGCAGCTCGACGCGGCCTGGATCTGCGGCTACCCCTTCGTGCGCCACCATGACGCGCTGCGTCTCCTGGCCGTGCCCCTGTTCGAGGGCGAACCCCTGTACCGCTCCTATCTCATCGTCCCGGCGGCCGATGGCGAGACCCGGTCGGTGGCCGATCTGAAGGGCCGGGTGTTCGCCTATTCGGATCCGGACTCCAATTCCGGCTTCCTGGTGCCGCGGGTCGAGCTGCGCCGCCAGGGTTACGATCCCCGCCGTTTCTTCGCCCGCACCTTCTTCACCTGGTCCCATCGCGACGTGGTGAGGGCGGTGGCCGACGGCGTGGCCCAGGCCGGCGCGGTGGACGGCTACGTCTGGGAGACCCTGAGCCAGACCCACCCGGAGCTCACCGGGGCCACCCGGGTGGCGTGGACATCGCAGCCGTTCGGTTTCCCGCCCCTGGTGGCGCGGGCCGATCTCGACCGGGATCGGTTCAGCCGGCTGCAGGGCGTGCTGCTGGAGATGCCGGCCGATCCCGAGGGCCGGCGCCTGCTGCTGCGGCTCAACCTGGACGGCTTCAGCCCGGGCGGGGACGGGTTGTTCACCGGCATCGCCGCGGCCATGGACCGGTTCGGGGAGGAGTGAGATGGCGTTCCGCAACCTGAGCTACCGGATCCGGGTGCCGCTGAGCCTCAGCCTCGCCATCCTGCTGACGGGCCTGGTGGTGGCGCTGGCGCTCACCTGGCGGGCCGCCGAGGACCTGCGCCGCGATCTGTTCCGCAACGCCGTGGAGGTGGGCACCGTCCTCTCCAACTCGCTGCCGGCGGCGATCAAGCACGATGACCTGTGGCAGGCCTACCAGCTGCTGCAGGCGGCGCGCACGCCCGGTGACGAGCGCGGCGAGCGCCTGTTCCTGGTCCTGGACCGGGACCAGCGCATCTACGTCTCGAGCCAGCCGAACCAGTACCCGGTGCTGAGCGAGCTGCGCGGCCAGGGGCCCGAGCTGGCCCGGGTGGAATATGCCGTCCGGCAGGGGCGGACCCTGGAGCCCTACGCCGTGGACCAGCCGGAGAACGAGCGCATCTACGTGGTGCTGCCGATGCTCGACGACGGCGTGGCCATGGGCACCCTGGTCATCGGCTATGCCCGGACCCTGTTCCTGCCCCGTTTCCACGGCATCCTCACCCGTGTCGGCTGGTCGGCGCTGATCCTGATGGCGGTGCTGCTGCCCATCGGCTGGTACCTGGGCGATCGCATGGTGAGGCCGCTGATCCAGCTCGCCAACTGCCTCGGCCGGGTTGGGCGTCAGCCGCTGGAGCAGATCCAGTGCACCCTGCACGAGGGCAGCGACGAGATCGGGCAGCTGGGGGTGCGTTTCCACCAGATGCTCCATGAGCTGGAGCAGAAGCAGCGGCTGGAGACGCAGATGGTGGCGGCCGAGCGGCTGGCGGCGGTGGGCCGGCTCGCCGCCGGGGTGGCCCACGAGATCAACAATCCCCTGGGCGGGATGCTCAACGCCATCAGCACCTACCGGCGGCACGGGAGCGCCGATCCGGTCGCGGAGAAGACCTTCGATCTGCTCGAACGGGGCCTGCAGCAGATCCGCGACACCGTCTCCGCGCTGCTGGTGGAGGCCCGGGCGAGCAGCCACGACCTGACCCCCCAGGACGTGGACGACGTGGCCACCCTGCTGCGTCCGGATGCCCAGAAGCGCGCCGTGCGCCTCAGTCTCGAGAATGGCCTCACCGCGCCGCTGCCCCTGCCGGCCAGCCCGGTACGCCAGGTGCTCATCAACCTGTCCCTGAACGCGGTCCAGGCCACGCCCGCGGGCGGGGCCGTGCATTGCCGGATCCATCCCGGCGAGGGGCGGCTCGCCATCGAGGTGGACAACGAGGGCGAGACCATACCGACGGAGCGCCTGCGCCACCTGTTCGAGCCGTTCGTGCACCACAATCCCGCCGGCCACGGTCTCGGCCTGTGGGTGACCTACCAGATCATCCAGCAGCTGCAGGGCCGGATCGACGTGGAGAGCCAGGCGGGGCGCACCCGCTTCACCGTCCTGCTGCCGGTCGGGCAGGAGCTGGCCGCATGAACGGCCGCGCCCGGCCCCGCCTCTGCCTGGTTGAGGATGACCCCATCATGGGCGAGTCCCTCATGCACCGCTTCGCCCTGGAGGGGATCGCCTGCGACTGGCACCGCGAGGCCGGCGCCGCGCTGGCCGCCGTGGAGAGCCAGGGCTACGCGCTGGTGCTGAGCGATATCCGGCTGCCGGACATGAGCGGCGAGACACTCTACCAGGCGCTGCTGGAGCGCTGCCCGGCACCGCCGCCCATCCTGTTCATCACCGGCTACGGCACCATCGACCAGGCGGTGCGGCTGCTGAAGCTGGGTGCCCGCGACTACCTCACCAAGCCCTTCGACCTCGACGAACTGCTCGACCGCCTGCGGGCGCTGGCGCCGTCGCTGTTCGGCGGCGGGGCGGAAGTGCTGGCGCCGGTGCTGGGCATCTCGCCGCCCATGCGCCGGGTCCAGGACCTGCTGGCCCGGGTCGCCGGCCACACGGTGGGCGTGCTGATTACCGGTGAGTCGGGGGTGGGCAAGGAGTACGCGGCGCGCTACCTGCACGACTCCGCCGACCCGGAGGGCCGCACGCCGTTCGAGGCGGTGAACTGCGCCGCCCTGCCGGAGCACCTGCTGGAGGCGGAGCTGTTCGGCTACGAGCGCGGCGCCTTCACCGGCGCGGTGCGGACCCATCGCGGCGTGTTCGAGCGCGCCGACGGCGGGACCCTGTTCCTGGACGAGGTGGGGGAGATGCCCCCGGCGATGCAGGCGAAGCTGCTGCGGGTCATCCAGGAGCGGACCGTGATGCGGCTGGGCAGCGAGCGGCCCATACGGGTCAATGTCCGCCTGGTCTGCGCCACCAACCGGGATCTCCGGAAGATGGTGGAGGAGGGGGGGTTCCGCGAAGACCTCTTCTACCGCATCAACGTGATCCACGTGCCGCTGCCGCCCCTGCGGGAGCGGCGCGAGGACATCGCCTGGTTCGCCCACCGGTTCGTCGAGGAGTACAACCAGGCTCACGGGGTGCGGCACCTGCTGGGTCCGGCGGGCGAACGGTTCCTGCAGGAACAGCCCTGGCCCGGCAATGTGCGCGAGCTGCGCCATGCCATCGACCGCGGCTGCATCCTCGGCGAGGGGGACCTGCTCGGGCCGCTGGAGCTGGGGGCGGCCCCCTGGACCCCGGAGGGGGAAGGGGGCGGCGAGGCGGCCGGGTCGGCCGAGGACCTCAGGACCTACCTGGAACAGTGCGAGCGGCGGCTCATCGAGGAGACGCTGGAGGGCCATGAGTGGCGCATCGCCGACACCGCCGCCGCGCTCGGCATCAGCCGCAAGAACCTGTGGGAGAAGATGCGCAAACACGGCCTGCAGCGGGACGAGGAGTGACGCCGCTCCGTTCCCGGTCGATCGGCCGGTGCTGCGGGCCGGGCCAAGGTCGCCGCGGGGCCCGGGCCGGCGCTCAGAGCCAGCTCTCCACCTTCTTCCGGTCGGGCACGCCGCCGGCGTGCACCACCGTGCCGTCGATGACCACGCCGGGAGTGGACATGACCCCGTAGGACAGGATGTCAGCCATCTCCTCCACCTTCTCCAGCCGGATTGCCACGTTGCGGGCCTTCGCCACCTCCTCGATGAGCGCGGCGGTGGTCTTGCAGTTGCGGCAGCCGCCGCCGAGCACCTTGATCTCTTTCATGACGTATCTCCTTGCGGTCAATTCCGCGCTGAACCGGATTCCCGGCTCTGTCCGATGGCGTCGATCCGCTCCTGCAGCCGCAGGCGGTCGAGGGAGTCGATGGGCAGGTTGATGAAGACCCGGATGCGGTGCTCCAGGGCGCTCAGGGCCTGGCGGAAGGCCTGCATGCGGGTCAGCGCGTCGCCCTCCACGGCGGCGGGATCGGGTACGCCCCAGTGGGCGGTCATGGGCTGGCCGGGCCAGGCCGGGCAGACCTCCGCCGCCGCCCGGTCGCAGACGGTGAAGACGAAGTCCATCTTCGGGGCGTCGGGGGTGGAGAATTCCGCCCAGTCCTTGCTGCGCAACCCATCCGCGGGCAGCTTGAGCCGCTCCAGCAACTCCACGGCCAGCGGATTCACCTGGCCGGTGGGATGGCTGCCGGCGCTGAAGCCGCGGAAGCGCCCCTGTCCCCAGTGGTTCACGAGTGATTCGGCCATGATGCTGCGGGCGGAGTTGCCGGTGCAGAGGAACAGGATGTTGTGGGTTCGAGTGTCGGTTTCGATCATCTTGTGGGTACCCGTTGCGTTTCAGGTCAGCAGGTTGAAGCCCCATCCCACCAGGATGAAGGCCACGGCCAGCACGCCGGCGAACAGCGCCAGGGCGGGCCACTTGATGACCTTGCGCAGGATCAGCATCTCCGGCAGCGACAGGGCGGCGATGCTCATCATGAAGGCCAGGGTGGTGCCCACCGCCACGCCCTTGGTGAGCATCGCCTCCGCCACCGGAATGACGCCGGTGGCGTTGGAGTAGAGGGGGATGCCCATCAGCACCGCGGCGGGCACGGCGAGCCAGTTGCCCTCGCCGCCCAGGTGGGTGGTCACCCAGTCGGCGGGCACGAAGCCGTGGAACAGGGCGCCGACGGCGATGCCGGCCAGCACCCATTTCCAGATGCGGCCGACGATCTCCCGCACCTCGGCCAGGGCGTAGCGGTGGCGGCCGGCCAGCGAGGTGTCGGGCTCGGCCCGGGCCGCCTCGCCCAGGTGGATGTTCCAGACGTAGGCCTCCACCCAGCGCTCGGGGCGGAAGCGCTGCATGGCGATGCCGCCGAACCAGGCCACCGTCAGCCCGGCGCCCACGTAAAGAGCGGCGAGTTTCCAGCCGAGGATGCCCACCAGCAGCACCGCGGCCACCTCGTTGATCATGGGGCTGGCGATGAGGAAGGAGAAGGTGACCCCCAGCGGGATCCCCGCCTCCACGAAGCCGATGAACAGGGGCACCGAGGAGCAGGAGCAGAACGGGGTGATCGCGCCCAGGGTGACCGCCAGCCCGCGGGCCAGCCAGGCGGGCCGGCCGCGCACGTACTCGCGCACCCGCTCCGGGGAGAGCATCGCCCGCAGCAGGCCCATGGCGTAGATGACCGCCACCAGGAGCACGAAGATCTTGGCGGTGTCCATGACGAAGAAGTGCAGCGCGGCGGTGGCGTGGGAGTCGGGCGCGAGGCCGAGCCAGCGGTAGACGACGAGGTTGGCGAAGACGTCGAACATGGCCTCAGGCCGCCTGCCGCTCGTACCAGCCGCGGCTGGCGTTGACGATCTTCACCACCGAGAGCATCACCGGCACCTCCACCAGCACCCCCACCACGGTGGCCAGCGCCGCCCCCGAGTCGAAGCCGAACAGGGCGATGGCGGCGGCCACCGCCAACTCGAAGAAGTTGCTGGCGCCGATGAGGGCCGAGGGGCCGGCCACGCAGTGGGCCACTCCGAAAGTGCGGTTGAGCAGGTAGGCGAGCCCGGAATTGAAATAGACCTGGATCAGGATCGGCACCGCCAGCATCAGGATGACGAGGGGCTGGGCCAGGATCTGCTCGCCCTGGAAGCCGAACAGCAGCACCAGGGTGGCCAGCAGGGCCGCCAGCGAGAGCGGGTGCAGGCGCCGCAGCAGCCGCTCCAGCGCCGCCGCGCCGCCGCGGGCCAGCACCGCCCGCCGCCACCACTGGCCCACCGCCACCGGGATGAGGATGTAGAGCGCCACCGACAGGAACAGGGTGCCCCAGGGCACGGTGATGCTGGAGATGCCCAGCAGCAGCCCCACGATGGGGGCGAAGGCCACGATCATGATGGCGTCGTTCAACGCCACCTGGGTCAGGGTGAAGTGGGGCTCGCCCCGGGTCAGGTGGCTCCAGACGAAGACCATGGCGGTGCAGGGCGCCGCGGCCAGCAGGATCAGCCCGGCGATATAGGCGTCGTGCTGGTCGGCCGGCAGCCACTCGGCGAACACCCCGCGGATGAAGATCCAGCCCAGCAGGGCCATGGAGAAGGGCTTCACCGCCCAGTTGACGAACAGGGTCACCCCGATGCCCTTCCAGTGCTCGCCCACGTGGTGCAGGGCGGCGAAGTCGATCTTCAGCAGCATGGGGATGATCATCAGCCAGATGAGCAGCGCCACGGGCAGGTTCACCCGGGCCAGTTCCAGGCCGCCGATGGCCTGGAACGGCGCCGGGAACAGGTGCCCGAGGGCGATGCCCGCCACGATGCAGAGAAAGACCCACACGGTCAGGTAGCGCTCGAACAGGCCCATGGGGCTCCCGGCGGCGCGCCTGGCGGTGGTTTCACACTGGGCGCTCATGGTGTGTCACTGCTCCTCGAGAATCCCGGGGCCGATGAGCATCACCTGCAGCACCTGGACGGGCTGCAGGCCGTGGCGATCGGCCAGGGTCCGGGTGGTGTCCTCCGGCGTGGCCTCGATGCCTGCCCCGCGCAGCCGCTCCAGGGCCAGGGCCGGCTCGGTGCCGGTCTCCGCGCACAGCGCCGCCACGCTCTTGCGGCCCACGCCGGTGCCGGTGAAACGCTCCTCCACCGACTCCGGTGTGTAGTCGGCGGGCGGAGGCGGCGGCTCGGCGAGGGGGGCGATGCGCATGAACAGCGCCATCGGGGTGGTGCCGTTGCGGTGGGCGATCTCGCCGAAGCTGGCCCGCGGGCCGAGCAGATCCACCCCCGCCGCACGCAGGGTCTCCCGGGCACGGGCGGGGTCGATGAAGCTGCGGCGCGCGAGCACCTCCAGTGTCGCCTCCTCGGCATGGCCGAAGGGCGGCTCGTACTCAGGCGCCGTGATCCAGGCGGCCTTCACCGCGTCGTTGAGATCGAAAATCCAGCCCAGGGGCGGCCAGTGGCCGATGGCGCCGGCCACCAGCGCCACCGTCAGCGCCACGGAGCCCACCAGCTCGCCGCGCAGGTGCAGGTGCCCCTTTGCCCGGTCGGCCAGGTAGCCCTTGAAGGGTTTCCAGTTGTAGACGAGGTGGATGACGCCGGAGACGATGAAGACCAGGCCGAGCAGGATGTGTACGTCGCCCCAGCCGGTCTTGCTCAGGCCGAGCAGCATCCAGTCGGTCCAGTAGGCCACCCGCCCCTCGGGCACCACGTAAAGCACGATGCCGGTCAGGGTGGAGACGAGGAACGCCCAGGTGACCACGAAGGCAACGAAGGCGCGCCAGCGCGGTCCGCGCCGGTGTTTTCCGCCGGGCGTCTCGCTGCGGGTGTCGGAAGTGGCCATGGCAATTTCCTCAGGAGGCCGCGTGCGCCACGTCACCGGACGCCAGTCGTTGGAGCAGACCCGCCACCCGGTCACGCACCTCGTCGCGGGTGGCGCGGAACACCGCCATCACTTCCGCTTCGGTGCCGATGGCCCTGGCCGGATCGGACAGCGGCCAGTGCTCCTTGCGGGTGCCGGCGGGCAGCACCGGGCAGTGCTCGTCGGCATGGCCGCAGACGGTGACCACCAGGTCCACGCCGGCGAGCATGGCGTTGGTGAGGCGGGTGGACTCCTGGCCGGAGATGTCCACTCCGGCCTCGGCCATCACCGCGATGGCGCGGGGGTTCTTGCCGTGGGCCTCGATGCCGGCGGAGAGGCACTCGAAGCGTCCGCCGCCGAGGGCGCGGCCCCAGCCTTCGGCCATCTGGGAGCGGCAGGAGTTGCCGGTGCAGAGAAACAGGATGCGGGTCTTGTGGGGGGGCACGGGCGGGTCTCCGGTGGGTCGGGACACTGGGTCAGACGACGCAGCGGGCCGGTGGCCGGCTCGCCATGGTGGCCAGCCGCTCGCGGTCGCCCCGGTAGGGCGACTGGGTGTTGAGTCCCGCGGCGGTCTGCGCCAGTACCGCCGCCATCCAGTCGGGCAGGCCGGGATACAGACGGTAGTGGATCCAGAGCCCCTCGCGCCGGTCCTCCACCAGGCCGGCCCGGCGGAGCTGGGCCAGGTGGCGGGAGATCTTGGGCTGCGGCTCCTTCAGGGCGTGGGTGAGCTCGCACACGCATAGCTCGCCATGCTCGTGCAGCAGCACCAGGCAGCGCAGGCGGGTGGGATCGGCAAGGCTGCGGAAGAGGGCTTCAGGGTCTATATTCATGGGGATAAATATACGCCGCAACGTATATATGTCAATACGCATATATCGTGCCGGGCCGGTTCCGGGCGTGGAGGGCGCGCAGGGCGAGTTGGTCAATGGGATGGCTCCTTCCGGCACGACTGACGGGCAAGTGCGAAAGAGGCGAATGCCGATGTACGGTGGGATGCTTCCGGATGACTAAAAGCCGACAAACTCCGCAAGCCACATCGACTCGTGGAGAAAGTATGGGGGCGCGATCGGCGATGCCTCATCGGGCCTGCAGCCTACCCCCTCGAACCGTTAAGAACCTCCGCGCCCCCATGTGAAAGTTGGCTCGCCAGGCATTCGCCCATTCGCATGCACTTTACTCCGACCTCTTCGTTAAACATGGGGAAACACGTCGTCCGCAAGCCTCCGCATCGAATCACTGTGGTGAGCTTCGCCAGGCGCGGGGCGTTCAGCCACCTCCGGGTTGGCCTGTGTGGACATCACGCACATATACCTGTCAGTTCTGACAGCTTCTGAATCGGGGTGTCGACGCTATCTTATGCAAAGCCCGGGTACACGCAGTGTGATGGGCGGATGATGACCGATGTGGATGGAGGCACCCGACGATGGGATCGGATTTCGAACAATTCAAGGCGCGCTACGACGAAATTCACGAGCGTTATTGGAATAACACCCTTGGTGAAGCCGGTTTGCGCGCCTGGTACGAGGAGCGCTTGCGCGTGGTCTTGCGTCACGTCAAGGAGAAGTCGCCGTTTTCCGCGAGCGCCTCAAGGATGTTGATGTGGAATCAATCGGTCTTGACAACCTGTCGAGTCTGCCGTTCACCACAAAGGACGATTTGCGCGACAGCATGCTGGACATCCTGTCTGGCGATCTCAGCGAGGCAATCTTCTACTACGAGACTACTGGCACTACGGGACCGGCGACTCCGTGCCCGCGGGACAAGAAGGAGAGCTACGCCAGCAATAAGCAGTTGACGATGGCCTGGCGCGATGTGCTGAACAAGGTGTTCCAGAACGAGAAGACGGTGGTCGGCATTATGGGCCCTACCGAGGCGCATTCCTTCGGCGATACCCTGGGTGACGTGTGTTACCAGCTCAATGTATGCAACGCCAAGATCTGGCCGCACTCCCCGGTGCTGGGTTTCAACAAGACCCTACAGTTGATGCGTGACCTCAAGATTGGTGTGGTGGCGTCCTCGCCGGGCCTGTTGCTGAGTCTTGCCAAGCAGGCTGAGCGGGCCGGATTCAACACCCGCCGGGACTTCAGCCTGCGTGCATTCATGATGAGTGGCGAGCTATGCACCCTGGCATTAAAGCAGAACCTCCACAGTCTGTGGGGCGCGGAGGCGTTCAACAGCCTGTATGGCTCGCAGGAATCTCTAGTAATCGGTGCCACTGATGCCAGGGACCGCCTGATGCCACACCGGGTTAACTACATCTTCGAGGTGCTCGATCCCGAGACAGGTGAGCCCCGCGACGGCTACGGGATGGGAGAGCTCTGCGTGACTTTGCTGATCGACGGTGTAAAGCCGCTAATCCGCTACCGCACCGGTGACCTGGTGGAGATCGCTGAGACCGGTGACACCGAGTTTGCGCACAAGTACCGCATGTTCATCGTTGGTCGCGTCAAGGACCGATTGATGTTGAACGGCAAGGGCTTCACCGCGAGCGAGATCGAGACGGCACTTCTCGACGGCGTGGAACTTTGCCTCGGCTACCAGCTCGTGATCAGTAATACGTCCGGGCAGGATTCGGTGATCGCGCGTCTGGAAATGTCGCGTTACTTTGACGGGGATCGTCGCTCACTGGGCTTGGCGGTGCAGGAGCGCCTGCGCACCCGGCTCGGGGTCGAGGCGACGGCCATGCTGGTTGATGACCTCGACGAGCACGTCAATCTCGGCGGCTGGTTCTCCTGGAAGGAGTCCCGCATCATCGACCGGAGGGAACACAATGCCCCTTGCGAACTTCATCGTAATGTGTCTTGAGTGCGAGAGGTCACCACGATGATTCGCCAGGTCAATCCCAAGTCGGGTGAGTTCGAGAAGGTGGAAGAACTGCGCGCCGCCCACATCGGCAGCAATCCCGCCGGGGAACCGGAGTACGAGTCCATCGAACGGACCCGCGACGAGTTGTCGTTGCACATGGGGTATTTCGAAGCCAACCGGATGGTCGGTGCATTGCGCATGACTCCGCTGGGTCATGGGCTATGTTTCGTGGAACGGGCTTGCGACGTACGCCCGTGGTTCCCGCGGCTCACCGAGGCCTTCGATGCCAACCGCCTGGTGCTGGACCGCAGTCACCGCGGGGGACATCACTTGCGCAACTTCTTGCTGCTGACAGCCGACTGGATGCTTAAGAACACGTCATTCACTCACGCCTCGGCGCTAAGCCGAGAGCGGTTGTCGGCCCTGTATGAGGACATAGGTGGCCTCAAGGTTGTCGATAAGATCGCATGGCAACAGCCCGACGGACAGGCCCGTACGTACTGCCTTGTCTCGCTGAGTCTGGAAACGGTTTGTCACACCATTAAACGGAGATATGGCAATGAACAACATCTTCAAATCGCTTGATGCCATAGTGGCTGACGGTTGGAAGGCGATCCGCGAGGGTGGCTATTGGCAGTTCTGCATGAACAACAAGATTCCGGTCGAGTTGTATAGCCTGGTGATGCTGCAGATCTATCACTACACCCGCTTCAACTCGATCAATCAAGCCGCGGCGGCGTACTCCGCGAAGCCGGAGCAGGCCATTCTGCTTCGTTTCGTCTACAAGCACGCAGCAGAAGAGTTGGGCCACGAGAACATGGTCATCCGCGACCTCGAGTCGGTCAACGCGATGCCCGCAGAGATCCCGGCGCCGCTCGCCCCCACCCAGGCATTGATTGGCTATTTGAATGACGTTTCCCTGCGCGTCGGTCCGATTGCTCGCCTCGGTTACAGCTACTGGGCCGAGGACTCTTACGACGTGATCCAGCCGATGCTGGACAAGTTCCGTCTCGATCTCGGCCTCAAAGACGAGAACATGACCTTCTTCGTGGCGCACTCAACCATTGATGCGAAGCACTCGCAGGAAGTGCACGACGCCATCGAGAAGACCGCGCACTCCAATGAAGACCGTCGTGCGATGATCGAGGTCGCGCGCGTGACGCTCTATCTGACCGGCCAGCTTTTGGAAGAATCCTTCCGAGAGTACGCACGTCGGCATGGGATCAACGTGACCAAGGCGGCTTAATCGTCATGCGGCTGTTGGTCATCGTAGGCTCAAGCCGAAGCTATGGCGTGAGCGGCTATGTGGTGTCGCTGATCCGGCACCACATAGCCGAGCACGCGGCCGTGGATGTGGTTTGGCTGAAGGATCATTCCATTCGATATTGCGATGCCGACAATGCTTGCGCTCAGCATGACTGCGGCATTGACGATGGTGTTGGCGAGATCATTGATCGGATGGTCCGCGCCGACGCCATCATTTACATGCCGGTCATGCATGCCTTCGGCACCAACAGTCGTTTCCAGGCGTTTCTGGAACGCACCGGCTACGGCTTTCTGCGCCCCCGCTGTCGCCCCCTGAAGGACCGCTTGGCGGCGGTCGTGGTAGTTGGCCGACGCTACGGGCACACCTCGGTGTTCGCCCAGGTGGCGCTGAACGTGATGCTCAACAAGATGGTCCTTGTCGGGGCGGGGTTCCCGCCCACGTTCCACTCCCAGTTCGAGCAGGACCGGGAGGCGGAGTTGGCGCTCAAGGACACCCTCGACCGGATGATCGAACACTACCGGATCTACCAGCGCGCGGAAATCAACGCGGTCGGTCACGCACGAATCATGGCGCTCCTCGAACGGCAGACCGGGTGAAGGGATGGGAAGTCGCGCTTAACGCGGCGCAATACGTGATTAACAAGACGGAAAGGTTATGAAGATTCGGGATTCCCTGATCGCGGTGCTGGTCGCATTCTTGTGGGGCGCGCAGGTTACTGCGGTGAAGATTGGTGGGATGGAATTGCCACCGATATTGATGGTGGCATTGCGCTTTATGCTAATGGCAGCGATCCTGCTGCCGTTTTACGGGTTGCCGGAGAAGGCTGAATGGCGCACCCTCATCTGTATAGCAACAATCACCGGCGCCTTGCATTTCGGCTTGCTCTACAGTGGGATCGAGCAGGTCGATGCCTCGACTTCGGCAGTGGCGTATCAGTTGTCGACACCCTTTACGGTGATTCTTGCCGTGCTCGCACTCGGCGAACGTATTGCACTGCATGTCATAATCGGCATCGTCCTCTCACTCGCTGGGATGCTGTTCGTGGTCGGTGGTGTCGGGGAGGGCGGGGCGTTGCTCGGGATCGTACTGGTGATCGCCGCAGCGCTGGCGTTCGCGGTCGGCACCATCGTGACCAAGCGCGTTGCCTTGAAGCACAACCCGATGGCTATGAACGGCTGGGTCGCCCTGATCGCCGCGCCCGAGCTTCTGCTGGTGTCGCGGATCCTGGAGGGGGGGCAGTGGGGTACGGTGTCCGATGCCGGTGCCTTGGCCTGGGGTGCGGTACTCTACACCGCGATCAGCGGCGGCCTGATCGGTTTCGGTCTGTGGTTCTGGCTGCTCAAGCGTCACCCCGTGCAACGCCTGGCGCCATTCACGGTGCTGGTGCCGGTGTTTGCGATTGCGGTTAGCCAAGCCCTGCTCCACGAATCCCTGAGCCCCAGTCTGATCTTCGGCGGAGTGCTCGTGATTGCGGGTGTCGTGCTGTGCCAACGACGGGTGCGGCCGCGTGAGGTGGTCCGGGTCGAGCCCCAAGCCAACGAGTCGACCTGAGCAGTGTCTCAGGCACCCGCTTCGCGGCCCAGTCGGAGAGCCAGGAAATGTCTTGCTTTGGATTGCTCGCGCTGAAATGGATGCGCGCTTCGATGCGGCGCAAGTTTGGTTTACAGATCCGTCGCTGGGTGGGCCCCGGGTACGACGTCGCCTATCTGGAATCAGCCTCCGCCAGCGCAGCGGCGGAAACGGCCCCGCTCGTGTTCCTGCATGGCCTCGGGGCGAGCAAGGACCAGTGGGGGGCGGCAATCTATGCGCTGGCCAAGGACCACCGCTGCCTGTTCCTGGATCTGCCCGGGGAAGGCGAGTCGACGTTCGATGAGAACCTCGACTACGCGCCAGTGCACCAGGTGCAACGCATCCAAGCGTTTCTGGATGCCCTCGGGCTGGTGCGCGTGGTGCTGGTCGGAGCCTCGGTTGGTGGTTGTATTGCGGCGCTCTTCGCCGCGGATCACCCGGAACGGGTGGAGCGACTGATCACCATGGCCCCCGCTGGAGTGGCTGCGGAGCACATGAGTGCCGCGCTGCGCGATTTCCTCGACAGCGGGCGGCATCCGTTTGGCTATCGCGACGTCCAGGAAATGTACTGCTTCTGGGGCCTGGTGTTCGCCAAGGCCCCAAAGGTGCCGGGATTTATCGCCCGGGCATTGGCGCGAAAGGGCCGTGACCGCTACCCGCTGATCAACAAGATAGTGCACGATTTCGCTGCTGCCGGCGTGTATCCACTGCAGGCGCGCCTCGCCGAGGTGCGCGCCGCGACCTTGGTGATCTGGGGTGAGCACGACCGGATCTTCGACGTTTCAGGGGTGGCAGCGATGGTGCAGGCGCTCGACGATGTGCAAACCTGCGTCATCCCGGGCGTCGGACACGTGCCCTACATTGAAGGCGATTCCGACACACTCGCCACAATTCGCGCGTTTCTTGCTGGATGCTAGGGGGGTGGTGAATCGGCCTAGACACTTGCGAGTACCAGCGATAAAATCCGTAGCGCCTCTTGGACGACAGGAATCGTTCAAGCGCAAGGACGACAAAAGGATTTGCACATGTTCTATTTCATCTCACTCCCGCAACGCATTTCCGGTTCTCGACGGCAATCGATCTGCGCCTCTCTCCTCACTTTCCGCAGCAATATCTGGCGACCCTGATTCCTTCCCGATTTCCGCGCTCGTCGCGGCTCTTTGCCTTGTAGCGCGATCACTCCCCGCACTGGCATGCACACTTGAGGCGTGCCGTCCGGTATTTCGGTAGGGGCTCACGACGTGTTGGCACGGCTTGGTTGCCTGGGCGTGCGGTGCGGCGCGGGGCGAAATAAAATCGACGCATCTCCGCGTGTCGTCGGCGTTCGCTTAGGAGCGAACCCAGACGCCTGCGGGCCCTGGCTCGGTGACCCCGTGCGGTGTACACAGGGCCCTCACCCGGGATGCGCTCAATGGAGAGCATTCAATGTCAGATATCTCAATCCCCGTCGATGTTACTGCTGCCGTCAGCGCGTTTGCCGGTGACCCCTTGTCCTTGTATCAGAACGCAGTGACGGGGCTCGGCGAGGCACAAGTGTTCCTGCTCGAATCCCTCGCCGGGCCGGAACGCGACCGCAAGACCTCAATGGTCGGCATGAACTGCCTTTTTACGGTGTCGATCTACGAACAGTACGCAGAATTGGACGCCCCCGACACACTGCGCGAGGTCTTAGTTGCGCATCTCGCCGAGGCTGGCTACACGCCCGGACCCGATTCGCGCATCACTCTGCGCGACAGCGATCAGGTATGGAACCTGCTGCGCACGCTTCGGTCAGCGTTCAAACTGGGGCCCGACGTGGCGTCGACGATGCAGTTCTTCGGCTATCTTTCCTACGACAGCGTGCGCTTCATGGAGCGCCTGCCGTGTGTGACCGCGGATACCTCTGGGTATCCGTTCATCTGCCTCTCGGTGTTCCAGACCCTGGTCAATTTCGATTTGAATGGCGACATTAAAGTACGCGTCCTGAACGCCCCGGCGTGGCCCGCACGCACCCCTGCCGATTACCTCCCGTTATTCGCTCGTGTGCCGGATTCCGCCGAGGTGGCAGAGATCGCGTATCCCGAGGACATCGAGGTGGTGGACAGCGTTGCACGTGAAGACTTCCTGAAATGGGTCGAAAAGGCTCTGTATCACATCAGTATCGGCGACATCTATCAGATCCAACTCGGGCACGAGGTTACGGTGCGGTCCCCTGTCAAGCCCTTCGACGTGTACCGCGCAATGCGCCATGGTAACTCCTCACCATACATGTATTTGACGCGCTTGGGCAACATCGACCTGATTGGCGCGAGCCCGGAACTGTTCCTGTCTATCGACGCCGGCGTAATTGAGATGCGCCCGATTGCGGGCACCGTAGGTAAGCGCGCCGGGGTCGATCCAGAGGAACTGATCCAGAGCATGATGAATTCTGGAAAGGAGCGGGCCGAACACGTCATGCTGGTCGATCTGTGTCGCAACGACATTGGTCGGGTGTGTCGTCCCGGCAGCCTGGGCGTGGATGAGTTGATGGTGGTCGAGGAGTACTCGCACCTATACCACATGGTGTCCAATGTGCGCGGCGATCTACGCGAGGATTTCGACGCCTTCGACGTCATCAAGGCTTCGTTTCCGGCCGGCACCATGACCGGGGCGCCCAAGATCCGGGCCATGGAGTTGATCGAGGGCTTCGAGGTTAACCGGCGCGGCATCTATGCCGGCGCTGTCGGCTTGGTTGGGTTCGACGATTCGGTCAATACCGCGCTGTGTATCCGATCCGCAGTGCACCGGGACGGGGTCTATTCGCTGCGTGCTTCCGCAGGGGTAGTCGCCGATTCTGTGCCTGAGAAGGAATGGTTGGAAACCCTGTTCAAGATGAGTTCCGTTTACCGCGCCGTCACAGGCAAGGAGATGATGCAATGAAGGTCTTTCTCGTCGATGCTTACGACAGCTTCATCTTCATCATCAGCCAATACCTCGAAGACCTCGGTCTGAAGACCTGCGTCGAGCGCAACGATGTCGAGAATCTCGCAGATCGGATCGAGGCCTATACGCCCGGTTTCTGTGTCCTGGGCCCGGGGCCGGGTCATCCTGCCGAGGCGGGTTACGTCGAGTTGATCCGGCGCTTCGAGGGGAGGGTTCCTCTGCTCGGGGTCTGTCTCGGCCATCAGGCGATCGGATTGGCCTACGGCGGCCGGGTGGAACGTGCTCAGAACGTCATGCACGGCAAAGTCAGCACGATCCACAACGACGGGCGGGGCGTGTTCGCGCATATCGGCGGCAACGACTTCGATGCCACCCGGTATCACTCCTTGATTGTCACCGAGGACTCGGTACCCGCCGATCTCGAGGTCAGCTCGCACGCCGCCGACGACGGCTACGTGATGGGGCTGCGCCACCGCTCGATGCCGGTTGAGGGAGTGCAGTTCCATCCGGAAAGCATCCTCACAGAACATGGACGTGGCATATTCCGCAGTTTCATCGATACGTACTGTCTACCATGATCATCAGGAACTAGCGACCGCCCCGCGTTGGCGGGGTGGCCGCCTCCCCCTGGTGATACGGGTGTGCAAGTAGTAGAACATCAGACCACCAGCGACCCCGACCAGCCGCGTTGAGAGGCTTACAAATTCAGGTAGTGGTAAACGCTCTGCGCAGCACGCACTCCAGTACGCATGGATACGTTCACGGCAAAGTACGACGCGTTGATGGACCTCGCCGTGAGCGGCAACTGTGGTGAGTGGAAGCGGCGGCTCGGCGCGTTGTTGGCGGAGTTCGGGTTCGGCAGTTGGTTGTTCAGTCTGCGTGGTGTCAACCAGGCCGGTGATCCCTTGGCGGGGATTATCACCACCTTCCCGGACGAATGGTTGCAGCATTACCGGAAGTACAACCTACTCAGCGTCGATCCAATCCTCGCGCATTCCACCCAACATCTGACTCCATTGTGCTGGTGTGCGGAGCGCGCCGCAGCGCACGGGCGATTTGCACAGTTCTGGTCCCAGCGTGTCGACCATGGCCTGGAATGCGGGTTCACCGTGCCGCTGCGCATTGGTCAGCAGGCCGGTTCATTCAACGTGTCGTTTGATTACACCCCACCAGATGCGGGTGAAATGCGCGCCCGAGCGAAACTCGGACAACTGCTGGCGGTAGTGCCGTTCCTGCTGGAGGGCTTCGTTCGACAGAGTGAGATGGGGGTCCGGCCGGCCCGGAATCGCTTGCTCACCGGGCGCGAATTGGAGTGTCTGCATTGGGCCGGAGTCGGCAAGACTTCCTGGGAGATCGGGAGGATTCTCGGCTGCAGCGAACGCACTGTGAACTTCCACGTGGGTAATGCAGTGCGCAAACTCAACGTGTCGAACCGACGCCAGGCGGTTGGTGTCGCCTTGGCCAAGGGGCTCATTCTGATCTGAGGGCGCGGAATGCGGAGGGAGGCGATGACTGCGACGGGTGGGTGCCTTCTTCGAGCAAACGGCGGCTTTGCTGGATATGTCCAAAGAACCACCCGAGTCCCGCAGGCCACGAATGACCGGAACTGGCACAATCCCGTTGTCACCCAAGCCAGGCGAATGCCGTCTTTGCCGGCCCGCTCGAACGCCAAAGATGAGTAGCGAATGGGCCTGGCAAGCAGCTAGCCGGCGGTGGCCGTTCAGCCGCCGTAGCGGCGGCTGAGCAGGGTGTGGAGGGCGCGCAGGGCCATGGCCTCGCCGCCCTTCGGGCGGCCGGGGCGGTCCTGGTCGTTCCAGGCGTAGAGGTCGATATGGGCCCAGGCGGGCGTGTCGGTGACGAAGCGGGAGAGGAACAGCCCGGCGGTCACCGCGCCGGCATGGCCGTTCTCGCTCACGTTGGCGAGGTCCGCCACCGGGCTCTCCAGCCACTTGGCATAGCCGGGCCACAGGGGCAGGCGCCAGAGGGGATCCTCGACCGCCGCGGCATGGCCCAGGAGCTCGCCGGCCAGGCCGTCGTCGGGGCTGAACAGCGCCGGCAGGTCCGGCCCCAGCGCCACCCGCGCCGCCCCGGTGAGGGTGGCGCAGTCCACCAGCAGGTCGGGCTTTTCGGCGTCGGCGTCGGCCTCGGCCAGCGCGTCGGCGAGCACCAGCCGGCCCTCGGCGTCGGTGTTACCCACCTCCACGGTTAGTCCCTTGCGGGTGCGCAGGATGTCGCCGGGGCGGAAGGCATCGCCGGAGATGGCGTTCTCCACCGCCGGCACCAGCACCCGCAGCCGCACCGGCAGGCCGGTGTCCATGACCAGCCGCGCCAGTCCCAGCACGGTGGCCGCGCCGCCCATGTCCTTCTTCATGTTGCGCATGCCGCTGGCCGGCTTGATGTCCAGCCCGCCGCTGTCGAAGCAGACCCCCTTGCCCACCAGGGTCACCTTCGGCGCGTGCGCCTCGCCCCAGGCGAGGTCGATGAGGCGCGGGGCGCGCAGGGCGGCGCGGCCCACGGCGTGGACGGCCGGGTAGCCGGCGCTGAGCAGGTCGTCGCCCACGATGACGCTGAAGCGGGCGCCGAACTCGGCCGCCAGCGCCTCGGCGGCCGCGGCCAGCTCCGCCGGCCCCATCTCCGCCGCCGGGGTGTTGACGAGATCCCGGGTGAGGGTCATGGCGGCGGCGGTCTTGCGGGCCAGTTCCGCATCCGCCCCGGCCGGCGGCACCAGCGCCGTCTCCGCGGCGGGCTTTTCCGCCGGGCGCTTGAAGCGGTCGAAGCGATAGCCCCCCAGCAGCCAGCCGGTGACCAGCGCGGTGGCCCGCTCCGCCGGCGGCTCCCCGGCGAGGCGGTAGCTGCCGCCGGGCAGTTGCGCGGGCAGTCCGGCCAGGCTCCAGAGGCCAAGGGGCTCCTCCACTCCGACGATGACACCACCGAGCCCGCCCGCACCGGGCAGCGGCAGCACCTTGCCCGCCTCGGCGCTGAAGCCCGAGGCCCGCACCCAGGCGGCGGTGGCCTCCGGCTGGGCCGCGAGCCAGGCCTCGAGGCCCGCGGCGGTGACGGTGTGGAGGGGCAGGGCGGTGGCATCGGCGGCGGCCAGGGTCGCGGGCACGGTCGGGCTCCTTCAGGGCTTCAGGTGTATGGGTGAAAAACCGGACGGCTCGTCAGCAGAATTCGTGGGTGCAGGGAGAAGATGTTCCCTCTCGCCAAGACGCCAAGAACGCCAAGGAATCAACAATTCTCTTCCAGCCGATTAACGATGCGAGTGATCCCGTGCTTCATGAGCGCCTCGCTGAAATTGAGCAAGTAGCCGAGCCTCCTGTCGGCCTCATAGACCGTTTCCAGCAGACCAGGGCCAACCTCCTGATGAATCTCCACCGCAATGTCGACGATCTGCTTCCCAATCGCGACCTCCGTCATTCCGTAGTTCCCCATTCCCTTGCCGTTCTTGGCGTCTTGGCGAGAACCAAAAAGATTTCGTCCCGGAATAATACAACCCGGAAAATGTCCCTCGTCGCCACTATTGCCCATGCGCATCATGCACTTGGTGCCCGTTATGAGCGAAACGTCCACCCACGGATTCTGCAGACGAGCCAACCGGAATTCCTGACTCCACTACGCCAGTTCGATCTCCTCGAGGGTGGGGTAGTCGGTGTAGCCGTGCTCGCCGCCGCGGTAGAAGGTGTCGGGGTCGGGCGGGTTGAGGGGGGCGTTGCGGCGCAGGCGCTCGGGGAGATCGGGGTTGGCGAGGAAGGGCACGCCGAAGGAGACGAGGTCGGCGTAGCCCTCGGCCAGGGCCGCCTCGGCCCGGGCCCGGTCGTAGCCGCCGTTGGCCATGTAGACGCCGTGCCAGCGGCGGCGCAGCTCGCGGAAGTCAACCCGCTGCTCGGGGCCGCCGGGCGGGGCGCTCTCGGTGACGTGCAGGTAGGCCAGGCCGTAGTCGTCGAGGCATTCGGCCACGTGGTTGAACAGCGCCTGCGGGTCGGAGTCGTGCATGCTGTTGAAGGTATTGCGGGGCGAGATGCGCACGCCCACCCGATCGGCGTCCCAGACCCCGATCACCGCCTCCACCACCTCACGCAGGAAGCGTACCCGGTTCTCCACCGGCCCGCCGTAGCGATCGCTGCGCCGGTTGCTGCCGTCGCGCAGGAACTGATCGATCAGGTAGCCGTTGGCGGCGTGGATCTCCACGCCGTCGAAACCCGCCACCTCGGCGTTCTCCGCCGCCACGATGAACTGCTCCACCACCTCCGGCACCTCCTCGGTATCCAGCTCGTGTGGAGTGACGTAGGGCTGTGGCCCGTCGGGGGTGGCCGCCTTGCCCTCGGGACGGATGGCCGAAGGCGCCACGGGCAGGCGGCCGTTGGGCTGCAGGCTCGGGTGGGAGATGCGTCCGCCATGCCACAGCTGGACGAAGATTCGCCCCCCCCGTCCGTGCACCGCCTCGGTGATCCGGTGCCAGCCGCCCACCTGGCCGGGGCTGAGGATCCCGGGTGTGCGGGGGTAGGGGATGCCCTGCGGCGAGACGTGGGTGGCCTCGGTGATGATGAGTCCGGCCGAGGCGCGCTGGGCATAGTAGCGGGCCATCAGGTCGGTCGGCGCGCTGACCGCGTTGGCACGGTTGCGGGTCAGCGGCGCCATCACGATGCGGTTCTTCAGTTCGATCGGGCCGAGCTGGAAGGGTGCGAAGAGGTCGTTGGCCATGGGGGTCGGGAACCGGTGCGCGCATGCAGTGGCTGGCGTGGAGATTCGGATACTATAACCCGGCCGGTCATGAAATTGGGCTCGTCAGCGGAGTTCCCGGGTCCGGAGACAAGAAGTTTCCTCTCGCCAAGACGCCGAGTTCGCGAAGGAAGCAACAATTCTCTTCCAGCCGGCCTTGGCGTTCTTGGCGTCTTGGCGAGAGCCGAAAAGATTTCGTCCCGGAATAACACAACCCGAAGAATGTGCCTCGGCGCCACTATTATTCATGCGCATCATGCGCTTGGCGCTCGTTACAAGCGGAACATCCACCCACGGAATCCGCTGACGAGCCTGGAATTGCAGTCAGTCCTGGCGCACGACGCGGAACCCGAGGGTGTCGAGCGTGCTGTCAGGCAGTGCCCCGCCGCGCTTGGCGCTGCGCAGGTTGCCGGAGGTGCTGCGGTAGTGGCCGCCGCGCACGACGCGCTTCTCGCAGGCGCCGTCCACCCAGGCCGCGCCGTCGCCGGGGGCGCCGCGGTAGTTGGGATGGTAGCAGTCCTGCACCCACTCCTCGACGTTGCCGGCGGTGTCCTGCAGGCCGTAGGGATTGGTCGCGAAGCTCCCCACCGGGGCGGTGCTGCGGCCGGCCCAGCGGCTCTCGCAGTCGAAGCAGTTGGCGCTGGCCTCCGCCGCGTCGCTGCCCCACCAGTACAGGGTGGTGGTGTCGCCGCGGGCGGCGTACTCCCATTCGGCTTCGCTCGGCAGGCGGTAGGTGTGGCCCGTCTGGCCGCTGAGCCAGCGGGCATAGGCGACGGCGTCGCTCCAGCTGACGTTGATGACCGGATGCTCCCCTCGCCCCCAGCCGCCATCGGCGGGGAGGCGGCGGCCGGTGGCCCGGGCGAACCGATCGTACTGGGCGAAGGTCACCTCGGTGCGGCTGATGGCGTAGGGGGCGAGCTGCACGGCGTGGGCGGGACGCTCGTCGAAATGGGGTGAGCTGCCGCCGCTGCCCATGGTGTAGCGCCCGCCGGGCAGGGCGATCAGCTCCGGCCCGCGGCCCCCGCCGGCGAGAGTGTCGCTGAGGCGGCGCGGGGCGGGTGTGGCGGGCTCGGCCGGAGCGGCCGCTGCCGGTGTGGGTGCCGGCGTGGGCGCCGCCGCGCCTGCCGTCGCCGGCGCGGGAGATGGTGAAGCCGGGGCGGTGTCCGGCGCCGGCGCGGGTGCCTTGGGAGCCGTTCGCTGTCGTGCCGGTGCCGTCAGGGCCGCCGTGTCCGTCTCCCCAAGTCCCGGCAGCCCGGGTAGCCCGGGCAGTCCCCCATCGGGGAGCAGCAGGAACACCGCGGCGACCGTCACGGCGCCGGCCACGGCGCCGGCCAGGGCCTGCAGCAGGCCGCCGCTGCGCGCCGGCGCGCCGTCTGGGGCCGGCAGCGGGGCGGTCGGCGGTGCGGCCCTTGACGCCGGAGCCGGCGCGCCCTCGCCCTCCGGGCGGGACTGGTACTGCAGGGCCTCAAGCTCGTTGCGCAGTCCGCCCGCCTCCTCCTCGAGCTGGGCCCGGCGGTGGGATTCATCCTCCAGCTCCTGCTGGCTCACGGCGAGCCGGTCGCGCAGCTTGGCCACCTCCGCGGCGAGCCGTTCGCCCGCCTCGCCACCGGCGGCGCTGGTCGTGGCCGCCTGGCGCAGGGCATCCAGCTCGGCTTCCAGGTCCGAGGCATGGTGCTGCAGGTGCTCGAGGCTGCGTTCGGCACGGGCGCGCGCGTCGGCCTCGTGATCGGCTTCACCGCGGGTGGCCTCGAGCTGCATCTGCACCTGCTCGAGCATGGCCCGGGCTTCCTCGAGGGCCTTGGTGTACTCCTGCCCCGCCTCCTTGCGCGCCGCGTCCAGGGCGGTTGCCAGCTCGCTTTCCTGGTGGGCGTGGCGGACCTCGACCTCCATCTCCAGGGTCTCGATGCGCTCCCGCAGCATCGCGACCTGGGCGCCCTCGCCACCGCCCGCCTGCATGGCCCGCTCCAGCATTCCGGCGTGGCTGCGCAGCCGCTCAAGCTCCTGGCGGGCCTGGTGGAGATCGGCGCTCGCCTCCTGCTCGGCATGACGGGCCTCTTCGACCTCCTTGCGCAGGGAATCGAGATCCGCCTCCAGGTTCTCGGCCCGCTCCCGCGTCTGCTCCAGGTCCTCCAGGAGGAGCGCGTGATCCTGCTGCAGCCGCTGCACGGCCTTGTTTCGAGTGGCGACCTCGCCCGCCGCCGCCTGCAGCGTGTCGCGCTCCCGGGTGATCTTTCCCAGCGCCTGCTCGAGTTCCGCGAGCCGGGAGTGGGCCTGCTCCCGTTCCGATTCCGCCTGTTCCAGCTTCTGCCGCAGCTTGACGAGCTGCTGCCCGGAGGACTCGAGTTCGGCGCTGGAAGCGGCGCCCGCGTCCTCCGCCTGACGCAGCCGGGTGGTCAGTTCCTCCAGCTGCCGGGCGGTCTCCGCCGCGCTCTGCTCACCGGTGTCCCGGGCTGCGGCCAGCTCCCCGCGCAGTGCCTCGCTCTGCTCCCGTAGTTCGGCCAGCTGCGCTTCGGCGGCGGACAGCTCCTGCTGCAATCCCGCCAGCTGCTCCTCACCGCTGCCGGCCTGCTGCTGCAGCCGTGCCTCCATGGCCTCGGCCCGGGTCCGCTGGCGTTCCAGCTCGGCGACGAGCTCGCCCTGTTGCCGCTCGGCCTCGGTTCGCGTCTGTCCGAGGCGCGACTCGGTTTCCTCCAGGCGCGCCTGCAACTCGTCCAGCAGCTCCGCCTGGGCGGTGCTCTCCTCCTGCAGGCGGGCTTCCAGCCCGCGGGCGCGATCCAGCGCCTGTTCCAGCTCGGCATCCCGCTCCGAGAGGGCCTGTTCCAGCTCGCCGCGGCCCGACTCCAGCGCCGCCTCGGCGGCGGCGAACTGCTCCTGCAGCGCCTCGAGTGCCTGTTGCAGACGGTCGTGCTCGGCCTGGGCGGCACCCACCTGCTCCGCCGACTCCGACAGCTGCCGCTCCAGCGCCGCGCGGGCGGCCTCGGTCTGCTCCTGCGCTGCCCGGGCCTGCTCCAGGTCCGTTTGCAGCTGCTTGGCCTCGGCTTCGAGGTCGGCGCGGGCGCGCATGACCTCGGCCTGGTCCTCACTGACCTCGTGCAGCTGCTTTTCGTAGGACTCGAGGCGGGATTCCACTTCCTCGCGCCGGTTGTGGGCCTGCGCCAGCTCGTCCCGGGCACTTTCCAGCGCCTGCCGCAGCTCCCGGGTCTCCTCCTCCGCCCCGGCGAGGCGGATTTCGCTCTCCCGGAGCTGCGCCGTGACGGTTTCCACGCTCTGCTGCAGCGCGACCTGTCCGGTCTGCTGCCGGGTCAACGCCTCCTCGTGCTGCTGCAGCAGCCGCTTCCGCTCCGTCTCCTCTTCGGCCAGCTTCTGCTGCAGGGTCTCCACTTCTCCGGCCAGGGCGTCGCGGGCCTCGCCGAGACGGGTGAGCCCCTCCCTTGACTCCGCCGCGGCGGCTTCGGCCGCCGCCAGCTGGTCCTGCAGCGCGGCTGCCGCGGCGTGCGCCCCTTCCAGCTCCGTCATCCGTTCCCGCAGCTGCTCACCGGTGCGCTCCTGATCGGTACGGAGCTGGTCGATCTCCTCCCGCAGGGCGGACCGTTCCGCTTCCGCCGTCTCCGCCCGGTTCCGGGCCTCATCCAGGGCGGTTTCGAGCTCTTTCCGCCCGGCGGTGAGCGTGGCCAGCTCGCCCAGCGCCTCGTCGCGGGCGGATTCGGTCTGCGCCAGCTGCCCGGTCAGCGTCTCGGCCTGTGCCCGGGCCGCGTCCAGCTCGGCCTGGCGCTCGGCCAGGGCGGTCTTCAGCTCCGCGCTCCGCTGCTGCAGCTCCGTGACGCTCTGATCCTGGTCGGTCCGCAGCGCTTCCAGCTCCTGCGCCGCGGCATCCCGTGCCGCCTCCGCTGCCGCCCGCTGTTCCTCCAGGCCGGCCGCGCGGCTCTCGGTGCTCTCGAGTGCCTGCTCGGCCTCGTCGCGGGCGGTTTCCGCGGCCTTCAGGCGGGCCTCCAGCGCTTCGAGCTCGCGCCGGTGTTCAGCCTCGGCCTGCGTGGCCGATTCCCGCAGCCGGTCCAGCTCCTGGAGCCGGGCATCGCGTTCCTGCGCCAGGCTGTCGGCGCTGGTGGCAAGGGTTTCGAGCCGGTCGGTGAGCTCGTCTCGGGTGTGGGTGAGGGCGGCCAGCGCCTCCTTCGCGCGGGCCCGGGAGCTGTCGGCGGCCTCCTGGCGTTCCACCAGCCGCTGGATCTCGCTCCGGGCCTCCTCCAGCGCCCGCGTCAGCTCCTCGGCGCGCGACTGGCCCTCCTGCGAGGCCTGCTCCAGGCGCGCCTGCAGTTCCGCGGCTTCCGTCCGGGCCTGCTCCAGCTCCTGCCCGAGCCCGTCCCGCGCCGCGGCGGCCTCCGCCGCGCCCTGTTCCAACTGCTCCCGCAACGTGGCCAGCTCGGCGGCTGTCGCGTCCCGGGCGGATTCGGCCGTGGCCGCCTCGGCGCGCACCCGCTCCAGCTCGGCGACGGTGGCGTCACGGGCCTCGGTGAGCTCGATCAGCGCCGCTTCCAGCTCTTCCCGGCGTTTCTCGGTAGCGGCGAGCCGCCCGCCCAGCTCGTCCTCGATGGCGCTGCGCTGCTGCTCCGCCTCTTCCCGGGCCTGTTCCGCCTCCAGCTGGCGGGCGTTGAGGCTCTCCAGCTCATGGCGCAGGTTCTGCAGCTGCTGCTCCAGGGTCCGGGCCTCGGCGGCGCGCCACTCGTATTCCTTGAGCTGTTCCCGGACCCGGCTGAGCTCGCTCTCGGCCTCCTGGCGGGCGGCGTCGGCCTCGACCGTGGCCTCGCGGTAGCGCTCCATCTGGGCCCGGGCCTTGTCGCGGATGGCGGCGAGCTGCTTCTCCGCGGCGAGGCGCAGCCGCTCCATATCGCGGGTGGAGCCGCCCTCGCCGACGCTCTCCCCCCCGGAGCGGGCGCCGATGGCCGGCAGCTCGATGACCTCCGCCGTACCGGCCCCCCTGGAGCCGGCGGCGGTCCGGGCGCGCACGGGCTGGTGGGCGCCGTACTCGAGACGGGCCTGGTCCACGGCGTCCAGCCCTCCGCTCAGGACCCGGCACTCCAGGCCCTGTTCGCTGAGCAGGAATGCCGCGGCCGCGGCCCGCTGGCCGGTGTCGGAACAGACGATGTAGCTGCGCCCGGTGTTGAACTGGGGCAGTGCCTCGCGCAGATCGGCGAGGCTGAGGTTGATGCTGCCGGGGAGGTGGCCTTCCAGGAACTCCTCGGAGCTGCGCACGTCCAGCCAGGCCGCCTTGCCCGCGTTCACCAGGGCGCTGGCCGGGTCGAAGTCGATCTGGTCCACCAGGGGCGACTTCATCAGCTCGAGGAAGTCATCCTTGGACAGGCGCATGAGGATGCCTTCGCTCAGCATGGTGACCGTGGCGTTGCGTCGGGTGCTCGAGAGCAGCGCATCCTCGCCGAAGCTGTCGCCGCTGCCGAGTTCGGCCAGCGTCATCGGCTTGCCGTCGGGTCCCTTGCGCGAGACGCTGCAGCGGCCCTGGTTGATGATGTAGTAGTAGTCGCCCTCGTCGCCCTCCCGGACCACCACGTGGCCGGCCTCGACCGGCTCGGCCTCCATGCGCATGAGCATGCGCTGGATGTTGGCCGCCGGAATGCGCAGGAAGGCCTTGGACTGGAGCATGCGTGTCATCCAGTCCTCGTCGTCCTCGTCGCTGCCCAGCTCCGAGACCTCGTAGCCCCCGGCGCTTTCGCCGGTGAGCAGGACGTCGAGGAGGGTGGTGTCCATGTGCGCGATGAGCGCGGGGGTGAGGGTCTCGCCCGTATGGGGCCGGGGCTGCTGGTTGGCCAGGGCGTGGTGGGCCAGTTCGCTGCCGGCCTCCACCCGCGCGGTGATATTGCCGCGGGTGGAGAGGCCGACCGTCCCTTCGAGCAGGTAGATGGTCTGGTGATCCCGGGTTCCCTCGCGGAACAGGACCCGTCCCTGCGGCACACGCTCGAGCACGAACCGGGCGGCGATCTTCTCCAGCCGGTCCATGGACATGCCCCCGAAGGGTATCAGCCCCTTCAGGGTCTCGATGTCGATGTGGTTGACTTCAGCCATGCCTCTCCCGGGCGGCGCTATCTGTCTCGTTTCTGCCCTGCCGGACCGCGCGCCGCGGCCGGGCGCAAGGATGCGCCCCGGAGCGGCTGGGGTCGGTCGGGGCCGGGACCCCGGCCCATTCCTCGGGCAAAGTCCCGGACACCTCGGCTATTTATAGCGCACCAGGTGGGGGGTAACCATCATCCTCCGTCACATAACTGCACCTCCGTGAACCGCAGATGGATGCGTTAGAAGGTACAATGCAGACGTTCCGCGCATCCCACCCGCGGTCGCGTGAGAGCCAATCGACCTGCCCTGACAGGATTGCCGAAAATCGCAAGGAGATCAGTTCATGACACGCCTCCGGGCCCTGATATTCGACGTGGACGGCACGCTGGCCGATACCGAGCGCGACGGCCACCGTGTCGCATTCAACCGCGCCTTCGCCGAGGCCGGGCTGGACTGGGACTGGGATGTGCCCCTGTATGGCGAGTTGCTGGAGGTGACCGGCGGGCGCGAGCGCATTCTCTACTACCTGGACCGGTTCCGCCCCGATTTCCCCCGCCCGGACGACCTCGACGGCTTCATCCGGAGCCTGCACCGGGCCAAGACCCGCATCTACACCGATCTCCTCGGCGGCGGCCGGATCCCGCTGCGGCCGGGGGTGGAGCGGCTGCTGCGCGCGGCCCGGGCGGCGGGGCTGCGGCTGGGAATCGCCACCACCACCACCCCGGTGAACGTGCTGGCGCTGCTGGAGAACACCCTCGGGCCGGAGAGTCCGGCCTGGTTCGACGTCATCGCCGCGGGGGAGATGGTGCCGGCCAAGAAGCCGGCGCCGGACATCTATGTCTACGCCCTCGACGCCCTGGGCCTCTCCGCCGCCGAGTGTCTCGCCTTCGAGGACTCCCGCAACGGCCTGCTGGCCGCCCGGGCGGTGGGGCTGCCGACCCTGGTGACCGTCAACGCCTATACCCGCGATCATGACTTCACCGGGGCGAGCCTGGTCATCGACGAGCTGGGCGGGCCGGAGCGCCCCTTCACGGTGCTCCAGGGCGAGGCTGGTGCGGCGCGCTGGGTGGATCTCGACCTGCTCGCGGAGGTGCACCGCCGTGCCCATGCCTGAAGCCCGTTTCCGCCTCGCCCCGCGCATGGCGGAGATCCAGCCCTTCTACGTGATGGAGCTGCTCGGCCGGGCCAAGGCCCTCGAGGCCGCCGGGCGGGACATCGTGCACATGGAGGTGGGCGAGCCCGATTTCCCGACCCCGGAGCCGGTGCTGGAGGCGGTGCGGGAGGCCCTGGTCGACGGACGCATGTTCTACACCCCGGCGCTGGGCATGCCGGAGCTGCGCGCGGCCATCGCCGGCTACTACCGGGACCGTTACGGGGTGGAGGTGGCGCCGGAGCGGATCCTGGTGACCCCGGGCGCCTCCGGCGCCCTACAGCTGGCCACCGCCGTGCTCCTGGCTCCCGGCGAGGCGCTGCTGATGGCCGACCCCGGCTATCCCTGCAACCGCCACTTCGCGCGCCTGGTGGAGGCGCGGGCGGTGGGCGTGCCGGTGGGCCCGGAGAGCGGCTACCAGCTCACCGCCGCCCAGGTGGAGGCCCACTGGACCGCGGAGACCGCCGCGGCGCTGGTGGCCACCCCCTCCAACCCCACCGGCACGGTGGTGGAGCGGGCCGAGATGGCGGCCATCGCCGCGGCCGTCCACCGGCGCGGCGGGCGGCTGCTGGTGGACGAGATCTACAACGGGCTGGTCTACGAGGGCGACGTGACCACCGCCCTGGCGATTACCGACGAGGCCTTCGTCATCAACAGCTTCTCCAAGTACTTCGGCATGACCGGCTGGCGCATCGGCTGGCTGGTGGCCCCGCCCAGCTATGTGCGGGATCTCGAGAAGCTGGCCCAGAACCTGTTCATCTCCGCCCCCACCCCCTCCCAGTACGCCGCCCTGGCCGCCCTGCGCCCCGAGACCCTGGCCATCGCCGAGGAGCGGCGGCTGGCGTTCCGGGAGCGGCGCGACTACCTGCTGCCGGCGCTGCGCGAGCTGGGGTTCCGCATCCCGGTCAGGCCCCAGGGCGCCTTCTACCTCTATGCCGATATCAGCGCCTTCGGCAACGACAGCCACCGTTTCGCCATGGACCTGCTGGAGCGGGCCGGCGTGGCCGTCACCCCGGGGCTCGATTTCGGCGCCAACGCCCCCGGGCGCCATGTCCGCTTCGCCTACACCACCTCCCTGCCGCGGCTGGAGGAGGCGGTGGCCCGCATCCGCGCCTACCTGGAGAGCCTATGATTTTCGATCCCCCGCTCGAGTCCGCCGAGCTGCTGCGCCGCTACCAGCGGTTCATGGCGGAGGTCTATCTCCCCTGGGGCGAGAAGGCGGTCCTGCACTGCCCCAACACCGGCGCCATGACCGGCTGCTGCACCCTCGGCAGCCAGGTCTGGTTTTCCGACTCGCGCAATCCGAAGCGCAAGTATCCCCTGACCTGGGAGATCGTGGAGGTGGACGGCGGCCACCTGGTGGGCGTGAACACCCACCGCGCCAACGCCCTGGTGCGCGAGGGCATCGAGGATGGGACCGTGGCCGAGTTGCAGGGCTACGACCGCATCCGCCGCGAAGTGCGCTACGGCGAGGGGGAGCGGCGCAGCCGCATCGACCTGCTGCTGGAGCGGGAGGGGCAGCGCTGCTTCGTGGAGGTGAAGAGCGTCACCCTGGGACGGGAGGACGGCCTGGGGCTGTTTCCCGACGCGGTGACCAGCCGCGGCACCAAGCATCTGCGCGAGCTGATGGCGGTGGCCGCGGCGGGCGATCGCGCCGTGCTGCTGTTCTGCGCCCAGCATACGGGCATCGACCGGGTGACCCCCGCCGACCAGGTCGACCCGGTCTACGGGCGCACCCTGCGCGAGGCGGCCGCCGCGGGGGTCGAGATCATCGCCTACGGCGCCGAGGTCTCCCCAGAGGCGATCCGCCTCACCGGGCGCCTGCCGGTGCTGCTCTGAGTCTTTTTGCCACAGAGGGCACAGAGGACTCGGAGGGAGCACAGGGAAAGCCCTCGTTGTTTCCTGCCTGCCGGGTCGGCGCGGCCCAGGACACCAATCCCGTCAACCGGCCGCAGGCATCCGCTGAATCAATCCGGGCGCCGCGGCAGTTCTCGCAAAGGCACCAAGCACGCGAGGAATCACCGGGCATCACCCGCCATCGGACTCACCCACCGAGCGGCGAGGGAGGCGCGGTCCGTCGGCCGGTCTTCTGCCCGTCTCGGCGGGTTGGCGAGCGCCTGGCCCCTCTCCCTGCATCAATCCCTGTGTTCGCAAAAAAAGATGTGCCCTCTGTGCGCTCTGTGGCAACAAAATTCAAGGCACCTGCTCAGGCGGGGATCACCAGCGTGAGGCCCAGCACGCCGAGCAGGGCGAAGGCGAGGCGGCGCAGGGCCGGGTCGGAGAGCGGCGGCCGCCAGCGGCGGCCGGCCCAGGTGGCCGCCAGCACCACCGGCACGCAGAGCAGTCCCAGGGTGAGGCGATCGGCGCTCAGGCCGCCGTCGAGCCAGACCAGCACGAGGCGCACCAGGGTGGTGAAGGTGAACGCCGCCAGCAGGGTGACCCGCACCACCGGCACCGGCACCGGCTCGCGGTAGAGGTGGTAGACCAGGGGCGGCCCGGCGGTGCTGAACATGCCGCCGCCGAGTCCGCCCAGCAGGCCGGCGAAGAGGTTGCCCGGCACGCCCGTGCGGCGCGGCCGCGGCTGGGGCCGGAACATGAAAATGGCGCAGGCGCCGAGCAGGAACAGGCCCAGGGCGGTCCGCAGGGCCTGGGTCGCCGCGCTGTCGAGGAGGGTCAGCAGCCACAGCCCCAGCGGCACCCCGGTGAGCATGCCCGCCGCGAGCTGCAGCAGGATCCGCCGGTCCACCTCCCGGTGCACCCGCACCAGGGAGTAGCTGGTATTGAACAGCGACATGATGCTCACCACCACGGCGGTGAAGGGGATGGGCGCCAGGTGCGCCACGCTCACCGCGCCCATGACGATGAGTCCGAGGGCGAAGCCGGTGACGGTCTGGACATAGCTGCCCAGCGCCACGAGCGCCAGGAAGGGGATGAGGACTGAAAGCTCGGTCACGGGAAAGGGCTGCGGCTCGGCGGACGGAGGACGGCCGCGCATTGTAGCCCCCCGGCCGGAGGAGATCATCCGCGTCGCGGGGTGCGGGGCGGCGGTCGCGAGCGCTTCATCCGGGGCTGGAGCTCGTCAGCGCCAGGAACTCACGCCCCGGATGAAAAATCCGATTCACTGGTGCGCACGGCGCACCCTACGCGGATCGTAAAGCCGGCCGCCGGGGCCGCCGTGGGGTGCGCCGCGCGCACCGGGCCGCCACTGCCAGCCTTCGCCAAGCCTCCTGTTCCCTGCGCGACGGGACGGCTGGTACGGTGCCGCGCCTCAGCGCCCCGCACCCTCGATGCGCACGCGGCTGAAGGCGAAGTCGCCGCCCTCGTTCACCAGGGTGAAGCCGGTGAAGGGATCCCGCAGGCCGCGGTCGCTGGCGCTGAACAGCTCGCTTCCGTCCAGCAGCACGGTCATCTCGCCGCTGTCGCGGCGCTGCCAGGTGAGGGTGTGAGTGCCGCCGTCGTCCAGCGCCGGCACATCCTCGCGCACCTCGACGATGGCGCTGCGGCGGGGGCTGTAGCGGCGCAGCTCGATGGCCGGGCGGGCGCCGCCCAGATAGACCAGCTGGTAGCCGGTGTCGCGGTAGGGGCCCTGGTAGGGTCCGAAGCTGAAGCGGCTGTCCCCGTTGCCGCCGAGCGCCGCCATCTCCACCTCCACCAGGAAGGCGTTGGTGATGGGCAGCTCGGTATGGATCTCGCCCCGTCCGGGCTGGGCGGCGGGCTGGGCCTGCTGCTGGCTGCCGCCCTTCAGCACCTCCTGCATCAGGATGCCCACGATCTGGGAGGCGGCGTCCTGCGTGCCCTCCTGCCCGGCGTCGGACGGCGCGGACCGGGCTGTCACCCGGCTGCGCAGGCCGACGCTGCGCGCCACCCAGAACTCGCCGCTGTCCACGACCCAGGCCGGGCCGCGGGTGTAGTCGCCATCGCTGAAGGTCTCGTCGAGGAGGGTTTCGCGCCAGGGCCAGTGGTAGCGGCGCAGCACCTCGCGGGCCTCCTTGATGAACCAGGGGCTGGCGCTGCGGTCGCTCTCGGCCTGGTCGAGCAGCCGGTTCATGTCGTCCACCAGGGCCTGGGTGTTGTCCTCCGCCGCGGTCACCGGACCGGCGAGGAAGGCGGCCAGGGCGGCGGCCGCCAGGAAAGCGATTCGCGGGTGCATGTTCTTCTCCTCCATCCGGCCGGTTCTCCGGCGACACCATGCCCCGAGTTTGCCACCCCCACGACGCGGGGCCAAGCGCTGAGCACCGGGGCCAGTTTTCTTCAACGCAAAGGCGCGAAGACGCAAAGACGCCAAGCAATGGAAATTCATGCCCTGCACGCTGCAAGGCTTGCATGGCGGCACAGCATGCAGCGGCAGGCTCGTTCCGGCAGTTAATCAGGGCAGGCGGGCCGGGCTCCGGCAGAACCATCCCATCCCTGTTACATCCTCGCGACTTCGTGTCTTCGCGTTAAGGTGATCAGCCCGTTGCGGGGGCAACTTTGCCGCGCGTTATACTTATCCCCTTCGCCACCCCGATGCCGACCATGTCCCGCTGGAACTTCCTCAGCTCCCTGCGCCACCGCGATTTCCGCCTCTACTACGTGGGGCAGCTGGTGTCGCTCAACGGGACCTGGATGCAGACCGTGGCCCAGTCGTGGCTGGTCTACCGCCTCACCGATTCCAGCTTCATGCTCGGCCTGGTGGCTTTCCTGGCCATGCTGCCGGTGCTCCTGTTCGGGCTGCTGGGCGGCCTGCTGGCCGATCGCCTGCCGCGGCGGCGGCTGTTCCTGGTGGCCCAGGCCCTGGCCATGGCTCAGGCCCTGGTGCTGGCCACCCTGGCGCTGGGCGGCTGGATCCAGGTCTGGCACGTGATGGTGCTGGCCCTGCTGCTGGGGCTGGTGCACGCCTTCGAGATGCCCGCCCGCCACACCTTCATCGCCGAACTGGTGCCCCGGGAGGACCTGCCCAACGCCATCGCGCTCAATTCCAGCGCCTTCAACATCGCCCGCTTCGTGGGGCCGACCCTGGCGGGCTGGGTGGTGGCGGGTTTCGGCGAGGGCACCGCGTTCGCGGTCAACGCCGTCACCTTCCTGGCCGTCATGGGGGCCATCCAGCGCATGAACAATCCGCCGCCGCTGCCCGACGGGCGGGAGGGCGGCCCCGGGCGCCTGGCCGAGGGGTTGCGCTTCGCCTGGGGCGCGCCGGTCATCCGTTCCGCGCTGGGGATGGTGGGGCTGACGAGCCTGCTCGGCTCCTCCTACGCCATCCTGATGCCCGTGTTCGCCCGCGAGATCTTCGCCGGCGGGGCCGGCACCCTGGGGCTGCTGCTGGGTGCCGCGGGCGCCGGCGCCATGCTGGCCGCGCTGCGCCTGGCGCAGCGGGCCAGCGGCAGCGGGCTGGATCGGCTCATCGGTCACTCCGGGGTGGTGGCGGGCGTGTTCATGCTGCTGTTCGCCGGGGTGAGCCACCTGGGGCTGGCGCTGGTGCTGCTGCCGGTCATCGGGTTCTGCTTCACCAGCCTGGTGGCATCGGCCAACACGCTGATTCAGCTGGAGGTTCCGAACCGGTTGCGGGGGCGGGTGATGTCCCTGTTCTCGGTCACCTTCATCGGCCTCACGCCGCTGGGCAACCTGGTGGCGGGGACGCTCGGACACTGGCTGGGGGCGCCGCTGACGGTGGCGCTTTTCGGCGGCGCCTGCCTGACGGGCGCGCTGGCCTACCTGGTTGCGGCACCGCGTTGAGGGCCTCGGGCGAGGCCCTCAACGGAGTGCGTCGACGGATTCAGCCCCAGCTGCGCACGCGGCCGGTATCCACGTGCACGAAACCGGACTTGGGGTAGTAGCCGACGCCGCCGGCCCGGAGCGAGAGGGCGGCCTTGCGCAGGTGGGCCAGATCGCAGCCGGGCAGGCGGATGTCGATGGCCTTGCCCTCCATGTGCAGGCTGCGCTTGGCCACGCCGCTGGACCGGGCGCGGAGCATGGCGTTGGTGGCGGGCGAGCGGTAGCCGGAGATGATCTCGAAGGACTTGCCCTTGCCGCCCACCTTGAGCTGGAGCCGGTGCAGGATGTCCATCAGCTCGGGGTCGATGGAGGTAACCTCGTCGTTGCGGTAGTCGCGGAGGATATGGTTGATCTCGTCGAGACCCTCGTCGAGGTAGCTGCCGTTGGCCCAGTAGGTGGTGCGCAGGCGCTCGCCGGTATGCAGGTTGAGGAATGCGATGTGGCGTTCACGCTCGGTGCCGATGTTGGCCAGGGCCGCGGGGCTGGCCAGGGTGGCCGCCGTGGCCAGGGAGATCCCCAGGAAGCGGCGGCGATGGTGACAATGGGGCTGCTCGATAGTGCTAAGTAGCCGTCTGCGGGTCACGGTTCCCCCCTTCGATGCGGTGGCAAAAAGTAAAAATCTGTAGCCTTTTAACCGAATCGGAGGGGCAAAGTAAATGATCCGGCTCACATTGCCCGGGATCCCGGGGAGGTGCGCGGCGGCGCGGATCAGTGGCGCGGGTAGCCGAACAGGGCCTGTTCCATGCGTCGATCGCGGCCGTAGATGTCGTTGCGGAAGTTGACCACGCCGGCGGCGTCGACCCAGGCGGTGAGGTAGACCAGGTAGACGGGGATGGACCGGGGCAGGGAGATGATGCGGTGCTCGCCCGAGTCGATGGCCTCCAGCAGCGACGCCTCGTCCCAGTTGCTGCCCTCCAGGACGCGCAGGGCCAGATCGATGGGCTTTTCCAGGCGGATGCAGCCGGAGCTGAAGGTGCGCACGGTGCGCTGGAAGAGGTTGCGCGACGGCGTGTCGTGCAGGTAGATGTCGAACCGGTTCGGCAGCATGAACTTGATCCGGCCGAGCGCGTTCAGGGGGCCCGGCAGCTGCTGCAGCCGGTAGGGGAACGCCCGGCCGGAGCCGGATTCCCAGTCCATCTCCGCGGGCGGGATGACCTCGGCATCGGCGGACCAGTCGCTGAGAATCCGGATGCCCTGGCGATCGAAGTACTCCGGGTCGTGCTCCAGCTTGGGCAGGAGGTCCAGGCGGGCGATGCGCTTGGGCACGTTCCAGAAGGGATTCAGCTCCAGGTAGGTCATCCGCTCGGTGAAGGCCGGTGTGCTCCGGTAGGTGCGGCCGATGATGACCTTCATGTCCAGCGGCGGCTGATCCTGTTCCAGGTATTCGAGCTCGAAAGCGGCGACATTCACCTGGATGTGGCGGGGCCCGAAGTCACGGGGCAGCCAGCGCCAGCGCTCCAGGTTGATCACCAGCTGGCGGACCCGCTCCCGGGCGCCGGCGGCGAGCGCCGCCCGGGTGCGCCGGCCCACCACGCCGTCCACCTCCAGCCCGTGGCGCGTCTGGAATGCCCGCACCGCCCCGTCGAGCTCGCCGTCGAAGAGCTCCGGGTCGGCCGGGAGGCGGGACGGTGCGTCACCGGTGATCTGCAGCCGGTGGCGGAGGATCGGGACGCGGGCGTCGCGCATGCCCGACTCCAGCTTCCCGCCGGCGGGAAGCTCGGGCCAGCCGCCGGAGTCGGCCAGGGCCCGGTAACGGATCAGCGCCTCGCGCAGACGCCGGTAGCCGGGGTGGGCGGGGCGCTGACTGTCCAGGGCCCCGCTGACGGGGCGGCCGGCCGCCACCTGCCGGAGCAGGCCGCCCGGGTCGCCGGCCCGGACCGGAATGTGCCACTCCGGGTCCACGTCCGCGGGGCGGCGGCGTCCCTCGGCGAGATGCCGCGCCAGGACCAGGAAGGCGTCGCTGAACAGCAGCTCCAGCCGGGCGGCATCGGCGCCGTTGAGCGGGGTGGAGAGCAGGAGCGGCTCGATCTCCGGCAGATGGTACTCGGCGGGGTTCAGTCCCTCGTCGCCGCTGGCGCGCACCGCCTCCAGCAGCGACCGGGCCGCGGCGGTGGGGCCGTCCCGGTCGATCCAGAACGGCCGCCAGTCGCGCTCGGCGTAGAAGCGCTCCACCTCGCGCGGTGTGTGCAGGGTGAGCAGGCCCACCAGACGGGGTTCCAGCAGGGACCCCGCGGGGCCGGCATCCCCCCCGGACTCCGGCCGGGCCGGTTCCGGCGGGGTGGTGACGGCCGGGGCGGCGGTGGAAACGCCGAGCAGCAGCCACAGCACCAGGAGCAGACGGCGTCCGGCGCCGGTTGCCCGGCGATCGATGGCGGCAGGATGCATGTCCATGTCTATGTTGACCGGCGTCGGGCGGCGGAGCTTGCGCGGCTTTCCGGCTCGCCCGCAGGGAGCCCTCCGCAAGCGCCAAGACCGGGTCGCGGCGCGGGGCAGGGGAACAACGACCATTGCCTGCGCGCCGCGCCTTGTCCTGGCGCTTTCGGGGCGGCTCTGAAAGTACCTCCGGGAGTGAAGCAGTACACTAGTCCTTCACTTCGAATACGGCCCGGGCGAGATGGTCGATCTCCTCGGCGGCCTTGGAGCGGGGGGCCCACTCCGCCGCGCCCAGCCCCTCGGTGAGGCTGCGGCGCATGACCACGCGGTAGCCCAGGCTGGTGGGGGCGAGGCTGATGCCCTTGACGTGGTTCATCGCCTCCTCGGTCTCCTGGGTCTCGCGGATCTGCTGGTTGGTGTCGGCCTTGTTGATGACCACCATCGCCGGCAGATCGGGCTTGGCCTGCCGGGCCTCCTCGATGAGCTCCATGGTGTCGCTCAGCGCCCAGACGTCGGCCTGGCCCGGCAGCAGGGGGATGAGCACCTTGTCGGCCACCTTGAGGGCGGCGCGCAGGCCCACCTTGTCGCCCGCGGCGATGTCCACGATGATGTCGTCGAAGAGATCGCTGATGCGTTCGACTTCGTCGGCCAGGGCCGTTTCGGCGGCGATGAGGCTGTAGATCACCGGCTGGTGGCGCTCCTCCTTGCGTACGGCCAGGAGGGTGGAGATGGTGTGCAGCGGGTCGGAGTCGATAATGAGGGCGCGGCGCATCTGGTAGGCTGACCAGACGCCCAGATTGAACGAAATCGTGCTTTTCCCCGTGCCGCCCTTCAGGTTGCCCACCAGCAGGATCATGACGTCGCCCCCTCCGGCCAAGTCTTGTTTTTCGAGGATTTCATCTTATACCGGCGGGGGAGCCGCTGGATAGCCGGGGCGCAGGGGGAAGCGCAGCAGTTCCTCGCCGCGGGCCTCCCCGTGCGGACCGAAGCGTTTCTCCCGCAGCCACACCTCCCCCGAGCCGGTAACCACCAGGGCGGTGGACGACCGGGTGCCGTACTCGCCGCCGCGGATGAAGCGGGGCGAGAGCAGGCGCTCCCGATCCGGTCCCACCCCCGTGTCGGGCAGGTGGGTATCGGGCGCGATGGTCTCGTCGGCGAGCAGGGCCAGCAGCGAATCCAGCAGCGGCTCCGTTCCGCCGGCCCGCTCCAGCGCCACCGCCAGCGCCGCGCAGCCGCCGGTGACCTTGGGCCAGGGTGAATTGAGCAGGTGGTTGCTGAGTCCGTGGATGCCCGGGCCGAGAGGGGCGGGAGCGCCGCCCCGGTTGGAGAAGTAGTGCAGGTTGCGCAGGTCCCCGACCAGCAGGTTGAAGCCGCGGTAGCCGGCGGCGGTCTCCGGCAGGCGGGCCATGAATCCGGCGGGGTGCTCGCTGCCGGCCAGGTAGCGGCTGACCAGCTCGCCCCGCGAGGCGGGCCGCGGCGGCGGTGCGGCGTGGGGTTCGCGGACGTTGGTCACGGCGGCGAAGCGTCCGTCGCGGGTGATGCCGAGCCAGGTCCCGCCCGCCTCCAGGTCGCGCCCGGCCGCCACCTGGGGCGCGTCGGGCCAGAACGCCGCCGGCGCGGCGGGGCGGGAATGGAACTCGTCGCGGTTGGCGGCCACCACCAGCGGGTACTCCGGGTCGTGGCGGAAAGCGAGCAGGATCAGGCACATGGATGTTCGGCAAGTGGCGGGACGTCTCTCCAGTGTAGACGTCGGGGAAGGGGGAAAGTGCCCCCCGGGCTGGTCCGGCCGCGTTCGCGGGCGGTACGATGCACGGCGTGACGATTGCCGGGGGAGAGTGACATGGCCATGGATCGCGAGGATGAGCTGCTGCTGGCGGAACTGCTGCGCGGGCAGCGCTGGGGGGCGCTGGCCACCGCCTCGGCGGACGGACCGCTCGCCTCCATGGTGGCGTTCGTCGCCGAGCCGGGCTGCTCCGGCATCCTGCTGCACCTGAGCCGGCTGGCGGCCCATACCCGCAACCTGCGCGCCGATCCCCGGGCCTCGCTGGTGATCGGCGCGCCCGACGGCGGGGAGGGCGATCCCCAGACCCTGGCACGGGTCACCCTGAGCGGCGCGGTGGAGGTGGTGGAACCGGACGCGGCGGATTACGCCACGGCCCGGGCGCGCTACCTGGAGCGCCTGCCCGGCGCCGAGCCCCGCTTCGGCTTCGGCGACTTCGGCCTGTTCCGCCTGCGCCCCCGCGAGGCCCGCTACGTGGGCGGCTTCGGCCGCGCCTGGACCCTCGGCCCGGCCAGCCTGGCGCGGCTCTGTTCGGTGGGTGCGTGAGTGGGTGAAAGGATAAAGGTCAATGGATAATGGATAAAGGTGGCTGGAGTCAGAACGGGCAATCCCTTCACCTTTATCCATTCACCATTTTCCATTGACCCTGCGTAACGCTACTTCTGCCAGAACCGCTCCTGCCCGCGCTGATCGCGCCAGGCGCGCTCGGCGGCGTCCAGCCAGGTGCGGCGGTGGAAGGCGAGGTTCTCCTCCAGCAACGGGCGCAGATCCTCTTCCAGGTAGGCGGGCAACTCGTCCAGCAGCGCGGTGGCGCGGTCGGTGTCGCGCACCGCTTCCAGGGTCTCCTGCAGCCGTTCCAGCGCGGCCATGTGGTGCAGGCGGGCGGGCTCCGGGTAGAGCCCCGCCAGGACGTGACAGGCATGGCGCAGCCGCGCCGCGTCCAACCGCAGCGCGCGCCGCTCCTGGGTCTTCAGATCGCGGACCTGGCGGCCACGCCGGCGCAGCTGCCGGCCGAGCCGCTCCAGGGCCTCGTCGGCGCGCGGCCCGAGGGGCGCCTCCAGCACCTCCGCGGCCGCCGCCTGCTCCCAGCTCCGGGCCGCTATCCGGTGTCCGAGCGTCAGCACCAGCAGGGTCTGGCGCGGAGAGCGCAGCGCCAGGCGCAGCTCCTCCAGGCGCTGATCGCGCTGCCCGGCGCAGTGGATCGCCAGCCGCTCCAGGTCGGCGCAGTCGGGGCAGGCCCGCACCAGCGGCGCGATTCCGGTTTCCGTCAGCGCGATCCAGTAGTGCACCGGCGCCAGGCGCCGCTCCAGCCACTCCAGGTCCTCCAGCAGGCCCGCGTGCTCCGGGATGAGGGGCTCGAACAGGCCCAGGACCGAGACCAGCCCCTCCATCGCCGCGCGCAGCTGGAGCACCGCGTCCTGGCCGTCTCCGGCCAGGACGGCCGATTCGTTGGCCTGCAGGTGGGCGAGACCCGCCTCGAGGGTCGCGGCGTGGGCCTCGCCGAAGGGCGTCTCGCGGCCCAGGGCCAGGTTGGGGGCGGACCGGGACGGTGGCGGCTGGGTGCGGTAGAAGGCATAGCCGCGCTGGGCCTTGCTGCGGCTCTCGATGGTGAGGGGCAGGTCGCGGGCCAGGGCGATGCCGATCTCGTAGAGGCCGGGCACCGAACCGGACTTCAGCTCCAACTCCAGTTCGCTGATGGGCGCGCTGCCATGGGTGGAGCGGACCTCGCCCAGATCCAGCGCCAGCTCCACCCGGCCGCCGCCCGGCGGCGCCAGGTCCCAGCGCGTGCGCCGGAACTCGGTGACGAACAGCGGCGCGATCCGCCCGCGCAGGTCGGGATCGGCGAGGAACCCGGCGGCCTCGGGGTCGTCGATGACCGAGTAGTCCGGCTCGGCGCCGGGGACAGGCCACTCCCACTCGTTGCGCCGGTGGAGTCCGCCGCTGACGCCGCCGCCGCCCTTGAGGGTCTGGATCCAGCGCTCACCGTCGCGCCGCACCCGCAGGGCCACGCCCCGGCCGAGCAGATCGAGCTGCGGGGTGTCGTAGTAGGTGCTGTGGAGCACCTGTTCCCGGGGCGGTCCCAAGGCCAGCCGCAGCAGCAGGGGATGACGAACCACCCGGTCGTGCTCGCCGGGGGGGAGGGCCAGCTTCAGCTCCGCTTCCACAGCCATGGGCGTTCCCGCTCCTCAGGATCCTGGCCGGCATGATTCCACCCCTGACCGCCCGGATCAATCGGGATCGGGCCCAAGCCCTGCGGGGCCCGGGCCGCTTCGTCCGCCGGCGGCCTTCGGAACGCTCGCGTGGAGCCGCTGCACAGCGCACACCGCGCCTTGCCGGCGAACGGGCCGCCCGCGAGCGCAACCGTGCCCGATTATCGGAAGTGCCCTATAATGCCGCGCAGAGTGTACCGTCCGGTGGCGAACCGGACCCGGCAGGCGGCGGATCCGCGCCGGGAGTACGGGCCGGGGCCCGTGACGCGGTACACTGGGACACATGTCCGAATCCCAGGGAGGGGAGTCCTGATAATGACCCGCCTCCCCGGCTAGACCGCACACCCACTCATTGCCAACGAGACGACAGGTGCAGATGTTGAAAAGACTGCTGATCATCGCCTGCCTGCTGCTGCCAGCCCTGGCCGGAGCCCAGCAGGTTCGCTACATCACCGATGAGCTGTCGGTGACCATGCGCACGGGTCAGAGCACCCAGCACTCCATCAAACGCATGCTGCAGAGCGGCACGGCGGTGGACGTGATGGAGAACGACCGCGAGACCGGCTACTCGCGCGTACGCACCCGCGACGGTTCCGAGGGCTGGGTGCTGACCCGCTACCTGATGAGCGAGCCGGCCGCCCGCGAGCGGATCGCCGCCCAGGCCGAACGCCTGGCCTCCCTGGACGAGGAGAACCGCCAGCTCAAGCAGGAGCTGGCCGCCCTCACCCAGGAGCGCGACACCGTTACCGGCGCCCGGAGCCAGCTGGAGGACGAGAACGCCCGCCTGTCCCAGGAGCTGGCCAGCATCAAGCGCGCGGCGGCCGACGTGCTCTCCATCGATGCCGAGAACCAGCAGCTCAAGGGTCGGGTGGCTTCCCTGGAGCGTGAGCTGCTGACCCTGCAGGAGCAGAACACCGCGCTGTCCGATCGCACCGCCCGCGACTGGTTCATGGTGGGGGCCGGCGTGGTCTTGCTCGGCATCCTCATCGGACTCATCATTCCCAAGATCCGCTGGCGCCGAAAGCAGCGCTGGGATGTCCTCTGAGCCGGGGAGGCGGTCATGGCGACAGTGCGGGAGATCATGAGCACCCATCTCGTCACCATCGGGGTCGGCGACAGCCTCGCCGATGCCCGTGCCCTGATGGACAAGTTCCAGGTGCGGCACCTGCCGGTGCTTGACGCAGCCAACGCCTTCGCGGGCCTGCTCACCGAGCGTGACCTGCTGGCCGCCGCCGGGGCGGGCGCCGATGCGGCCGGCATCACCGTGGAGGCGGCCATGAACCGGGCGGTGACCGGGGTCGATCCGGACGTGGACCTGGTGGAGGCCGGGCGCCACCTGCTGGAGCACAAGCACGGCTGCCTGCCGGTGGTGGAGGCCGGCAACCTGGTGGGCCTGGTGACCGAGGCCGATTTCGTGGCGCTGGCCCTGCGACAGCTGGAGGGGTGAGGCGCCCATGAGCGAATTCCTCCTCACCGCGGCCCTCCTGGCCCTGGCGGTGTGGGGGATCGTCCTTTTCAACCGCCTGGTGCGCTGGCGCAACCAGGTGCGGGAGGCCTGGAGCGGCATCGAGGTGCAGCTCAAACGCCGCCACAGCCTGATCCCGAACCTGGTGGAGGCGGCGAAAGCCTACGGCGGCTACGAGAGCGGCGTGCTGGAACGGCTCACCGCCCTGCGCTCCGGCGAGGCGGAGCTGACTCCCGGCGCGGTGGGGGAGGCCGAGAGCCGCCTCACCCGGGATATCCGCCGCCTGGTGGCCGTGGCCGAGGCCTACCCCGAGCTGAAGGCGAGCGACACCTACCTGCGGCTCATGCAGGGGCTCACCGAGGCGGAGAACCAGATCCAGTACGCCCGCCGCTACTACAACGGCGCCGTGCGCGAGCTCAACGTGCTGGTGCAGTCCTTCCCCAGCAACCTGGTGGCGGGCCTGTTCCGCTTCCGCCCGGCGGAGTACTTCGAGGTGGAGCTGGCCGCCGAGCGCCAATCCCCGGAGATGCGCCTGTGAGATTCCGCCCGCTCCTGTTCATCGCGCTCTTGCTCGTTCTCTCCCCCGCCCTGGCGGCCGAGCGCATTCTCGATTTCCACAGCGACATCACCATCGACCCCGACGGGAGCATGGTGGTGCGCGAGACCATCGCCGTGCGCGCCGAGGGAGACAATATCCGCCGCGGTATCTACCGCGACTTTCCCACCCGCTACAGCGACCGCTTCGGCCGCGAGACCGTGGTGGACTTCCAGGTGCTCGCCGCCGCCCGCGACGGGGCCCCGGAGAACTGGCGCACCGAGGCGCTATCCAACGGCGTGCGTGTCTACCTGGGGCGCAGCGACGTCTTCCTCTCCCCCGGCGAGTACACCTACACCCTGAGCTACCGCACCGATCGGCAGCTGGGATTCTTCGCCGACCACGACGAGCTCTACTGGAACGTCACCGGCAACGGCTGGGACTTTCCCATCGATCACGCCAGCGCGCGGGTCACGCTGCCGGGGGATGCCCCGGCCGGCGAACTCGTCGCCTACACCGGCCCGCAGGGGGCGCAGGGGAGCGACTGGAGCGCCCGCGCGGACGGCGCGGGGCGGGCGGTGTTCGAGACCACCACGAGCCTCCGCCCCCGGGAAGGCCTCACCATCGTGGTGACCTGGCCCAAGGGCTACGTGCGCGAGCCCACCGGCATGGAGCGGGCGGGCTGGTTCCTGCGCGACAACCGCGGCGCCCTGCTGGGGGCGCTGGGGCTGGCGGTCGTGGCGGGCTTCTATCTCCTCACCTGGTCGCGGGTGGGGCGCGATCCCCTCGGCGGCCCGGTGATCCCGCTCTACGAGCCGCCGGCAGGGGTCTCCGCCGCGGGCGCCCGCTATCTCGACCGCATGGGCTTCGACAACCGCGCCTTCGCCGCCGCGCTCATCAGCCTGGCGGTGAAGGGCTATCTCTCCATCTCCGAGCCGTCCAAACTCAGCTACGTGCTGGAGCGCAAGCCCGGCGCCAGCGAGGCGGGGCTCTCCCGCGGCGAGCGGGCCCTGGCGAAGAAGCTCTTCGACAAGGGGGGGCGCGTGGCGCTGAAGAAATCCAACCACCAGATCGTCTCCGCCGCCATCAAGGCCCTGAAGACGGCCCTGGAGGGCGAGCACCAGAAAACCCACTTCAGCAACAACCGCGGCTACCTGGTGCCCGGGCTGGCGCTCTCCGCCGCCGCGCTGCTCGGCGCGGGCCTGCCGGTGGCGCAGGATCCCGCCGCGTTCCTCTTCCTCACCGTCTGGCTCACCGGCTGGAGCTTCGGGGTCTTCATGCTGGTGGCGCAGCGGGTCTGGATCATGGCCGTCGCCTTCGGCTTTTTCGAGGTGATGGCGCTGGGCATGTACGTGCTGACCACCTCCTGGGCGGTGGCGGTCCTGCTGCTGGGGCTGGTGGGGCTCAATATCCTGTTCCACCACCTGCTCAAGGCGCCGACCCGGGCGGGACGGCGGCTGATGGACCAGATCGCGGGCTTCCGAATGTACCTGAGCGTGGCGGAGGGTGACCGTCTGCGGACGCTCGAGGGTCCGGAGCGCACGCCCGAGCTCTACGAACGCTACCTGCCCTACGCCATGGCGCTGGGGGTGGAGCAGGCCTGGTCGGAGCGGTTCGCCGATGTCCTGGCCGGCGCCGCCGCGGCGGATCACCCCTACCGGCCGGGCTGGTACCGCGGCACCGGCTGGGACGGTCTGCATGCCGGCAGCTTTGCCGCCGGCCTGGGCGCCGGCGTGGCTTCCGCCGCGGCCTCCGCCTCCACCGCCCCGGGCTCCTCGTCGGGTTCCAGCTCCGGCGGCGGTGGCAGCTCCGGCGGCGGCGGTGGCGGAGGCGGCGGCGGAGGGTGGTGATGGTTCAGTTGCCGGTTGCCGGTTGCCGGTTGCCGGTGCGTAGGTGCAGATTTATCTGCACAACAAGGTCGGCCGGAATGTCTGTTGCCCGGCCGGATGAATCCGGCCCTTGTATCTCTCCTGGCTCCTTGGCTTACTGCTCTGGAGCCAACGGCCATGTGACCTTGCTCCGGCCCTTAGACCTTGAGTCTGTAATGTAGATCAGGGCACATGAC
>Ga0209270_1000777_pt1 | contig 57242 bp, 34 predicted proteins | sample MTBAKSrepl1MetaG_FD_187456 | JGI IMG/M metagenome (GOLD analysis project Ga0209270, IMG submission 187456) | Enrichment culture microbial communities from Arthur Kill intertidal strait, New Jersey, USA, that are MTBE-degrading - MTBE-AKS1... | ecosystem: Environmental > Aquatic > Marine >... | reverse complement strand
CCGGCGAGGTGGGCTCCGACGGCATCGGCGACGGCTTCGCCGATCCGAAGCGGTCCTACACGGCGCTGGAGCTGACCCTGGAGAAACGGTTCGCGCAGGGCTTCCAGTTCCTGGCCAACTACCGCCTCTCCAAGCTATGGGGCAACTACGAAGGCCTGTTCCGGAACGACAACGGCCAGGACGACGCCAACATCACCTCGCTGTATGACTTCCGGAGCGACGAGTACGACGGGTATCTCTACGTGCCGGGTTATTTGAACACCGACCGGCGCCACATCCTGAACTTCAACGGCTCGTACACCTTCTCCAACCAGCTCACCATGGGCTTCGGATTCCGCTCCACCAGCGGCGCGCCCATCAACCGGCTCAACGCCCACCCGGCCTACGAGAACGCCGGCGAGATCCCCATCACCCCGCGCGGCTCCGAGGGGCGCACCGAGTGGATCAACGCCATCGATGCCCACTTCGGCTACCCCATCAGCTTCGGCGACAACTACAGGCTGCGCCTGGCCCTCGACGTGTTCAATGTGGCCAACTTCAAGCGGGTGATCGCGGTGAACGAGGACAACGAGGACGCTCCCGGAGTGCTGAACCCCGACTACCTGTCGCCCGGCTCGGCCAACAATCCGAACACTCCGCTGTCCGCCTTCCAGCGGCCGTTCAACATGCGCTTCTCGCTCCGTTTCGAGTTCTAGCGGGTTGTTCGCGACGGATTCACCGATCTGACGATTGCGTCTCGTCAATCGCAGGGCTCCTTCGGGGGCCCTGTTTTTTTCGGTGAATGGGTAAATGGGTGAATGGGAGATGCATGGTCATCATTGATCATTTTTCATTGGTCACTTGTCATTGGTCATTTCGGATTATTGGTTATTGCTGATTGCTTATTTGTTATCTGCTATTTGGAGTCGCAGCAGAGTGTGCCGGGGCGACATCCGATATCCGAAGTCCGATTTCCGAAGTCCGAAACACGGTCAGGTCCCAGAACCCAGCTCCCAGGTCCCAGGTCCCCGAGTCCCGACACTACCCGCCTCGACCCCAAATAGCCAATAACAAATACGCAATCAGCAATTACCAATAATCCGAAAGATGAAAATAGTTGTATCTATTCTGCTGCGCCCGTGATAAGGTTCCTCCCTGTTTGCTACCGGAGTCCCGGACGGTTTGCCTGCTACGGAGCCTGGTTCGCCGTATTTCCCATACTCCCGGAGATAAGCGGCGGCCCACCGGCACCCTACCGTTTATTCAGCCCCCGAATCAGCCGGACCAACACCAGGGCGCGAAGCCCTGTCTGCCACAGGCGCGCCCGCCGCGCCCCGCAGAGCATATTCAAGGAGCATTATGTCCCGTTTTCCCACTTCCATTTCTGAGCCCCCCGCCGCCGCCAAAAAGACGGCTGCGGCGGCTGGCCCGATGACCGCCCGGCCCCACCAATCCGCCATTCCGGCCGCTGGAGCGGATGTCTCGTTTAACGGACTGGGCTTGCCCCCGGTCCTGCTGAAGGCGGTGCAGAAGCTGGGCTTCGCCCGGCCCACCCCCATCCAGCACCAGGCCATTCCGGTGCTGCTGAACGGGCGCGACTTGATGGCCACCGCCGTCACCGGCAGCGGCAAGACCGCCGCCTTTCTCCTGCCCATCATGAACCGCCTGGCCGGCGGCGCGCCCGGCGGCCCGCGCGCCCTCATCCTGGCGCCCACGCGGGAACTCGCGGTGCAGATCCTCGACCACTTCCGCGCCCTGGCCGCCGGCACCGGCTTGCGGGGCGCCGCCGTGTACGGCGGCGTGTCCGCGGGGCCGCAGGAGCAGGCGCTGCGCGCCGGCGTGGACGTGCTGGTGGCCACGCCGGGCCGCCTGCTGGATCACCTGCAGCACCCCTACGCGAAGATGGGCCGGCTGGAGTGCCTGGTCCTGGACGAGGCGGACCGCATGCTGGACATGGGGTTCATCCCCGACATCCGGCGGATCCTGGGTCGTCTGCCCGTCGAGCGTCAGACCATGTTGTTTTCGGCCACGCTGCCGGAGACCATCATGGACCTGGCCCGGCGGATGCTCCGCGATCCGGCCGCGATCCACATCGAGCCGCAACCCGCCCCGGCCCGTGGCATCACCCACCGCGCCTACGCGGTTCCGACCGAATTGAAGACCCGCCTGCTGGCGGAAATCCTGCGGCGGGAGACGCCCCGGCGGGTTCTCGCCTTCACCCGCACGCGGCATCGGGCGAACCGCCTGGCGGACTTCCTGGCCGCCCAGGGGTTCGGTGTCGCCCGGATTCACGGCAGCCGCAGCCAGTCCCAGCGGGACGAGGCGATGAAGGGCTTCCGCACCGGCCGGTACCCGGTCCTGGTGGCCACCGATATCGCCGCCCGGGGGATCGACGTGACGGGGCTGGACCTGGTGGTGAACTTCGACGTGCCCGGTTCGGCCGAGGATTACATCCACCGGGTGGGCCGTACCGCCCGGGCCGACGCCGTCGGCTGCGCCTACACCCTGGTGGCGCCCGATGAGGAGGACGGCCTGCGGGCCGTCGAGCGCGGCATCGGCCGCCGGATCTACCGCGAGAAGGTGGCCGAGTTCGATTACAAGCAGCCGGCCCAGGGGCGGTTCGAAGTGCCGCTGGCCGACCGCATCGCCGCCATCCGCGCCCGCAAGTCCGAGGATCGGGCCCGGGCCCGCGCCAAGGCGGAGCGCCGCGCCCAGGCCGGGCAACGGGGCCAGACCGGGCAACGGAGCCAGTTCGAACATCCGAGCCAGTCCGAACGCCGCCACCAGGCCGGACACGGGAACCAGGCAGTCCGCCGGGATCGCCCCGCCGCCGGCGGCGTCGAGGAACAGCGGAGCGGGGCCCGCCCGCCGAAGCGCGGCGACACGCATTCGACTCCGCCACCGGCGCTGGCGCGCTACGTGGGCCGCGGCCCCGTGGCCGAACTCATCATGTCGGGACAGATCCCGGAACGGGAGCCGCGCCGCGGTGTTGAAAGGCCGGCCGAGCGTCCGTTCAAGCGCAGAAAGTGAGCGGCCAACCGTCCCTGTTCGTTTGAGCGGCCGAGCCGTCGAGACGCAGGGCAAGAGCGGGTCCGGACCTGTTCCGGATTCTCCTTCCCCGCGCCTCTGCGCCTCGGCGGTTCGACGTTACGCTCCACCCCGTACCGGTGCCGCCGGATCGTCCTCCAGATATTTTTTCACCGTCCGCCAGTCGAGATCCAGTCGGCGGGCCACCTCGCCGTAGGAGCCGAGCCGGGCGTGGAGGACGCGCGCGTAACCTGACAGCAGTTCCCTCGCCGTGAGCCGGCCGTCGCGCATGGCCGCGGCCAGCTCTGCGGCGGTGTCGCCGGCCGGCACGGCCGGCACACCGTCGTACCGCCGCTTGAGCAGAACGCGCCGCACGCACTGTTCCAGCTCCCGGACATTGCCGGGCCAGCCGTAATCAGGCCCCGGGCTCTCCCGGATCGCCGCCAGGACGACCTCGACGGGCTCGGTCGCGGGCTGGCCCAGCAGCCGCGCCACCGTGGCCGCCACCAGCGTCGCCAGTTCCCGCGGCTCCTCGGCCAGGCGCTGCCGGAGCGGCGGCACCACGATGGTGTCGGAGCAGAGGCGGTAGTAGAAGTCCGCCCGGAAACGGCCGCCGGCGAGCAGCTCCGGCAGCGGCCGGTTGGTGGCGGCGATGATCCGGCCGGCGAACCGCTCGCGGGCGTGGCTCCCCACCGGCGTGAAGGCGCGCTCCTGCAGCACCTGGAGCAGCTTGATCTGGATGGTGGCCGGCACCTCGCCGATCTCGTCGAGAAAGACCGCGCCGTGCTGGCTGCACATGGCCAGGGCGCCCCGGTGGTCCTCTGCCGCGCCGGTGAAGGCGCCCTTGCGGTGCCCGAACAGCTCCGACTCGATGAGCCCCTCGGCGAACTGCGACAGGTTCAGCGCCGTGAACGACCGGGTGAAGCTCTCGACGAACGCCCCTCGGCGCGAGTCGAACGGGATGAAGCCGGACCGGCCGATGGCCGCGGCGGCGGTCCCCTTGCCGGTGCCAGTCTCGCCGAGCAGCAGGGTGGAAAAGTCCTCCATCCGGCGCCACAACCAGCGGCTGTAAAGTCCCAGGTCGCAGGTGAACACGTTGTTCCACAGCTCGCGCCGCAGCCGACCCATGCACGGGCTTTCGCCCAGCAACGCCTCGTGGATGAAGTAGAAGGCGCGGCGCAGTTGAAAGCAGAGCGCCAGGTATCGGCCGGCGGCGGCGGCGGAGAACCCGCGGCGCTGGAGCTCCGCCAGGGCGGCCCGGGCGAACGGCACCGCCAGCGGCGCGTCGCTGGCAGCGAGCTGGCGGCGGATATGATCGTCGAACGGCGCCTGGTGCCGGTAGAAGAAATCGAAGAGGAGGGCGGCTTCGACGAGCGGCCGGTCAGTGGGGCCGAAGTCGTCCAGCCGGACGGGCGCCGCGGCCTCCAGCCGCTCCAGTCGTGCGTGCACCCGGACGATGCCGCGCTCCACGACCTCCGGCCCGGATGCGCCGGCCGGCGCCTCGGCCAGCGCCCGGTCCGCTTCCGCCCGTTCGGCGCTGAACGGATTGGCGAACACCGCCCGCTCCACCTGCCGGAACAGCGCCCGATCCGCCGCACCCAGTTTTCGTGCTGCCGTCATGCCCGCCTCCCGGTATGCACAATTTGTCAGGTTATTATACTAAAAGTGAATAATGACCCGGCCGAAAGGCGTTCGGAATCGATGGTCCGGGTTCGAGACGCAAGCCCCATCGAACCCCGCGGGGCCGGTCTTGAATCCGGGGTGGGGCGGTCTGCGCGGTTTGTCGGGATGCCGGTTTGTGCGGAAGGGCCTGCGCAACCGGGATTGCAGTTGATTGCAGCCGTCCGGGCCGCTGTCAATGTCTCCGGGTGTCGAAGCGGCAGCGCAGAGTCACGGCTGTCCACTGCCCGCCTGGTCCCTCGGCGGTCCAGGCGTCCTTGCCGTCACCGAAGATGTACCACTTGTGTGTCTGCAGGAACAGGTCCAGGTAATCGGTGAGGTGCACGCCGGCACCCCACTGGAGCCGCAAGGCCCGGACGGCCGCCGACGCGGTGTACTCCTGCTGGGGACGGTTCTCGCCCATGGCCAGGAACGGTTTGGCGAACACGAAGACGCGGTTGAACCCCGTGGGCTCCAGATAGACTTCCGCTTCCAGGCTGTAGCGGAGATAGTAATCGCCCATCCAGTCCAGGCCTTCATCGGTGACGAAACCGCGGATGTTCATGTCCAACTCGTTGTGAGGCGGGTGCACGGACATGTCCATATGGCCGTAAATATCGAACCAGCGTTTCGAGGCTTGACCGGGAACAAAGGCGGACAGCGCACCGACGACCAGCAGCAGGCCGAACAGCAATCGGGACACGATGTTCAACATGCGGATCTCCTCGGAGGTTTATGGGGATGACTCATTATAGCGCGGTTTACCGGCTTTTGATCTTGGCCAGGTTTTGGCGGACCTGTTCGGCGTAGGCGCCGTTGGGTTCCTTGAGCAGGTAGGCCTCGAGCTCGGGGACGATGAGGTCGAAGCGCCCCTGCTGGTGGTAGATTTTGGCCAGCAGCAGGTGCACGTCGGCGCTCGTGCCGGGCAGTCCCGCCGCCCGGCGGCAGGACGCCTCCGCCGCCGGCAGGTTGCCGGTGTCGAAGTAAAATATGCCCAGCGCCATGTGGGGTTCCCCCTGGCCCGGATGAATGAGAATGGTCTCCTCCAGGAGCTTGAGTGCCAGGTCCTGTCGGGCGGTGGCGGCGTACAGGTCGGCCAGGTTCAGCCGGCCGTACAGGTTGGACGGATCCACGTTCAGGCAGTCGAGAAACATGTCCTCGGCCTTCGACAACTCGCCGGTGGCGCGGTAGCACAGCCCCAGGTCGTTGAACGCCTGCGGGAAGGCGGGGTGGATCCGGATGGCCTTGACGAAGCGCTTGATGGCGTCGGCGTACTTCTGCTCGCGCAGGGCGTTTTTCCCCTTGCGGTACTCCTTGTCCGCCTTCTCCGGAATGGCCAGCTGGGTGACGGAGACGGTGGGCGTCTGCGGAATCACCGAAAAATTCCGTTCGGGTTCGAGCTGGATCATCACGCGGCGGGTGACGCCGCCCTGGCCGATGAGCTCCATGGCCTCTTCCCCCTGCCGGAAGCCGGCCAGCCGCACCACGATCCGGTACCGCCCCGGGTACATCTTCTCGAACCGGAAATTGCCGTGGGCGTCGGCGATGCGCATGCCCAGCAGCTCGTCTTCCCGGTACAGCTCCACCTCGGCCCGGTTGATCATCTCCGCGTTGTTGACCAGCTTGACGGTGCCCTCGATAGTGCTGGGCTGCACCGGCGGGCGGGGCGGCTTGCCGGTTTGGGCGTAGCCGGCCGCCGTCAGGGTGACGGCGAGAATCAGTCCGCAGAGTGTGTGTGCGTAGTGCTGAACCATGGCGCCTCCCGACGATCCCATTATCCGTATTATAGTCTTTGAGGGATCCGGCAGGGGCACAGATTCACAGGCGGGCAGTATCGGGCCGGCGCGCTAGCCGTAGCGGCCCTCGATGTACTCGGCGGTCCGGGAGTCGCGGGGGTTCAAGAAGAGGTCGGCGGTGCGGGCGTGCTCCACCATCTCGCCCAGCAGCATGAACAGGCACTCGTCGCTGGTGCGCCGCGCCTGGGCCATGTTGTGGGTGACGATGACGATGGTGTAGCGGCCGCGGAGCTGGAACATCAGCTCCTCGATGGCCCGGGTCCCCTCCACGTCCAGCGCCGAGCACGGCTCGTCCATCAGGATGATATCGGGCTTGAGGGGCAGCAGCCGGGCGATGCACAGCTTCTGCTGCTGCTCCAGCTGGAGGGAGGTGGCCCTGGCGCCCAGGCGGTCCTTGAGGTGGTGCCAGAGGCCCACCTCGGTGAGCGCCCGCTCCACCTCATCGTCCAGGAGGCGGCGCGTGAGCTCGCTTCGGGGCGTGTGGGTCCGCAGGCCGAAGACGACGTTTTCGTACACGGACAAGGGCAGGGGATTGGGTCGCTGGAACACCATGCCCACCGCCTTGCGCAGCTCCACCAGCGAGACGTCCGGGTCGTAGATGTTCTTGCCCAGGATGCGGATCTCGCCGGCGGTCCGCACGCCGGGGTATCGCTCGTTGATCCGGTTGAAACACCGCAGCAGAGTGGTCTTGCCGCAGCCGCTGGGGCCGATGAGCCCGGTGATCAGGCCGCGACGGAAGTGGACGGACACGTCCCGCAGGGCCTGGAAGGCGCCGTACCAGAGGTTCAGCTTGTGGGTCCAGATGCCCTCGCCGGCGTCCGTCTCGGGGATGGCGGGCGCGGCGGCGGTGTCGGCCGGCGGCGGATCAACCGAATATGCCATTGACGTACTCCAGGGTCTCCTGCCGGCTCGGCTGGTCCGAGAAGATGACGTCCGAGCGGTCGAGCTCGATGATCCGGCCGTTCCACAGGAACATGGTCCGGTCGGTGAGCCGCCGGGCCTGGTGGGTCAGGTTGGTGACGAGGATGATGGTGATCTCGCGGCGCAGCTCTCGGAGCACGTCCTCGATGCGCATCGTGGTGACCGGGTCGATGGCGATGGAGAACTCGTCGAGGCACAGGATCTCCGGCTGGTGCGACAGCGCCCGGGCGATGGTGAGGCGCTGCTGTTGCCCGCCCGAGAGCGCAGTGCCGAGGCTGCCCAGCCGGTCCTTGACCTCGTCCCAGAGCGCCGCCTGGCGGAGGCAGCGCTCCACCAGCGGGTCAAGGTCGGCGCGGCGGGTCAACCCGGCGCAGCGGGGCGCGAAGGCGACGTTGTCGTAGATGGACAGCGGCAGGCCCACCGGCAGCGGGGCCACCATGCCGATCGTCCGCCGCAGCGCGTGGACGTCCCGGACGGCGCGGATGTCCGCGCCGTCGATCCGGATCTCGCCGGCGACGCGGGCGCCGGCGATGAAGTCGATGGTGCGGTTCAGGCAGCGCAGCAGCGAGGTCTTGCCGGAGCGGGCCGGGCCGATGATGCCTAAAATCTCGTTGGGGCGGACGTCGAAGGTGATGCCGTGGATCACCTCGGTGCCGCTGTAGGCGAGGCTCAAATCCTTGACCGCGATCTTGGGCGTGGCTGCGTTCATGGCCGTCACCACCGTTTTCGGTTCCGGAGCCACACCCGCAGGGCGATGGCCGCGGCGTTGACGGCGAGCACCGCCCCGAGGAGCACCACGGCGGTGGCCCAGGGGATGGCCTCGCGGACGTTGGGCACCTGGGTGGAAACCGTGTACAGGTGCATCGACAGCGCCATGCACTGGTCGGTGAGGCGGTAGGGAAACAGGTCGCCGCGCTGCACCGCTTTGAAGAAGACCGCGCCGGTGAACAGGATCGGCGCTGTCTCGCCGGCGGCGCGGCTCACCTGCAGGATCACGCCGGTGAGGATGCCGCTGATGGAATTGGGCAGGACGATGGCCCGGATGGTCTGCCAGCGGGTGGCGCCCACGTTCCAGCATGCCTCGCGGAACGCGACGGGCACCGCGGCCAGCGCCTCGCGGGTGCTGGCGATGATCACCGGCAGGGTCATGATGGCCAGAGTGAGCGACGCCGCCAGGATCGAGTAGCCGAACCGGGCCGCGTAGACGAACGCACCCAAACCGAACAGGGCGTGGACGATGCTGGGGACGCCGGCCAGCGAGATCACCGCCAGGTTGATGGCGCGGGTGAACCAGTTGTCGCGGGCGTACTCGTTGAGGTAGATGGCGGCCAGCACGCCGATGGGCGCGGAGACGGCCAGCGAGATGAACACCAGGTAGACGGTGCCCACGAGCGCGGGCCAGATCCCGCCCTCGGTCATGCCGCGCCGGGGGACGTCCACGAGGAACTCCCAGCTCAGCGCCGGCCAGGCCTGGACGACCAGGTGGCCGACGATGGCGACGAGCGGCAGCACCATCAGCACGGCCATGGCCAGCAGCACCAGCCGCACCGCGGCCTGCTGCCGCTCCTTGCGGACGACGAGCGGTGTCCGGGTGAAGCGGGCCTGAACGGAGGTGACGGGTACCGGGTTCATGGTCGCCTACTTCCTCGCGCGGACGCCCCGGATGATCAGGTCGGCCGCCAGGTTGACGAGCATCGTGATGGCGAACAGCAGCACGCCGGTCAGGAAGAGCACCTGGTAGTGCTCCGAGCCGGCCGGCGCCTCGCCGAGCTCCGCGGCGATGTTGGCCGTCAGGGTCCGGACCGAGTCCAGGATCCCGTGGGGGATCTGCACGGCGTGGCCGGTGGCCATGAGCACAGCCATGGTTTCGCCGATGGCCCGGCCCACCCCGAGCAGCACGGCGGCCAGCAGCCCGTTGCGCGCCGCCGGCAGCAGCACCCGGAACACGAGCTGCCAGCGGGTGGCGCCCATGGCCGTCGCCGCCTCGATGTAGGAGTCGGGCACGGCCTTGAGGGCGTCCTCGCCGATGGAGACGATGATGGGCACGCTCATCAGGGCGAGGATGATCCCGCCGTTGAGCACGTTCACGCCCACCGGCGCCCCGGTGTACGTCACGATCAGCCGGCTCATCACCGTCAGCCCGATGAAGCCCCACACCACGCTCGGGATGGCCGCCAGCAGCTCGATGATGATCTTGAGACTTTCGCGGAGCCGCGGGCCGCAGAACTGGGACAGGAACACCGCGCCGCCCAGGCCGAACGGGACGGCCAGGACCATGGCCAGCACGGTGACGGCCAGCGTCCCCGCCGACAGCGCCAGGGTGCCGTAGCGCACGTTGGAAGCCGACGTGGGGTACCACTCCGTGCTGAAGAGGAACTGTGTCAGCGAGAACCGGTCGCTGAACAGCACCGGCGCGGCCTCGCGGAGGATGAAAAAGAGAATGGCCAGGATGAAAACGATGGCGCTCACGCCGCTGGCGTAAATCAGGAGTTCGATGGCCCGCTCGCCCCACACCGACCGGCGGGACCGGGCCTGACGGGGCGGGGCGACTGCGCCGTTGGAAGAGTTGGGTGCCATACGCGTTGCCTGACTGTTTCCGCAGCCGGGTTCCGGCGGCGGGCCGCGGCCGGAGGCGCCCGCCGGCGGAGCGGTTTCGTCCCTACTTGTTCCGCTGTTCGGGCGGCAGCGGCACGTAGCCGCTCTCCTCGATGATTTTCTGGCCGGCGTCCGACAGGATCCAGTCGATGTACGCCTTCACGGCGCCCTGCGGCTCGCCCAGGGTGTAGAGCTGCAGGGAGCGGGCCAGCGGATACGTCTTGTTCAGGGTGTTCTCGACGCTGGGCGGAAAGGCCGGGTCGCCGGTCCTGGCGGCGATGCGGAGCATCTTCACCGCCGGGGTGGCGTAGCCCATGCCGCTGTAGCCGATGGCGGTCGGGGTGCCGCCGATGAGCTCGACGACTTCCTTCGAGCCGTTCATGTCGCGGGAGCCCAGCTTGAAGTCCAGGTTCCCCATGACGTGGTCGCGGAAGAACTCGTAGGTGCCGGAGCTCGACTGGCGGCTCACCCGCACGATCGTGTCGCCGGAGGCGCCGGGGATCCGGACGCCGAGTTGCGACCAGTTGACGGTGGCGCCCCGCTCGCCGAAGATGTCGGCCAGTTGCTCGATGCTGATCGACTCGATGGGATTGCTCTGGTGGACGTACACGGCCAGAGCGTCGTAGCCGACGATCACCTCATGGGGCGTCCGGCCGGTGTTCCGCTTCGCCTGCTCGATCTCTTCCGCCTTCATGTTGCGACTGGCGGTGGCGATGTCCACGGTGCCGCGAAGGAGCGCGGCGATCCCGACGCCGGAGCCGCCGCCGGAGACTTCGACGTCCACCGCCGGCGCCACCCGCTTGTACTCCTCGGCCCAGGCCTGGGCCACGTTGACCATGGTGTCGGAACCCTTGTTCTGGATGGTGGTGGTCTGGGATTGCGGGCCGCCGGCGCCGCCGCCGCAGGCGGCCAGGACGGCGAGCGCGGCCAGCAGGGCGGCCGCCGCGATCGTCCGGGTCGGGTGGTCGGGCCGGGTGCCAGAAACTGGTTGTCCCATCATGATCTGTTTCTCCGGAGGATGATTATTTCGATTCGGTCTGGTTGCGGCCCAGGACGGCCTGCACCAGGTCGTGGACGTGCTGCTGGATAAACTGGTACGTCCGTTCGTAGGCCGCCTGGATCTGTTCGGCGGTGCCCGTGGCCTTGGACGGATCGGCGACGCTCCAGTCCAGGTAGACGACCTTCTGCGGCTGCTCCGGGAACGCCTTCTTCGACTCGGGCGCCAGGATCACGATCACCTGGTAGTGGTCGAGGTTGGGTACCTGGTAGATGGCCTTGGGCGGCGAGTGGGACAGGTCGAACCCCTTGCCGGCCATGAACGCCGCGGTGGCCGGATCGATGGGGCGCGGGTCGAGCCCCGCGGAGCTGAAGATGAAATCGGGCAGACCCAGCGCCTGGGCGATCGCCTCGGCCAGGCGGCTGCGGCAGGAGTTGTGCTGGTCCACGAAGAGCACGCGGAAGACGTCCGAGCCGGGGTGCTTGGCGTACTCGCCCGTGCACATGTACAGCACTTCCATGCAGATGTCGCGGGCCTGGTCTGAGACCCGTTCCAGCCGCCGCACAACGGCGGCCACCGGATCCAGAATCTCGTAGGCGATCTGACCGTCGTGGTGGAGCTTGACCAGCTCGGAGAGCTGGCGGGAGCGCAGCGCGTCGACGGTGTCCTCCACCTCGATGGTCCGCCTGGCCAGGTCGGTGTCCCGCCCGGTGAACGCGCGGATGGCGTCGTGCAGCATGGGGATGGCCATGTCGGCCAGCTCCAGAACCCGCCCCTGGATCGACTCCGGCAGCGGCTGGTCGAACTTGAGCGCCTGGCGGGCGATGCTCTCGGCGTAGTCGCCGACCCGCTCGAGGTCGGCGTTGATCTTGATGGCGCTGTAGGCGAATCGCAGGTGCCCGGCCACCGGCTGCTGGCGGAGGATGAACTCGAGGATCAGCCGGTCGATCTCCTTCTCCTGCTCGTCGATGTACTGGTCGCGCAGGATGACCGCGTAGGCCATCTGATGGTCCCGTGTTTCGAGCGCCTTGACGGCGTCGCGCAGGGCCCGGCCCACGCGCTGCGACATCTCGGTGATCCGTTCCCGGATGCGGTCGATGTCGCGCTGCAGGGATTGCTCCAGATTGCCGGCCATGGCGTCCTCGACGGTTTGCGGTCTGTCTCGTTCGTCGGGTAGCATAGAGAATTCCACCGTTCAGGTCAATCGAAGTGTTAGCAGAAAATAGAAGTTTAGGATAAAAGCGGTTATTTTTGTGTTAGATAACAATTAAAGTTTTGTTAAGAAATGGTTGGCAGGACCGCCGGTTGCCGGTCCGTGACGGAGTCGAGGCGGCTGGGCGGCCCTCCTCGTGTTTCGTCAGGCAGGTCATCGGCCCGGTTCAACGGTTGAAGATGACCATGCTCAGGAACGCCAGGATCAGCCAGGACGAGATCAGCACCGACCCGAGGGCGGCGGTGGCGCAGAATTCACTGACGGCCGCCCGTGAAAACAGGGTTGTGCGAGCCAGGGACCGGATGGTATATTTTCTGCTTCGTCACCATTCATCCGAAACCACAGAAAGGAGGCGCTGCAATGCCCACACGCACATTCTGGTCAAACACGGCAATGTACGCGATCATGGTGCTGATCATCATGGCATCGAGCATTCTGGGATCTACCCAGCAGAGCGCGCCCGTTTCCTCCTCCGACATTGAACGAATCAAGGCATGGGATCCCGACTTGGCGATGTCCTTCGAGAAGAATTTACAAAGCGTCAAGCGGCTGGACGACGATATCACGGCCATCACCAAAGGGCACTCATTCCTCGAAAAAGACCCAACCGGCAAACCGTATGTCAGCGAGGAGGACAGGATCCGCTGCGACTGGAAATTGAAGCAGAAACGACTGTACAACAATCTGAATAAGGCCATGATCCTGCTGGCTGCACTCTACCAGAAAGGCGGGACCCAGCCCGCCCTGGCGCCCCGGTTTGCGGAGGCGCGAGATTTGATCCGGGAGATCCAGGCCCTGAATGATCAGGAGTACATCAACAAAGCCTCGAAGCTCTGGAACGACCTGGTGGATATTCACAACGACCTGGACAAAGCCCTGAAATAATGAGTCGATCGACGGCCCGATTAATGGTCATGAGACTGTCTCGTCGGAGCCATCTCGGGGCGGTGGCTTCGGAGTCCGTGGCAGGAGGATGATTCTCGGCCGGACCGGGCGAGAGTCCGTCGAAAATCGGGAAGAGACAGGAAAGGGCGAACGATTTTGAGACCTGCCGCCTCAGCCTGACTCAACGGTTGAAGATGACCATGCTCAGGAACGCCAGGATCAGCCAGGATGAGACCAGCACCGACCCGAGGGCAGCGGTGGCGAACAGGTTCCAGCCCAGCCCGAGCCGCCGGCGCCGCAGATACAGGAAGACGGCGACGTCGGTGAGCAGGAACGCGCCGGCGAGGCCGTACAGCATGGTCATCATGGCCGTGCCGGTGGGCGCCGCGCTCCAGTCGTGGGTCACGGCCATGACGGTGACGAGCACGGCGGCGGCCAGCGCTAGGCAGAAGGCGTAGGCGGCCCCCAGCACGGCGAGAGTGTGCCACAGCTTCACGCTCCGATCCTCCGGCCTGGCGGTCAGCAACGCTTCATTATACCCGCACTCCGGCGGAAACGAATCGGGCGGCGCTGACACGATCCGGGAGCGGCGATGCGCCGCCGTTGCGGATGCCGCCGGCCGCGGCCACCGGCGGCGAAATCCAGTCCGACCGGGTGTCATGGCCCCGATCACACCCCGGCCCCTTCTTTGCGCCTCACGATTTGCGACCCGCCGGTGTAAAATAATGACGACCCCATCGCGTCGGGAACAGTGCAGCCGCCGCCCCGGGCACGCGTCGGCCGGCGGCCGGCGTTGCCGCCGGGCGGCAGTCCCGTCGCCGCGATGGGCGTAATGCCACCACGGAGGTGACGGCCATGAGTGAGACCATCCGCTTCCGCCTCAACGGCCGCCCCGTCGCGCTCGACGTCGACGGCGGCCGCCCGCTGCTCTGGGTCCTGCGCACGGACCTGGGGCTCACCGGGACGAAGTACGGCTGCGGCGAGGGCATCTGCGGCGCCTGCACGGTCCTGGTGGACGGCGAGGCGGTGCGGTCGTGCCGGGTCGCCGTCCGGGACGTGGCCGGACAGGACGTGGTCACCATCGAGGGACTGGCCCGGGGCGAGGCGTTGCACCCGCTGCAGGAGGCCTTCATGGTCCATGACGCGCTCCAGTGCGGTTACTGCACGCCGGGCATGATCCTGACCGCTTATGCTTTCCTGAAAAAAAATCCCCGGCCCACCGCCGATGCCATCGCGGCCGCCCTCGAGGACAACCTGTGCCGCTGCGGCGCTCACACCCGGATCATCGAGGCCGTCCAGGCGGCCGCCGTCAAGATGGCAGGAGGGAACTGACATGGGCGAATCCCGAGATTTTCAGGACTACGAGGAGTTGCACGGGCGCGACGACGCGAACGCCGCTGCCATCCCGCCGCTCAACCGGCGCGATTTCCTGAAGGCGAGCGGCGGCATCCTGATCACGGTGGCGCTGTGGGACGCCTCGCTCTTCGGGCAGGAGGCCCCGGGCCGGCCCGCCCGGCCCAGCCTGCCCACCGACTTCAACGCCTTCCTCCGAATCGGCGCCGACGGCCGGGTGACGTGCTTCACCGGCAAGATCGAGATGGGCCAGGGGCCCGTCACGTCGTTGGCGCAGGAGCTGGCCGACGAGCTGGACGTGGCGCTCGACGCCGTCGACATGGTCATGGGCGACACCGACCTCTGCCCGTGGGACGCGGGCACCTTCGGCTCCCTGACCACGCGCTTCTTCGGTCCGCCGCTCCGGGCCGCCGGCGCCGAGGCCCGGCGGGTGCTCATGGAGCTGGCCGCCGAGCGCCTGGGCGCTCCGGTGGAGAAGCTGGTGACGGCCGGCGGCGTCGTCTCCGTCGCCGCGGAGCCGACGCGCCGCGTCACGTACGCCGAGCTGGCCAAGGGGCAGCGGATCGAGCGGCACGTGGCCGGCGTGCCGGTCAAGAAGCCGTCGGAGTTCAAGCTCATGGGCAAGCCGTTCACCCGCCGCGACGCGCGGGAGAAGGTGACGGGCCGGGCGGTGTTCGCCGGTGACGTCCGGCTGGAGGGGATGCTCCACGCCAGGATCCTGCGGCCGCCCGCCCACGGCGCCCGGCTGCTGGAGGCGGACCTGTCGGCGGCCCGCGCCGTCCCGGGGGTCCAGGTGATCCGGGACGGCGATCTCGTCGCCGTTCTCCATCGCCAACCCGACGTGGCCGAGGCGGCCCTGGCCAAAGTGACAGCCCGTTTCGACACCCCCGCGGCCGCCGTGGACACCGACAGCATCTTCGACCACCTGCTCAAGGTGGCGCCCGAGGGGCGCCCCGTGACCGCGGGCGGCGACCTGGTCGCGGGCAGTGCCGCGTCGGCCGCCATCGTCGCGTCGACCTACTACAATGACTACGTAGCCCACGCGCCCATGGAGCCCCACACCGCGGTGGCCCACGTGGCCGGCGACCGCGCCACGGTGTGGGCGTCCACCCAGACGCCGTTCCCGGCCCGGGCGGAGGTGGCCCGGACGCTCGGCCTTCCCGAAGCGAACGTGCGCGTCCGCCCGGTGTTCGTGGGCGGCGGGTTCGGAGGCAAGACGCGCAACCAGCAGGTCGTCGAAGCGGCACGCCTGTCCCGGCTCAGCGGACGGCCGGTCCAGGTGGCCTGGAGCCGGGCGGAGGAATTTTTCTACGACTCGTTCCGTCCCGCGGCGGTGGTGACGGTCCGGGGCGGCGTCACCGCTGAGGGGCGCCTCAGCTTCTGGGATTACCGCGTGTACTTCGCTGGCGAGCGCGGAGCGGCCCACTTCTACGACATCCCCCATCACCGCACCCTGGCCCACAACTCAAGCTGGACGGCCCCGACAGGCGTGCACCCCTTCGCTACCGGCGCCTGGCGCGCGCCGGGGAACAACACCAACTCCTACGCCCGCGAGTGCCACATCCAGTTGTTGGCCGCCCAGGCCGGCGTCGACCCGGTGGAGTTCCGGCTGCGGAACCTGAAGGACCCGCGGATGATCCGAACGCTCAAAGCAGCGGCCGAAAAGTTCGGCTGGCGGCCCGCCAAACCGCCGAGCGGACGCGGTCTCGGCGTCGCCTGCGGCGTGGACGCCGGCACCTACGTGGCCACCATCGCCGAGGCGGCGGTGGACACGGCCACGGGGCGCATTCGCGTGAAGCGAGTGGTCTGCGCCCAGGACATGGGGCTGCTCATCAATCCCGCCGGGGCGGTCATCCAGATGGAAGGGTGCATCACCATGGGGCTGGGGTACGCGCTTACCGAGGGGCTGCGCTTCGCCGGCGGCGACGTCCGCGACCGCAACTTCGACACTTACGAGATCCCGCGCTTTTCCTGGCTGCCGAAGATCGAGACGGTGATCCTCGACCTGCCCGACGAGCCGGCCCAGGGCGGCGGCGAGCCGGCCATCATCGTCATGGGCGCGGTGGTGGCCAACGCCGTCCACGACGCCACCGGGACCATGGTGTACCGGCTGCCCATGACGCCGGCGCGGGTGCTGCAGGCGCTCCGGCGCGACGGCGGCGGTGCGTGAGGACCTATCAATCACCGCCCGATCTGTCTGGAGTGCGGCGGCACGACGCCGCTTTGGATGGCGCGGGACGCGCGGGCAGGATCGTGGAATTTCAACGCCCGCCGGAATGGCCCGGTCGTCGGTATGATCCCGGCGCTGAATCCCTGCTTTGAAATGCCACGGAGACGCTTACAAGCACGATATCTCATTTCTGTTTTCTGCCAACACTTGGCAGGATTATCCTGGCTGAAGCCATGAGCATAATCAAACAGCCGGCAGGCGGGGGAAGTACCGCGAGCGGCAGCGAGCGGCACAGACAGAGTGGCTGGGCGCCTGGGGTAAGGCTCGATGAGTGGGCTTTTCGCCGCTCGCTGCCGCTCGAGGTACCTCAGCCATGCCAACCGGTGGATCGTGCCACGGGCAGGGGAACGGTGAATCAGTGAATCGGTGAATCGGTGAATGGGTGAATCGGTGAATCGGGAGACGAGAGACGAGAGACGGGAGACGAGAGACGGGAGACGAGAGACGGGAGACGTAAGGCGTAAGACGTAAGACGTAAGACGGGAAGCATCAGATAAACGGGAAGACTCGAACCGCGAACCCCGAACCGCGAGCCCCGAATTCCGAATTCCGATGTCCGTCGGTCGGGAACGAGCCTCTAGCCTCGAGCCTCTAGCCTCGAGCCTCGATGACGAGCACGATTACGAATTACGATTACGATTACGATTACGAATCACAAGCACAACGCAACCCAGGTCCCAGGTCCGATCCTGTTGATGGTTGATGGTTGATTGTTGATTGTTGGGGGCGAGAACCGAGCCCCGAATACCGAACCGCGAGCCCCGAGGTCCGATGTCCGATGTCCGTCGGTCGGGAACGAGCCTCTAGCCTCGAGCCTCTAGCCTCGAGCCTCGATGACGATCACGATTACGATTTACGATTACGAATTACGATTACGAATCACGAGCACGACGAAACTCAGGTCCCCCATCCCCCAACTCCTATCTCCTATCTCCTCACTTTCTTCTGGCCTATGCGGGAACGGCTTCGCGGCGCGGGGCGGACTCGGCTGCGCGCTGGCTGCGCGCCTTCTTGCGGTCGTTTTCGTCGAGCAGCCGCTTGCGCAGCCGGATGTTCTGCGGGGTGATCTCCACCAGCTCGTCGTCCTCGATGTACTCAAGCGCCTCCTCGAGGGTGAAGGTGGCGGGCGGGGCGAGGAGGATCGCCTTGTCCGCCGTGGAGGCGCGCATGTTGGTCTGCTGCTTGGCCCGGGCGACGTTCACCACCAGGTCGTTGTCCTTGGCGTGCTCGCCCACGATCATCCCCTCGTAGCACATCTCGCCGGGCCCGACGAAGAGCCGGCCGCGCGGCTGGAGCCCGTTGAGGGCGTACGCGGCCGCCTTGTCGGTGTACATGGCGATCATGGAGCCGTTGGGGCGGGCGCCCACCTCGCCGCGGTGGGTTCCGTACTCCAGGAACCGGTGGTGGAACGTCGCTTCGCCGCGGGTGGCGTTGAGGAGGCGCGTCCGCAGCCCCATCAGGCCCCGGGTGGAAATCTTGAACTCCAGGTGGACCCCCTCGGGTCCCTGCACCAGCTCGATCATCTCGCCGCCGCGGCCGCCGAAGATTTCGATGACCTTGCCGGCGTACTCATTCGGCACCTCCACCACGGCGTGCTCCACGGGCTCGAGCAGGCGGCTCTCCTCTTGGCGGAGGATCACCTGGGGCCGGCCCACCTGGAACTCGAAGCCCTCGCGGCGCATGGTCTCCATGAGCACCGCCAGGTGGAGGATGCCGCGCCCGGCCACCTCCATGCCGTCGCGCCCGGGCGTCTCGCGGATCACCATGGCGATGTTGGACTGGGCTTCGCGCAGGAGCCGCTCCTTGAGCTGGCGGCCGCCCACGATGGTGCCCTCGCGCCCCACCAGGGGACTGGTCGAAGCGGCGAACACCACCGACAGGGTCGGCGGCTCCACCTGGATGGGATCGAGAACGACCGGCCGTTCGGGGCAGGTGAACATGTCGCCGATGTCGGCGTCCTCGATGCCCACCACGGCGCAAATGTCGCCGCCGCCGGCGGTGTCGGTCTCGACGCGGCCCATCCCCTCGAAGGTGAAGAGCTGCTTGACGGTGGCCATGAATCGGCGGCCGTCGTTCTTGACCACCAGGATGCGCGCGCCGCTCCGCACCGTGCCCGAGGCGACGCGGCCGATGCCGATGCGGCCCACGAAGGTGGAGTAGTCGATGGTGCACACCTGCAGGGCCACGGGGCCGTCGGGGTCGCACGGCGGTGGCGGCACGTGGTCCACGATGGCGTCGAGCAGCGGCTGCATGTCCATGTTGCCGTCGTCGAACTCGTGCCGGGCGTAGCCGTGCACGGCGCTGGTGTAGATCACGGGGAAGTCGAGCTGGCGGTCGTCGGCGCCCAGTTCCAGCATCAGGTCGAACACGGCGTCGAGCACCTCGTGGGGGCGGGCGCCCGGGCGGTCGATCTTGTTGATGACCACGAGGGGCTTGAGCCCGTGCTCCAGGGCGCGCCGAAGCACGAAGCGCGTCTGGGGCATGGGGCCCTCGAACGCGTCAACGAGCAGCAGCGCGCCGTCGGCCATCTTGAGCACCCGCTCCACCTCGCCGCCGAAATCGGCGTGGCCGGGCGTGTCGATAACGTTGATCTTCACGTCGCCGTAACGGATGGCGATGTTCTTGGCCAGGATGGTGATGCCCCGCTCGCGCTCCTGGTCGTTGGAGTCGAGCACGCGCTCGGCGACCTGCTGGTTGTCGCGGAACACATGGGTGGCCTGGAGCAGGCGGTCCACCAGGGTGGTCTTGCCGTGGTCCACGTGGGCGATGATGGCGATGTTGCGGATGGAGCTATGCATACGGGTGCTTCCGTTCCTCTGCTGAATTGTCCGGGATTGTGTCGTGCGCGTCCGTCCCGAGGCGGTCGGATTGTAGGCTGGGACGGGGCGGATGTCAAGTGCGGAATAGGAGCATGGGTGAATAGGTGAATGGGTGAATGGGTCGGGCTGGTGCCTCCTGTAGCCCGTCCGGCGGACGGGCGCTACTGCGCGGAGGACAGTAGGCCGCGTCCGCCGGACGCGGCCCGTTCCCTCGGCACGATGATGCGATTCTCACGGCTTCACGTCGCGGCGAGCACGTATCGAAATCCCGCCACTTCCTGCCGAGTTTCACGGCGCCCGTCCGGCGGACGGGCGCTACTGCGCGGAGGACAGTAGGCCGCGCTCGCCGAGCGCGGCCTGCTCCCTCGGCAGGTTTGAGCGATTCGCTCGGGCAAGGTCGCGGCGAGCACGTATCGAAATCCCGCCACTTCCTGCCGAGTTTCACGGCGCCCGTCCGGCGGACGGGCGCTACTGCCCAGGCGCTGCCCCGCGGGCGCGGGGCGGCGCCCGGCGGCTTACCGTTTCGCCGTCTCGGCCAGCCAGTCGCCCACCGTCTGCAGGAAGAGCGGGGACAGCGTCTCCTCGATGGCGGCGTACTCCGACACGGCGCCCGTGCCGCAGGTCTGGAAAAGGTGGTTGAGCCCCGGCAGGAGCTTGACGGTCACCCGGGTGTTCCCGCCGTCGCGCACCGCGCGCTCGATGAGAGGCAGGTGCACCGCCGCCGGCACCTGGGCGTCCTTCTCGCCGCCCACCGCCAGCACGGGACACTTCACCCGGGCCAGTGTGGGGCGGGGATCGAACGTCAGGAAGAACTGCATCCAGGGGCTGAACAGGGCATCCAGTTGTTGGCCGATGAACTGCTCCGGATCGGGGAGCTGCTTTTTCTGGTCGTCGCTCAGGGAGTTTCGGATCAGCTCGGCGGCCCGCTGCCGCCGGACGGCCGGGTCGCCGTCACCGAGGACGGCGGCCAGTACCTCCTGCTCGGTTTGGGCGACGTGCCGAACCTCCGCTTCGGATTTCCCCTCGGCGCGGGCGAGGAGCTCCACCTGGCTCTCCAGCACCTGCGCGCCGGGGGCGCCGGTGCCCGCCATCAGCACCACGAAGGCCACCTCCGGGTTGTCCGCCGCCACCATAGGGGCGATGACACCGCCCTCGCTGTGGCCCGTGAGGCCGATCCGCCGGCCGTCGATGCCGGGTTGTCCCTTGAGAAAATCGAACGCGGCCTGCGTGTCGCCCGCCAGGTCCCGGGTGGTGAAGTCGCCGGAGGGCATGTCCGATTTCCCCGCGCCGCGGTCATCGCAGCGCAGCACGGCGAAGCCCCGCCGGGTGAGGTAATCCGCCAGGACCAGGAACGGCCGGTGGCCGGCGACCGTTTCATTGCGGTCCTGGGTGCCCGAGCCGGTGATGAGAATCACGGCCGGGTGGGGACCTTCGCCGGGGGGCCGGGTCAGGGTGCCAGCGAGATTCAGACCGGCCGCCTCGTTGCGGAACGTGACGTCCTCGGCCGAGTAGGGGAGCGGCGGCTGTGGCTCCTGGGGCCGCCGGGGCGCCGCCGGGACCGCGTCCCGGGTCAGGTTCAGGGCGGCCTGGAGCGCACCCTGCCGCCACGTCCCCTCGATCCGCCGGCCGTCGGGAGCGAGCACGCCGTCGTACCGGCCCTGGACGACGGGGACATCCAGGACGATCTGCTTTCCCGTGACGGTCACGGCGCCGATGGGAATCTCGGCGTTCCCCTGGTCCACGCTGAACATCCGGCCGGCCAGAACGCCGTCCGTCACTTCCAACTGGATGCGGAGCCGCAACTGGACCATCTCGATGACGCCGCCCCACTCGCCGGCGAAGGGGCGGAGTTCCTCGGGTGTGGCGGCCGGCGCCGGTTGCGGCGGTGTGGCCGGCGCCGCCTCCGCCGGCTTGGCGGCGCCGCGCGCCAGTTCCAGCGGGAACGAATAGCCGCTCTGGCTCCATGTCCCCCGGATGGTCCGGCCGTCGGCATCGAGGGTGCCGGTGAACGTGGACCCGGCCATGGGAATGTCCATGGCGACCTTTCCGTCGCCGCAGGTGATCGAGCCGATGGGGATCCGGGTGTTCCCCTGGTCCACGCTGACGACGACGCCCGTCCACCCGCCGGCGTCCGCCGACTCGAGCTGGAACAGCAGCCGCAGCCGCTGCGGACCGGCCTGCAGGGTGCCGGCCCATTCGCCGGCAAGGGCGTCGGGCGCTCCCGCCGCCGTCGGACGGGTGTCCGGCCCCGCGAACGGGGCGGCGGCGGCGATCCCGATGAGGCAGAGGATCCAGCCGATGATGACCATTGGACGAGTCAGGAAATATGACATGATGACCTCCTGAGTATTTTTTAATGCGTTGTGTCGGCGGGGGAGTCGTCCACCGGCGGCCGGGGCCGGGTCTGCTCCTGCAGCCAGAAGACGTACGAAATGACGATGCTGAAGACAGAGGCGGCGAGCATGGCCGCCAGGAAGATGACGAAGGCGGTCTCCGTCGCGAACAGGACGCTGATCCAACCCGCCACGCCGGCCAGGACGAAGGCGCCGCCGCCCCAGCGGTGGGTGCGCCGCCACACCTCGGCGTCGGAGAGCGTCCACGGCGTGCGGATGCCGATGAACCAGTTGGGCTTGATCCGGCCCATGTAATTGCCGAGCAGGATGAACATCGCCGAGAGCAGCACGATGACGGCGGTCCCCATCGGCAGCCCGATTCCCTTCGCCGCGGCGAGCGTCACCAAGGTGAGCAGTCCGAAGAACACGGCGAGGCCGGCCCGGATCACGCGGAACGTGGACCGGAAGCGCGGGTAGCTGGACCGCCGGGGGTCGATCAGGGGCAGGACCAGGAGCAGGCCGTATGTCCCCAGCATGACCAGCGGCAGGGTCACCGTCAGGGTGGCCTTGCCGCCGAAGCCGTTCGCCTCGCCGCGGATGTTGTAGTGGGTGGGGACGATGTCGGGCAGGGTGGGATGGATGAGGGCGGCGGCGGCGATGATCGCCGCCATGAACACCCAGACCGGCCAATCCTCCCGAGCCACCCAGCGGCCCAGATGATACGATCCGTTCGACGAGTCAGCGCGTTCCATGTTTGCCTCCTGCTCCGGCGTCATTCATGAAGCCCATGAGCCAGCTCATGGCTTCCTGGAAGACGGTGGTGTTGATGGAGTAGACGATGTGCTGGCCCCGCCGCTCGTCCGTCACGAGGCCCGCCTGTTTCAGGATCCCCAGGTGGTGCGAGATGCTGGGCTTCGTCATGTCGAAGCGGTCGGCGATCTCGCCGGCCGTAAGGTCGCCCGCGGCGAGCAGCCGCAGGATCTCCCGGCGTGTCGGATCGGACAGGGCTTTGAAGGTCGGACTCAGCACGATGGTCACTCCGCACATTTCGTATTTAAATATTTAGACAACAATCTAAATATTTCAACCAAAATACTCATGCCCGGTGATCGTGTCAACACCTGTTTTCTTGTCCGAGGCGGGAGTGGGAAGGCCACCCGACCGGTCGGCGGCGCCAGCGGCCGGTGCCGTTCTCGTACGGTCCCACCACTCCGGCTGCGCAGCGTTTGCCGATATCTGCCGACGCTGGTTCCGGTGCGCCACGGGATCGGATTTTCGGTGAGTCAGTGTGGCTCAAACCACCCGGCCTTGCCGTCGCCTCATGGCAGTGGGTGCATCACATCAGGCGACGGATGGAAACGGAAAACCGGTTGAGCGCGAACAACCGCTTGTCATTGATTCCACGCGGACGTACAATTATGCCTGAATTGTGACATTTCTAATGTGGGCTTTTGCAGGCAATGAGGGAAAAGCGAGAATTTGTCAGCCGCATCGCCCTGCTGGTGGACCTGTTGGCCATCATTCTCGCTTTTCCGGCGGCCTATCACACCCAAAACCTGTTCATCGGCCGGATGTTCCAGCTCACAAATCCGATCGGCGACTATCTGTGGCTGATCGCGCTGGTGGCCGGCATCTGGATGATCCTGCTGGTGTCCCGGCACCTCCACCATTTTTTTTCCTTCATCACCACCCTGCGGGAGCTGATCCGACAGGTCGCCTGGGTGTCCGTGATCGGATCGTTTCTGCTGATGGGCATTTTATTCGTGCTGAAAGTCAAGGTGAACCGGTCGCTGGTGCTGGCCTACATCGTTTATCTGACCGCGTTTCTGATCGTATTCAAGGCATTCTTCCGCAGTTATCTGATTTATCTCAGCCAGACGGGCCGGGTGTGCCGGAACGTGCTGATCGTGGGCGCGGGGCGGGTCGCCGCCCGAGTCATCCGGGGGTTCGCCCGGGAGCCCGCGCTGGGCCGGCGGGTTGTCGGCTGCGTGATGTGGGGCGACCGGGTGTCGCGGACGCATTTCATGGGAGTGCCGGTGATCGGCACGGTGGATGAACTGTCCGAGATCCTCCACCGGCTCCCCGTGGACGAGGTCATCCAGGCCGTTCCCCCCACTCCCCAAACCCCGTACCAGCAGGTGCTCCGATGCTGCCAGGAGATGGGCATACCCTGCCGGATCCTGTCCGGCTTGAGCGCCCCGCAACACGCCGCGGTGGCGGATGACCTGTGGGGCCACGTGTTCATCGTCTACCAGTCCGGCCGGAAGCCGCTGCGGCAAATCTTTTTCAAGAATGCCTTCGACTTCGTGGTGTCGCTGCTGGCTCTGATCGTGGCCGCGCCGCTCATCGGCGTGATCGCGCTGCTCGTCCGGGCCACCTCCAAAGGTCCGGCCTTCTTTATCCAGGAGCGCCACGGCTTGAACGGCCGGAAGTTCCGCATGTACAAGTTCCGGACCATGGTGGCTGACGCCGAGGCGCAGCGGGAGCGGCTGGCCGGCCGGAACGAGATGTCGGGCCCGGTTTTTAAAATTGCTGATGATCCCCGGATCACGCCGGTGGGGCGGTTTTTGCGCAAGACGAGCCTGGACGAACTGCCGCAACTGTTCAACGTCCTGCGGGGCGAGATGAGTTTGGTGGGGCCGCGGCCGCTGCCCCTCTCCGAATCGGTGGGGATATCGGGCCCGCTGCGCCGGCGCCTGTCGATGAAGCCGGGCATGACCTGCCTGTGGCAGATATCCGGGCGGAACACCGTCGACTTCCACGACTGGATGAAGCTCGACCTGGAGTACATCGACCGCTGGTCACTCGGGCTCGATCTGCGCATCATCCTGAAGACGATCCCGGCAGTGATCCTGGGGAAAGGGGCGCGATAGTGTCGGTGCAGCGCCCCGCGGCCATGCCGGATAATTCCCGTTTCACGATGTCCGCGGCGGCCTGGAGCGTCATCCTCGTCCTGGCGGCCATACCCCTCATCATCCCTCGCGACTGGCATGGGCCGGGCCTGACCGTGCAGGCCGGGCTGCTCCTGCTGCTGCTGGCGGCGGTCGCCGCCGCCGCGGCGAGCCGGTGGCGGCGGGTCTGGGAGTTGACGCGCCGCGACGCGGCGGTGTGGCTCACCCTGGCCGCGGGCGTGTGGATCATCGGCGTGACCGTCTGGCACGGGCCGTGGCCCGTGCCGGTATCCGCCGCCAGCCTGTGGCTGCTGATCGTCCTGTTCTGGGCGGGCCTGGTGGCGGTCTGGACGTCGCCGCGGGAATGGCCCGAGCGCTTGCTCCGGCTGCTGGTCGTGCTGGCCATCGCCGAAGCCGCGGTGGGGGTGCTCTCCCTCGGGATCCCCGGACTGCTGGCGACGCTGCGGGAGCTGTTTACCAATCCGGATTCCCGCGTCACCGCTTGGCGCATCGCCGGCACGATCCGGCATCCGAACCTCTTCGCCGGTTTCCTGGTGATCGGCGGCGTGCTCGGGTTCGGGGCATTCCTCGCGTCCCTGCGCGACCGGGGCCGGCCGCTCACGCGATGGCTCTTGGGCGGCGGCGTCCTGCTCGTCCTGGCCGCGCTGTTCCTGTCGCTGTCGCGGGGCGCGTGGCTGGGACTGCTGGGGGGCGGCGGACTCGTCCTCATGTGCCGGTGGTGGGGCCGCCGGCGCTGGCTGCCGGCCGCCCTGGCCGGCCTGGCGCTGCTGGCGGTCGCCGGGCAGGGCGTGTTCCTGGCGGCGCGGTTCTACCGGGCGTATTTCGATGGTGGGTATTTCGAACACGTCCAGCGGAACCTGATGGCCGGCTTCACGGGCGCGGTGGACCTGGCGGCGCTGCCGGCGGCGCGGCATGACCTGGACCGCAACGGGGCGCTGGACGCGGCCGACCTGGTCATCGCCGCCCACGGCCGGCAGGCCTTTCAGGAACGGTACGCCGACCAGGTGGCCGCCTACCGGAATTTGTGGCGGGGCGATTTCTGGCAGAAGGCCGGGGCGCGGTTCCGCGGTTTGCTCGTCTATCCCGACGGGCCCACCGCCCAGCGATTGCTGGCGGCCCTGATGTGCGCGGAGCTCATGATCCGGCATCCGGTGGCCGGCGTCGGACCGGGCAACTATGGCCGGGTTGCCGGGCGCCAGGCCTACGATCAGACGGATCGCACCTTCATCGACTATCACTCTCACAGCTTGCCGCTCCAGTTGGGCGTCGAATTCGGCTGGGCCGGATGGTTGCTCTGGGCGGCGCTGGCGGCGGGATTTATACGGACGCTCGTGGTGTATTTCCGCGGTTCGGTGCGGCCGGTGCCCGTCGACGCGGTGTTCTTTCTGGCGTGGGCGGTGGCCGCGACCGGCGTTCACAACCTGGTGGATATCACGATTCTGGCCAATCCGCTCCGGGTCGCATTCCCGCTGCTGGCGGCGGTGTTCTGGGCGGCGGCCCGGCGGGAGACCGGCGGCCCGCCGGAGGCGCCGTCAGTGCGACTGGGCTTTCATTTCCACGACGGCCGCCGCCAGCAAGGCGAGCAGGAACGAGGCGCAGGCGGCGAAGAGGGCGAGGGATAGCCGCTTCGGTCTCGTGGCCGCGAACGGGGTGGAGGCGGCGGCGGCGACCATGATCTCGCTGAACTTGGCGCGCTGAAGGTTTTCGGCCTCCCCGAAGCTGCGGGCGGTCCCGTCGAAATATTCCTGGTACGACTGCTGCCGCAGCCCCAATTCCTTCGATTTGCGTTTTTGCTCGTTCGCGTTGTGCTGCAGTTCCTGCTGCTTCAGGTTCTCCAGCGTCTGCAGCTCCGACTGCTTCGCGTTCAGCCGGTCGCCCAGTTCCCGGATCTCCTGCTCCAGGCCGGCGGCCCGGCCCCGGCCGAATTCCCGGAAGGGGATGAGGGTGTTGAGGGTGACCTGCGCGTTGATAAGTTTGGTGAGCAGTTCCGTGTGCACCGGATTCAGGTGCTCGCTTTTGAGCTGCAGGTCCTTGAGGGCCGAAATGTCGAGGGGGGAATCCGCCCGGCCGAGGTTTTCCCATAGCGCCTCGTTGGTGATGAAGGACTGGGCGAGGGTGTACACGGGCGGCTGGCTTTCGAGCTGTTCGCGGTACTGCTTCACCTGTTGCGTCGCCCGCTCGATATTCTGTTCGACAAGGAACAGGTCATCGTGCAGCTTCAGGAGTTGCTCCTTTTTCTGGGCGAGTTGTTTCTGCCACAGGTCGATGGGGTGTTGGGCCTGGAACGTCCGGATCCGGCTGTCCATTCGCAGGGCGATGGCGTCGGCCTGGCGGCGGTGGTGCGCCTCCGTCTCCAGAATGGCGTTCTGGACCTCCAGGATCTTGGCCTGATTCTCCCGGGCCTGGTCCAGCAGCAGCCCGACCGTGTTGCCGAGCTGCTGTTCCCCCCGGGTATGGACCGAGTCGATCAGCGCGTCTACCCAGTTGTTGGCCAGATCGCGGGCCAGGGCCGGAGCGGGGGCGGAGACTTCGAGCACCAGCAGGGGGAGTTTCTCCTTGCTCCGGTCCACCTCGCGCGTCAGGATCCGGGCGGTGAAATTTTCGTCGGTGATGAGGCACCCGGGCGGAAGCAGCTTCTGCTGGCGGGCCCGCTCGATGGTATTCTGAACCAGGGGCAAGGCGGTCGCCAGCGAGGCGTAATACTCGATGGGCAACCGGCCTTCCTGCAGGATGCCGAGACTCTTGGCCGGCGGGGAATAGACCAGCAGCACGGAGGCCGTGTAGGTATCGGGCAGCAGGAAGGACAGCGCGGTGAGCGCCACCGTGCCGGCCAGGGTGACGGCGGCGATCAACAGCAGGTGCTTGCTGAAAAACAGGGCCAGCCGGGAGAGGGAGATGTACAGCGGTCGGGGCCGACGATACTCGGAGATGATCAGCTCCTCGAGTGTCGGTTCAGCCGGCCGCACGATTTCTGCTTTCGGTTCATTCATGAAAAAACCGCCGGAATCGGATTGTCCCCAATCGGGTAGTTGAAAGGAATTCTAATACAGAACGTCCGGAATGAAAATCCCGTTCATCTGGAGGGCGCGCCCGATGCGGTCGAGCGGATCAATCGATCCGAACGACCCGGCCCGTCCCGCTGCCGCGACAGTCACCGGCAGCCCCCGCGGGGTGGGCGCCGCGCCAATCGGGGGCATTATTGGGACAGTGCCGCGCGCGCCGTGCCATCCGCTTGGTGAGGCACCGCCGGCCTGGCCGGCTATCGGCGCCGGCGCGCGGATGACCGAGACGGCGTCGACCATCGACGCCCCGGGATCGTTCCCGGAATCACTGCCGGGCGAACCGAACGGTGTCTGCCCACCGGCCGCCTACTTGAACGTGCCGGTCAGGAAGTGCAGCATGTAGGACAGATCCGTCGCGTCCACCCGGCCGTCGCCGTTCAGGTCGCCGCCGTTCACCAGGTCGATGTCGCCGCATAGGTATGCTGCCAGGAGCATCATGTCCTCGGCGGTGATGAGGCCGTTGCCGTCCAGGTCGGCCGGCTCCAGGGCGCCGAACCGCACCGCCACATGCTCGATGTCCGACCAGGGCGAATCCAGCCGGCTCCCGTTGCAGGTCACATAGGCCCGCACCCGGTAGTAGTAGTAGGTGTCGGCGGCCACCACGTGGCTCTGCTGGAAACCGGTGCCGGTGACCAGCCAGGCCGCGGCGCTGCCGAAGTTGGGCGACGTCGACTCGTGGAGCTCGTAGGTGCCCAGGGGGGATGTACCCGTCCAGTTGATGGTGTAGGATTGGCCGTTTCCTACCGTCCCCGGGACGGACAGCACCGGCGCCGGCGGCGGCTGGCAGGCGTTCACCACCCAGACCGTGGCCGTGGTTGAAGCCGCTTCCCGGCATCCGTTGCTGACGTGGACCCAGTAGCTGGTGGTGGCCGCCAGCGGCGGCGTGACGAAGACGGGGTCGGTGGCGCCGCCGACGGGGCGCGCGGTATCGGGCGCGTACCCTTCATACCACTGGTAGGACAGGGGCAGCTCGGACGCGGCCGTGACGGACAGGGTGGCCGTCTGGCCGGCCGTCACCTGCCGGTTGGGTGGCTGGGCGGTGATGGTCAGGGCGCATCTGGCCAGCACGGCGTCGATGTCCGGCGTGGCCTGGCCCTGGATCACCGGGACCAGCGTGGCGGAGGAAAAATCCGGCTGATTGTCGTACCACTCGGACTGGTAGACGGTCTCCCCGGCTTGAAACCAAACCTTCAGATCACCGGCCGGCAACACCCCCACCGAGTAGTAGCCGTCGGCATCAGTCCCTGCATCCATCAATGCCACATTGGCCGGATCGTACACGAGTACGCGAACGTCGGCAACGCCCGCGCCGTCACCGTTGGTCACCCGGCCGCTGATGCCGCCCGGCGGGGTGCCCAGTTCCGCGTCGATGCCGGTGAACACGCCGCCGGCCGTCACTGGCAACACCGTCGCGCCGGCGAAGAGGGGCTGGTCGTCATACCATTCCAGGCCGAAACCGGTTCTGGCGAACTGAACCCTGACGTCACCCGGCGCCACGCCGTTCATGACATAGGTGCCGTCCGTCCCGGTGCGTACCGTCCGTAGCAATGTCCCGTCGGCGGCATAGGCCCGCACCCTGACATAATAGAAGGGTGCCCCCCCGCTTTGGGTGACCACTCCCGAGATGCTCCCGCCCGTCGCCAACTGGGCGTCCACCGGCGCCGTCACGCCGCCCGGAGTGATGCTGACCGGTGCGGCTGTTGCGCCGGTCGGCTGATCGTCGTACCACTCCACCAGGTAATTCCGATTGGTTTGAGCCGGATTGAATAAAATCAGGTACTCCCCGGAATTTCCGGCAAAACTGTAATACCCGTCCGCGCCGGTCAGGACATAACCGTGATGATAGACCCGATCATGGGATGGATCTTCAAACTCCACCCAAAGACTCGCAATCCCGGCGCCGTATTCATCCGTCACCCGGCCGGTGATCAGGCCGACATCCAGTGTGCCGGTCTCGATCGTCAGGGTGTAGTCATACAGACTCTCGGCGTAGTTGGTGGCGATGTAATACCAGCCGGCCGGCATGTCGGCCAGGCAGAGGATTTCGTAGGTGGAACTGCCAAGGGCGCCCACCAGCAGGTTGCCCGCCTCATCGCGCAGCTCGAAGTCGATGTCGTCCCAGTTGGTGGTGCCCATGAGGGTGGCGTCGATGGTCACCCGCAGGTCCTGGCCGGCATCCAGCCAGACCTTGAACCAGTCGGGGTCCAGGCGGCCCTGGTCGTCCACCACCATGCGCAGGTCCGGGTAGACGCCCGGCGTCAGTTCCACCGCCGCCGCCTGGCTGTCGTTCTCCTCGTAGGCGTCGTCCTGGTCCGTCAGGGTGAAGGGCCCGTCGCTGGTGTCGAACACATCCGCGTTGGCGGCGTCGCTGACCCGGAGGCGGCAGTAGGCGGCCGGTCCGGCCAGGGTATCCCACTCGTATACCCCGTCGTTGGTCGTGGCGCCGACGAGTTCGCCCCAGGTGATGCCGTCATCGTTCGAGAACTCGATACGGATGCCGGCCACATCCTCGCTCGCCAACCAGGTGATTTCATGGGTCAGCCCCACCGACCAGATCTCATCGCCGTTGGGCGATGTCAGTTGGATGGCGCGCGGCGCCAGCACGGCGTCGATGTCCGGCGTGGTCTGGCCCTGGATCACCGGGACCGGCGTGGCGGAGGAAAAATCCGGCTGATCGTCGTACCATTCGGACTGGTAGGCAGTATTATACCAAGCCTGGAACCAAACCTTCAGATCACCGGCCGGCAACCCGCCCACCGAGTAGTAGCCGTCGGCATCGGTTGCGCCATCATACAGCCACACGTTGGCCGGATCGTAGACTGCTACCCATACGGCGGCGATGCCCGTGCCGTCACCGTTGGTCACCCGGCCGCTGATGCCACCCGGCGGGGTGCCCAGCTCCGCGTCGATGCCGGTGAACACGCCGCCGGCCGTCAACGGCAGCACCGTCGCGCCGGCGAAGAGGGGCTGGTCGTCATACCATTCCAGGCCGAAACCGGCGCTGAAGTCATAGAACTGAACCCTGACGTCACCCGGCGCCAAGCGGTTCATGACATAGGTGCCGTCTGTCCCGGTCCGCGCCTCCCCCAGCCTCCTCGTTGCGTCGTCGCCATAGGCCCGCACCCTGACATTATTGAAGGGTACCCCTCCGCTTTGGGTGACCACTCCCGAGATGATCCCGCCCGTCACCAACTGGGCGTCGATGCCGTCCGTGGTTTGCCCGGCAACGATGGATACGACGGTCGCCGCCGCGAATTCCTGGCAATCATCGTACCACTCGGGCAGATAGTTCAAGTTGGGGTAGGAGGTGTTAAACAGGATCTTGTAATCCTCCGCCAGTCCGCTAAACGCGAAATTGCCGGCGCTGTCGGTGGGCGCGTAGCCGTACAGGGTTTCCCACGAGCCGGTCAGGTCGAAGAACATCACCCAGACCCCCGCGATCCCGGCGCCCCATTCGTCAGTGACCTGGCCGCTGATGATCCCCACGGGCAGGCCGCCCGTTTCCACGGTCAGGGTGTAGCTGGTGTTCTCACCGAAGGTCACGACGATATAGTACCAGCCGGCGGCGACATCGGCCAGGTACAGGGTCTCATCACCCGATCGGCCGATGGCCGCGGCCAGGAGGGTGCCGTCGGCGCCACGCAGTTCGAAGTCCATGTCATCGGCGCCGTCGGGATCCATGGCGTGGCCGTTGACGTTTACCCGCAGGTCCTGGCCCTCATCCACCCACACCCGGAACCAGTCCGTGTCCATGGTGAGCCAGTCATCCATGATGTGGCGCAGGTCCGGGTAGACGCCCGGTGTCAGTTCCACCGCCGCCGCCTGGGTGTCGTTCTCCTCGTAGGCATCGTCCTGGTCCGTCAGGGTGAAGGGCCCGTCGCTGGTGTCGAACACATCCGCGTGGGCGGCGTCGCTGACCCGGAGGCGGCAGTAGGCGGCCGGTCCGGCCAGGGTATCCCACTCGTACACCCCGTCGTTGGTCGTGGCGCCGACGAGTTCGCCCCAGGTGATGCCGTCATCGTCCGAGAACTCGATACGGATGCCGGCCACATCCTCGCTCGCCAACCAGGTGATTTCATGGGTCAGCCCCACCGACCAGATCTCATCGCCGTTGGGCGATGTCAGTTGGATGGCGCGCGGCGCCAGCACGGCGTCGATGTCCGGCGTGGTCTGGCCCTGGATCACCGGGACCGGCGTGGCGGAGGAAAAATCCGGCTGATCGTCGTACCATTCGGACTGGTAGGCAGTATTATACCAAGCCTGGAACCAAACCTTCAGATCACCGGCCGGCAACCCGCCCACCGAGTAGTAGCCGTCGGCATCGGTTGCGCCATCATACAGCCACACGTTGGCCGGATCGTAGACTGCTACCCATACGGCGGCGATGCCCGTGCCGTCACCGTTGGTCACCCGGCCGCTGATGCCACCCGGCGGGGTGCCCAGCTCCGCGTCGATGCCGGTGAACACGCCGCCGGCCGTCAACGGCAGCACCGTCGCGCCGGCGAAGAGGGGCTGGTCGTCATACCATTCCAGGCCGAAACCGGCGCTGAAGTCATAGAACTGAACCCTGACGTCACCCGGCGCCAAGCGGTTCATGACATAGGTGCCGTCTGTCCCGGTCCGCGCCTCCCCCAGCCTCCTCGTTGCGTCGTCGCCATAGGCCCGCACCCTGACATTATTGAAGGGTACCCCTCCGCTTTGGGTGACCACTCCCGAGATGATCCCGCCCGTCACCAACTGGGCGTCGATGCCGTCCGTGGTTTGCCCGGCAACGATGGATACGACGGTCGCCGCCGCGAATTCCTGGCAATCATCGTACCACTCGGGCAGATAGTTCAAGTTGGGGTAGGAGGTGTTAAACAGGATCTTGTAATCCTCCGCCAGTCCGCTAAACGCGAAATTGCCGGCGCTGTCGGTGGGCGCGTAGCCGTACAGGGTTTCCCACGAGCCGGTCAGGTCGAAGAACATCACCCAGACCCCCGCGATCCCGGCGCCCCATTCGTCAGTGACCTGGCCGCTGATGATCCCCACGGGCAGGCCGCCCGTTTCCACGGTCAGGGTGTAGCTGGTGTTCTCACCGAAGGTCACGACGATATAGTACCAGCCGGCGGCGACATCGGCCAGGTACAGGGTCTCATCACCCGATCGGCCGATGGCCGCGGCCAGGAGGGTGCCGTCGGCGCCACGCAGTTCGAAGTCCATGTCATCGGCGCCGTCGGGATCCATGGCGTGGCCATTGACGTTCACCCGCAGGTCCTGACCCTCATCCACCCACACTTGGAACCAGTCCGCGTCCTTGGTGCCCAAGTCATCCATGATGAGGCGCAGGTTGCTGTAGACGCCGGGGATGATCACCGCCGCGGCGGTTTGGTCATCGTTCTCCTCGTAGGCGTCGTCCTGGTCGGTGAGGGTGAAGCGCCAGTCGCTCTCGTCGCTGATCCACGGCTCCGCCGCGCGGCTGACCCGGACCCGGCACTGCTGGGACGAAGCGAAGGGCGCGATCCACAGGTAGGAACCGTCATCGGGCGTGGCCGGCGTCTCCAGGAACCAGAAGCCGCCGCCGTCGGTGCTGTATTCGATGGTCACGTCGCCCAGGTACTCGGAACTGGTCCAGGTGATCTCATGGACCAGGCCCACCGACCAGATCTCCCCGCCGTTGGGCGAGGTGACGGTGATGGTGGGCAGGGGCGGCGACAGGGTGAACGCGCCGTCGCTCACGTCCAGCGGATCGCCGTCGGTCTCGTAGATCCGCACCAGGCAGAGGTCCGACGGCTCGTCGGGCACCGTCCAGTCGTAGGCGCCGTCGTTGGCGGTGGCCGCCGCCACCTCCTGCCAGAGGCCGCCCGAGTCGGTGGAGTACTCGATGCGGACGTCACCCACCGTCCCCGAGGTGCTCCAGGTGACGGACTGGACGGTGCCGGCCAGCCAGTCCTCGCCGCCGTTGGGCGACAGGACCGTCACCGAGGACGCCGGCGTGGCCGTGGACGCCTCGGCGCTGTAAGCGCTGACCACCTGGTTCACGTTCTGGCCGTGGGGCTCCGTCACCGTCTCCACGACGAAATAGTAGGGCGTGGAGGGGTCCAGGCCGGTGACGTCCAGAGAACCGGTGGACTTGTCCGGCGTGGCGCCGGCGGGGCTGTAGCCGCTGCCAGAGGTGGCGCTGACGTACACGCCGTAATGACCGTCGTCGCCCGCGTACGGGATGGGGTCCCAGGACACGCGCACCGAGCTGTTGGTGAGGGGCGCGGCCGCCACGTTGGCCGGGGCGACCGTCTGGGTGTCGGCCCAGTCGGGGTCCTTGCCGCCGAGAAAGGCCTGCAGCGCCGGGTCGCTGGTGGACAGGGCGTTGTAGCCGATGTCGGTTTCGGTATCCTGAAGATTCACCAGGTTGGCCAGCGACGCGGGGATGTCGCCGCTGAACATGTTGCCCCGAAGGTACAACTGCTCCAGGGAAGTCACGGTACCCAGTTCACTGGGGATGGGTCCCGTCAGGGAGTTCTGGGCGACATGCAGCAGCCGGAGCTGGCTGAGGGAACCGATCCAGGCGGGCAGGCCGCCCGTCAGGTCGTTGTCGGAAAGATACAGCTCGACCAGGTTGGTGAGATTGGCCAGCTCCACCGGCAGGCTTCCCGTCAGGTTGTTTTCGCTCAGGTTGATAAAATCCAGATTAGTCAGATATCCGATCTCGGGGGGGATTGGGCCGCTGAAATCATTTCTTTCCAGGCCGAGATAGACGAGCTGGGTCATATTGCTGAACCAGGCGGGCAGATTGCCGTCCAGGAGATTGCCGCCTAAATCGAGCAGAATCATATAGGTCAGACTACCCAGCTCCGTGGGCAGATTGCCGCTGAGCTGGTTGTCGCCCAGGTCCAGATGCTGCAAGAGCGGCAGATTGCCCAACTCGGCCGGGATCGCGCCGTCCAGCTGGTTATGTCGCAGCTCCAAGCCGAGCAGCGAGGAGAGGTTGCCGATCTCCGCGGGGATGCCCCCGGTCAGCAGGTTATTCCTAAGATTCAAACGCTCTAGTGCTGTGAGATTGCCCAGTTGGGTGGGAATACTTCCGAGAAGCTGGTTGTAGCTCAGATTCAGGCGGATGAGCTGCGTCAACGTGCCCAACCAGGTGGGGATAGTGCCGGAAATCTGGTTGCTGTATACATGGAGTTGCTGCAAATTGGTCAGGTTGGACAGCTCCACCGGCAGGCTCCCCGTCAGGTTGTTTTCGCTCAGGTTGATGAAATACAAATTGGTCAGATATCCGATCTCGGGGGGGATCGGGCCGCTGAAATCGTTCCTTTCCAGGCTGAGATGGGCGAGCTGGGTCAAATCACCCAGCCAGACGGGCAGATTGCCGTCCAGGAGATTGACGCCTAAATCGAGCTGATTCAGGTCGGTCAGATAACCCAGCTCCGTGGGCAGATTGCCGCTGAGCTGGTTATCGCCCAGGTCCAACTGCTGCAAGAGCGGCAGATTGCCCAATTCGGCCGGGATCGCGCCGTCCAGCTGGTTATGCCGCAGGTACAGGCCGAGCAGCGAGGAGAGGTTGCCGATCTCCGCGGGGATGCCCCCGGTCAACTGGCAATTGGAGAGATTCAGTAACTGGAGGTTCGTCAGGGCGCCGATGTCGCCCGGGATTTCGCCCAGCAGCGGATTGTCTCTCAAAGACAGAGTTTCCAGCGCGCCCAGGGAGTCGATCCAGACGGGGATGGTGCCGGTGATCTGGTTGTCGCTGATGATCAGCATGCGGAGGTTGACCAGGTTGGACCATTCCACCGGCAGGCTGCCGGTGAAGGCGTTATCGGACAGGTCCAGTTCCTGCAGATTGGTGAGGGTGCCCAGCCAGGCCGGCAGATTGCCCTCGAGAGTGTTCTGTGCCACCCCGAAGTTGCGCAGGTTGATCAGCCCGCCCATGGCGGCCGGAAGCGTGCCCCACAGTTGGTTAGTGGAGAGATCCAGAGTGGACAGGTTGACGCAGTAACCGATCTCGTCTGGGATATTGCCGCTCAACTGGTTTTGGGATAAGCGGAGAGTCATCAGACTCGTGCACAGGCCGATTTCCGTTGGAATGGCGCCGGTCAATCCGTTTTCCTGGAGTGCCAGGTTGATCAGGTTGGCCAGGTTGCCGATCTGGGCGGGAATGGGGTTCGGCAGGTTGTTGCCGATGATCCGTAATGCCTCCAGATAGGCGAAATCACCGATCTCCGGCGGCAGGGCGCCGTCCAGATTGTTGTATCTCAGGTCTATCGCCGTCACGTGATCGGACGACACGGTGATGCCGAACCAGTTTCCCTCGGTGCCGGGCATGGCGAAGCCGTCCAGATCGAGGGGCGGTTCCTTCCAGCCGGTATTGGTATGCCAGCCGTCGCCGCTGGTGTCGTTGTACAAGGCGATGAGGGCCACCCGTTCCGCTGACGGGATGGCGGCGCTGAGCCAACCGGCCATGACCAGCGGAACGACCAGCACGCCCACCCGGCACTTGCGGAATAACTGAATATGAACGTCCATGGAACTCCTCCCTGATTGTTAGCGCCGGACGCGCGGACGGACTTCCGCCATCTTCGATGAATCGCCCCGTGCCGTGCCGGCGCCTGGCTATCAGGCCGGACTGCAGCTCCCGGCCCCGGCGCCTATCAAAAATTGATACATTTAATTTGCTAAATTATATATCCGGAAACTCGAATATGTCAAATGCGCCGAGGCCGGCCAGCCACACCCGGCATCAGAATCACCGTGTCGTTCCAACTGTATGGTTGGTGTCGGAAAATTGGGGTTGGGTGAAAAAGACTCCGCAAAAAGGATCGATCCCGCGCGTTCGGGCGAAATCCGAGTCAGATTTCAGCCACGGAAAACGGCCGCCCCCCGGCGCCCATTGCACAGCCGCTTTGTCCAAAGGCTGGCAGACATCATTATACCGTTTAGGAATTGTTTGATAGGTGGGCAGATTCCAGTGAAGTCTGGCGCCGATTATGCGCAATTATTTTAGACGGGCTGCTAGAATTGAACGATTTTTTGATTTTTGTGGTAAACACCCAGTATGCCTTGGCTGGTTGTATGTTCGATGATGGAACCGGTCAACGCGGATATCCATCGGATAGTTCCACTTGAAGCAGGATCAAATCCAAAATGTTGACTTTGCCGTCTATCCCGATATCGCCCCGGTGGGGATCCTCCAAACTGTGATCACCACTCAGATAACGGCCCAGAAAGTCGGTGTCGGCAACATTGACCTGGCCGTCCGCGTTGACGTCTGAAGAGGCCTGCAGTATCTGGAGACCGTTGCTTGTCCCGGTATAGATATCACCGGAATAATACGGATTCACCACCAGTACTGAAATACCCGGTATCAGGCCTGCGTTGATCGCTCGCCAACTCCAGTAAGATCCGCCGTCCCGGCTCCGATAGACTTTTTTGTAATAACCCGCGTACAATGTGTCGGCGTGTTGTGGATCGAGCGTCAGACTCACTATGTCATGCTCGTACATTGAATTCCAAAGATACTCCCAGTCGACTCCACCATCATCGCTTCGGAATATTCCACTTTCCGCTGGGACTGCATAGAGGATGGCCGGGTCTGCCGGATCAATGGCCATGGTCCGGATATGCCAACGACCGGTCAATCCGCTCTCATACCAGGTCATCCCGCCGTCATGACTGTAAATCACGCCGGTGGTGCCGGGGCAACAGTTCCTCAGACCTGCGTACAGATTCAACGGGTTGACAGGATCGATGATCAACACCTCGATAGACTCGGGCAACACGTACACCCACGTGTCACCCCCGTCCGTGCTTTTATATAAACTGAAATATGTGCCAGCATATAGTTCGAGTGAATTGAGCGAATTGATCGCCAGGCAGTGGACGGATTCCCAGTAGCCCAAATTCAGTTGTTGCCATGTGCCTCCCCCATCGGAGCTGCGACAGACTCCGTTCCCGTCCGTGCCCGCGAAAACCCTGGACGGTTCCAAAGGATCGACGGCCAAGGATAAAATGCGCAAGTTGATCAATCCTGTATTTGCCGGCGACCAGGTGGCTCCCCGGTCATCAGACCGAAACACCCCCCCAGGATTTGCGCCGATGTAGATCGTGTCCGGGTGGAGCGGATCTACGGCGATGCTGCTGATATTCAACGGTTGGAAACCCGCCAGAGGAAACCAGGACTGCCCACCATCCTGACTCTCAAAGACACCGTTTCCCGACGTCCCGACAAAAAGAATTTGTGAATTTGCCGGGGAAAGCACGAGGCAACTCAACCACCGGTTGGTCAGACCATCATCGCATATTTCCCAGTTCATGCCACCGTTGGTGGACTTGAAGAGATTACCCATGCCACCAGTATCACCTGAATCCGCGGCATAGAATACGCCTGGCTGGTCCGGATCGGATTCGAGCGAGCTGATTGACTCCTCAAGGCATGATGACCAGGATTGTCCTCCATTCACACTCTTGAAAATGGAACTATTTTGGCTCGAGATCATCAACAAGGTCAAACTGTCAGACGGATCTACGGCCACATCCCAAATTCTCCTGTCGGAAACACGATTCCAATGGATTCCTTCGTCAGCTGAGATGTATAATCCATTATTTCCACCCGCGTAGATCAGGTTGTCCGGTGGCCCTGCGAACGCGAAACAACGAATCATGACGTTGTCTACTAGTCCCTCGGTCGCAATCGCCCAGCTGGCACCGTCATCCGTGCTGCGATGGATCTTTCCTGGCAGGATCGACGCGAAAACTGTCAGATGATTGAACGGATGAACTGATAAGGTATAGATATCCTGAATGTTGTCATCCAGAAAGACGTCCTGCCAGGAGAGTCCGCCGTTGGTCGTCTTGTAGATGCCTTTGCCATAAACACCGGCGAAGAATGTTCCCGGAATGTCAGGATCCGTCACCACACGTCGAACTGCATAGCCGCCATATGTTTGCTTCGGAATGCCCTCATTTGCCGGGGACCAGGTGTGCCCTTCATCGTCGCTCCGAAACAAGCCGCTGGTGACAGTCCCGACCAGGAGTAACGGCGGATCGCTGGAATCCGCTGCAAGATCCAGTACATGGCCCCCTGAAGGGCCCTCCACGGTCCAGTGATTGATTCCGGCCAGACTGACAATCGATATCATCAGTCCAATGAAGACCGTCGCCACAATTCGCATGATTCCCATCGCCTCCCCTGTTTATCTGTAAATGTTCAGTCGAATTGTGAATGGTGATTTTAGTCTCGATTTCTCATCACAAACAAGAGGATTTGAAAATTTTACTATCGCGCTGAAGCTTTTTGAAGCCGGTTACAACCGGCGTGGGACCGAACGGGCCGGGCGGTTTGCCGCCCCAATCAGTTGAATCACTGATGGAAAGATCGTCCCCGAGCGTTGCCACCCTCCCGCATTCGGGCACAATCCATGAGTCGGATCTGCGATCTCGTCCGGATCACGCACTATCGGCAGGCGGTCGCGTGCAACGCGGTGGCGGTTCTGGCGGATCCGGAACTCTTGTCCCGGACACGGAGGCCCGTTCGGGGCCTGCCGGGAGGCCGGCTGGTTATGGCGCCGCTCGCACCAGCCGGAAGCCGAGGTTGAATCCGCGGCCGTCCGGGGCGCCGACGGTGCGGTGCGCGGAGCGGCACTGGAGGATGTAGTCGTGCCAGCAACCTCCCCGGACGACCCGGCTCGTCCCGCTGTCGCTGCCGCGATAGTCACTGGCGGACCCCGCGGGGTAGGCGCCGTACCAATCCCAACACCATTCGTACACGTTGCCGTGCGCGTCATACAGTCCGGCCGGATTCGGCGCCAGGGACGCCACGGGCTTGGTCGTGTTGTTCCCCATCGCGTCATACCGGTTCGCGCAGAACCAGGCCACGGATTCCACCACCGGCCACGTTCCGGGAGTGGTGGTGTAGGTGCCGCAGTTATCGGCGGAATAGTCGGGCTCCGTCACGCTGAAGGCGCCGGTCGTCCCCGCGCGGCAGAAATATTCCCATTCGCCCTCCGTGGGCAGCCGATACCCGTCCGCATTCCAGTCGCAGAACCAGGGCCCGGTGGTGTGGTTCGATGACGTGATGCGCGTGGTGAACGACGCATCCGTGTAATAGCACGGCGTCAACCCCTGTTGGACCGACAGCAGGTTGGCGAACAGCACGGCTTCATGCCAGGTGACGCTCTGCACCGGATTCGTCATTCCGGACCCATAGGCAGCATTGGTCGGATCGGCCGGCAGCGTCGGCTGCAGCGCGGACAGGTCCGCCCACATCTGCCGCGTCACCTCCGTTGCCATCACGGCGATATCCAGGCCGAGCGCGTGAACGAACTGGGCCTCGTGCTCGGAGCGACATGGCTCATCCGCGGGAGAGCCCTGGGTGTATAGCCCCGACGGGACCAGTCGCAACGTGCCGACCATGGGATCGATTGCATACACCTGGCCGAACTGGGCCGGGATCGTCGCGAGATTGCCGGCCAGGTGATTGGCCAGGATCACCAGGTCCACCGAGTCGATCACCCCCGAGGCATCCAGATCGCCCTGCCGGATTTCAGACGACTGGGGGTTTGCCGCCGACACCAGCAGCAGGAGAACGATTCCACTGATCAGTCCGGTCTTCATGCATCCACCTCCTGATGGATTGGACATGCCGTCGCAATCCTGGATGTCGATGGGTCAGCCATGCTTCATGATACTGCATGAGTCCGCTGCGTCGAACGGATTCCGTGACTGTTTGCGATTTGCGTGATCCGGGTCACACCGACGCCCGCGCCCGCGGGTCTACGATCGGACATGCTCGGACAGTTTGCCTTAATGCTTGACGGTACGTGCTTCCGTTACTTATAGTGCATGGGACAGGTTCATCTGTATCGATCGGCGTGATGTTCAGGGGGGCCGCGGGTGCGATTTACCGAACATCCAGGAAACGCGCCGCAGTCGGCGGCGAGGGCGATCCCGCCGCCGGTCCGCCTCCGAGGGCCGGAATCCGGAGATGTGGCGGCACGGCCGCCGTGCGGCCACGGCGCGCGGGGTTCACTTCCGGGTCGGAACCGCAGCACCCGGGAGACATCCGGCGATGGCCGGCTTGGTGCCGCGGGAGTTCAGATCCGGAGGCGCCGGCCACGGCCGGCGTTGTCCCATGGCAGGAGCTCTTTTTGAAAAACTGTATCGCGGGGGTGTGCATAATGAACCGGTTGAAACTGATGGCTGCAGCCGTCCTGTTGCTGTCGGGCGTCGGGCTGGTCCTGGCCCGGGAGGGAGCGGTGGTGGTGCCGCTGCATCTGGGGCCGGCGCTGGCTGCGGTCGACTCCGAACACGCCACCCTCACCCTGCAGGTGGACTACCTGTCGGCGCCGGACGGCCGGCTGCTCCACCGCGGGAGCGAGGAGCGGATCCGGTGGGTCAACGGGGAGCCGCTCCTGTTCCTCGGCTCCGGGGGCCAGCCGTTGCCGGCGGAGGTCCTCGCCCGCCCGGCCGTCTGGGTTCGCCTGTACCGCCAGGGGCGGGAAATCCCCGGCAGCCCCTTTACCGTCAACCCGCCGGCGGGATCGTTCCGCCTGACCGGCGACCTGGAGAACCTGCTGCTGCTGGCGGAGAAGGCGGCCGGAACCGTCGATGCCACCTACCTCGTCGCGGTGATGAGCTACATGGCCGGGAACCTGGACTACCTGGACCTGGAGGCCACCAGTTACGCCATCACGGGAGTGGGCCCGGTGATCGACAGCGCGGGGCGCTGGGTGGGGGACCCCACCGGGCTGGTGGGCCCCGCGGGGCCGACGGGCCCCCAAGGCCCCCAGGGCGATCCGGGCGTTCCGGGCCCGACTGGTCCCCAGGGGCTGGCGGGTGAGACCGGTCCCACCGGACCCACCGGGCCGGAAGGTCCGTCAGGGGCACCGGGCCCCACCGGTCCCGTCGGTCCCACCGGTCCCCAGGGCGAGCCGGGGCTGCCGGGTCTCCTGCCGGATGGCGCGGCCGCCGGGAACACGCCGTACTGGGACGGCAGCGCCTGGGTGACCGACAGCGGCAACCTGCACAACGCCGGCGGGAGCGTCGGCGTCGGGACGGCCACGCCCGACGCCTCCGCGAAGCTGGAAGTCAGCTCCACGAGCCAGGGCTTCCTGCCACCGCGCCTGACCACGGCCCAGATGCTGGCCATCGCCAGTCCGGCGACGGGACTCATCGTTTTCAATACGGATCTCGACAGCCTCTACTGCACGGTCGGCGGGAAGTGGCGTCCCTTGAGCTGGTCCGACAAACCATCGCCCGGGCAGGTAGTGGAAACCGACGGGATCGTCGGCGCGCTGCGCTTCGCACCCAGGGGGTTCTTCATCCAGGGATCGCCCGAGTCCGAACCCTGCCGCGAAACCGTGGGCAGCTGTCAGTCGGAAAGCCAGTTCACGCATACGCTCACCCGGGATCTTCTGGTGATGGAGACGGAAGTGACCCGGCAGATGTGGGCCGATCTCAAAGCGCTCCAAACAAGCCTGCCGGGTGATCCCTCCAACACTGGAGCGAGTCCGACGATGGACCATCCGGCCAATAGCATGACTTGGTGGGAAACGCTGCTGTTCGCCAACCTGTTGTCGGTCCAGAACGGCCTGACAAGGTGCTACTATGCGGACGAGACCTTCACCACGCCAATCGATGCCACGAACTATATCGCTGGCCCTTACTACTGTGATTGGACCGCAAATGGTTATCGGCTGCCATGTGAAGGAGAATGGGAATATGTCTGTCGGGCGGGAACCACGTCGCCATTCTGGTTTGCCGAGCCGAACTACAATAGCGACAGTTGCGATTCATGCACCTCAGGTTTGTTGCCAAACCTGGAGGCTGCCTCGTGGTTTTGCGCTAATTCTGCTGGTTCAGCCCATGCCGTGGGTTTGAAGGCCGCCAGTCCCTGGGGATTAAAGGATGTGTACGGGAATGTCTGGGAATGGTGCTGGGATTGGTGCGGAACGTACCCAGGAATGAGCGTTGACTATCGTGGTCCAACCACGGGATCTGTGAAGATACTGCGAGGCAGTTGCTGGCATATGGATATCCCCACATATAACCGTTCGGCGATGCGGGGAATAGACAATCCGAACGGCCGCGGGTTCGGTTACGGCTTCCGCCTGGTCCGGACGCTGCCGTAGGGCGGGCCGGCGCGGCGCGGGCGCCCGAGCCGCGGTTGGCGGACCGGGCGCCCCGCGGCGCAATTTCAAAAATTGTCTCATAGGGGTGTGCATAATGAACCGGTTGAAACTGATGGCTGCAGCCGTCCTGTTGATGTCGGGCGTCGGGCTGGTCCTGGCCCGGGAGGGAGCGGTGGTGGTGCCTCTGCATCTGGGGCCGGCGCTGGCTGCGGTCGATTCCGAACACGCCACCCTCACCCTGCAGGTGGACTACCTGTCGGCGCCGGACGGCCGGCTGCTCCATCGCGGGAGCGAGGAGCGGGTCCGGTGGGTCAACGGGGAGCCGCTCCTGTTCCTCGGCTCCGGGGGCCAGCCGTTGCCGGCGGAGGTCCTCGCCCGCCCGTCCGTCTGGGTTCGCCTGTCCCGCCAGGGGCGGGAAATCCCCGGCAGCCCCTTTACCGTCAACCCGCTGGCGGGATCGTTCCGCCTGACCGGCGACCTGGAGAACCTGCTGCTGCTGGCGGAGAAGGCGGCCGGAACCGTCGATGCCACCTACCTCGTCGCGGTGATGAGCTACATGGCCGGGAACGTGGACTACCTGGACCTGGAGGCCACCAGTTACGCCGTCACGGGAGTGGGCCCGGTGATCGACAGCGCGGGGCGCTGGGTGGGGGACCCCACCGGACTGGTGGGCCCCGCGGGGCCGACGGGTCCCCAAGGCCCCCAGGGCGATCCGGGCGTTCCGGGCCCGACCGGTCCCCAGGGGCTGGCGGGTGAGACCGGCCCCACCGGACCCACCGGGCCGGAAGGCCCGTCAGGGGCTCCGGGCCCCACCGGTCCCGCCGGTCCCACCGGTCCCCAGGGCGAGCCGGGGCTGCCGGGTCTCCTGCCGGATGGCGCGGCCGCCGGGAACACGCCGTACTGGGACGGCAGCGCGTGGGTGACCGACAGCGGCAACCTGCACAACGCCGGCGGGAGCGTCGGCGTCGGGACGGTAACTCCCGCGACCTCTGCCAAGCTGGAGGTCAATTCTACGTTCCAAGGCTTCTTGCCGCCGCGTTTGACCACTGATCAGATGCTGAACATCGACACGCCAGCGGAAGGGCTGATCATCTTCAACACCGAACTCCGGCGCCTGTTTTGCTTTGCGGATGCCGACTGGCGAGCCTTCAATTGGTCTGAGCAACCCTCCGCCGGCCAAGTGGTGGCGACTGATTCTATTGTGGGACAACTTCGCTATGTACCGAGAGGATTCTTCCGCCAGGGATCTCCCGCTTCGGAACCCTGTCGTGAACCTTCTGGGTCCTGTGAGGGAGAGACTCAATTCACGCACACCCTGACATTGGATCTGTTGGTGATGGAAACGGAGGTGACCCGACAGATGTGGGCCGATCTCAAGGCGCTCCAAACAAGCCTGCCGGGTGATCCCTCCAACACTGGAGCGAGCCCGACGATGGACCATCCGGCCAATAGCATGACCTGGTGGGAAACGCTGCTGTTCGCCAACCTGTTGTCGGTCCAAAGCGGCCTGACGCCGTGTTACTATGCGGACGAGACCTTCACCACGCCCATTGACGCCACGAACTACAATACCGGTTCCTATTATTGCGACTGGGCGGCCGACGGCTACCGCCTTCCCTCGGAGGGGGAACGGGAACGATTCTGCCGGGCGGGCACGACGACGCCCTTTTGGTTCGCCGAACCGAACTTCGATGGCGACGTCTGCACTTCGTGTACGGCCGGCCTGCTGCCCGGCCTGGAATCGGCCGCCTGGTTCTGTGCGAATGCGGACGGATCGGCCCATGCCGTCGGCCAGAAAGCTGCTAATCCGTGGGGGCTGAAGGACGTGATCGGGAACGTCTGGGAATGGTGCTGGGATTGGTGCGGCGCGTATCCCGGGAGAAGCGTGGACTACCGGGGCCCCGCCTCGGGTACCGCCAAAATTCTCCGGGGCGGCGGCTGGTACACGGATGCCGCCCAGGTCAGCCGCTCGGCCTTCCGGGGGCGTGACTATCCGGGCGGCCGCGGGTTCGGCTACGGGTTCCGCCTGGTCCGGACGCTGCCGTAGGGCGGGACGGCGCGGCGCGGGCGCCCGAGCCGCGGTTGGCGGACCGGGCGCCCCGCGGCGCAACCCGGGCAGGCGCTGACCGGCGTTCGTCTGCATGAGGTCATTGACACCGACGGCGGGTAGCGGTTATTAATGGTTCGTTCCGCCACATCGGGCTTGAGGCTGGATCGACGGTGATTCCCGCGGCGCTCAGGGGGCCCCGGCCGATGCATGTCGCTAGTTGTCGCCACCCGGAAAACCATTTCGCTACCATCGATTTCAATATCGGACATCTGACTGCAATCAGCGAACTGGCATTGCAGAGATCAGTCAGTTACTCCCGGCCTTCTGCCAAATTCTGGCAGGATTTTCACCGCGACATCGGCCTGTTCACCCACCCCACCTTCGACCGGCACCGTCCACGCAGTCACGACGAATGTAGCCAGGCGCAGTCCCGCGAACGCGGGGCAGCGCCTGGAAAGAAAGACACCATGGATGGGTCGCGCCCCGCGGCCGCGGGGCGCGGGGAACGGGTGGCCGAGAACGCCGCGCTTTTCCGCGTCCCGTGCGCGGTGCTCGCATTTTGTAAACACCATCGCTTGTCCAGGCGCTGCCCGGCTGCGCCGGGCGGCGCCTGGCTATTGTCTTTGAAACTTGACGGGCTTGCCGGAGACCTGGCATCGCGGCCCCCAGGCCGGTTTACCGGGATGAATACGAATCCAACCCATCACCGACCCGTCCGTGAACGGACGGGCTACGGGGGGCGCAAGCCCCGCGGAGCGTGGCTGGAGAAGGAGAGGGCCCGGACGCACTGTCTCGGACCCATCCACCGCAACGCCGATCGTTTGGTTCCGGCTACGCCGGGTTGGGAGCAGGAGGATGTATGAGAGCGTTCGTTCTCTGTTTGATCATCGCGGGTTTGCCATGCGTGTACGGTGAGGAGATCGCGCCGGTCAAGGGCGACCTGAACGAAGACGGGGTGGTGGATGCCGTGGACGCGGTGTTGCTGGTCAATTTCCAGGCGGGCAACCTGGCGACGCTGTACGCGGCGGGCAATTTCTACCAGGTGGACCGGATCGTGGGCGTGCTGCGCTTCGTGCCCGCGGGGACGTTCACCCAGGGCTCGCCCGCGGATGAGCCGTGCCGGGATAACCGGGATTACTAAGAGATCCAGTTCACTCACACCCTGACCCGCAATCTTGCCGTGATGGAGACGGAGGTGACGCGGCAGATGTGGGCGGACCTGCTGGCGGCGCAGCCGACGCTGCCGGCTGATCCGACGGATACCTCGCATGGCGCCGGCATGAGCCATCCGGTGCAACACGCCACCTGGTACGAGGCGGTGCTGTTCGCCAACCTGCTCTCGCTCCAGCAGGGCCTGACGCGGAGCTACTACACCGACGCGGGCTACAACACGCCCATCGACGCCGCCAACTACAAGGCGGGTAATTACCACTGCGACTTCGATGCCACCGGCTACCGGCTGTTGACCGAAGGCGAATGGGAGTACTGCTGCCGGGCGGGAACGGCGACGGCGTTCTGGATCGCGGAGCCGAACTACACCGCCGGGAATTGCGGCGGCGTGTCCAGCGCCGGGATGTACTCCGCCCTGGAGACAGCGGCCTGGTTCTACGGCAACAGCTCGGCCAACGTTTCCCTCCCGGCGGGGACGAAGGCGGCGAATCCATGGGGTCTGTACGACTTTCACGGCAACGTCTGGGAGTGGTGCTGGGACCGGTACGATGCGTACCCGGCGGGAAGCGTCACCGATTACGCGGGCGCGGCCTCGGGCACGAACCGGGCGATACGCGGCGGCTTCTGGAGCAGCTACGCTCCCTTCTGCCGGTCGGCCTATCGGACCAACGAGCCGCCCAGCCACCTCTATTTCAACCTGGGCTTCCGCCTGGCCCGGACGGTGGAGTGAAGGCAAGATTTTCCGGCCGCTGCGGGCGGATTCCGCGTTTCCGCTCACCGGGTGACCCGGACCGGCGCGGCGGTGGGTTGGCCGGGCGACAGAATGGATGGGACCCATCGCCGGGCGCAGCTTTTTTCAGTTTCATTTATTCTGTCTTTTCTGGTAATTTACCTTTTCTGGTATCTCATATAAAGGGAATCCATAAGAGTTGGAGTGGGAGGGCGCATGAGAGCGTTCATTCTCTGTTTGATCCTCGCGTGTTTGCCATGCGTGTTCGGTGAGGAGATTGCGCCGGTCAAGGGGGACCTGAACCAAGACGGGGTGGTGGACACCGTGGATGCGGCGTTGCTGGTCAACCTCCAGGCGGGCAACTTGGAGACGCTGTACGCGGCGGGTGATTTCTACCAGGTGGACCGGATCGCGGGCGTGCTGCGCTTCGTGCCCGCGGGGACGTTCACCCAGGGCTCGCCCGCGGATGAGCCGTGCCGCCAATCCGATGAGACCCAGTTCAGCCACACCCTGACCCGGAACCTGGCGGTGATGGAGACGGAGGTGACGCGGCAGATGTGGGCGGACCTTCTGGCGGCGCAGCCGACGCTGCCGGCCGATCCTACGGATACCTTGCATGGCGCCGGAATGAGCAATCCGGTGCAGCGCACCACCTGGTACGAGGCGGTGCTGTTCGCCAACCTGCTCTCGCTCCAGCAGGGCCTGACGCGGTGCTACTACACCGACGCGGGCTTCACCACGCCCATCGACGCCTCCAACTACACGGCGGGCGACTACACCTGCGATTTCGACACCTCCGGCTACCGGCTGTTGACCGAGGGCGAATGGGAGTACTGCTGCCGGGCGGGGACGACGACGGCGTTCTGGATCGCGGAGCCGAACTATACCGACGGAAACTGTGTTTCCTGTACGCCTGGATTGTTCCCGAACCTGGAGTCAGCGGCGGTGTTTTGCGCCAATGATCCTGTCGCCACGGCGGAGGTGGCGACGAAACTGCCGAACCCGTGGGGCCTGTACGACACTCATGGCAACGTGGATGAGTGGTGCTGGGACAGGGAAAGTATCTACCCGGTGGGAAGTGTCACCGATTACGAGGGTGGGGCTTCGGGTTCGTACCGGATGAACCGCGGCGGCGGCTGGGTCTCAGCCAAATACTGCCGGTCGGCCGTTCGGGGCTGCATCGATCCCGACCTCCGCAGCTGCTACCTGGGCTTCCGCCTGGCCCGGACGGTGGAGTGAAGGCAGGGTTCCCCGACCGCTGCGGCCGGGTTCTGCTTTTCCGCCCACCGGTCGACTTGAGCCGGCGTGGCGCTTGGTTGGCCGGGCGACAGAATGGATGGGACCCATCGCCGGGCGCGGCTATTTTCAGTTTCATTTATCCTGTCTTTTCTGGTAACTTACCTTTTCTGGTATCTCGTATAAAGGGAATCCATAAGAGTTGGAGTGGGAGGGCGCATGAGAGCGTTCGTTCTCTGTTTGATCCTCGCGTGTTCGCCGGGCGTTTTCGGTGAGGAGATCGCGCCGGTCAAGGGGGACCTGAACGAAGACGGGGTGGTGAACGCCGTGGACGCGGCGTTGCTGGTCAACCTCCAGGCGGGCAACCTGGCGACGCTTTACGCGGCGGGTGATTTCTACCAGGTGGACCGGATCGTGGGCGTGCTGCGCTTCGTGCCCGCGGGGACGTTCCCCCAGGGCTCGCCCGTGGATGAGCCGTGCCGGTTTTCGTATGAAGCCCAATTCACCCATACCCTGACCCGGAACCTGGCGGTGATGGAGACGGAGGTGACCCGGAAGATGTGGGCGGACCTGCTGGCGGCGCAGCCGACGCTGCCGGACGATCCGACATATCCCAAGTATGGCGCCGGGATGAACAACCCGGTGCAGACCGTCACCTGGTACGAGGCGGTGCTGTTCGCCAACCTGCTGTCGCTCCAGCAGGGCCTGGCGCGGTGCTACTACACCGACGCGGGCTTCACCACGCCCATCGATGTCGCCAACTACACGGCAGGCGATTACCACTGCGACTTCGATGCGGACGGCTACCGGTTGCCGACGGAGGGCGAATGGGAATATTTCTGCCGCGCGGGCACGAGCACACCGTTCTGGATCGCAGAGCCGAACTACACCTCCGGCAACTGCAACAGTTCCTCACCGGGGCTGTTCGCGGCCTTGGAAACGGCGGCCTGGTTCTATGACAACAGCAGCGCGCTCAACGCTTCCAGCCCGGTGGGGACGAAGGCGGCGAACCCATGGGGCCTCCACGATGTCCACGGCAACGTACATGAGTGGTGCTGGGACTGGTATGGCACATACCCGACGGGGAGCGCAATCAACTATCTGGGAGCTGAATCGGGCCCCGGTCGGGTGTATCGTGGTGGCAGCTGGTTCAAAGGCGCCATCAACTGCCGGTCGGCTTATCGAGGCGGCAGCACCCCCGCCAGCAGCATCTATTACGGTGGCTTCCGCTTGGCCCGGACGGTGGAGTGAAGGCAGGGTTCTCCGGCCGCTGCGGCCGGGTTCTGCTTTTCCGCAAACCGGTCGACTTGAACCGGAGCCGGCGCTTGGTTGGCCGGGCGACAGAACGGGTGGGACCCATCGCCGGGCGCGGCTGTTTTTAGTTTTATTTCAGAGAAGCAGAAAATTTCACCCTCTGACAAATAGATAAATCCAAAATGTTTTTATCTGCAATATTAATAACACACCGAAATGATTCCGACATGCCATCCACAAGGAGAACCAGTTTGAATCGAAGAACAAGTTATGAGTATTTAAAGCTCGCGCCTGCAATTATTCTGTCGCTTTGTCTGAGTTTATGCGTTCAGGCCACCCAGAAGAGCACCTATCCGACTCTTTATAATTCAACGCAAAGGATTGTTCGCAATAGTACGGTTTTTTCAATCATTTATCCGCAAATTCTAAATGATGAAACGTGGACCACAATGTTGGGTGTGGTCAATCCACATACTGTTCCTGCACAATTACGTTTTGAAGCCTATTCGACTGATGGCGGGAAGTTGGCCTCGGTCGAATCGCCAATTCTTGGGCCAGCTTGCCGTCTCTATAAAGAGGTAGATGACATTTTCTCATCACTAACGGACGAGCAGTTGGCACAGGTTGCTTGGATCAAGGCGGTCTCCGACCATCAGCTGCACGGTTTTGCCGAATACCAGACCGCGGACGGGCAGCGGAAGATGTTCGCCGAGGCGGTCATGTCGCCGGCCAACCGGCTTTACATCCCCCACATCGCCGCCGAGATGCCGGAGCTGTGGTGGACCGAGGCCGGCCTCACCGCCGGAGTGGGCGCCAGCTCCAAATCGCTCCGGCTGGGCACCGGCGGACAATATCCCGTCAGTGACCTGAACGCCGACAACAGCCAGACCATGCTGGACTTGAACAGCTATTTCACCAGCGCACCGGGCAGTGGCGAGGCCGTGGGCGAGTGCCGCTCCTCCGAGACCGACCTGGGCGGGGTTGTCATATTCGGGCGGAGCGATTCCGTCCAGGTGGCCTCGGCCCTGACGATGAAGAGCCTGCCCACCCGCACGCTCTTTTACAGCCACGTGGCCCAGGACGGTGTCTGGTGGACCGGCTTCACCATCTACAACGTCTCCAGCCAGACCGCCCACATCACGGTGTACGGCTACGACGAAGCCGGTCACCTGACAGGGCAGAACCAGGTGGAAGTCCCCGCCAAGGTCAAGCGCGTGGCGTTCGTGGGCGATTTCATCGGCGCCAATCCCATGCCGGCCTACGTGGTCATGCAGTCGGACCAGCCGGTGATCGGCTTCGAGCTCTTCGGCGGCCAGAGCGCCCCCATCATGGCGGGGATCAACGCCGACTCGGTCACGTCGAAGACACTCTTCTTCAGCCACGTGCAGCTCAACGAAGGCGAGTGGACGGGCATCACCATGATCAATCCCGGCGAGGTGAATGCGGCCGTCACGGTGTACGGCTACGACGACGCCGGGCAGGTGGTGGCGACGGCGACGGCGCTGCTGGGGCCCCATCAGAAATGGGTGCGGTTCGTCCAGGACCTGTTCGGGGGGGCGGCGCCCGCCACGCTGTCGCACCTGCGGGTGGAGTCGGACCAGCCCCTGACGGGCTTCGAGCTGGTGGGCGATTACGCCCTGACCCGGCTGGACGGCCTGCCGGCGGTGGCCGGCGCATACCCGGCGGTTGAGGCGACCGTCGCCGAGTCGGACGTGGTGCTGAGCACGGGCAAGGCGGAGGTCCTGATCCCCGCCGGCGCGGTGCCCTCCGGCACCACCATCACGCTTGCCGAGCGGCCGCTGGATTGGCGCAGCGACGGGATGACGGAGCTGATCGGCAGCGCGTCGTTCTCGCTGGAACCGGCGGGGCTCGAGTTCGCCATACCGGTGACGATCACCCTGCCGCTCACGGAGAGCGTGTGGCAGAAATGGGCCGGACTCAAGAGCCGGACCGACGATCTGATCATATACGGCTGGAACGCCCTGCTGCAGATCTGGGAACCGCTGCCCACGGCAACCGGCGGCGACTCCCTGAGCACGACCATCACCGGATCCACCACCCTGGCCACCGGCCGGCCGATGGCGGTGCCGGACCTGTCCATCAAGATGACGTTTGACGTGAGGCCCACCTTCAGTCCGTGCCAGGGCTGGCTGATCATCAAAAAGGCGCCGAAATATGGCCCGATCCAGATTCTGGGCACCGACGATTTCATTTACAGCAGCTTGTACCTGCCGTATATGCAAAGAGCCGCGCAGGGCCAGGCGGACTCGGCGACCCTGGCCGCCGTCTACATCGACCTGGCCCAGCCGTGCGTCATCGATCAGCCGGGGATCATCCGGGCGGCAGTGGGCGAGTCCTTGTGGTGCTTCTTCGTTCCGACGAGCGACAATTCCTCCCCTGCGGCCTGCGCCGCGTCCTCCATGATCAGCTTCTGGACGGTCTCGATCTCCGATGCCGAGTACAGCGCCGTCATGAACAAGCAGTACCGCGTCATCATCCTGGACCAGAGCAATTGGGATACGTACAACCAGAATTATTTCCCATCCACCTCGGACCGGAAGGTCCATTACAACGCCATCGCCATCGATGAGCCACCCACTATCCTGTCCACCCCCGGCCGCCAGCCGGTGCTGCTGGTCCACGGCATCAACGGCACGGCCGAGTACTGGGGAGACAATATTCACAATCTGCGCGGTGGTGACAAAAGCGATGATATGTTCAACGCGTATGCGATGTTTCACATGGGCTGGGAGACCATCCCCCACAGTGCGGAGATGGTCCAGACCGCCCTCGACTACGTGCGGAGCCAACACGTCACCAGCGAAGTGGATGTCATCACCCATTCCTACGGCGGCGTCATCACCCGGTATTACTGTCTGGAGACCGAGCCCACCCTGTGCGGCAGCAAGATCGACGACCTGGTCATGATCGCTCCGCCGCACCACGGCTCGCTGGCGGCGGCCAAGTGCGTGCTGGGCGATCCGGTGGTGATCTTCCAACGGCTGCCCCTGGGCTGGACGAAAGATCCCAACATGCCCATCTACTCCGAGCTGGCGCCGGGATCGTCGAACCTGATGCAGATGGGCCAGCGACCGTTCCCCGCCGGCGTCAAGCCGCTGGTGCTGGCCGGGGTGGAAGCGATCGGCGGAGCCGCTGCGTTTCATACGGAGGGGGAATACTGCGAGGACGGTGTCGTTCTGGTGCCCGGCGCCTCGCTGCTGGATGCGACCACGCCTGTCCCGTTAGGCATCGTCGAGCTCAACCACATGGAACAGGCCACCGATGTCGACCTGTTCGAGGTGCTGAAGGGCTACCTGACGCGCGAGGGCAGCCCCGGATTCCCGGTGGGCGGCTCCGAGGTGGTCCGCTATTATTGGGCCGGTTGGCAGGAAGTCCAAAATGATCCCTGGGATTTCATGCTCTTCCATCCGTACACGGCTTTCCTGATCGTGGATGCGCGCCCGCTGGGTTCCGCCGTCGACGTCGTGGTGTTCGACGGGGAATGGCCCTCGGCCGTCACCGGTGTGGCGATGGCTGAACATCCCGCCAACTCGGGTATTTTCTACTTCCAGCGGTACGAAGGTGGTATCGACTATGGACTGAGCATCGACCTGTCCGACGGGGTTTCGAGAACCGGAACGGTGCACTTCCTGAACGCCGGCGGCACGGAAATCGGAACGATGTCGGGCGTTGCGCTCTACCCCGCTTGCACGACCATCGCCGTCCCGCTAACCCCGCCCGAGATCAAGACTTTCACCGCCAATCCGGCGACCATCACCGCCGGCCAGAGCAGCACGCTGTCGTGGAACGTGAGCAACGCCACGAGCGTGTCCATCGATCAGGGGATCGGCGCGGTGGGCCTCACGGACAGCCGCTCCGTCAGCCCCACGACCACCACAACCTATACCCTGACCGCCACCAACGCTGCCGGAACGGTCACGGCCACGGCCGAGGTGACGGTGCAGGGCGGCGGGATCCCCGGTGAAGTGTGGGGTGTCGACTCCATCGTGGGCGATTTGATGTATGTGCCGGCGGGGACATTCACCCAGGGCTCGCCCATCTCCGAACGGTGTCGAGAAGGGGATGAGCCCCGATTCACCCACGCCCTGTCCCGGAACCTGGCGGTGATGGCCACCGAGGTGACCCAGGGGATGTGGGCGGCGTTGAAAGCCGAGCAACCCACGCTGCTTGGCAATTGGAGTTATTTCCACGGAGCCGATCGGCCGGCGGAAAGGGTGACCTGGTTCGAGGCGGTGCTCTTCGCCAACCTGTTGAGCGTGGAGCAGGGCCTGACGCGATGCTACTTCACGGACGCCGAGTTCACCACACCTTTGACTTCGACGAACTACACCACCGGGCCGTATTACTGCAACTTCTACGCCTCCGGTTACCGGTTGTTGACGGAAGGTGAATGGGAATACTGCTGCCGGGCGGGGACGACGACGCCGTTCTGGATCGCGGAGCCGAACTACAACAAACAATCTTGCTCCGATTGCACGTCCGGTATGCTGCCGAACCTGGAGTCGGCGGCGGTGTTTTGCGCCAACAATCCCGGCGTCACGCCGGAGAATCCCGGCGTCACGTCGGAGGTGGCGACGAAGCTGCCGAACCCGTGGGGCCTGTACGACACTCACGGCAACGTGTTTGAGTGGTGCTGGGACCAATATGGCACATACCCAACGGGGGGCGCAACCAACTATTCGGGACCTGAATTGGGCTCTTCCCGGGTGTTCCGCGGTGGCAGCTGGCTCTTCGGCGCCAACAGCTGCCGGTCCGCCTTTCGGTACTACCGCATGCCCGGTTACCGCGACAAAGACCTGGGCTTCCGCCTGGTCCGGACGGTGGAGTGACGGCGGGGTTCTCCGGTCGCTGCGGCAGGCTTTCGTGTTTTCGCCCACCGGTCGACCCGGACCGGCGCGGCGGCGGGTTGGCCGGGCGACAGAATGGATGGGACCCATCGCCGGGCGTGGATATTCTCAGTTAGAAGTATTTCCTTTTTTCTGGTATCATGCAAAAATAATCCATAAAAGTAGAATAATCCATAAAAATAGATGGAGCAGGAGGGTGTATGAGAGCGTTCGTTCTCTGTTTGATCATCGCGGGTTTGCCATGCGTGTTCGGTGAGGAGATCGCGCCGGTCAAGGGCGACCTGAACGAAGACGGGGTGGTGGATGCCGTGGACGCGGTGTTGCTGGTCAACCTCCAGGCGGGCAACCTGGCGACGCTGTACGCGGCGGGTGACTTTTACCAGGTGGACCGGATCGCGGGCGTGCTGCGCTTCGTGCCCGCGGGGACGTTCACCCAGGGCTCGCCCGCGGATGAGCCGTGCCGCCAATCCGATGAGACCCAGTTCAGCCACACCCTGACCCGGAACCTGGCGGTGATGGAGACGGAGGTGACGCGGCAGATGTGGGCGGACCTGCGGGCGGCGCAGCCGACGCTGCCGGCCGATCCGACGGATACCACGTACGGGGCCGGGATGAGCAACCCTGTTCAGAACAACACCTGGTACGAGGCGGTGCTGTTCGCCAATCTGCTCTCGCTCCAGCAGGGCCTGACGCGGTGCTACTACACCGACGCGGGCTTCACCACGCCCATCGACGCCACCAATTACACGGCGGGCGATTACCACTGCGACTTCGACGCCACCGGCTACCGGCTGTTAACTGAGGGCGAATGGGAGTACTGCTGCCGGGCGGGGACGACGACGCCGTTCTGGATCGCGGAGCCGAATTACAACAGCGGAAACTGTAGTTCCTGTACGTCTGGATTGTTCCCGAATCTGGAGTCCGTGGCGGTGTTCTGCGCCAACGAGCCTGGCTCCACGGTGGAAGTGGCGACGAAACTGTCCAACCCGTGGGGCCTGTATGACACCCACGGCAACGTGTTTGAGTGGTGCTGGGATTGGCATGACACATACCCGACGGGGAGCGCAACCGACCATCCGGGAGCGGGATCGGGCTCCTCCCGGGTGAACCGCGGCAGCGCCTGGAACGGCCTCACCTGGGGCTGCCGGTCGGCCTATCGGTCCAAGCGCACCCCCGGCTACCGCAGCTACAACCTGGGCTTCCGCCTGGCCCGGACGGTGGAGTGAAGACAAGATTTTCCGGCCGCTGCGGGCGGATTCCGCGTTTCCGCTCACCGGGCGACCCGGACCGGCGCGGCGGTGGGTTGGCCGGGCGACAGAATGGATGGGACCCATCGCCGGGCGCAGTAACTTTCAGTTTTATTTATCCCTGCTTTTCTGGTAAATTATAAGATATTCCGGAGAAGAGCGTGACAAACCGAGAGAGGGTGTAACGATGAAACAACTCCTTGTATTGGCTGTGGTGGTGGGACTGGCCGGCGCCGCGGCGGCCCAGGGGGGCATCTCGGGCACCGCCGTGGCGAGCATGGATGTTCCGCTTCTCTGCCTCTACGGCATGCCCATGACCATCGGCATCGCCGTCAGCCTCGACGCCGTCAGCGGCAACGAGACGGTGGGGCTCGGCGGCTTCGCCCTGCCGGTGGGATATGATCCCGGCCGGTTCGTCTATTACGGCGCCATCGCCGGCGAGCTGCCCGGCGACGACGGCGGCAACCCCCCGACCATGGTGTTCGTGCACACCGATCCGGCGGTCGCCGCCACCAACGGCTGGTTCTCGCTGGTCGGCGCCACCAGCGCCGATTCTGTGGGCCCGACTTACTGGGCCGGCCTGTTCACGGGCCGCCTCCTGGCGGTCGGAGACATACCGTTTGATTTGAACCCGGCCGGACTGCCTTCCCACAACCAGATGTCACTCGCCTCGAAATGGACATCCTCCAGCGGCGGGCCGGAGGCCATCACCACCAACGCAACCGATGCCACCGTCAGCCCGTACGGCAAGATCATCCTTCACTCCGGCGACTACAGCACGCCGGCCAACGGCACCTCGGAAATTGCCGTCTACCGACCCGCCAACGGGACCTGGTACATCGACGGCGTGGGGACCTACGCCCTCGGCGGCGAGTCGGACTACCCGGCGCCCGGCGATTACGACGGTGACGGGATCACCGACGTCGCCGTTTACAAGCCGGCCAACGGCAAGTGGGAAGTGCGCCTCTCCTCGACGGGGGCCCAGCAAAACGTCTACTACGGCGGTGCCAGCGACATCCCCGTGCCGGGGGACTACGACGGCGACGGGTTCACGGATTTCGCCCTCTACCGTCCCGCCACGCACCAGTGGCTGATCCGGTACAACGCGGGCGGCACCTATTCGGTTTACTTCGGCATCGACGGGGACATCCCGGTGCCGGGCCGTTTCGACGGCGACACGAAGACGGACATCACCGTGTACCGGCCGTCCATCGGCCGCTGGCTGGGCATCCTCTCGGGCGGCGGACAGCTGTCCCGCTACTTCGGGCTCGCCACCGACGTGCCGATGGTGGACGATTACGACAACGACGGACAGGATGATTTAATCCTGTACCGGCGGGCCGCCGATCCGGGCGGCACATACGGCAAATGGTTCGTCATGGATACCACCACCCAGGCCATCGACACCAAGTGGTACGGCCTGAGCACCGACATCCCGGTGCCCTGCGACCGGAACGGCGACGGCCAGGTGGACCTGGGCCTGTTCCGCAAGACGGGTACCAGCGCCAAGTGGTTCTTCCTGCAGTGGAGCGGGGCGGACTGGACGGTGGCCAGCTCCAAGTGGTACGGCCTGGCCAACGATCTGCCGCTCTGTCGCTGATTGATTTCAGACCTGACGGTAACCGCCGGGTGGGGCTACGCTCTGCCCGGCGGTTTTCTTTTGGCTTCCTGAAACGCCCGGATGGCCTGCTCGTAGATGGCCATGAGCTGCGGGTAGTTCTGCTCGGGGCGGTATTCGGCCTCGTATTGCCGGCGGGCCAGTTCCCCCCGGCGCCGGAGCTCGGCTTCATCCGCCCACACCG